>Ga0156221_1072_pt1 | contig 17438 bp, 17 predicted proteins | sample RifCSPlowO2_12_FD_107869 | JGI IMG/M metagenome (GOLD analysis project Ga0156221, IMG submission 107869) | Sulfuricurvum sp. RIFCSPLOWO2_12_FULL_43_24
TATTGTGTTGACATAAGGTCAACGTCTCGAAGACACCGTCTCGAACCGTTTGACCTACTTAGTTTTCAATGATCTCAAACTCAAACTTAACTCTTCTTTTCGAAGCGTCTCATCGTTTGTGGACGGGAATTATAGGGGATTTAGTCTTAGATGTCAAGAGGTTTTCGAAAGAATTTACTATAAAATTACAATGGATTCAAATGGTTACATAGCGTTATGAAAGTGACCAAAAAGAGCTTTCATTATAATAGAGATTTTGACTATGAATCGACATTGCTTTATTGCATCATGTAAAGATTATTACTCGAATCGCATGCGGCAATAAAAAGATCTTTTAACTCGCGGTCAAATGTCATGACATAAACATCACTATTGTTAAGATCAAGCTGCTTAAAGTTCTCCAACAAAATACCGTCCGCTACATTTTTACCGTGATCACATTTGGTAAAGTTGAACGATTTGAGTGTTTTGCCATAATCATAAAGGTTTGCTTCCCATTCATCTTTAAATAAATAGAGAGAATCCGGATTAGCGGCGATGTAAATATGATGATCTTCTATTGAGTATTTATCAATCAAGTCATTAAATATCGGAGCTATATTGGAAAATTTTTCAATGTCCCAGAACAAATAGGCACTGCTTGCAGACGTTTTGGTACTCTTGTTGACCAATGTCAGCCTCTTCGCGATATTAAAATGGCTGTGAGCCATATCGTTGATCAGTTCAATGCTATTTTTGAGTTTTATGGCATCCTCCGTGTTAAAACGCAAAATCTTCCCCAATTCGATGTAGAGTTCCAAATCCTGAAGTTCCTGCCATGCTCCCCCTTTTTGATAGAAGCCAAGAGCACGGAGTTTTCCGGGAGAAAATAAAAGATTAACCTTTATCGGTCTGCGAGAGGTATAAGCACGCGTTACAATGGCTAAGACTCTACGTCCGTTTTCGGTATCGGGAAGTTCGATCGAACCATAATATTTTTGATTGATAATGATTTTTTGTACGCTGGGCATTAAAAGTTTCCTTGTTATTCGCAGATATTTTAGCGCGGATAACTTAGAAATTTATGGGAAAAATGGAAAATAATAAAAAAAATGTTTTATTTAATTGGAATAAAAATAATAACTCATTATTATTTTTCGAAAAGTTACACTAACTCCCTTATTATCATCTTTTTAGCTTTTTTTTTACTCTCCTTTAAACACCCTTCAGCAACAATGAGAAACTAAAATAATAAGGAGATTTATTGAAACTATCCATCTGTGCTGTTTCAGTGATCGCCCTTGTTTTAAATGCCAATGATAGTTCTATTATTACATCTCTGAATGATGATATGCTTCAGACTGCACAAATGGCAACTCAAACCAATCATAATATCGATTACCAACCTTTTATCCTCTCTATTTTACACAATGACGACATCTCAAAATTGGGAATCAAAACTTTGGGAGAAGCACTGATGCTAATTCCGGGCGTTGATATGGCTACCAACACGATGAATAATCGAACACCAATTTTTAGGGGTTCCAATCCTACCGCGTATGGCCAATCGACCCTCATTATTGATGACGTGGTTGTAAACGACGATCTTTTCAGCAACTACAACTCTTATCTCGATTTTCCGATCGAACTGATTGATCGGATTGAAGTGGTACGCGGCGCCGGAAGTTTCATTGAAGGGGTAAACGGATATGCAGGAACCATAAATGTAGTTACCCATGCACAGCATGATTCTCTGCGTACTGAAACCGGAACTCTCTTTGGTTGGGGAGGAAATAACACGATGATGGGGCTAGGCGGATGGAACAGATATCATGGTGAAACATGGAAACTCTCTCTTGATGCATTCACTCAACGCCATAATCAAAAAACACCTATTAGCGTTATCGATGCAGCAGGACGTTCGGGATATGCACAATTAGGCATGGAGCAGAACGGCTTTGGAATAGCCTATGAAAATAAAGGATTCACTTTACGCGGTCGATACAATGATTATCAAAGTGACAGTGCATTCGGTAATCTTAATATTCTCCCGAATGAGGATGGGAAACTTCAACAGCCCACATGGTATATTCAGGGCAAATACACACTTCCCTTGATTCAAAAGATGCGCCTTATACTTAAAACATCCGTCATGGAGAATACCTGGCAGAGTGATTCTACTCCTCTACCGGTAAATTTTGTCTACAACAGCATTACCTTGCCTGATGGTTACTCTGCATCATTGCTTATCAAAAGTCGCCGTATAAGCGGTGGGGCTTCTCTTCATTACACCGGATTTGAAACTCATCATATTACGGCAGGAATCGAATCGACATGGGACAAAGCCGTCGATATGCACTCTATCACCACCAACAAAGTTACAGGTATCGGTATGGTAGATTATACCGATACACCGCAAGCCTTTATCGATGCAAAAAGTGCCAAACGTCAAACTACCAATCTCTTTCTCAGTGATATGATCACAATCAATGATATGACAGCAGTTGCATTTACGGTAGGTCAAATACAAACATCTGATATAGAGTCACATACGAATGGACGAGCAGCTATCGTTTATCAGCCGAACCACAATAATATTTTCAAACTGATGGCAGCGTCTGGATCACGAAACCCTTCTTTTCAAGAGATGTATATTACTCCAAGCGCGTATGGAACCGGGAATCAAAATCTTACCCATGAACATGTCCGTTCAATCGAAGCGCAATATTTACGAAAACTGAATTCGAGTCTCACCGCAGGACTCAATCTTTTTTACATCGAAAATTCTCAACAGATTGTCCGTGATGAAGCCGGGAAATTTCAAAATTATGGAAAAAGTACTATGGATGGGGCGGAAGCCGAATTACACGGGAAATTCTCTTCCGAAGATACCGTCTCACTTTCTTACAGCTATCTTCATGGAAAGACAGAAGACAATCAACACTATGAAGCCGCCCTCCCCTACACGGCTTCGCATCTGATTAAAGCTGCCTATGCCTATGATCTTTCTGATGATTGGACCTTAGGGGGTGTTTGGCAATATGTTGGATCCAAAAAGCGTTATTCTCCTGATACGCGCGATGCTTTAGCAGCATACAATACACTGGATATTGCATTAGGTTGGAATATGAATACCCATAAAGGCTGGTATGCCCAGGGGGTCATCAAAAATATTGACAATACGATAGTCCGCTACCCTTCCCCTGCCTCAACCTATAGAGATGATTATCCGATCGAAGGTCGAACATTTTTGATTCGAACAGGATTAAAATTTTGATGCGGATTTGGGTTCTTTTTTTCATTCTCCTTCTTAGTGTTCAGGCAGAAGATACCCTATTGCTCAATTCTCATATCAAGATGATCCCAAAAATCATGGCTCTTGACACACGATTATCGGCTAAATCATCATCCAACAAATCAATTTTGGCCATTGTTTACGAAGGAAATCGTAAAAATGTGGCCCAAAAGATCGCGGATGAAATCAATCTTAACCATAATGGAAAAGTAGCCAACCTATCTTTTAGCACAGTGGCACTTTCAGTCGATGAAGTTCTTGTGCGCCAGGATATTTCTTTTACCTATTTAACTAAAATGAGTACGTCATCCACCCGAAAAATAGCAGCATGGGGTATAAACAATACAATACCAACCTTTTCGTATGATATGTCTAATCTTGAAGAGGGCATATTGGGTTCAATCGCCATTGAACGCTCCACCGTCATCTACATGAATAAAACTGTCCTTAAAGAGGGGAAATTTCGTTTTAATGATACTTTATTCCAAATTGCGAGACTTATCGAATGAACCGTTTTAAAAATGCTCGACTCTCAACCAAACTCTTTTTTAGTCTAGTGATCACTTTTCTCATCATCTTTGCAACCATTACTTTCGTAACTTTTGTAATCGTTCGTGATTTGACTATGAATACCCAAAAAGAGAAAGCCGCTTTATTGATTGATGCGGTTGAACCGTCCATCTCTTTATCCCTATTTTTAGGGATAAAAGATATGGGAGACAAACTCTCTTCTATCACACGTCTTGATGAAGTTATCGCGCTTAAAATATCTGATAATAATGGGAAAAATCTCCTCGATTATCAGCAATATACAACATCTTCTCCCTATGAATCCATCAAAATATCTAAAAATCTGATGGAACCCTCATCCCTTAAACCAATCGGTTCCATCACACTCACCTACTCGGGTGAAGAATTTAACAAAACCATGAATCGGTTTTATACCCTTTATGGATGGATTGCCCTAAGTGTTTTTGGAATCCTTTGGCTGATGCTCATTTGGATTAATCGACTCTTATCGCCGATTAAAATGATCGCTCGAAAAGTTCGAAACTTTAAACCGGGCGAAAAAATAACTTTTGACATCCCCTATGCCCAACGTGAATTTACTCAAATTATCCATGCATTTAGAGTAATGCAACAAAGTGTCTGGGAATATTCGCAAGAGATCGAAACGATTAATAAAAATCTTGAAATTAAAATTGCTGAGCAAACCCATGAAGCGACGCGGCACCTTTATTATGACAATCTCACGACCCTTCCAAATCGTCTTAAACTCCAAGAAGATTTATCGACAAAACAGAGTAATACGGTTGCTATTTTAAACATCGATGATTTTAAAGAGATCAATGATTTCTTCGGAATCGATGCAGGAGACTGGCTTCTCAGCCAAATCGCTCACTGGCTTGTCGAAATGAAACTCTCCCCTTATCGGCTCGGTGGTGATGAATTTGCATTTCGTCTAAAGCAGGGAAGCACATCAGCCGAGTTTCGCCATAACATCGAAATGCTCCTTTCCCTTTTAAGTGAAAAGCTTTTTATGATTTCAGAAGAAACGGTTCATGTCCGAGCTACCGTCGGTATTGCAATCGACAGCGATAAACCGCTCATTCATGCCGATGTTGCGCTTAACAAAGCACGAAGCGCAAAACAACCGTATTCCGTGTATGACCAATCTGAGGGAATTGAACAACAATATCAAGCCAACATTGCGATGTCTGCTCGCATCCGTCAGGCTTTAGTCGAACACCGAATTGTTTGTCAGTATCAACCTATCGTCTCCTGCAGCAGCGGTAAAATCGAGAAATTCGAGACCTTGGTACGGATTAAAAACGAGGACGATTCACTGATTGCTCCCAATGATTTTCTACCAATTGCCCAAAAAACCAAACTCTACCATCACATTACTCAAGAAGTTGTTTATCAAGCATGTAACCTCTTTGCGGCACGGCATGAGCAATTTTCGGTTAATCTCTCCGGTAGTGATATTTTAGATAGCAGAACCGTATCGACGATCGAAAATATTCTCCGCCAAACCGGTACAGCCGATCGGATAATTTTTGAAATTTTAGAGTCTGAGGGTATTGATAATTTCGATGAAGTTGCTTCGTTTATCTCTCGGATGAAAGCACTGGGAGCAAAGATCGCTATCGACGATTTTGGAACAGGCTATTCTAACTTTGAAAACATTCTCAAACTTAACGTTGATATTCTCAAAATCGACGGTTCACTCATCAAGTCAATCGATGAAAATCCGCGCCATCGAATTGTCGTTGAAGCAATTGTTGACTTTGCCCAGCGTATCGGAATCGATACGGTTGCCGAATTTGTATCTTCCGAAGAAATTTTACAAAATGTAACCGATTTGGGCATTACCTATGCACAGGGATTTCATACGGGAAAACCGCAGTTTTTAAATCAACAACTGATGTAAAATTTAAAGCCAGCCATGTTATAATTCCGAAATTTTTTATAAGGGTACACCCATGTTAACCGATCGCGTCAATATACTCTCCGAATCGATTACCATCGCTATCTCAACGTTAGCACAGGAGCTCAAAGCACAAGGGAAGAACATCCTCAGCTTCTCCGCCGGTGAACCTGATTTTGATACACCACAAGTGATAAAAGATGCTGCTATTAAAGCTATCAATGACGGTTTCACCAAATACACTGCGGTTGACGGAATTCCTGATCTTAAAGCAGCCATTGCACTAAAACTCAAACGTGACAACGGTCTTGAGTACAAACCAAACCAAATCATCGCCAACAACGGTGCAAAGCACTCACTCTATAATCTATTTGCCTGCACAATCCAAGCCGGTGATGAAGTGATCATTCCTGCACCATACTGGGTTACTTATCCTGAACTTGTCATGTATTGTGGTGGAACAGTCGTCGAGATTATGACAGACGATGCAAGCGGATTTAAAATTACCCCTGAGCAGCTCAAAGCAGCGTTGACACCGAAAACCAAAATGTTAATTCTCACCTCTCCGTCCAATCCGACCGGTGCCGTCTACTCACAAGAAGAGCTTACTGCTCTTGGAAAAGTATTGGAAGGGACCAATATCATCGTTGCGAGTGATGAGATGTACGAAAAACTGATTTATGACGGTGAGTTTACCTCGGCCGCTGCGGTCAGTGATGATATGTTTCAACGTACTGTTACCATCAACGGACTTTCAAAATCGGTTGCAATGACCGGATGGCGTTTTGGGTACATGGCAGCAGCCAATACCGAAATTATCCAAGCTACTAAAAAATTGCAAAGCCAAAGTACATCAAACATCAATTCGATCACTCAAAAAGCAGCCATTGTCGGACTTAACGGTGATGCAGATGCAGATATTGAAGCGATGCGTGTTCAGTTTAAAGCGCGTCGCGACGAAGCGGTTAAATTGTTTAACGAAGTTGATGGATTATCAGTACTCTCTCCCGCAGGTGCATTTTACCTATTCGTGAACATCAAAGAGGTAAGCAATGATTCAATGCAATTTTGTAAAGAGTTACTCGAAGAACAAGGGATTGCAGTCGTACCGGGAGTAGGATTTGGTTCTGAGGGGTATTTCCGATTTAGTTTTGCAACCGATATCGAAAGTATTCGCGAGGGGATTAAACGTATCGCAACTTTTGTAGCAAATAAGAAATAGTTGCATAACCGTTCACCCTGAGCCAGTCGAAGGGTAAAACGGTTCATGGTTCGACGAGCTCACCACGAACGGAAAAACGCTCAACACTAAAAAGTAATTATTGGATACTTTTTAGTGCTTCCACAACCGCATCAATATTTCCCATTGGAAGATGAACTTTCCATTCAGGATTTTTGGCATCACCGGATAAAGAGATCCCGATGCTCGCAACGCTGTCACTTCCCGCACCGTACGGCTCATCTACCTTACTGATAGAAATTATCCCTTTTTTTGTCCCATCCAATGGAATCTCTTTAATAATTGTTACACTAGAACTCATAATCTCTCCTATAAAACTGTATAGAAAAGAGTTTAGCCGATTTTGGCTAAAGCAATCTTAAAAAAGGGGAGTTTATTCGGCAGCTTGTACTTTTGAAGAATTTCCATAAATAAAGGCATACATTTTACGATAATATCGCTCGTTACGTGTACGATCCGTAGCGCTGAAATGGTGATACCGGCCCAACGTTTCCCATGAATATCCAAAACTTTTGACGAGCTTTGTCAAAATGGAATTTGCTTGTTCACGCGACGTAGAATCTTCAAAATATTCGTGAAGCATCGGATTCGGATGGTATTTATAATTGATTTGGTATGGTCCGAGATCGAGGTTGCTAATCCCACCGTCGATTAGTGCCTGGGCTTGGGCACTGCATTGTTCGGCTGAACCGCATTTGATTAAATGACCATTAACTGCAAAACCTGCATTTTTTGCACGTTCGGCTTCTTCAATTGCGTTAATACGGATAACGTGAGGATTACATTCACCGTTCTCTTTTAAACATTCACAATGCTTTATTGCATCGAGAACGATATCGGGCATACGGATTTCAGCAGGTTCACCCTCAGCATAAACAATACTGCCAAGTAACATCAAACCTACTGCTGCAATTTTCACCGTCTCCCCTTAATAACTTACGATTCTAACATTTTAGCAAGTTTTGCCTGCATTCTCAGCCATAATTTATGTTCCATTAAAGGAAAGCCGCTATAAATACCTTTATTAACGATACTTTTCGTAACACCTGAGCGAGCGGCTAACGTTGTAAACGGAGCGATACTTAAATGTCCTGCCGTAGCACTTTGACCACCCATAACAACATTTCGTCCCAGCGTAGTAGAGCCCGCAAGTCCCGATTGCGATACAATAATGGAGTGTTCGCCCACAACACAATTATGCCCAATTTGAACCAGATTATCGATTTTAACACCCTGCTTTATAATCGTCGAACCAAATACCGCACAATCCACGGTCGTATTGGCACCAATCTCTACATCATCTTCAATAATTACTTTACCGTTTTGATAAAGCTTGATATGCTCACCCATTTTTGTGTGGGCATATCCGAAACCATCACTGCCTATCACCGTTCCGGCGTGGATCATAACACGATTGCCGATCACACAATCACGATAAACGCTCACATTGGGATAAAGGATAACATTATCGCCGATTACCGCTTCAGCACCGATGTAAACACCGCTCATAATGGTACAGTTAGCGCCGATTCTAGCACCGTTTTCAATATGGGCGGTCGGATAAACACGTGTACCCTCTCCAATAACAGGAGGGAGATCACTGCTTTGTATCGGTTTGGCAAAATGCTTAGAGAGGAGCGCTACATACATATATGGCTCATCAGAATTAAGAACCACTACACCCTCAGGAAGTAAATGAGCTTTTGAAGCAGGAAGGATCACGGCAGATGCTTTTGTCTCAGAGAGCTCTTTTTCGTATTTAGAGTCAGAAAGGAATGATATTTCCCCCTCTACTGCATTTTTAAGGGTATTCATCCCCGTAATTTCAATCGAATCCTGGATCTCGTTACAACCTAAAAAAGCCGCTATTTCATAAAGTTTCATCTGTTTTATCTCTCTAATGCCACAGAGCCGCTGCGAACGATCTCTTTGGGGTGAAAACGTTTGATTGCTTCCAGAAAATGATTGACACGAGAGGGTTCATCAGAGATCATTACGATCATCGTGTCACTGCCAACATTGACGATACGCCCATTATAGGCGTGAGTAAGGGCTTCAATATCGCCCAATGACTCACTCATCGGAATTTTGACCAACGCCATCTCCGTCTCAACCAAATCGGCATGTTCGTAGACTCTCAGTACCGGGATAAGCTTGTGCAGCTGTTTCGTAATTTGTTCAACCACACGGACGGATCCTGCGGTTACGATGGTAATACGAGAATACTTCGAATCAGGGATCGGAGCTACCGTAAGCGATTCAATGTTGTATCCACGCCCTGAAAACAGTCCTGCAATACGCGAGAGTACGCTTGCTTCATTCATTACGATAACGGAAATAACGCGGCGTTCTGTCTGTTCCATCATTATTTCTCCTTGTACTCTAACATCATATTAAATAATGATCCGCCTGCCGGAACCATCGGTAAAACGTTTTCAAATCGGTTAACAGAGACATCAATGATCGCAACGACATTTTTTTCAACCGCATCTTTGAGTGCGGCATCAAATTCATCTTTGGTTGTTACCCGATACCCTACTCCACCGAACGCATCGGCAAGCTTCACAAAATCAGGCTGCATCGAAAGATCGGTAGAGGAGTGACGCTTGTCATAGAACAAGGTTTGCCACTGACGAACCATTCCCAAGAAGTTATTGTTCAAGATAACATTGATAACCGGGAGTTTATACTCAACCGCTGTCATCAATTCTTGGATATTCATAAGTATCGAGCCATCACCCGTGATGTTAATACTGACACGATCCATATCGGCACGTTTAACACCGATTGCCGCCGGAAAACCGAAGCCCATCGTTCCAAGTCCCCCTGAACTTACCCATTGACGAGGGCGAGTAAAGGGATAAAACTGCGCCGTCCACATCTGATGCTGTCCGACGTCGGTTGAGATATTGGCACCATCACCCAAGAGCTGTCCGATACGCTCAACTACCCATTGCGGTTTAATGCGATCTCCCTCTTCTTTGTACGAGAGAGGATGAAGCTTGTTAAAATTTGCAATGGTGTTATGCCATGATTCATAACGTTTAGGATCGACTTGCTCACGAGCAAGAGGAATCATTTGCTCCAATACATTTTTGACATCTCCAACGATTGGAAAATGGGCATTGACCAATTTTGAAATACTCGCCGGATCGATATCAACATGGATGATCTGCGCATTTTTCGCAAATTCAGAGAGCTTTCCCGTAACACGGTCATCAAAACGAGCACCCAAACCGATAACGAGATCGGTCTCAGACATCGCCATGTTTGCCGCATACGAGCCGTGCATCCCAAGCATCGAAATCAATAACGGATCATCATAGCGGAGCGTTCCGCGTGCCATAAAGGTCTCTACCGCAGGAATTTGAGTCATTTTGGAGAACTCACGCACCAGCTCTGCCGCATTAGCGTTGATAATCCCACCTCCGAGATACAAGAGAGGACGTTTAGAGCTCGCGATCGCTTCCATCGCTTTTTTGATCTGACGCGTGTTACCCTTGGTCGTCGGTTTATACGTCTCGATATCAACCTCTTTGGTGTAATCAAATTTAGCGATTTGTGCCGTTACGTCTTTTGGAATATCGACATGCACGGGACCCGGACGACCGGTGCGGGCGATATAAAATGCCTCTTTGAGAATACGTGGCAAATCAGCCGCATCCGTTACTAGATAGTTGTGTTTCGTACACGGACGGCTGATACCGACCGCATCGATCTCTTGGAACGCATCGGTTCCGATAAGAGACATCGGCACCTGACCGCTTATCAGTACGAGAGGGATAGAGTCCATGTAGGCATCCGCTAATCCGGTCACACCGTTGGTAAAGCCGGGACCGGAGGTAATCATCGCCACCCCTACTTTACCGGTAGCTTTAGCATACCCCTCTGCGGCATGTACCGCTGCTTGTTCGTGTCGTGTCAATACATGCTGAAACGATCGCTGTTTGTAAATCTCATCATAGACATTCATGATCGCCCCGCCGGGGTAACCGAATACGACTTCGACTTCCTCGGCGATAAGTGCTTCGATAACCATCTGTGCACCGCTGATTTGCATGTTGTCTCCTTATTTATTAAATTCAAATGCTTCCCTCAGCCGAGGCAGATTAAAATTGGCTGATAATATAACTAAAAAAGTAGGGAATTATAAAAGAAAATAGCTATAAATTACGTTAAAAGAACCCAACCCAGCCACTTTATCCGAATAATTATGGTTTTTTAGATGCCGTTACAAGAAATATCGGATATTCTCGTGTCTCTTTTTCAACCGTATAGGCATGGTGAAATCGAACATGTTCAAATCCGGCGTTTTCAATCATCTGACGCAATACAGAGCGCTCAAATCCAAAATGGTATACTCCATCATTTCCATGAGAGTGAAACGTTCCATCTTCCGCTTCTAAATCGGCGATAGCGATGAAACCGTCTCGTTTTAAATGGGCATGAAAGGTTCTAAATAAATCTTCCGTGTCCTCAACATGGTGCATTGCCATCGAACTGACGATTCCATGAAACTGCTTATTTAACGGTTCTTTGCAGATATTTTGGCAGATCGTTTCTACACATAGATTTTCAGAATTTTTACTCTCAAGCTGTTCCAACATTTTCTCAGAGAGATCGACACCCACAACTTGATTCACCATGCTGGCTATTTTAAAACTGAGCAGTCCGGTACCTGCACCAAAATCCATGATATTCATATTATTTAATAATGAAATGCGGCTGCTGATGGTTTGGAAGACGCTGTGGGCGATATTTTGACGCATATCCCCTTTGTCCCACCCCTGTGCAGCTTGATTAAAACGTTCCGTCATGCTCTACCTTTTAAGCTTATAATCTCTTGTTTGTATGTGAGGGTATTATAAGATAATTCTCTCATAATCCGAATGAAATAATCTTTTCTTTAAGATTTCAGGTGTACCATCTCTATGAATCATTTTAAACTCTTCGCAACATAAAGGAGACTCCAATGGAACACAACGGCAAATTGATTATCGTAGCAGATATGGGTGAACTCAAAAGTTATAAAGTGCAAATGATTACAGCAACAAACCGCTATCACTTGGAACTTCAAAGCGATTTGGATTATATTGAGGGTCGTCAAAGTATGAGTGAAACACTTAGTGATGATCAGGGCCGCTTCAAGAATGGCAGCGGAGAGGATCACGGTGCTGAGCACGAACGTGAACAGCGTTTGGTTCAACAAATCTCAGATGATATATCTGCAATGCTCTCTAACGCACAACCGGGCTCTTGTTACCTTGCATTTCCGACTAAACATCATAATGAGCTGACATCAGCCCTCTCCGATCGAGCACAAAAAGCTTTGGCTAAAAATATAGACGCCGATCTTGTCAAATGTCCGGTAGAGGATTTGCTCTCGCATTTCTAAGGATGAGAATAATTACTCATGCACCTGTTTTTTTACGGCTGACATAGTTTAATACCGCCATAGAAACGATCAGAATACCGACTCCGCTGATCAAATAAAATGCAAAATGCATATTTCGAATATCGTTGATAGCCACTTTGAAAACAACCATCAGCGATTCGATGGAGAGGGCGATGATGATCGAGGTCAAAAATTTGGTGAGCGTTTTGTATTCGGTCCCCTCTTCGAGGGTTAGGGAACGGTAGAATACCTCTTGTTCCAAGATCGTTTTCGCCAGATCGTAAATCGCAATCGCGAGGGTAATCCCAATAATCGATTTAAAAACGTACTGAAGGGTTTCATCACCGCTGCTCATCAGGGCTTTGACAAATCCCAGCAATCCATACCCGCCTAAAAACAGCGCAAGCAACACAAGTCCGCCCCCAAGGAGTCCGTAAACCCACATCGAGAGTTTAGAGATGAGGCGGGTACTCTCGATCAGATGCATTTTGCCCAGTACCGCGACAAGATCGAGATCAAATACGGCAATTTTTCCATCGGAGTATTTTCGGGCGACAGAGACTTTCGGCTGACCGCTGTTGGCACAGATGTAGGGGTTGGAGATGTAGTTGCCTTTATCGTCAAACTGGATACGGTTTATAAAATAGGCTCTGTCTGAGCCATTTAAACTCATATCATGGCCGCTTCGTCGCCATGTCGGAGTAATCTGTTCCCCCTTTTCATCCATCAAATACATATCGGTGAGACAAGGAAGTCGTTTAAAAAATTTATTAACTTGAACATCATCGAAATCGTGCTGAGGAGTATCGCTGATCGTATTCAGTAAAAATCCCTCTACCGCTTCTCGGTTTTCACGGTATATCTGCATCATTTGTTTCATTCGTTTTGTTCCGTCCTGTTAAAGTTCTTTAGTGTATCCAAAACCGCTTACGGATGTCAAAATAGAGCGTGAATCTAATGCATACCTTGTTACCATTTTTGAGTTATCATTGATGAGTATTTATTTTTTGTAAAAAGGGGCATATCATGAGTACACGACACGATCTGGATCTCAAAGCATTCGAAGTGATCCTCAAAACCGAAAAAACAAAAATCGAAAAAAATATCGCTCTCCTTAAAGCGGAACTGAGCAGTATCGTCGATGAAGATGAAATCGATGATGTAGAAGGGATTGCGGGGCTTGAAATTGACAATACGAACGATCAAGCACTTCTGCAAAAGTTGGAATCAGAGATGTCGGAGATTAATACAGCACTCAACAAAATCGCATTGGGGAGCTACGGTATTTGTGAAAGAACCGGCAAACCCATCCCCGTGGCAAGATTAAATGCCAATCCTACGGCACGAACCCTAGTAAACGAGTGAGAGGGTTTCAATGCCATACCCTGATCATTTGAATAATCATTTAAGTCAAGTTGCTGAAAAAATGGGAATGAACCTCTCTGAGATGACCATCGTAAAAATGTCTCCCGGTACGGATGAGAGGCACAAGGATCTTGAACTCCTACAGGGGAACTGGCATGATGATCGTCCTTGGGCTATCATAGATGAAGAAGATCACCTCTATACTCTGAATTCTGTTGACTCCTTGGCCAAGATCATACGTCTTTTGAGCACTACCCAAAGTGAAGTTTTTCAACATAAACTTGAAAAAGCGATTTGGCAGCGTTTACCGATAGATTTCGAAGATGTTTGGGAAGTAGCGATGGATCGGATACGGACGATGGCTCAAAGCCAGTCTGAGAATACCGTTGTCAATATCGATCTCGATTGGCTAGTTCGTGAGATCCAACAAAAATACCCGAATCTTTTTTATCATCTTGACCAGATACTGGAAGGAAAAAAATAACGAAGCGAGCGGAGTCTTACTATGAACACCAACGAACAGCTCATTCACCATTTGATCGATTCAGGGGTTTTGCATTCACAATCTCTCATTCACGCCTTTAAAGTATGTGACCGTATCCTTTTTATCCCGAAAGAACTATATCCCTATGCCTATGGAGACCGTCCTTTACCGATCGGAGTGGCACAAACCATATCGCAGCCCTACACCGTTGCCGTTATGCTGGAACTTTTACATCCTATGCTCGGCAACAGAGTATTGGATATCGGTTCGGGATCAGGCTGGACAACGGCGCTGCTGGCAACGGAAGTCGGAAAATCGGGATTTGTGGAAGGGGTTGAGATTATCCCCTCTTTGGTTGAATACGGAAATGCCAACTTACGCAAAATACCTATAGACAACGCATCGATCACGCTCGCTGATCCTTCAGCTTTGGGACGAGACGGCAATCTCTATGACCGTATCCTCGTTTCGGCAAGTGCGCCCGAAATGCCGACAAAACTCTTCGATCAACTCAAAGAAGGGGGAATACTCGTCATTCCTATCCAAAACAGTATTTGGCATATCACCAAACACGAAGACGGAACGCTCGATGCCTATGAGCTTCCCGGTTTTCAATTTGTCCCCCTTATCGTCTGAAAAAACGGATAACTCCTTTACGAGCCTCTTCTGCCGCCAATATAATAATTGTTACCGCACCAACCGCCCACCAATAGATCGGATCGAACGGATGGGTGCCGAAAACACTACTGAGCGGAGTCACAAAAATAAAAAGCACCAATATCCCGATCTCGGCAGCCACCCCGCCCCAGTAATAACGGTTGCTCCAAAAACCGATGGTGAATAACGAATCTCTTTGACTGCGGCATGAGAGGCCGTTACCGATTTGGGCAAAAACAATAGCGGCAAAGGTCAAAGTGACCGCTTGAAGATACAACGGATCGCTCCACGACAAAGGTTCTCCATTCCAGCCGTGTGCGCTAAGGTAGAACCAAAAAAGTCCCATGGACATTACCGCACTCAACAATCCTAAAAAGCCGAAGGCTCTCAAATAAACACCGAATGTCAATATGTGATCTTTACGGCTTCGGGGGCGTTGATTCATCAACCCCTTATTGGGCAATTCTGCCCCCAGCGCCATCCCCGGAATAATGTCCGTTCCCAAATCGATCGCCAATACCAGCGGAACAGGAAGAGCCAAAGGGAGCCCGAATGCAAAAAAGAGGACATACGGTACCGCTTCGGGGAGATTGCTGGCAAGCATATAGGTGATAAAGCGGCGTATGTTTTCATAAACGGCTCTCCCCTCTTCTATCCCTTTGACAATCGTTGCAAAATGATCATCCATCAGTATCGCATCTGCGGACTGTTTTGCCACATCGGTACCTGATCCCATGGCAATACCGACATCGGCCCTCTTCAGTGCAGGTGCATCGTTGACACCATCACCCGTTACCGCTACCGTCTCTCCCATCTCTTTAAGAAGGGTGACAAGGGAAAGCTTCTGTTCGGGTGATACACGGGCAAATACATGATTATGATGCAACAGCCGCTTGATTGCCGCAGGGGGTAGCGTATCAAGATGTTCTCCGCTCGTTACCTCCGTACTCGCCGTAATGATTCCCGCACTCATCCCGATTGCACCGGCGGTCAGAGGGTGATCCCCCGTAATCATCACCACCCGTATGCCGGCTTTATGACACAACCCGACCGATTCAAGAATATCATCACGCAACGGATCGACCATGGCGATAAAACCGATAAAGCTCAACCCGTTTTCAGCCTCTTGCCGTGATGTCGGGAGCGTGCTGCACTCACGCGACGCAAAACCGATAACCCGATAACCCAATGCCGCCAATGCGTCATGTTTATCCATCAGTTTTTGGTATTCGCTCTCTGAAATCGGCTTTTTCCCCTCTGCGGTCATCACCTCATCGCACAACCTCAAAACTACTTCGGGTGCCCCTTTGGAAAAGATCGAAAATCCTCCGTTAAAAGAGTGTACGGTAGACATCCGCTTTAAATGATAATCAAACGGATACTCAAAGACAATCGGATATTCACTCCGTCGCTGTGCAACATCGGTATAGCTGAGGGCAAAAGTAAAAAGAGCTTGCTCTACCGGATCACCGTTTGAAGCATCGGCGCGGTTGCACAAAAGAGCGGCATTCAAAAGCTCTTGCGAGGGGGGCTGCTTTTCATCCTCTTCCCATGCCGCCACTTCCATCTTGTTTTGGGTAATCGTCCCCGTTTTATCGGTGGCTATCACCGTTACGGCTCCCAGATTTTCGATCACCGAGAGGCCGTTGACTAAAAATCCCTTGGAAGCCATCCGCTGTGCGCCAAATGCCAAAGCCAGCGTCACTGTCGGCAGCAGCCCCTCAGGGATCAGCGCAACCAATACCCCCAGAGAAAATAAAAACGTTTTCCATAATTCGTTATCTCCGAATCCTGCGAGGAGCATTAAACTTCCGGCAATCACCACGGATGTCAATGCGATCTGTTTCGAGATATGGGCTATCTCCTTTTGCAGATGGGTGCTACCCGAATCGACACTTTGGGTTAACACCGCAATCGCCCCGTAGCGACTCTCCTTGCCTGTGGCAAAAACCAGCCCTTGTGCCTCCCCTTTTACGACATAGGTTCCCGAATAGAGGACATTTTTGATATGATCGCTCCCTACAGCGTCTGCGGAGACGAGTTCGCTCTCTCCGGTGAGGGTACTCTCATTCACCCAGATATCCGATGATTGAATCAGATACAGATCAGCAGGAACTTTATCCCCCTCGCCAAGCAATACAATATCTCCGGGGACGAGGGAGCTTGCCAATACCTCACTATCAACACCACTGCGACGGACGCTAACTTTTAAGGGGAGCATATTTCGCAATGCCTCGAGACTTTTTTCAGTCCGATATTCCTGATAAAAACCGAATGCCCCGTTCAAAACAATCACAATAACGATAGCCCATCCGATGGGAAGCATATTGGATGCAGGGTCGATCCACGCAATAGCGAAACTGATGCACGCGGCAACCCACAGCAAAAGGGCAAAAAAATGGGTAAATTGGGCGGTTAATTTAGAGTACCAAGGTGGAGTGGGAATTTTAGAGAGGAGATTAAAACCGTGTTGAAGATGTCGTCGTTTAACTTCCTCATCGCTTAACCCCTCTTCAGAGGAATCGAACGTTAAAAACAGCTCGTGGAGTGTCATTGCATTCATATTTTAATGCCAAACCCCTTCAATAGCCG
>Ga0156221_1078_pt1 | contig 16740 bp, 17 predicted proteins | sample RifCSPlowO2_12_FD_107869 | JGI IMG/M metagenome (GOLD analysis project Ga0156221, IMG submission 107869) | Sulfuricurvum sp. RIFCSPLOWO2_12_FULL_43_24
TATGAGGAACTTCCCCCTGCTGACGAACGAGGACGATGGTGTATTTTTTCGACTGCACGAGACGTGATAGATACCGCTCGATGGAGACGGTCGGAACCCCTGCTAATAGAGGGTTTTGGATGGAGTTTTCTAAAATCGTTTTGTTTTTACGGGTAAGCTGAATGTTGAGGAACTCGGCAACTTCCTTCGCTTTGCCGATCTTCATTGATTCGTTATTGACTTCATATACCTCAAAAAACGATCCCACTTCGATGATGACGAGGGTATCAGGACCGTATTTGGCCTCACATACAGATTGGAGTTCGAAATAAATTTCAGAGAGGAGCTTACTTTTATCTTGTAACAGTGCTCCGATCTCTTCTGTACTCATCCTATCTCCGCATCATCTCGTCATTCCCGACCTGATCGGGAATCCAGCTCAAATTTAATGATTTGATTATAGCGAAGCGGGGCTAAATCTTTCTCTCGTTCCGCCTCTCACCTAAGACAAGTCTTAACATTTAACGCCCGACACGTATAGTGAAATACTATTTCGTATGACTTCCGTCACAAAACGGCCCATTTTTACTTTTCTTGCAACTGCACAAATAATACTCTTTACTTTCTTCTACTGAAAAAACACTAGGAGTAAAGTCTGTCCCTTTATGAGCGCCATCACACAATACGCCGTCCTTGCTTTTTCCGCATGTGCAGAAAAAATATTTTTTATTAGCTTCCAATTCCATTTTTACAGGTGTTGACATTCTTATTCCTTTTGTATTTGTATAACCTCTGACCTTATTTAGCCAAAATCCCTTCAAGCTGAATATCGAGTTTAACGTCTTCTCCAACTGCTACACCACCGGCTTCGAGGGCAGTATTCCATGTGATACCGTAATCTTTACGGTTTATTTTACCGCTAAGACCCAGACCAATACGCTGATTTCCCCATGGATCTTTTATAACACCGTTATTCTCAAGGTCAAGAATAACATTTTTTGTAACGCCGTGCATTGTGAGATTTCCGTAAGCTTTTTCCCCTTTCACGTTATTAAGAGCAAATGTAATCTCTGGATATTTTTTTGCATCAAACAAGTCCGGTGTTCTTAAGTGATCGTCACGTTTTTGGTTTGCGGTATTGATCGAGTTGACATCGATTTTCCCCGTTAATGCTTTGATTGTTTTTGTTTTTTCATCGTAGCTGATTGAACCGCTAAATTTATCAAATTTACCGTTCACATCCGAGATCATCATATGCTTGATTTTGAAGCCGACAGTTGAGTGATCCGTATCGACGTTGTATGTTCCTGCGAACAAAGACGCAGTACTTAGTATTCCGAATGCGATAAGGGAAGAGAATGTTTTTTTCATGGTATTTCCTTTGTGTTTTAAATTAGTAATGTTAGTGCATCGGCACATCAAACAATAGAACCTTAGACTCCGCTAGTGCTAAAAGCGTATATTCCTCCTCATCTTTGATTTGTATCTCATCTCGTTCATTTAGAGTGTGACCAGCAATTTCAATAGAACCTTCCATCACAAAAATAAGCCGTCCATGCTCAGACTTGACTGGGGCAACAACGATTTGTGCGTCTTTATCCAGATGGGTTGAATGGATTGCTGCATCTTGGCGAATTACCATAGAACCTTCTCTCCCATCACTTGAAACCAAAACTGCCCAGCCGTTCGATTGATCGATATTTGCAAGATCCCTTTTGTCATACGTCGGTATGGCATTTTTATAGCTTGGATGAATCCAGATCTGATACAGCGCCGCATCCGCTTCCATAGTTGCATATTCAGAATGCTTAATTCCTGTACCGGCACTCATATACTGAATCTCACCCGCTTTGGTAATTTCGTGATTTCCTTCAGAGTCTTTGTGTTCCAATGCTCCTTTGGTAACAATGGATACGATTTCCATATCTTTATGGGGATGCATTCCAAACCCCATTCCCGCTTCAATGATGTCATCATTGATAACTCTCAATACCCCAAACCCCATCCGTTCAGGATTAAAATATTCAGCAAATGAAAAACTAAACCGACTGTGAAGCCATCCGTGTTCGGCTGTTCCACGCTCATGTGCGCGATGAATGATAAATGACATTTTTTTCTCCTTCTGTTGTGCTAAAAGTATCATTGGATACGTAAGAAATAATACTTTTAATAGATCTCTTCTGTTCATGGCAACCTAACTATTACTAACTAGTAGTATTTGGGTAAATTTTTATTGCGCTTTTTCGAGTTTACGCAACAGCTTTGAGACGATTTCAAGCTCTTCTTCGTTTAGCCCAAGGTCATACCAACAGCTTAAATTGCTCACATGAGTAGGAAAAATCGACGCGATGAGATCACTTCCCTCTTCGGTAATCTCAAGCATTTTGACGCGACGATCTTCTTCTGATGGAGCTACCCGGATCAGCTTCTTGGACGCGAGGTTTTTGACCACAACGGTGATGTTCCCGGGTGTACTCAAAATAAGTTTGGTAATTTGTCCTACGTTAAGATTCCCGAGATGATACAAAGCTTCAAGAATTGCAAATTGCGGCAAGGTAAGCCCTTGCGCTTCCATCCACGCCGTCTCTTTTGCACGTATTTTCAAAAAAGTTCGAGAGAGTTCAATGTGCGAACGCAAAACTTTGTCTTCATGAATGCCATAACCTTTTGGACGTTTCATCTAAGCCTCCAAAATAAATTTGATAAGAGAATATTACTACTAATTAGTATTAATGTCAAGGAAATATTTTTTTTCTTATATATTAAAAATGGGTCAGGCGTTAAATGTTAAATATGAGGTGGAATGCAGACTGACACTATACACTCCCACTTAGAAAACGGGAGCGAGAGAAAAATTGATAGCTTTGATAGAAAATTCGGTATTCCCGATGAGATTGCGCAGGGTAGGAAAGAGTTTGTGTTTAAGTTGTAATATTTAGCAAATCGTTACATTTTCACTCACAATCCCTAAACCAGCTCTATTTAATCATTTTACACACCGCTTTGTTTAAAGTTGATTTGTTATAATTTCTCTACTTACGGTGAGCCTCTGCACGCACGCTTACCTTGTTCTGATAAACCCCAAGACAAAATCTTCCAATTTACTTCTCAATCCATCCAAATTATCCGATGCAAACAGATTGATTAAATCATCGACCGTTTTGAAGTCATTCGCATCCCCTAATAACACATGAAGCGAATAATAGACATCCAGTATTTTATGCTCGTAAATTGTTTTTCTAAATGCCGTGTGTGTGCCAAACGCTTTCAACCCTCTGAAATTTCGATTGAAAATTCTACCATTATGAGCACATCGGTTACGAAGCTCTTTGAGTCTCAGCAGATAGTTTAAAAACAGTTCATGGCTATAGAAGCCGAATCTTTTTCCCAATAATTTGAGGATGTCATTACCGTCGATTTGTAGCTTCGAGATGATATTTATCAACGTCCCAAGCGTCGCATTTTCAATAAAATAGTGAAATGGTGGGTAATTGATATCTTTCGTCGTATTGACGGCTACCATCGGCTCGCTTTTAATGTAATCGATTTGGTTCGATTGGAAATCATACGTGTTGAGATAATAATCCCGATAGTGAAGGTAGATTTCTTTCTTCTTTTTCGGATTAGGCTGCCGCACCTCCCAATCTTGAACCGATTCGAGTGGCAGAGTGAAAGGTTCCTTATAATTTTTGGCAAGGAGATAACAAAACGGATTATCGGTGATAGCGTAAACGATTTCGATGAGATAGGCTTTCATCCTAATTTCAATCGTGGAAGTCATAGAAAACAGTTTTGACGATAACCGCTTATCAAAATCGTGGATGGCGATGATATCGTCAATCGAATAATCGGATAGATTGTTTCGGAATGCTTTAACATAGCCTTTGAATCGAAAAATTCCAATATCTAAAACCGTCTCTTCGATATTCGCATCACTTTGAGTCGCCGTTTTTTGCAAACCATCGTTATAAAGGGATTGGAGATAGGAGGCAACATCAAGCCGTTTATAGTCATATTTCAAAGTTGCCCCTTTATCCATTAGCCGATATTTTAGCTCAAACCCCTAAAATTTAGATTTATGCGACAAATGCGTTTGCCGTACTCTTTATAAATTTTACCAATTGAATCTTTGGTGTATTTTTTTAAAATTACATTTTTCAATTCAGAATTCAAAAATAAAAATGGGTCAGGCGTTAAATGTTAAATATGAGATGGAATGCAAATATATATTAGGCTTCTTGCATAACCTGTTTTTTCGTTCATGGTGAGCTCACGTGCCCTTTGGGTATATCGAACCATGAATGAAACACCCTTCGACAGGCTCAGGGCGAACGGGATCATATAGTTAAGTTAGGATTATACAAGAAGTCTATTCAAAAAAAAGATTGCTGGATTCCCGCCTAAGCGGGAAAAGAAGAGAAATTTAGATACGAGCGTAAGAGACGCTGATACAAGCGTTAAGGGCAGAGAGTTCTTTAATGGTTTTATCATTAACAGCAGAATCAACAATAATCACCGCAAGAGCTTCACTACTTTTGTTGCGTCCGAGACGGAAATCGGCAATATTCACTTCATGTGCCGCCAGCAACGTACCGACTTGACCGATAACACCCGGTACGTCAGTGTTTTTGAAAAGGATCATGTTCCCTTTCGGTTCAACATCGACGCCGAAACCGTTGATGTCAACGATACGCTGAACGTCGTCATTGAACATGGTCGCACTGATCTCAATCACGTCTTTATCGGTGGTGAGTTTAACGGTTACAAGATTTTTGTAAACAGGGCTGCCTGGAAGCTCTTCGGTTTCGATTTTGATACCGCGCTCTTTGGCTACGAAATCAGCATTTACGTAGTTGATTGTATCCCCTGAGATATCGGCTAATGCACCGACAGTGACAAAAGTAGCCAATGAGTTAACGTATTCCGCAATATCACCGCGACCGCTTACTTTGATTGAGACGATTGAGGCTTTATTAATTTGAGACGCGAGAAACCCTATTTTCTGACTCATTTCCAAAAATGGCTTAACAAATGATGGAATTTTAGTCTCATCAATCGGTAAGTTCAAAGCGTGTGGATACGCAATCCCTTTTGCCGCTTCGATTGCCTGCTGTGCCGCTTCAAGAGCAATCCCCAGTTGAGATTCAAACGTATTGGCACCCAAGTGTGGAGAGACACAAATGTTGTCAAGATCAAGGAGTTTATGATCGGTTGCAGGTTCTTTGTTAAATACGTCGATACCGGCAAAGCGTACTTTACCTGATTTAAGACCGTCATAGAGGGCATCTTCGTCGTACAATCCACCGCGTGCACAATTGATAAGAACCACACCGTCTTTCATCTTCGAAATTTCATCGCTTCCGATCATACCAACGGTCTCTTTGTTTTTCGGAGTGTGGATAGTGATGATATCACACGCCAAAATATCTTCAAAATTCGTCGTATATTTAACACCGACATCCGTCGCTTTTGATGGGTGGATATACGGATCATAAGCAATTACGTCCATCTCAAATGCTTTGGATCGAATACCGACTCGGCTACCGATATTACCGAAACCGATGACACCGAGTTTTTTGCCTTTAAGCTCGTATCCGTACCATTTTTCACGTTTCCATACACGCTGATTTTTCAAATGATCGTGTGAATACGGGAACATTCGCATACATGAGAGCATGTGCGTCATCGTGAGTTCAACGGCAGCGATGGTATTCGCCGTCGGAACGTTCATGACGATAATCCCCTCTTTTGAACATCCCGGAATATCAACGTTATCGACACCGACACCGGCGCGGACAACCGCTTTTAGTCTACCTTTGGCTGCTTCGATGAATTTATCATCAACATCGGTAGAACTGCGGGTAATTGCAACGTCTGCCTCTTTAATGAGATCCAAAAGAGCCGTTTTATCCATATCAGCCGCAAAAATCATCTCTACTTGATCATCACGACGGAGAAGATTCAATCCCTCTTCATGGATATGATCACATACAACAATTTTATATTTTTCCATTACTTTTCCTCTGTGAACGGCGGTACAGTCGCCATGATTTGGTAGGTTTTTAGTTTTGTTACAAGGGATGCGCGTTCGATTTTTTAATTTGATTCGGTTCTGGAAGATCAGTTCCCTCTGAAATGTCCAGATTTAATGTTATTTCATTAACAGGGTAAAAATACTCTTTCTCATCGTTACCGGAAAAACGGCTTATCCAGCTCTTTTCATCACGTGAAGCTTCGGCAGGGAGAACCTCTTCAATATCGGAGATCTCAACTTTTGGTGCCGAAGGATTTATTTGGATCAAGAAAATAGTAATAAACACCGCCACTGCCAGGGCTATAAGGGGAAACAGCCAATATGCAGCGCGTCGCATTCTATTTATTTCAATTGATCTTTAATCAAATCACCAAGACTGTGTGAATCGTTATCATTGATCTCATCCAACATTTTTTGATCTTTAATACGCTCCAGTTTTTTAACTGAAAGACGGATACGATCACGTTTTGCATCGATGACTAAAATAGCCGCTTCGATTGTTTGACCGATTTCAAGCTCTTCAGGTACAAGAGGATAAAGATCTTCGTTACGGATAAGGGCATCAACTCCACCTTCCAATGAAACGAATACACCGAAATCTTTCACATCACGAACCGTAGCTTTCACTACTTCATTCATTTTATGACTTGTTGCGAATTGATCGATTGGACTCTCTTCGAGAGATTTACGGTTCAATGAGATTTTTTCATCGTCACCATTGATTTTCGCAATTTTTACTTCGATCTCTTCACCTACTTTGAGAGTATCTTTACATTTGACGTTTTTGTCCCATGAAAGATCTTGATTGTGTAACAATCCCTCTACTCCGCCAACTTTTACAAATGCACCGAAATCGGTCAAAGAGGTAACGGTACCGGTAACAGTATCACCCTCTTTGAATTTTTTGGTAAATTCTTCAAACGGTTTTGGTTGAAGACGTTTGTACGATACACGTAATTTATGGGTTTTAGAGTTAATTTCAATAACTTCAACATCAATCTCTTGACCCACTGTGAGGTAGTCTTTAGGATGTTTGATGTTTTTATCCCATGTGATTTCAGAGATGTGAAGGAACCCTTCGATGTCGTTACCAAGGTCAACGAAAATACCGTACGGCTCGATGTTGCTGACAGTAACCGTGATAGTATCACCCTCTTCCAATGCTTCTTCAACCTCTTGCCACGGATCCGATTGTACCGCTTTGATTGAGAGTGAAAGGTGACGCTTGTCTTTATCGTACGCAATCGCTTTTACGTTGACAATATCACCCTCTTTGTAAAGTTTAGATGGATTAACCGGCCCTTTGTAGCTGATTTCATTGTAATGAACCAACCCGTCGATTCCGCCGACATCAACGAACATACCATAGCTGGTGATCTTTTTGACGGTACCTTGGATAACTTTATCCTCTTCCATCAACGCGTCAATCACTTCTTTCTTACGCTTACGCTCATCATTGAAAAGCTTACGACGAGAAACCACGATTGAAGCCTCAGCAGCATCAACTTTAACCACTTGTGCTTTGATGGTTTTACCGACAACTTGATCGGTCTCTTTGAACGCCGCAAGTGAACGAGGAAGGAAGAAGTGGACATCGTCCGCTTCCAAAAGGTATCCACCTTTGTTTTTCTTGGTCACTAAAGCTTCGATGACCACTGACTCGAAATCTTCTTTATGTGCATTGATAAACGCTAATGTTTTCTCTTGTTCAAGCACTTTTTTATAGGAGATTTTTGGACGCTCGTTGTAGTGTCCCATCACCATTACCATGATTTTATCGCCGACGTTAAAAAGAAGATTTCCCTCTGTATCACGGATTTCATCCAATGAAAGAATCCCCTCAAGTTTTTCGCCGACGCCTACCAACGCGCGGTTGTCACTCTCTTGGATCTCTACGACTTCACCTTCTGTAATGCGTGTGGATTCTTGCTCTTTGAACGATGCCTCCAGCATTTCAGCAAAATTTTCTTCTTCAAATGCTTCGTTATCGAAAGCCATGCCTATTCCCTTGTAACTAAAAATTGGCTGATTATAGCGAAAAAATGCTTGTTTTGAGATTAGGAGGGAGAATTTAGGCGCGTGTCAAGCTCTTGATTTTAGCAACAACTTCATCAATAATCCAATCGGGAGTCGATGCTCCGGCACTGATCCCGCAAAAAGTTTTAGTATCAAACCAATTTTCCTGAAGATCATCTTGACTTTCGATATGATAACTGTCAGGACAATATTCTTTGGCAATAGAGTGCAATTGTTTGGTATTTGATGAGTTTTTACCGCCGATAACAATCATCACATCGGCTTTTTGAGCCAAATCGCGTACAGCATCTTGATTATCAAAGGTTGCATTGCAAATCGTGTTGAAGACACGGACTTCTTTATGTTTTGCCATCAACTTTCCGATAATTTGCTGATAATCTTCAATTTTTCGCGTTGTTTGTGCAACAGTTGCGACTTTTTCTCGAAGTTTCAGTGCATCAAGTTCATCGGGACTGTTTACAACATAAACATGATCATCTGCGTAACTTTTAACCCCTTTGATTTCAGGATGAGCCTCATCGCCAAAGATTACAATATCATACCCTTGCGCCGACATCTCTTCGCAAATTTGCTGCGGTTTGGTCACATACGGACACGTTGCATCCACCACATTAACTTGTCGTTCATGCAAAGTGGAAAGTTCCTGCTTCGGAATACCGTGGGTACGAATGACCGCCGTTTCCCCCACTTTAAAGGAATCAAGATTTTCGCTGAGCGCGACATTGAAATCGTTTTTAAGTCGATCGATTTCATTGGCGTTGTGGATTAGCGGACCGTACGTTGACGAATTGCGGTTCTCTTCCGCAATTTTAATTGCCCGTTTCACGCCGAAACAAAATCCGTAGCTCTCCGCCAACTCGATTTTCATCGCTCAACCTTTGTACAATTTCCCAATAATTCAAAAAAGTTCGGAAATGAGGTGTTGATACATTCAATATCTTCGACTTCCATTGCGCACTTCAATCCTGCAACGCAAAAACTCATTGCAATACGGTGATCACCGTAACTGTTCACTCGTGCGGGTTTAAGCTCACCGCCGATAACGGCGTAACCATCAGGATATTCTTCCGTCTCAATACCGCAAAGATTCAGATTGTCGACAACTGTTTTGATCCGATCCGATTCTTTGACCCGCAGCTCTTCGGCATTTTTGATAATGCTTTTTCCCTCTGCACACGCCATTGCAATAGAAAGTGCCGGGAGCTCATCGATGAGCCATGCTATATTTTCTTCAACGCTCACCGCTTTCAATGGGGCATATTCTACCCGAATCGTCCCAATCGGTTCATACCGTTCATCATTCAGCGTATAGGTAATTTTTGCCCCCATACGTTCCAATACTTTGAAGGCTTCGATACGGGTCGGATTAAGAGTAACCCCTTCGATAGTAGCAGAAGAGTTAGGAATGATCGCTGCGGCTACCGCAAAGAAAAAGGCACTGGAGGGATCAGCAGGAACACGAATATTCAGAGGTTGCAGAGGTTTTTCCAGCGGCCAGATCTTCGTCTCCAAGCCATTTATTTCAACCTGTGCACCCATACCGCGAAGCATCCGTTCCGTATGATCACGACTCAGCTCCGGTTCACGAAAGGTACATACGCCATCGGAGCGGAGAGCCGCTAACATCATTGCACTTTTAACCTGCGCCGAAGCGATCGGTGAAACATAATCAAAGGCCTTAAGCGAAGCTCCACGAATCGATAATGGTGCTAAATCACCGTTATTGCGACCATCTAGTTTTGCTCCGATGGAACGAAGTGGCTGAGTAACCCGTTTCATCGGACGACGCTTGAGATACTCATCACCGCTCAGAACAAAATGCCCCTCAGCAGAGCTGAGTAATCCGCAAAACAGACGCATTCCCGTACCGGAATTACCGCAATCGAGAATTTCAGAAGTCTCTTGTATCCCATGTGAGCGAATGGTAATAACGTCACCATCATCGGTAATTTCTGCACCGAGATGACCAACGATTTTAAGGGTATTGAGGGTATCTTCCGCGCGGAGAAAATTCTCGATTCTACTCTCACCTTCCGCTAAAACCGCAAACATAGCACAGCGGTGCGAAATTGATTTATCCGGTGCAATTGCGTCACTTCTAAACCCGAACGGCGGTGCGGGATAAACCTTGGCAGACATCATCTCAAATTCACTCCGAGTTCTTCTTTTAATCCATTCAAAATAGATTCCATCGCCATCGTAATATCTTCATCTTCAAGTGTTTTTTCCTCGGATTGTAAAACAAAACGGAGTGTCAAACTCATCTGTTCTCCCAAAGTCTCTGAAACATAACGATCAACCGGATAAAAACGTCGTACTTGAGAGGATCGGTGTTTTTCAATGACCTCTTTAATACTCTCATAACTCACCTCTTTGGAAATCAGAATACTCAAATCCCTAAAAGATGCTTGATATTTTGAATACGCACGTGCTTCAACCAACCCATACGCAAGTGCATCGGTTTTAATCTCACACATAAAAGTTTGAGCGAGGTCATGATCTTCTTCGATACTTGGGTGAAGTCGGAAAATCTCTCCCGCTTCCACGCCGTTAATCATTACTTTTGCACACACGTATGGGTGAGCCAAAGAGTGGCTTGGAGTATGAGAAACCAATTCAAATGATCCGACAACATCAGCGATCAATTTTGTAAATGCGGCGAAATCGATAACCGCAGGTTTTCCGGCATTGGCAATCTTTTCACTTTCCATTGCACCGGATACGATAAACCCAAGACGTTTGGATTCTTGACGGTTAGTATCAAAAACCATCCCTGCTTCAAAGAGAGCGATTTTCTTTTGATTCACTTTCACATTGGCAGAAGCAGAATTTAACAGTCCCACCAACAGTGTCGGACGAAGAGTGTCAAACGTCGCCGTAATAGGGTTCAATAGCTCTTTATCCGCATCAGTGCAGACAAATCCGTATTTTTCTACCTGAAGCCGCTCATTAAACACGAAATGAACCGATTCATAAAATCCGCTTTGAGCCGCACGATGACGATACATACGTGTCTTTTTATAGTCATTCAAATCATTGCTCATCTGATTTGCTTCCGCAAAAACAAACGGCTTTGAAGGGATATTATCAATCCCTACGATACGAACGACTTCTTCGATAATATCTTGTTTATTCACGATATCATGTCGGAATTTAGGGACTGAAATAGCGAATGTCGACCCATTAGGCTTTCCGATTTCCATTCCAAGATTTTTAAAAATCTGTGTAATACGGGTTTTATCGATTTTCAGTCCGATAAACGACTCGAATTCTTCCTCACCCATACTGATGATCGGCGGTTCATAAGAGGTGGTCAGTTCGATATTTCCGCCATACACTTGCGAAGCTGAATATTTTTCAAATAAACTACCGGCATAACGGATTCCCATTTCAATTTTCGGTTCACTTCCACGAGAAGAACGGTAATAATGTGGACAGCTTGGGATTTTTTTATCTCCCATTTTTTTAGCGATGATATCAGGGGCAATATAACTCGCTTCGATAACGGCCAACCCTTCATTCGCAGTAAAATGGGCCTCTTTTTCTTGAGAAACACCGATAACGGAGACTTTTTCTTTGCCATAAAGCGCTGCATACCCATTCTCATCGTTCTCAAAAGTAATAATCCCTTTTGTTTCAAGATCACCAAATTTTTCAAACGGATAGGCGCGTAAAATAACCCCGGTACTTTGGGTTGTATACAGCAGCAATGCATCTACAGCGGTAGTGTAAACCTCTTCAATAATGGCTAAACGCAATGCTATCGCAAAAGGGACACTGAACTCTTTAACATCAACCGCACCGAATAATAAATCAGCATGAAAGGTATCAGTATGTTGCAGCTGCAAAATACGCCCGATACCCAAACGTCCGTCTTGTTTCTCTTTGTAGTTGATTTCTCGAAGTTCACGTGAAAGTGCCGCACGTAAATCACGTGCGATCCCGTGAATACTCAAACAATCTCCGCGATTGGCGGTCAGTTCAATCTCAATCACATCGTCATTAAATGCACCGTATTCATTCAGATTTTTCCCAAGAACTAATTCACCGATACTTGGATCGAGGATCATAATCCCCTCACCCATGCTTGGTAAACCAATCTCTTTGGATGAACAGATCATACCGTGTGAATCAACACCGCGCAGCACAGCTTCTTTGATCTTGAGCCCGCCCGGAAGTTCGGCTCCGACAGTAGCCAATGCGATATGAATTCCCTCACGGACATTGGAAGCGCCGCACACGATTTGGCGTACTTCATTTCCGACATTAACCTGACATACATTGAGTTTATCGGCGTCGGGATGTTTTTCACATTTCTCGACATACCCGATGACAACACCATCCGCAACACGGATGGCTTCATGTCGATCAACTTCTAATCCGATCGCATTAAACGTTTTGCACAATGTATCCGCATTGATACCGTCTAGATCGATCCACTCATTTAACCAATTTTTTGTAACGATCATCTAAACTGCTCCAATAATCTCGTATCTCCCTCAAACAAAGAGCGTAAATCACCGATTCGGTGGATCAACATCGCAAACCGCTCAACACCTAAACCGAACGCATATCCGCTGACATTCTCATAGCCGACAGCTTTAAAGACATTCGGATCAACAATACCGCATCCGAGGACTTCGAGCCATCCGGTTTTCGAACAAACGCGGCAACCATCTCCACCGCAGAAGATACAGCTGATATCCACTTCGGCTGAAGGTTCCGTAAACGGGAAAAAACTCGGACGGAAACGAACTTCGACGTCTCCGAACATTGTTTTAAGGAAGTCTTCAAGGATAAATTTAAGATTGGCAAACGAGACTTTCCCCGCCTCTTCAACGACCAATCCCTCTACTTGATGAAACATCGGAGTATGGGTAATATCATAATCACGGCGAAATACCGCACCCGGTGCGATCATACGAATCGGAGGCTTGGTTGAGAGCATTGTGCGAATTTGTACCGGAGAGGTATGGGTACGCAATAACATCGCATCTTTAAAATAAAAAGTATCCTGCATATCACGCGCAGGATGATATTTAGGAAGATTCAGCGCTTCAAAATTGTGGAAATCATCTTCAACCATCGGTCCCGTTTGTACCGAGAAATTCATGGCAATAAAATACTCTACGATCCGGTCCATTGTCTCCATTACCGGATGCAATGATCCGCGTTCTGTGGTAGCAGAGTACAGACTCACATCGATGGCTTCGGATTTCATTGTTGCTTGTAAATGCTCCATTGCCAAGAAAAGTTTACGGTCTAAAAGAAGCGCATTCAATCCCTCTTTGTGGATATTCAGTTCTTTGGCAAATATCCCTTTTTCAGCATCAGGAATATCTTTCATACGGGCAAACTCAGCGTTCATAATCCCTTTTTTTCCGAAAACGGCGATTCGTATCTCTTCGATTTTATCAATCGAATCGGCCGATTTTATAGCGTCATACCACTCTTGCAAAATAGAGTCTCCATTGTGATTTTCTGAAAGCTTTAAAATAGATCTTTACAATTTGGTGAAAAGGGCTTTCAATTTAGAGGATATTGTAGTCAAATCTCTTTTATAAATAGCTTCAAGCGATCTTCCATGTGCTACAATAACACAAAAAAAGAGGTTTAAAATGTGCATTTTCTGCAAAATAATCAATAAAGAAATCCCTTCCAATACCGTTGCCGAAAACGAAGAATTTTATGCCTTTCATGACATTAATCCTAAAGCACCCGTTCATATATTGGCGATTCCAAAAGCCCATTATCAAAGCTTTAACGATGTCCCTGGCGATGTTATGGGAAGAATGTCGACATTTATGCAAGAGGTCGCCAAAGCGTGCGGAATTGATGAGAGCGGCTACCGTATCATCAGCAATATCGGAGAAAACGGAGGGCAAGAGGTAGGGCATCTACACTTTCATATCCTCGGCGGAGCGAAGCTCAAATGGGGCCATTTTGCGGATGCAGATCCAAAGGATTTCTTTTAATTAAAAACGCTGGCGGAGCAAAGCCCCACTCAGCAACGTTAACACTGGGTTTCCCTCAGCGGGAAGCCCACGTGCAGTAAACCGCACTTTAAATACTATACCCCAATCACTTTTTACGCATTACACCCTTGCAATGCACCGAAATCAACGGCACTTCCGCCACCGCTGATCATTGATTCATTTTCACGAATGACATTACCGTTATGGATGATCGTGTAGGTAATCACCGTACTGTCACGAATCGTGTTAATCGTTGAACAATAGGTCTCCAAACTCGCCATCACCCAGCGTGCCGCAAGGGTATCGTCTGCATTGGAGTCAAAACGGTATTCAAGGTGAAGAGTATTGAACTTGCGCGGTGCGGACTCGTTACGAACCACTTCGCCGGATACTTCAAGATTTTTAACCTCATACCCCTGCTGTTTAGGGAGCATCACCACATCGGTTGCACTGCATCCGATAATCCCGCTTAAAAAATATTCGATCGGAGAAATTTGAGGGCAATCGATGATAAAACTGCTTTTTTCAGTTTTGGCTTCAAACTTCATTTCACTCTGATGAGCAACGGTAATTTTCATTTTATGTCCTTAAGATAATGGTCAAAATAGATAATCTGCTCCAATGTGCGCACTTCAGCCGTTCCCCCTTGGGAAGTACGGGCATTCATCGAATGTTCAATCGCCAAATAGGGGATGATATCTTCTTTGATACGATCATCAATAGCCTTGAGTTCTGAATAATCGATATCGCTCAAATCGATTCCGAGCACTTCGGCACGAGCAACGGCGCGTCCGGTGATGTGATGCGCTTCACGAAAAGGTACTCCGCAATGCTCAACCAGATAATCGGCCAAATCAGTCGCGGAAAGATGTCCTAGCTTACACGCACGAGCCATATTATGAGGCTTGATCGTCATAGTACGGAGTGCTTCACGAAGAATTTCAAGAGAGAGTTCAGCCGTTTCAACGCTGTCAAACACCCCCTCTTTATCCTCTTGGGTGTCTTTGTTATACGCTAACGGCAACCCTTTCATCACCGTCAAAAGTCCCATCAAGTTTCCAAAAACACGTCCCGTTTTTCCGCGAAGTAACTCAGGAACATCGGGATTTTTCTTTTGCGGCATGATTGAGCTTCCGGTCGAATACTGATCGGAGAGTTCCACGAATCGAAATTCGTAGCTCGACCACAAAATAATCTCTTCCGCCAAACGGGAGATGTGCATCATCAACGTCGAAATATTAAACAAGATTTCAAGGGCAAAATCGCGATCACTTACCGTATCGAGACAGTTAATGCTCACAGAATCAAATCCAAGTGTTTTTGCGGTCATTTCGCGGTTAATATTATGCGGAGTCCCCGCTAACGCGGCACATCCGATCGGAGAGATATTATTTCGTTCCACAGAGCTCTCAAAACGCTCACAATCACGTTTAAACATTGAGGCATAGGCTAGAAGGTGAAATGCAAAATTAATCGGCTGAGCGTGCTGTAAATGAGTCATACCCGGCAACAACGTCGTCGTATGATCCCGTGCAATATCAACAACCACGTCCATCAACGCTTTGATCTGTTCAACAATCTCACGATTTTTACGGAGTACAAAACGACGGAAATCGAGGGCTACCTGATCGTTGCGGCTGCGGGCAGTATGAAGCTTTTTACCTGCTTCTCCGATAATCGAAGTTAGCCGCTTCTCGATCGCCATGTGCAAATCTTCATCACCGATTTTCCATTCAAAATTACCGGATTCGATTTCACTCAAAACCTGAGCCATCCCGGATTCGATCAAAGCAGCCTCATCATTCGTTAGAATACCCTGATGTGCCAGCATTTTAGCGTGTGCGATGGAGCCTTCGATATCCTCACGGTAAAGTTTTTGATCAAACATGATCGAGGCATTAAATTTTTCCAAAAGGGTTGACGCATCTTGCGTGAAACGTCCGGACCACATCTTTTCCATGGTATCTCCGAGTATATTAAGTATTTAGGGGATTTTAGCGAAGTTTGGTTTAGAAAACATTACCGTTACTCGATAACATTCTCATTTAAATAGATTCTGCCTCTTCAGAGGCAAGCTTTAGTGCCTCAGCGGCTAGCGTAGCCAAGCGGGGCTTTTGCTCCGTAGGCGTTAAAAAAATATTAATTACAGGCAGGGACGTTGCCGCTATCAGATGCGTATTCAACTAAAAAATCTTCCAAATGTTTAGCGCCGCGTGTATAACTTCGATCTTTGAAATAATCCCATGAAGCAGCAGCTTTTTTCGAAGAGAGGTGGATATCCGCGAGCTTTTCCCCTTTATTATCCATCAGTTTTTCCCAGCCGCGCTGTTTTTTAGATGCAGCCAACTCTTGCCCGCCGCCATGACACTCTTTACAAGAGTCAATATAAATTTTTTGCCCTTTATACGTGGCCGCATTAAGAAGAGTTGAACCGGCTAAAAGTGTAATTGCTACTGTAGCATAAAACATGCGCATGGAATTAAATTTCCCTCTTTTAAAATATTTAAGTTGTCAATATTACATTAGTAATTCTAATAAAGTGCTTAAGTTGATTCCCCTAAAAACGGGGAAACAGCGTGTTATAGCCGGTATTTCTTCTCTAATTTAAGATCTAAATCCCATAATGAAAGTGATTTAAGACGTTCAACCACAGAAGAGGTACATTCAACATCACCGGGCCATTCACGTTCAAATCCATCGACTTTTGTTTTGGTA
>Ga0156221_1121_pt1 | contig 16699 bp, 18 predicted proteins | sample RifCSPlowO2_12_FD_107869 | JGI IMG/M metagenome (GOLD analysis project Ga0156221, IMG submission 107869) | Sulfuricurvum sp. RIFCSPLOWO2_12_FULL_43_24
TATCCCCTGTGAGAACCGATGCACACTCTTCACGGACGGTTTTGTGGGTGAAGTGAAGATGTTGACGAAGGGTTCCGATGCGGTAGTTCTTCGGGATAATAATTTCTCCCGAATCATGAGGCTCTTCATCCAAAATGATTTTAAAGAGGGTCGATTTTCCGCTTCCGTTGCGTCCGACGAATCCGACTTTGTTTCCGGCGTTTAGTTTGAGGGAGAGATCCTCGAAGAGGACTCGTGTGCCGTAGCTTTTGGTGAGGTTATTGATTTGAATCATACGGTTGGGTTACTCTTCTATTTTATGAGGAAGTTTTCCGGGCATGGCCTCTTTGTTTGCGAGCATGTCTTCCATTTGGCGTTTTACTTTGTCGTAGCGAAATTGCTCTTTGAATCCTTGAATCCGCCCGCCTGCGGCATTAGGATGTCCGCCGCCGCCGACCCATTCTCCCGCCATCATCGCCACATCGACTTTGTCATGACCGCGCAGACTCATGGTGCCGCGTGTTCCGACATCGACAATAAAATCAAAATCGGGGAATTCAGTGAGAAAACCGTTTCCAATGATCGAGGTATTTCCCAGTCCGTAGCTTAAAAATCCTCTCCATCCTTTGTAATAGATGGTCATAGTCGAGCGTTTGGTTCCCAGCAGTGCAACAATGTGTTTCGTCGAGAGATTATCGAGGGTATTGTCCACACCGTCTTTGAAAAACTCTTTTTTCATTTTATGGAGTGCTTCGTCAAGGATGATGTTGGCATTGGGAAGATTACGCATTGTAGCGGCATGTTCGAGCATGGCGAGTTTATATTCGCGATCTTCATCGGCGAACATGACGCGGCTGAGCTCTTTCGCATCACTGATGAGACGCATACACACTTTGCCGTATTCGAAATCTTCAATTTCATCTTGATGCCAGAGATCAACTGCATTAACGACTTTAACAAATGCTTCGAGCCATCCGCCGCTCTCAAGTCCGTAGTTCTCCATTGCGTATTCGTAGACGATTTTGGTCGCACAACGCTCGGTATCCAAAAAATACCACGGATATTGTGCCGCCGTATCTTTACCGCTGCCGTGGTGATCGAGAAGGGTAATGGTAATGTTCCATCCGCCCTCATTGAGGCGATTGACCTCATTGTTAAGCCATCGTGCTTCATCGGGATAGAGGTTAAGGTCACTGATAAGGATAGTGGCACTTTGTTTGGCTTTTTTGATTCGCTCGATTATCTCTTCTAGACGATCCATGACTTCGGCACCGTAATTGGCATTAAAACTAATCATGGTGTGTTCAGTTTGGGCCATTACAAGCTGGCAGCTGTAGCCATCGAGGTCTATATGAGAGAGGTGATAAAACGTTTTTTGCATGAATATCCTATTTGGTATCTAAAGTGATGGAACCGAGTACTTCGAATTTGGCGTTCGAATCAATTTCGGCATGAGAGAGGGTGACAATATCGAGGCTGAAACGTTCATAGATTTCGGCCAACGGACGACGAAGTTTCGGATCAACAATAATAATGATCGGAGATATCCCTTTCTGGAGAAGTTCGGTTGCTTTTAGACTTGTTGCTTGGATAAGTCCGTTGATCTCTCCGACATTGAGAAGAAGCTGTTTCGCTCCGTCTCGTTCTTGTGATTTTTCCAACATTTTTTGCTCACTCATTGTATCGAACGTGAGGAGTTTGATAATCCCATCTGGTCCCGTATAGAGCTGTGTAATAATACGGGAAAGTTTTGCACGGACATGCTCGGTGATGGTATCGACACTTTTGGTGTATTCCGCCACATCGGCCATGGTTTCTAAAATTGTGATCATATCTTTGAGCGGTATCCGTTCATGCAGCAATGCTTTGAAAACTCGTTGAATAAGACCGATATTTGCTACTTTGAGGAGATCATCTACGACAACCGGATAATCGTTTTTGATTTTCTCGATAAGCGACTGAGTCTCTTGACGAGTGAGGAGCTCTTCAGCATGTCGCTTCACCAGCTCACTCATGTGGGTAGAGATGACCGTTGCCGGGTCGACAACGGTATAGCCGTTAATGATAGCATCTTCTTTGAGAGCAGGGTCAATCCACAGTGCATCGAGTCCGAATGCCGGCTCTTTGGTTGCTTCCCCTTGAATTTCGCCCATAACCATTCCGCTGTCCATAGCGAGATAACGATCGGGTTGAATCAGCCCATCCCCAATATTGACCCCTTTGAGGAGAATTTCATATTGGGTCGGTTTGAGGTGGAGATTATCGCGGATACGGACCTGCGGCATCAGGAACCCGAAATCCGAGGCGATTTTACGCCGCATGGATCGGATACGTTCCAGCAAATCTCCCCCCTGCGTATTGTCCGCGAGGCGAATGAGCTGATATCCGAGGGTGAGTTCGAGCATTTCGATTTTGAGAATATCTTCCAAGGCAGCTTCTTCCTCTTTGGCAATCTCTTCATTTGTTTTGCGGCGAGGAGCGGCGGCTGTTCCCCCCTCACTGCCGGAAGCTCCGTCAGCGCCGGAGAGAACACCTTTTTTTGCAACGGCAGGGGCAGAGGTGAGGACGAGATCCCCTTTTTCATATTTATACAGGGCATATCCCAATCCGGCGAAAACAAGCCCTACAAATCCCAACGAGAGGGTCGGTAGCCCCGGAACCATAGCAAAAAGGATCATGATGAATCCGACGATGATCATAACTCGAGCATTTCCCATGAGTTGGTTAATGCTTCCCTCGGCGAAGTTCCCACCGGTATCGCTTGAACCGCGTGTGATCATAATACCGGTTGCGGTTGAGATGATGAGCGCGGGTATTTGTGATACGAGTCCGTCCCCGATCGTGAGGATCGTATAGGTATGCGCACTGCTGGCGACATCAAGATCGAATTGAAAAATTCCGATTAAAAAGCCGCCGATGATGTTGATGAGGGTGATGATGATCCCCGCAACGGCGTCTCCTTTGATAAATTTGCTCGAACCGTCCATTGCTCCGTAGAAATTGGCATCTTGCAAGATCTCCGCACGGCGGCGTTTTGCTTCGCTCTCGTCAATCAATCCGCTGTTGAGATCGGCATCAATCGCCATCTGTTTACCGGGCATTGCATCGAGGGTGAAACGTGCCGCAACTTCGGCAACGCGGCCTGAACCTTTGGTGATAACCATGAAATTGATCAAGACCAAGATGGTAAAGACGATAACCCCGATGACCATATTGCCGCCGACGACGAAGTTCCCGAAACTGGTAACGATATCACTGACCGCTTCAGGCCCTTCGTGACCGTGACTCAAGATCATACGGGTGGTTGCAATGTTGAGGGCCAGTCGAAAGAGGGTAATGACGAGTAACAGCGTCGGAAATGTGGTTAAATCGGTCGGTTTAGGGATATAAAGTGAGATTAATAATATGAGAACTGACAAGGCGATGACAACTGCCAGGAGTAAATCCAGCAGCGCACTCGGGAGTGGTACGATAATAATCGCCAAAATTGCCATAACGAAAAAAACGACACTGAGATCGCGTGAGGCAAAAAGTGCTGATAATACCGTTTTAATATCGGGTGTTTTATTTTTTGCTTTTGCCAAGCATTACTCTTCTAAAATGGCTTCGAGGGTCAATGTACCTAAAAAAGTGTCCACTTTCCCTTGTAATCGGTTTAAAAATGGCCATAAACCGCAACTCATTGCTTTATTGGAAGGACAATCCTCTTGTGATGGGGAGCAACTAAATACGGCAGGGCTTTTCCCCTCAACCGTTTCCATCACTTCTAAAACCGTAATGTCGCGGCTATGTCGGGTAAGCTCAAATCCTCCGTTAACCCCTTTATAAGAGTTGAGAATCCCTTGTCTGGCAAGTGATTGGAGAATTTTGGCTAAAAAACTTTTAGAGATGTCGAGTTCACGAGAGAGGGTGTCTACATCGAGAGGACGACCCGCTTTGGCCAAAACGATAAGCGACAATAGAGCATATTCGCTGGCGCGGGTCATCAACATAGCGGATCCTCCTGTAATTGGAAAGTTATTATAGCTAAAAATTATTAGAGGTGACTTGCAGGGAAATTTAGCGCAAAACGGGAATTTTTTAGCTATAATTCCGACCCTGCTTGAACGAATTGTCTTTCAAGTAAAATTTATACCCATCAGGAGGCTATTATGGCTTTAGATACGGCAAACAAAACGCAAATTATCAAACAATACCAAAGAACTGAAGGTGATACCGGTTCAAGTGAAGTACAAATTGCACTTCTTTCAACTCGTATTGCAGCTCTTACTGAGCATTTGAAAACATTCAAAAAAGACCATTCATCACGTCTTGGTCTTTTGAAACTTGTTGGTCAACGTCGTCGTTTGATGCGTTATTTGAAACGTACAAACCGTGCGGTTTACAACAAATTAGTTACTGATCTCGGAATCCGCGACAATATCTAAGTTTTTCTTCGATATCTTCCCCTTTCGGGGAAACTCTTCCCCCTTTTTCTTTCATAGCAACTTCTTTTAAAATCTTTGTAATCGCATCTCGTAACTGAAACAATTGATGCAAATAAAATTCCCACTTGCAACACCCTCCAAAAAGATATACAATAAACAATCATTTATTCATTAAAGGGTGGGACGAACGATGGAAGAAAACCAATCTAAAAAATCTAAATCGACCGCTTTAATCGTTCTAAGTATCTTCTCTTTAGCCGTTTTTATGAGTGTGCTTATTTACTCGGAAGTGGAAAATAAAATGGGGAAAGAGACCCAAGAGATATATCATTCGGAGATAAAGAGCATAGAAAAATATCTGAATGAGGGAAATTGTACCGAAGCGGCTTCTGAATATAACCGTGCAAAAGAGACTCGCAATGTCATTGTGGAGAGAGGGCTTTATTACAGTCTTGATGCTCATGCGAAGCAGGCGCACGCGATAGAGATTGCAGAGTGCTTTGCTAAAAATAAAGAGTTTGACAGCGCAGTCACTATTTTGGACAGTGAACCGAGTGAAGATCCCGACTCTCTTTTAAGGGCATCACTCATCTATCAAAGTGCGGGAGAATTAGAAAAAGCTCAAGCCGCTAAATCAAAAGCGGAAAAGTTTTAACCTTTCTTGCGCAGAGAATACCTATCAAACATCGTGATGATAATGTTCTAATACCCGCTTGTACTCTTCATAAACCTGTTTCGGCGTGAGTGAGCTTTCATACATTTTTAGGATTTGACGAATAAAATCGATAGGATATTCGATCGACAACCCTGCATTTCGTGCGTAAATTTTAGTTAGTGTTTCGTACATCCCCTCGTAAATTTCCGGTTCTTCAGATTTAAGGCGTTGGAGATTCTCTTCGGCTTGGATAAGCTTGCTATCGTTAAACTCACCCCGTTCATGGATCGTTTTGCGAAGCTCAACGTATTCTTTTAAGTTTTTTCGGTTTAGGACATAATCGGTAAACAGTTCTATGAGTGACATTTCTACACCTTTATTCGTTTTGATAATTTTACGCTTTAAGTATAGCAACAGTATAGCAGTGAAAAACGTTTATATTAAACTCCGAAAATTTTCTTCGCCCGTTCCAAATCTTCTATCGTATCGATCCCGAATCCGCTACTGGCCACTTTCACCATCGAGATTTTTTTGCCGTGATAGAGTGCGCGGAGCTGTTCGAGTTTTTCGATGTCTTCGAGTGGCGCTTCGCCGAGGGCGCAGAAATCATGTAAGGACTTTTTCGTAAAGCCGTAAATCCCGATATGTCCGAAATAGTTCGCTTCTCCACTGCGGTTGAACGGGATCGGTGAACGGGAAAAATAGATGGCGTTATGATCTACATCGGTGATCACTTTTACCAAATTGGGGTCTTGAGCTGATTCTGTATTAATCGCGTTGTAACAGCTCCCCATGATGAACGAAGCGTTCCCAGCTTTGAGGCTATTAAGACGCTCGATGAGTAGCTCTAGCACTTCCGTTTCGATAAACGGCTCATCCGCTTGGACGTTGATGATAAGCTCATCGTCAGGGACATCGATGATCTGAGCACACTCATTGATCCGGTCGGTTCCGCTTTTGTGCGTCGTAGAGGTGAGACGCGCTTCGACACCGTGTGCCGCACAGATTTCGAGGATTTTTTCATCGTCACACGCGACGACGACACGATCAATGGACTCGACCCGTTTGGCAGTACGGATCACCATCGGCAAACCGCCGATATCGGCTAAAACTTTTTCGGGAAAGCGGGTGGAAGCGAGACGGGCAGGGATGATAATCATAGTTAAACCTGATATGAAGTGATATAATTGTTGAATTATATCCCAAAGGGTGAAAGATTGGGTATTTTGGAATTTTAGGGGGGGATGCTTTTGATGAAGTTTTCAAGTTTTATGGTCATTGAAGATTTTTTCGATTATCGTTTTGCCAACATACTTCCCCCACCTCTTGGAAAAGTGCAAATGGGGGAGTGCTTTTGACTTCGTATAACAAACCTCATTTAACCTATCAACAACAGTTAGAACTCCTTAAATACCGTGGGCTTGTTGTCAAAGATGAACAATTTGCGATTATAAAATTACAGCATATCAGTTACTATCGCCTTAATGAAACAATTAAACAGTGAAATACGATTGTCGCGACACGGTTACGATACTATTTCACAATGGGATATGAAATCGCTTGAAAAGGAAATCTATGACTAAAAGTTTGATACTCAATTTTTTACAGCAAAACAAAGAGATGATAAAAACCAAATATCAGGTCAAACAAATTGGGCTTTTTGGCAGTTATGTCAAGGGGTTGGAGACCGATGAGAGCGACATCGATATTTTGGTAGATATGCCTTCAAGTTTTGATAATTATTATGATCTCAAAGAGTTTTTAGAGAGCAGTTTACAAAAAAGGGTAGATTTGGGATTGATCGGGACGGTGCGAGAGCATCTCAAAGAGAAAATTCTTAGTGAGGTGGAATATGTCCGATAGAGATCATTCGTTTTATATTGTCGATATTTTTATTGCTATGAACAAAATAGAGAGATATACCCATAAGTTTGAAAATGCGCAAGATTTTCTTGATAGTGAGTTGGAATGGGATGGTGCTATCCGAGAGCTTGAGATAATCGGTGAAGCGACAAATTATCTCCTAAAAGCCAATCAGATTGATCCGACATACAGACGAATCGTCGATTTTAGAAATCAAATTATCCATGGGTATTTCGGGATTGATGAAAATATCGTTTTCGATGTGATAAAGAATAAACTGCCACTCTATTATGACGATCTTTTGGAACTCTCAAAACGGCAAAATATAGATATTTTAGAAGCGATTAATACATCAAAAAAAGAAAATTTTGGTAATAAAAATGTACTCAATTTTTTAAATCAGTTAGTTGCGAAAATACAATGACCCCATTGCGATGTTTGGACGCTCTCTAAATGCTCCTTTATCAACCCGACGGAGGCTATTGTTACAACAGCGATTCGATATTGCTCTACGGCTTTATCTCCCGCTTTGCCCCAAAGGGGAAAATGCTCGATGTCGGAGCGGGGAGTGGAATCGTAGGGCTTTTGATCGGGCGGGATTTTCCTGCCGTGAGAGTCGAAGCGGTTGAAAAACAGCCTTTGTATGCCGAATTTGCCCGTCGAAATGCGGCGATTAACCATATCGGATACACCCTGCATGAGGGGGATTTCTTAGAACTCGGTGCTCACGGAAGCTATGATTGGATCGTCTCTAACCCTCCGTTTTATCATGAAAATGTGTCTCGTTCTGAGAACCCGATTCTCCATCAGGCACGCTATAACGTCCACTTGCCGATTGAGCCGTTTATGAGCAAAATATCCAAACTTCTCAAATCCAACGGAGAAGCGGTGATCTGTTACGATGCACGTCAATTTGTTCAGCTTTGCACTGCGTGTGAACGCTCACGATTAAGAGTCGTTGATGTACAATTCGTCCATTCAAAAGAGGATCGTCCCAGTACACTGGTGATGCTCCATCTGAAAAAAAACAGCAAAGCAATGTTAAATATTTATCCTCCGTTAATCACGTTTTCGGATGAGTGTTATACCCCTGCGGTGCAGGCGATTTACGATAAAGCAAAGGTGCACAGTATCAAATGTCCGAGTATATGACACAAGAAGGTTTCAGTTTTGCGTTTGATCCCTCCGCTTGCGCTAAATGCGGGGGAAACTGCTGTACCGGAGAGAGCGGCAATATTTTCGTTTCCGTCACCGAGATTGCGGCGATTGCCAAGCTGTTAGAGATGGATGAGGGGGAGTTTCGCCGTACGTATCTGCGTAAAGAGGGCTTTCGCTTTTCCCTCAAAGAGAAGCTGGTAAAGGGCTCATATGACTGTGCGTTTTTTGATCGTTCACTAAATGGGTGTAGTATTTACACTGCAAGACCGTTGCAGTGTCGAACCTTCCCGTTTTGGGATTATTTTCGTCACCGCATCGATGAACTTAAAGCGGAGTGTCCGGGGATAATCCATGATTAAATTACTATCGATAGCCTTATTAATCGTTTCAATGGCAAATGCCGCACCCAAAGCCATCAATAATGGGAATCTATTAGAAGATACCTTTTCACTCTATGCGCTTGATGCGCAGATGCGTCAACAGCATCATCAAGCGTCAGCTTTTTTTGCTGAACTTTACAAGCAAACATCCAAAAAAGAGTATCTTTACCAGTCATTACGGATGTTGGAACAATCCAACGACATTAAAACGCTTACCCAAAAGACGGCGGAAGAACTGGTAAAATCTCCTGAAGACCAAACATTAAAACGATTTGAGATTATCGCTTTGCTCAAAGCGGGAAGTTTCGGAGAAGCGTCGCAAAAAGCTTTGAGCTTGAGTGAAATAAGCCAAAAAGCATCCGATTATCTCCTTTATGCCGAATCACGGCTCAAACTGGGGGATTATGCGGGTGGTGTAGGAATCCTCAAAAAAGCGTACGCCCAAAATTATGATGAAACGACGGCAGAGCGGATCGCTTTGATTCAATATGCGCAGTTAGGTGAAAAAGCCGAAGCGATCAAGTTTTTAAAAGAGCATCTCGGAACTCATGGAAACAGCCAAATTGTCGGTAAGCGTTTGGGGAGTTTTTATGCCGATAGCGGCCAGCTGGGTGATGCGGCACTGATTTATGAACAAACGTACGATGCTTTTAAAGAACTCTCTGCTGCGGACGAAGCCCTTAAAATTTATTTGTATCAGCAAGACATTTCAAAAATGACCGTTTTGCTCGAAAAATCACATTTGAACGATCCTCTTTTGCTCGATTTGTACGTCAAAGTAAAAGTATTCGATAAAGCTTCAATTTTGGCCCAAACGTTGTATGAGCGAGAAGACAATCCTCTTTATCTTGCGCAGAGTGCTGTTTTTAAATACGAAGGTGCGAGCAATCGAAAAGATCCCGTGTTGCTCTCACAGGTGATGGAAGGGCTTAAAAAAGCGCTGCAAGATATCGAAGACCCTCTTTATCTGAACTATTTGGGATATTTAATGATCGATCATGAGATCAATGTCCCTGAGGGGATGGGATATGTCCGTCGCGCCCTCGAAAAACAGCCTGACTCACCGTTTTATATCGATTCATTGGCGTGGGGGCATTACAAACAAAATGAGTGTGTTGAAGCACTGCGTTTGATCAAACAGGTCGAATCGATGATCGGGAGTGATGAACAAGAGGTGAAAGATCATCTCAAAGCGATTGAGAAGTGTAAAACCAAGGAGAATAATTAATGATATTAGACGACATCATCAAAAAAACCAAAGAAGATCTGATAGAACGCGAGGCCAAATTCAGTATGGATTGGCTCGGACGTTCATTGGCATTTAATGCACGGGCACCCCGTGATGTGAGACCTTATCTCACCTCTACTCCCGAAGAACCGTACCGCATTATTTCGGAAGTGAAAAAAGCAAGCCCTTCGCGTGGCGTAATTCGTGAAGACTTCGATCCCGTAGCGATTGCTCAGGCGTATGAACGCGGCGGAGCGAATGCGATTTCAATCCTTACCGAGCCGCACTTTTTTCAGGGTAATCTTGATTATCTCGCGGAGATTCGCCGTTATGTGAGTATTCCGCTTCTGCGCAAAGACTTTATCATCTCCAAATATCAGCTTCTTGAAGCGCTTGTGTACGGAGCCGATTTCGTCCTCCTGATTGCGGCGGCACTGAGCAAAGATGAGCTTAAAGAGTTGTTGAACTACACTCGCCATTTGGGGATGGAGGCTCTCGTTGAGATTCACGATAAAGCCGAACTGACCAAAGCAATCTATGCGGGTGCGGACATTATCGGGATTAACCACCGTAACCTCCAGACGTTTGAGATGAATATGAATTTGAGTTACGATTTGATACCTCTCATCCCGAACGGGAAAATCATCGTTGCTGAGAGTGGAATCTATGAACACGGTCAGTTGGAAGATTTGAACAAAGCGGGTGTAGATGCCTTTTTGGTCGGTGAATCACTGATGCGTCAAGATGATGTCGAAACAGCACTGAAAACTCTAAAAAACGGCTAAAAAGTACATTTGACTGTTTTTTAAGCAACCCTTGAGATTACTTTAGGATATGATTGACTTAGTCCTAATACTCAAGGGGTGAGAATGCTTGAACCTGTGTGTCCAGAATTACAAAAGTTTTATGATATCTTTGATAGCGTAGATCAAAGTAAAGTTTCCGAATTTAAAGAGTTTCTAGAGGCCAATGCGGTAAATTTCAATCTTTTTAAAGATGGAACATTTATAGAACGCTCTTTCCCTTTTGACATGATCCCCCGTATCATCCCCAAAGCAGAATTTGACGCCTTAGAAGCAGGAATTATCCAGCGCGTTAAAGCTCTCAACGCTTTTTTAAATGATATTTATAACGATCAAAAAATCGTCAACGATGGAGTTGTACCACGTGAGTACGTCGATTCGGCAAAAGCATTTTTGCCGGAGTTTATGGGTGTGAATCCTCCCAAAGGGGTTCGTACACACATCAGCGGTATCGATCTGGTCAAAGATGCGGTGAGCGGCAAATGGGTGATTTTGGAAGATAATCTTCGTGTCCCCAGCGGGGTAAGTTATCCCCTCACTATCCGTCGAGCGTTTCGTCATACGTATCCGGAATTTTTTGAATCGATGAAAATCAGTAAAATTAAACATTACGGTGATGAGCTCAAAGCAGCGATGGATTATGTCAATACCGGAGGGCTCAATGTCGTCCTCACTCCGGGACGCTACAACTCTGCGTATTATGAACACAGCTATTTGGCTAAAATCACCGGAGCGACTCTCGCTTCGGGGGATGATTTGGTGGTTGAAAATGATGAGGTTTTTTTATGCTCATATGACGGTGAACGTCAGCGTATCGGAGCGATCTATCGGCGGCTCGATGATGATTTCCTCGATCCCGAAGAGTTCGAGCCTGATAGCTTGATCGGAGTAAAAGGGATCACGCGAGCGTATCGTGCCGGAAATGTTGCCATTATGAACAGTATCGGAAACGGTGTTGCGGATGATAAAGGGATCTATTATTTCGTCCCTCAAATGGTCAAATACTATCTGGATGAAGAACCGATTCTCTCGAATGCTCCGACCTATCTGCCCTACTATGAAAAAGATCGAAAATACGTTCTGGAGAATATCGATAAACTTGTTATCAAGGACGTTGCTGAAGCGGGAGGATACGGTGTATTGTTCGGGAATCGCTTGACTCCTGAAAAACGTGCCGAAATTATCGAAATGATTTTGGCAGAACCGCGCCGCTGGATTGCTCAAGAGGTAATCGAATTTTACGATTTACCGTGCATGATGGAAGAGGGTATCGTCCCTCGTAAAGCCGATCTGCGCGCTTATGTGATTCATGGCGAAAAAGTGACGGTCAGCATGGGAGGATTAACCCGTTATGCGATGGAAGAGGGGAATTATTTGGTGAATTCGTCTCAAGGGGGCGGCTTTAAAGATACATGGGTGGTGGAACTATGATAATCAACGGTATGGCAATTTCGGTAAATACCGCGCAAAGACTTTATTGGTTCGGGCGCTATATTCAAAGAGCAGAGACAATGCTCAAAGAGCTGGTCAACAGTTACGATTACGTGATTGACCGGGATTTCGAGGATGGGCGAAAACTCTATACAAAACTGGGGGTAGAGATCGAGTACAAAAATGCGCTCGATTTTTTGAAACAAGGGGTGTATGGAACGTACGGCGGAAGTGTTGAGCAGATTATCAGCTGGGCACGCGAAAATGCCATTGAGACACGTCATCTGCTTGATGAGAGGGGTTTCGCCACTCTCAATAAAATTCATAATCAATTGGTTGCGGGGCGGGATCGTGCCGTGAGCCCTACCAATCTCGAAGAGATTATCGATAATTGCAGTTTGATATTAGGGATATTTTCAACCGAACTGGATCGTACCAGAGCGTATCAATTGATCCGGTTCGGACAGCAGATCGAGCGGTTTGATCTCATTCTACGACTTTACGGTGAAATTGAGATGGTAACGGCTGATATTGAAGTGATTAACAGTATTGCGAGACAGCTGAACCGTAATTATCGCCCTATCAATGTCACTACGTCGGATATTTCAAAATTTCTCCTTTTTCTCAACAGTGTCGTTGATCGAGTGATCCATAAAGATACCTGTGCTTCAGCCGTTTCGCAATCACAATCATGAGCGGTGAGGGTATGGGTATCATTGAAGAGGTTTTTTCGATCGATCTTCCGGTCGGGGAGCAGTTTCGGATTCAGCGGTGCCGATATACACCTGAGAATGGAGAAACAAAAAAGCGGATTTCGATTGTCAGCGGAATCCATGGGGATGAACTGGAGGGGCAGTATGTCTGTTTTCTCCTCGGCGAGTGGCTTCGGGCCAATCCTGATAAGATTAAAGGGACCGTTGATATCTATCCTGCGATTAACAGCCTTGGGATTGACAGCATTACCCGCTCCGTTCCCTTTTACGATGTCGATTTGAACCGTATTTTTCCCGGCAGTAAAAACGATTTTCTCCCCGCCCAGATCGCCGATGGGGTGGTTAATGCCATGAAGGGTTCCGAAATCGCCATCGATATCCACTCCTCAAACGTTTTTTTACGGGAGATTCCTCAAGTGCGTATCGCAAAATCCCAAGCCCAAATGCTTGTGCCGTTGGCCAATAAACTCAATATCGATTTTGTCTGGGTGCATGATGCGGTAACGGTTTTGGAATCGACCTTTGCTCATGCGATGAATACATTGGGAACAAAGACGCTTGTCGTAGAAATGGGTGTTGGGATGCGCTTAAGCAAAGGGTATGGGCATCAGCTTTTGGATGGGCTGCTAAACCTGATGGCGGAAGAGGGATTTTTAGCGATTGAACCGCTGAAGGTACGCCTTCCGATACAGTCGCATGTAGGAGAAGTCGCGTATCTGAATGCTTCGTGCCCTGGATTATTTGTCCCCTCGATCGAACACTGCCAAATGATCGAGAAAGGTTCCGTTGTGGGACAAATCGTCGATCCTCTCAGCGGGGTAACGCTCGATGAAGTGATCGCTCCGATCGGAGGGATACTCTTTACCCTTCGAGCGTATCCAATTGTTTATGAGGGATCGCTTGTCGGTCGAATTTTCGGAGAAAATGGATGAAACGGATCGAAATACTCAATTTTAAATCTCCGAATCGTGCTCCTCTTAACGTGGAAGGCTTCGTATTCGGCGAAGATGCTAAAGGCCCCTCCATTGCCATTGTCGGTGCGATGAGCGGTGATCATATCAATCAGCTCTATGTTGCGTCGCGTTTGGTGGATTATCTGCGTCAAAAAGAGGAAGAGGGGAAAATAAGCGGTAAGATTTTAGTTATTCCGGCGGTTAATACGTACGCTTTGAATATGGGACAAACCTTTTGGCCTCTCGATAAAACCGATATCAATATGATGTTTCCGGGGTATGCTCAGGGTGAAACCACTCAGCGGATTGCCGCGAAGCTGTTTGAATCGCTTCAGGGATACGATTATGGGATCATTTTGGAAGGCCGCCGTGATCAGGGGATGTGTATGCCCTATGTCAAACTCATTAAAAGTGATTATGAAGATATGGAATCGGCCTATGCTTTAGGGATGCGTTTTATCCATTATCGTCCTTATAGTCCGCTAGAGACCGTGATGTTGCAGTACAACTGGCAGCTTTGGGGGACAAAAGCTCTCTCCATCGTTTTTGGTAAAAACGGTTCAATCGATCATACCGCCAGCCGTGAAGTGCAAGACTCATTGGTACGCTTAATGTCAAAGCAGGGGATGTTAAATGTCCCGATATTTGACGGCTTTCAAAGCAACATTATTTTTCCTGAAAATATTACGGTTCTTAAAGCATCCTATGCCGGTATTTTTGATTCATTGGTATCCTGCGGCACCACGGTTGAAAAAGGGGATACATTAGGACGTATTACCGATGCTCTCAGCGGTGAGAAGCTAGAGAAAATTATTGCCCCGATCGGAGGAGTATTGACGTGCCAGTATTCTCATCCTCTGATTTTCCAAAATTCAATTGCCTTTAGGATTGCTTCCGTAGAATAAAGAAGCCTTCCGTTAGGATTTTAAAAGTTTCGTGTTATAATGATTTTATATTATGAAAGAATAAATGGGAATTTTCAATGAAGTCGTACACAACTTATAAAAGGCTCATCGCCAAAACGGTTATACTTTCGCTAGTAGCAAGTTTGGCGGTTGCCTTTGTGTACGGTGTTTTTATCAAAAAACGAGCTATTGATGACCTTGCTCGTGTTGATGCTCGCAAAACAAGCCGATTAGCATTTGAGGCTCTTTACTCCGCGATGGAAAAAGGGTGGAGTAAAGAAGAGCTGGATGCGATTATTCTTCGTTTGAACAAAGTTGAACCCAATATGCGGGTAAATGCTTATCGCAGTCCTATCGTTTCAGAGTTGTTCGGAGAGCGTCCGCAAGACAAGCAGATCCGCGAACATGATCCGATGGTTTTACGGGCGATGAAAGGGGAAGAGATCCTCACCGGAGATGAAGAGATCCGCTATCTCTATCCGATTGTTGTTAATCAAGAGTGTATTGCCTGTCATACCAATGCCAAAGTTGGAGACATTAACGGTGTTATTGACGTCCGTTTTCCGGTAGCCAATCTCAAAATTTCATTGACGACGATGATTAATTCTTTTATTATTTTCTTCGTCGTCTTTACGATTATGATTTTCGCCATTTTGTATTTTAGACTCAATGCCCTATTGGTACAGCCTATCAACCAATTTATCGGGATGATCCAAGAGATTATCAGTAAAAACGATATGGCCAAACGGGTGAGTCTCAAGACTAAAATTTTAGAAGTAAAAAATATCGAGAATTATTTTAATAAAATGCTCGATTCGATCCAAGATTATTATGAAAAGCTTCAAGAACTCTCCGATCGCGATTATCTCACCGGACTTTACAACCGTCGAAAATTTGAAGAGTTTTTGACCTATGAGATTAAACGCTCTGTGCGTCACCGTCACAAGTTTACGATTTTGATGATCGATTTGGATAATTTCAAATACATTAATGACACGTATGGGCATGCATCGGGGGATTTGGTTCTCAAAGAGGTGACCAATATTTTCGGTACAAATCTTCGAAACGCGGATATATTGGCCCGTTTGGGAGGAGATGAATTTGCGGTACTTCTCCCGGAAACGCCGTATGAAAATGGGTATGCGGTCGTTGAAAAACTTCGTTCACGTCTTGAATCAACCCCTATTTCATTGATGTTTGATCAGATTACTTTGACAGCGAGTTTCGGAATTGCCGAGTATCCTGAGCAGGGAGAAAACATCGAATCTCTTCTTACGGGATCGGATCTGGCGATGTATAAAGCCAAGCGTGCAGGAAAAAATACGATTGCACGTGCCGATCAAAGTGATCAGGAAATGGCCGCTGAGATTCAGAAAAAAGGGGAGTTTCTCCGTCGTGCGATTGATGAAGATCGGGTCGAACCGTTTATCCAGTCGATTTACCATGTCGAAACAGGCAAATTATTCGGATATGAAGTATTAGCCCGTATCCGTGACGGTAAACGTTACATGGCGGCGGGGCAATTTATCGAGGTCGCGGAAAGCTTAGGGTTCGCCTCGAAAATCGATCAGATTATTTTGACCAAAGGTCTCCGTCTCCGAGAAGAAAAAGAGTGGTGGGATAAGCGGTTTTTCTTTAACCTCTCTACGAACAGCCTCTTTGGTGGGGAATATGTAGATTTGATTCAATCGCATTACAGCCGTAATCCGATACCGTCTTTAAACAGCGGCGTAACCATCGAAATTTTAGAGCGTGAAGCGATCCATAATGTTAACGGTTTGATGGAAATTATCGAATCAATGAAAAATATCGGGATCAGTTTTGCTCTGGATGATTTCGGATCAGGATTTTCATCGTTTGTTTATCTCAAATATTTTGATACGGAGTATGTAAAAATCGATGGTGAATTCGTTAAAAATATTACAGTGAATGAAAAAGATCGCATTTTTGTCAAGCATATTCATCAAATTGCAAAAGAATTCGGCAAACAGACGATTGCAGAGTATGTGGAAGATGAAGAGACCCTTGAGGTACTCAGAGAGATTGGAGTCGATTACGCTCAAGGATACCATTACGGTCGTCCTGAGCTGTTGGCGTAATCTTACTCTACCCGATTACGGCCATTTTGTTTGGCAAGATAGAGCTGTGCATCGACGGTATGGATATATTTTTGAATGGTATCTTTGGTAACAAACGATAGATCA
>Ga0156221_1081_pt1 | contig 16581 bp, 17 predicted proteins | sample RifCSPlowO2_12_FD_107869 | JGI IMG/M metagenome (GOLD analysis project Ga0156221, IMG submission 107869) | Sulfuricurvum sp. RIFCSPLOWO2_12_FULL_43_24
CCAAGCGGGTGTGGACGTAATCAACTTGGGTGGAACACTCGATACCATTGATCTTAAAGTAACCGATACGGACGGTGCATTTGATATCGACAGTGATACTCCTGTCGTTACTCCTACCAACGATGCTCCAATAGCTGTCAATGACGCAGGGAATACCGACGTCATCACCTATACATCGGCATGGAATTATGATCTCAATGCGGGAAATGACTATTCCAACGATAATGTTACTATCACCGCTCTCGGTGGAGAAGGTTTTTTAGTGGATGGCAGCGGACCGACTATGGGTGTTGATGGCCTATCCAACGATTCGGGTCAACAAATCGATCCGGGCGAGGGGCTTCAATTTGTTTTTGACCAAGATATAAAATTGCTTTTGATTGATTTAGGAAATTTTAATTCAACTCAGGACACGGTTACATTGATTCTCAAAGATGGTGACACTATCATAGATTCTTCTGATTACACTGTTACCTTTAATATTTTGCAAAATGGTCATTATGGTGATATTCTCACCATTAACTCAGATGTCGCATTCGATACAATTCAAGTTCTCAATGATGAAACGAATGACAAATCATTTTCAATTGATCAGTTGCTCGCTTCAAACAGCGGAACAACGACACTAACAGAGGGTTCTCTCCTCTATTTTTCAGAAGCAGATTTGCTCTCAAATGATACAGATCCTGATGGAGATACTCTCAATATCATTAGTGTCGATGATAGTTTAACGTTAGGCAGTGTCACAATGGATTCAAACGGAAATATTCTTTATGATCCTACAGATGCATATGATACTATTATAGCTCCTGCTATCGACACGTTCAGTTATACCATCAGTGATGGAAATGGCGGAACAAGTACTGCAGTAGTAACCGTTACATTGCTTCCATCTGCAGGAACCACCTTTCTCGGTGACGTTCTGCTCATCGATGGCGAACAGACAATCGATCTCTCTAATATCAGCGCTCTTCTTTCAGACACCAACAGCACCATCAATCAAATCGACATGAAAAATGGAGATACAACCATATTGAACGTCTCTCCTGATCACGTCGATACAATCAGTGACGGAACGCTTTATGTGAATGGAGATGCGGGTGACACTATAGATCTTTCAGGCTCATGGTCTCTTGCAACAGATCAACTCACAGGATATGATAGTTACAGCGGCTCAGTGAACGGTAATGATGTATTCTTACACGTCGATGAAGAGGTTACTATCATTCCATAACAAAAACGATGGAGCTTCGGCTCTGTCGATATAACCAAGGTGTAAAATAAAAGTAAGATTTTTTGTGGATTAGTTAAAAAGAGAGAGTGGAGCGGGAAACGAGACTCGAACTCGCGACATTCAGCTTGGAAGGCTGACGCTCTAGCCAACTGAGCTATTCCCGCATCACTGGCAGAATTATACCCTCTGAAGTCTAAAAATAAGATAAGAACTTATCGAATACGCTTACCGACAATATCCCCAAACAATAAAACATCTTCCAAAATCGCTTTTTCACATAATCCGTCTTGGTCCAAATTGATGAGCAACTCCCCATTCGCACTGCTAAAAATTCTATCATTTAAGACCACTTTGACAAAAATACCCTCTTCAATTTCAAGCTCTTTTTTTAACTTCTCAATCTCTTCTCCCTTAGGGAATACGACATCGATTCTGCCATTATTTTTATTGGCTCCAATCGCATACAATACTTGGTTTTGGCGTGATTTCATATATTGTTTGACATTAAAAAAGAGGCTCAAAATATCTTCGGAAGCATAATAATCATGTGTGACTTTTTCCCATTCATAGCCATCAACATTCTCTCGCCAAACGACTTTATTAGCGTGATCGAAGGTGTAGATTTTCGTCGTTTTTTTCGAATCGGTTCGTCGGATTTTGATGTATTTTTTGGGAACCAATTCTCCATTGATAATCGATCCGTGGCTTTCATAGATTTCAACACGGTTGTTGCTGAGTACTTGGGCGATTCCGGTTGTTCTTGCTTCGATTCGAATACTATACGTATCATCATCACGGGTCTCGAACCGCGCATCGGCAATCCCCATGGTTTGAAAAATCCCGTACGATACTGCATACGTAGCACTGATCACTTTTGCATTTGCAATCTGAGACAACAGGGCTAACACAAAGATAATTGTTTTCATGACTAAATCCTTTTGTGTTAGCGTACATCCGAATCGTGAAGGATTTGCGGATCAAATAAAAGCGAACTAATAGCTGTGATTTCGTCTGCTTTTAATTCAAAGCTGAAAATATCCAAATCTTCCGTAATGTGCTTCTGCGAAGTAGAGCCGATCAACGGCACGATACCGATATGATTCAAATAACGATAAAGTATCTGAGCTTCGGTTTTATTGTACTCTTGGGTCAGGGCAAAAAACTCTCGACTCGCTAAAATATGGGGATTGGCCGTGAGGCTCCAAAAACTCTGATAGAGGATTCCGACCTCATCACACCATGCCCGAAGTTCTATGTCGTATCCGCTCTGATCGTAAAACCGGTTTTGCACCACGGAGGGTTTCACTTCGGCATCACGGTACAAACGCTTCAGAAGTTCCACATCATAGCAATTGCTAATTCCCAGTTGTCGCGTACCGCCGCTGAGATAGATTTTTTCCATCGCTGACCATACTGTCGAGAGATTCGCGTACGGGAAAAGGGGAGAGTGAAGCACCAATGAATCAACATAGTCGGTTTTCAAATTTCGCTGTGACGTCTTAAATGACTGTTCAACCTGTACCTCCAAAGCCGCATTCGGATCATACGGTATCTGCTTAGGATCTTGCCCTGAGAGGGGGGTAAATTTGGTTTGGAGAAAGAGTTCTTCACGCCCTATCCCCCCAGCGGCCAATCGAACCAATGCTTCACCGACCAGCGGCTCTTCATAGTGTTTGGGCTGACACGCCGTATCGATCCCTCGAAATCCGCTCAATATCGCCATCTCCACCAAATCTGCGGTACGCTCTTTTTTCCATGCCGTCCCATAGATGAGAGCGGGCATTGTGATATTTTGGTTGGTTGTCAGCGTCGGCATCATGTGAAAATCCTCCGTAAAAATTATTAAAACAGTATAGTCTATGCAAATTCGAATCCAACTTTGTAAAATCATTAAATTCATAATTGAGTGCTATAATTTATCCATCTATAATCCAAAGAGGATAGTATGGATTCCTATTATATTTTATTCGGTGTACTTGCTCTTTTGTACCTATTTGTTAAATTCATCAATCGTAAAAGAGACAATTATAATGATGAAGATGACTGCGATATTTAACCGATAAAATTCTATACATAAATTAATGCGAGAACCATGACAACCCAAAGAGTACCGTTTGGATGGAGTGATCATCCGAAAAGAAATGCCGTTTTTTTAGCTATCTACGTCGAATCTATTTCCCCATGGAAATATTTTAAAGACAATATGCAGCACCTAAAATGTCCCGCCATGATTATGATCGATCGATGGGATGGACGGATGGGATTCCCCGGAGGCACGGTGAATGAAAATGAAACCCTCATGGAAGCTCTTGTACGGGAGATCAAAGAGGAGATCGGCATCACGATCAAACCTTCCCAAGTCCACCCTATCGTAAGCCACGAAACCCGTATTGTCACTCACCTCTACGGGCTAAAAGTACTTGAAGCGGAGTTCTTGCATATCTACTACCATATCCTCAACAACTTCTCCCGCTCTATTCTCCTGCATGCTTACGAAGAGGGAGATGAATCGCATTTTATGTCGGAGATCACAGGGATTAAGATTGTTCCGCTCCTCAAACACGATAACAAAGGGCTCAATCTCTTTATGCAAAATGCTTTCGCGGGTTCATCCCGCCAAGACCTTGATGTTCTTTTGTCCGAGATATTGGGGATATCTTTTTAGTCTTTATAAACAACAATCCATTACTCCCTCTTAAATAGGAGCTTATTACTATGAAAACACTCTACCTCATCCGTCACGCCAAATCGGATCGGAACGATCCCTCCTTGAGCGATTATGACCGCCCCCTAAACAAACGGGGCTCCAATGACGCTCCGTTTATGGGGTCGAAGCTTTTGGAGAGCGGTATCCATCCCGACCTCATCCTATCCAGCCCTGCTCTGCGCGCCAAAACCACCGCGATAGCCATTGCCGAAGCCCTCTCGTATCCATCGGAGTCGATCCGCTACGATCACGCCCTCTACGCCTCCGATGTCGAAACCATCCTCACCCTCATACGAGACATACCTGTGAGTGTCGATACCCTTTTTGTTTTCGGACATAATCCAGAATTCACCGAATGCGCCAACCTTATCACGGACGGCGATATCGATAACATTCCCACCTGCGGGGTTGTAGCGATGCGGTTGAAAAATGATAGCTGGGAGAGTATCGGGGCAAATTCGGCTGAAATAATCGGGTTTGATTTTCCGAAGAAATATCGGTGATTATGTAAAAATTGTGTAAATTCCGATATTCGGATATAATAACTGTATAAATTTCGAGGAGGAAGAGAATATGACAACTGCTGAAATCACTAAAATGTTTCAAATTGCTGATAGTACGCTCAGCGATTGGGAATCCAATCCAAAACGTCAAAAGCTCCTTACCCTCCTTCGTACTATTAGCCTTGATGAGGCTGAAGAGTATTTACAGCTTAAAAATATACCGTCAAAATTTAGCCCTAAAACCCGTTTCGTCAAACTTCGAAAAGAGTGGTTTAGTATTGATCTCTTATGGTCACGGCAAGATCATTTGCTTATAGAGATTAATAGTCTCATTTCCATTTATCTCTCAACACCAAATCAAGAGGATACCCAAACACTGATCCGTCTATTCGGGATCGAACGCGTCCGTTCCATCTTGATGAAACTCGAACATACCATGCCAATCGAAGATTATAATGAAGCTTCAGAGCAGATTGAATTCGCCATAGACTCGGAAACCTATTTTCAGAATCATCCGTTACCATCATTAGAGGAACTTCTACGCCATCCTAAAAAACGTTATATGACGTATCTGACCAAACACTATACTGCCGATGAGCTAGTAAAAATGGCTCAAGAGAAAAAAGTACCGTTTAACACCCTCTTTCAGATTAAAAAGATGACAGGACTTAGCGCATGACCGAAGCCATCAAACAGATTCTACCGATCATCCAAGATCATGAGATTTTTAGCAAGCATGATTTTAGATTGGTGGGTGGAACCGCCCTTTCCTATCATATCAATCACCGCATTTCCGAAGATTTGGATTTTTGCCTCACGCAAGAACTCCCCTTAGAAGATATTCAATCATTTATTGAGTTTTGTGTAGAGAAATTCGGTATGAGCAATATCGATTACATCCAACCTTCTCAAGCAATCAAGGAAGATTTCTTACTCGGTGGGGACAATGTCGAATACTATCTTCAAACATGGATGGTCAACGGTATAAAGATTCAATTTTTCGACGGTGGAAGTAATACCGGCACAAAAGAATTTCTTTCCGCTGATGTCTATACAACCATCGGAAATATCAAGATAGCTTCACTGGAGACGATCTTTAAAATGAAATCTTTGATGTTCTACAAACGAACCAAATCACGTGATCTCTACGATATGCTCCGATTCTACGAACTAAATGATTATCGCTTTACGCCAGAGACAACCAAATCGCTGATAATGCAACATGAACCGCTTTATTGCACAGAAGAATATTTCCAAACGATGTGGCTAGAGAGTTTTAAAACTAGAAAATATTTGGCAGAACGTGATGAAGGATTGGCGGGACTAGTCGGAAAGCCTCAAACATTTGAGGAAATGCGTATGAAGTTGGTAAAACTTTTTCAATAAAATTTCTATTGTAAAAAAGTAGTCTGTCCCGTTTTTTCTATAATCAACTAATCTTCATTTTTTTTATGTACAATTCGTGGAATCCGAGATTGAATAGAATCTAATCTCGAAAAATCAGGAAAAAGATTTTGTACATTTTCAGGCGCATCAAGCGCAGGATTAATCTCGGCTCCTTGATTTATTAGCTCAGCAATTGTTTTTATTGCTAACTTAACTCTTTCAAATTTTTCTTGATCAGCAGAACCACCTAAATGCTTATCTATGATAGCCCTTGTTTCCATATTTATAAGTTCATCTGTTAGCTCTTTTTGTGCTTGTAATAAATCTTCTAAACTTTCATTTTTTATATTAAGGCTTCTTACATATTGCTCATGAATTTTAACTTCTTGATATTTATTTGCTATGACAGCAGAAGCCCATACTGTTCCTGAAATTACCCCTACTGCAAGTGCTGATCCAGCATATAAATTTATCCAAAATGAACCATGTTCCCAATTTTCAATTGAAATAGCTGAATTAATAGCATCATCTGTGAGTAAGATTGAGAAAGCCTGTTCAAATGATTTAATAGAATGGTATAAAGCCCTCATGTCACTAGTTTCAGGTAATTTAATACTAATGGTATTTTCAGAAAGCGGAGGATATATCTCATTCGACAAATCCAATAGCAAAGAGGCTTTATTAATAACTTTTATTGCATCAGCATAAACATTATAAGCCCTACTTGTTGTAGTAAATGTTAAAGAATCTTGCGATGTTGAATACAATTCAGCTGCTAAAATCTCTTGAATTTCTTTGTGAAAAATCGGAATATTTTGAAGAAATGGAATAGCTACTTTAAAAGCCTGAATATTACCTATAGTAGTAGTTGAAAGTGATAATCTACATTCTTCGAACTTTACTTGATTGATATAATAAGCCATTTCTCTAATTCGCATAAAAATCCTTTTTTAATTAAAAAATACATTTTAGCATAAAAAATAAATGAAGAAATTTGAAGGCAAAAATAAAAAATAAATTTCTAGCAGTCTACTTATTCCTATTCAACCATCAACTCATTCTGATTGAAAATACCCAAAATAACAATATTCTCGCCAACAATCAAATACGAGATGGGGTAACCTTTGTGGATTAGTTCACGGTTGCCGTCTTCTGTAGATCTACCTTAGTGAGGGTTATCAATTAAGCTGTCAATTACTGTTTGTAATGCGCGGTTAAATTTTTTAGCGGCAGTTCGTTTGTCTTTTAATGAGAAAGTATTTGATGTGGTGGTGGGTCAACCAGGACTTGAACCTGGGACAACCCCGTTATGAGCGGGGGGCTCTAACCACTGAACTATTGACCCGTTTTTGAAAGAGCGCAATTATAAACGCTCTATCATTAGAGAAAGCTTTTTTTACCCGTATCCCCATAAAGATATCGGAACCGATAGGCAACGAGATTTTCCATAACGGCTAAAAGTACCATAAAGTTCACAAAACTGCTCCCCCCGTAGCTAAACATCGGCAGCGGAACCCCGACAACGGGGGCAAACCCGATCGTCATAGCGATATTGACCGACATATAGATGAAAAACAGCAGCGATAGACCTCCCGCGACCACTTTTATGTAGTAGTCCTCCGTCCAAAAGGCGATAATCATCAAATGGACGATCAATGCACCGTAAAGGGCAATCAGTAAAAACGCCCCGAAAAAACCGAATCTCTCCACCACATAGGCAAAAATAAAGTCACTCGATGCGATTGGGAGAAATTTCATCTGCGCTTGGGTAGCGTCCTCTTTGTTTTTACCGAAAAAGCCCCCTGATCCGACGGCAATAATCGACTGTTCGACCTGATAACTCGGTTTTTCACCCACAAAGTCCGTCAAACGCTGCTTTTGGTAATCGTGCAGCTGAGTGTAAATAAGCGGCAATGAGATCACGAACGTCACTGCCAATCCTATCCAGATTTTCCAATGTACCCCCGCGATAAACAAAATACCGAATCCCAGCAACGCCAAAACCGTAGCCGTCCCCAAATCGGGTTCTTTAGCAATCAGCAAAAACGGCAAAATGATAAAAAAGGAAAGTTTCAGAAAATCTTTCAGCCCATACCCCTCACGCGGAGGGGGATTACGACTAATGAGATAGGCGAGCATCAGCACAAATGCCGGTTTCAAGAGTTCAGAGGGTTGCAGGGTGAAATGGACAAAAGGGATCTCAATCCACCGTTTGGCCCCCAAACGGGAGTGCCCGACAAACTCTACGGCAATAAGAAGTAAAATACTTCCCCAATACGCTATCGGAATCATCCACAACATTCGACGGATCGGGAGGAGGAAAAGGGAGATAAAGACACCGATACCCACCGCAACGTAAACGAAGTGTTTTTGCCCTAGAACAGGATGTATCTCGTAAATCAGCCAACCTGAAGTAAATATGAGCGGAATCAATAAGATAATGGTTATGAAATCAAAGTGTGCTAAAATTCGGCGATCAATATTAAGCACTACGGTCCTTCGTTAATTTTTGCTAATTGTAGCATAGCGGACTTATAACATTTTAAACCATTCAGATACGATACCCAAAGGCACATTGTTTTGACACACGAAGAATCCCATTTTACGACCGACGAAGCGATCCGCTTAGACGTTTTTTTAACGCAGTCTCTCGGACAAACCCGCAACCAGATTGCCCAGCTCATCGAACAAAACTGTGTCACAGTGGATGGAAAACCGACCTCCAAATCGGGGCTTAAACTCAAACCTTCGCAAAACGTTCATATCCGCTTCCCCGAACAAAAATCGACTCCGGCATTGGAAGTCGATTTTGAGGTTGAAGTGTTGTTCGAAGATAACGACATCCTCGTCATAAATAAACCCAGTTCTCTCACCGTCCACCCTGCCCCAAGCGTCAAAGAGGCGACCCTCGTGGATTGGCTCAAACACAAAGGGATTGCCCTCTCAACCCTCAGCGGTGAAGAGCGCCACGGGATCGTCCACCGCCTCGATAGGGGGACCAGCGGCGCAATGGTGATCGCAAAAAACAACGAAGCGCACGAGGCTCTCTCCCTCCAGCTCCAGGACAAAACCATGGGTCGCTTTTATCTCGCGGTTGTAACTCCGCCGATGAAAGATGAGATCACCATCATCGACCGCCCGATCGGACGGAGTGCCCATAATCGTCTTAAAATGGCGATTAGTGAGACGGGTAAAAATGCCAAAACCGAATTTCGAAAACTTCTCCCCAGCCATGATGAGAGCGAAGAGCTGATTGCATGCAAACTCTACACCGGACGAACCCATCAGATTCGGGTTCATTTAGAGTCCATCAGCCGCCATATCATGGGGGATCACCTCTATGGAAGCTCAGCAAAAAGCGACAAAATGGAACGTATCTTGCTTCATGCATACAACCTCTATTTCACCCATCCCACGACCAAAGAGAGAGTCAGTTTCACCGCTCCTCTGGCCCCTGTGATGGAAGATTATTTACATAAACATTTTGATTCAAAGGAATTGCATGAACTCATCGATCCGATACGCATTGAGCGTCTCTTTAGCACTGAGTCTCTTTAGCGGTTGTGCTCCCCAGCCAGCTGTGCAAAAAACTGTCACGATTGACTCGACCCTTCCTACTCCGTCCATGAACGGTTTTATCGCCGATATCACCTCGGTAGCGTTTGAGTGGAAACCGGTAAGCGATCCCAGAGTAACAGGCTATTACGTCTATCGTAACACTCCGGGTACCGACGATAAAAAGCTAGAGCGCATTGCAACCATCGACAGTCGCTTCGCAACCCATTATGTTGACAGCAATCTCAAACCCGGAAGCGAATACCAATACCGCTTTGCAACCATAACCAAAGAGGGAAGCGAGTCGGTGGCCAGTGAAACAACCCTTGTAGCCACACAGCCGATGATCGCTCCGATCAGTTTTTTCCAATCGGTCGGCAATATGCCGCGCAGTGCCAAACTTCTTTGGCGTCCGCATCCGAACGGAAAAATCAACGGCTACATCATCGAACGCCAAAACGCGACCGACCAAAAATGGTCTGAAATCGCTACAATTACGGGCCGTTTGAACGCTGAATTTATTGATACGGAACTCAAAGACGGGCAAGTTTATTTTTACCGTATTAAAGCGACAACCTTTGATAAACTTGCAACCGAGCCGAGTGAAACGGCTAAAGTTGTAACCAAACCGCTTCCGCCGGAAATTAAAAACATCACCTCGACCAACAATCTTCCGCGTGCCATCACTCTCACATGGGCAGCAAGTGCCATCAGTGATTTAAGCCATTACAACATTTACCGCTCATCCAACCCGAACGGTTCGTTTGCGTATCATGTCAAACTCGAAACGACCAATTTTACCGATACGATTACCGAAGACGGGAAATTCTATTTTTATAAAATCACCGCTGTCGATAAAGATGGATTGGAAAGTGCCATCTCTTCGGTAGCAACCCAAGGTTCCACCCTCTCAAAACCGCAGACACCGATTGCCTATGAAGGGAAAATCGTGAATAAAGCGGCTGAGTTCCAATGGAAAAACAGCGATCCTCGAACGGTTTCCTATACCGTTGTCAAAACGACAAAAACGAGCTGGGTCAGCCGTGAGAGCATCGATATCAACAACATTACCGCACCAAGTTTTCGCGATACCGATATCAAAGAGGGTACAGGATACCTCTACGAAATCATGAGTGTCGATAAAGACGGTATCCGTTCTCTTCCGACGTCAGCGATCGAACTTAGCTACGAGGCCAAATAAAGTATGCCGCATTTACACATCGAATCGTTTAAACCGCTCACCTTGCCGACACGCTGCGGCGATGTAGAGTTTCTCTTTCAAGCCGACTATAAAGACGACAAAGAGGGAGCACTTATTGCAACACGCTATAAGGGAAGAGAATTCTTTTTAGTTCATAAAAAAGGGGATACGAAAGAGCTTCTCAAAAGCGATAAAATCACCCGCCCTTCTCCGAACTTTATCCTCAAACACGCACTCCTCGCTTACGCGGAGTGCTCAGGATCGGTTGTACTGGATTCCAATGTCGATAATGCCCCTGAAAATACCCATCTCAAAACCCATGATGCCCTAAAAACGATCCAGTTTTTTGCCGATAATTTTCCGCGTGAGCAAGAAGTCCGAATCGAAGTCGGATTCGGTTCTGCCCGCCATCTCCTCCACCAAGCGGCGGCAAATCCTGAGGTATTGTTTATCGGGTTGGAGATTCATAAACCCTCAATCGAACAGGCACTCAAACAAATCGTTATCCAAAACCTCACCAACATCATGATCCTCGATTACGATGCGCGACTTTTTCTAGAATTTGTCCCCTCAAATATCGTCGGTAAAATCTATGTCCATTTTCCGGTGCCATGGGACAAAAAACCCCACCGTCGTGTTATTTCCGAAGACTTTTTAAGAGAATCGGAGCGGGTACTCTGTGTCGATGGAACCTTAGAACTTCGCACCGACAGCGAAAACTATTACCGTTTTGCCCTAGAGACATTCAGTTCTCCGGCAATAAGCCGTTTCGATGTCCGTAAAAATCAAGAGATAGCCATTGTAAGCAAATACGAAGACCGCTGGAAGAAAATGGAGAAAAACATCTATGATGTCACCTTCACCTGTGAAACTGAATCTCCCGAACCCGACATGAGCGGAAATTTTGCATTTTCATCGACACCGATTGCTACCGATGCACTGGGTCGCCTCTCCAAAGAGACCTACAAACAAGAATGGGGATTCATCCATGTTGAGAGAATCTTCCGTGTCGGTGAAGATGGCGGGATGCTCCGTTTGGCGATGGGAAGTTTCGATCGCCCTGAGAGTACCTATGTACTCGTTGAAAACGGTTCTGCCCGCTATTTTCCATCCCTACCGGTTCGCACCAGTGCGAATCTCAAAGCCCATATCTTATTAGACGAGTTGCTGCATGGATAAAGTCATTATTGCCGAAAACCTCTCTCTCTCATACAAAGAGTTTGAAACCATCATCTCAAAGGCCAACTTCTCAATCGATGCGGGAAGTTTCGTATTTATAACCGGAGCAAGCGGAAGCGGTAAATCGACCCTTCTCAAATCGTTCTACGGTGCAATCGAACCTCGTGCAGGCCAGCTTATGGTTGGCGGTGTTAAAATGAGTCGTATCAGTACTTCAAAACTCAACTTCCTCCGTCGCCACATTGGGATTGTTTTCCAAGATTATAAACTGATCAAAGAGTGGACCATTGAGAAGAATGTCATGCTTCCCCTCATCATCTCAGGCTATACCAAAGATGTCAGCAGTACACAGGTACAAAAACTCCTCGGACATGTCAAACTGATTCACCAAAGCGGCAAATATCCCCCTGAACTGAGCGGCGGGGAGCAACAGCGAGTCGCGATGGCACGTGCGCTCGCCCATAATCCGATTTTGATCCTCGCGGATGAACCGACGGGAAATTTAGATGAATATTCGTCCCAAGTAATCTGGAATCTGCTGGAGGGGGCAAATACACAGCTCAAAACAACGGTCGTCGTTGTGACCCATAATATTCCAAACACCATAAACATTCCATACAAACACTACCATATCGAGATGGGGAATATCCATGAAGTCTCTTAAAAATCATATCTCTCTGATTATCGCCCTTTTTACCGTTTTGTTTTCGGTTCAGATTTATGTTGCGGTTGATCGCACCATCGCAGCCTACGAAACACGTCTGAAAAATGACTATTCAATCATCGTAGTTGCCAACAAAAGCCTCACCCCTACAGAATTTAAAGCAATGGATTCAATTATTGAACGCAGTGATGTTATCGCAACCGATCAGGTCTTAAAACGTCTCGAGGGAGAAATGAGCAAAAAAAATCTTGATTTGCTCAAACTCACTCTGCCGAAGTTCTACCGCATCTATCTAAGCCGTTTCCCGACCCCCTATGAGATTGAAAAACTTCAAAAGCGGCTTCAAAAACACTCGGCGATTGAGCGGGTAGAAGGGTATGCTCAAACCCATGACACCGTTTATAAACTGATGCTCCTCTTTAAAGATGTTGTTCAGATTTTTTCAATCGCTATCGCGGCCGTTACCTCGTTACTGATCCTCAAAGAGATGCGCTTGTGGCAATTTCAACATGCCGATCGAATGTCTATCATGGCCCTTTTCGGTGCTCCGGTATGGCTTCGTTCTGCAGTTCTCTTTCGTCTGGCGATCGTGGATGCGATTATCGCAACGATCGTGTTGTGTCTAGCATTTTTCATCATTGAACAATACGGCTGGATGGATCTATTGTTGCGAACCGTAGGAATCACTATCGAGCTTTTTGATTTTGTGAACGATGCCGTACGCTCATTATTAATCGCGTTAGGTGTATCGATTGTATTAACCCTTACGATCGTTATCGGCAACCGTGAAGAGGAATAGATGAAATTTTCCCTTTCGCTGTTATTGGTCTCTTTGTTAGCCCTCTCACTGCAGGGCGCTAAAATCGATGAAAAGATTCAAAACACCTCAAAAAAATTAACCGAAACCAAACAGACCTATTCAACTCTTACTGCAAAGCTCGAAGCAACCGCCTCAAAAATCCTGCAGCAAAAGCAGGTTATCGGTACACAGCAACAACAAATCAGTACCCTCGTCGAAGAACTCAAATCAAAAGAGACCGTGTATCAATCCAATAAATCAACCCTTAAAGGATTGGAGACGCAACAAGGGCTTTTGATTAAAACCCAAAACGATATTGAGCAGCGTCTTGTTTTTGCCATCGCCCGCAATACCTCTATCTCATTGCTCATCAATGATGACCGAGCGAAAGAGGCCGATGCCATCATCACCGAAGAGGCACTAAAACTCCATCTGAAACAGATCAATGAAGAGATTAAACAGCTCAATACCCTCTTTGTCGAAAACAACGCACGAATCGCCGGACTCTCTACCCAGACAACCGTGTTAAAAAAATCGATTGCCATAATCGATCAGGAAAAAAACAAGGTACTTGAAACCAAAAAAGAGAATGAAAAGGCGATTGCACTCCTCGAAAAAGAGAAGAGTCTGTATAAAAAATCGTTGGACAAAATTCTTAACCAACAGCGTTCACTCCAAAACACCCTTGCCAATCTCAATATTATCAAACGTGAATCACTAAAACCTAAAAAAGCTCCTCCACCGCTTGTAGCCGCTAAACCCGGTGCTAAACCGGTCCCGGAAAATGTTAAACAAGCGATTGCGGATTATCGTCCTTCCAGTGTTGCCGGTTACGCAGGGGAACATACCATTGCACCACTCGATGGCTATGTTGTGACCAAACGTTTCGGACCCTATACCGATCCAATATATGGGATCAAAATCTTTAATGATTCCGTATCCCTTCGACCGACCGAAGCCGATGCCAAAGTCCGATCGGTCCTAAACGGCAAGGTAATCTTGGCAAAACCTACCGCAATGCTCGAAAACGTCATTATTATCGAACATGATAACGGTCTGCATACGATCTATGCCCACTTGGATAAAATCGCCCCTACGGTAGAGGTAGGCAAACGGCTCAAGCAAGGATCAATCATCGGACGTGTAGGACGGGAACTGATGTTCCAGGTCACGCAGCGTAACGCCCATATCGACCCGCTCCAGATGATCCGCTAATAATTTAATGTTGTTACACACTTTTCGGGCAAAGCCCGCAAAGTGGCGGGGACAAATGTCCCCTGCACCCCCCTAAAGCTACCCGCATATTTCTGATGCGGGAGAAAAATCTCCATATTCTGTTATTAAAACGGCCAGACGGCTCCGACTATTTTGCTTGCCCATCCTTGATTCACAGAACGGTCAATATCTCCCTCATTCGCATAAAGGATTTTTGCGTCCGAGATTTTTGATGAATTGATTTGATTGTTTTGATCGATATCATACGGACGAATTACCCCACTGAGCTGCATAACCTGTTTTTGTTCATCCACCATAATCTCACGTCGTCCGGTGATGAAATAGTTCCCGTTTGCCATCACTTTCACAATCCGTGCCGATACAGTCGTCGTAAAGGTAGCGTTTTTAGTCGATGATCCCGATCCTGAGTAATCCGAGCTTGATCCTGCACTAAATCCGATATTCGCAACACCGTTGAGTTTATTCACGGCGGAATTTACCGCAGAATTTTGCCCGGTTGAACTGAACAATCCTCCGTTTAGCCCCAATGTATCGGCTTCTGTGAGTGCTTTACTTGCCTTATTTGAGCTGGTTGCCGTTTCTGAAATCACAACCGTCACGATATCATTCACGTGCATTGCTTTGTGATCCGAAAACAATGGGCTATCACCCTGACCGAATAAACTTCCCCGCGCAACAAAGCTGTTCTCTTCTTCGCGTGATGGCATCTCTTCAACATATTTAGGGGGAGTAAATGCAATTTCAGGCTCTGTAAGATGCGCCGTACACCCGCTTAACAACAACGATGCGGAAAGAATCGATAAATAAAGAGGTATGCGCATAATTCCATCCAAGTCATATTTAGCTATAATAAAGCAAAAATAGTTCCAAGGGATCCCGATGAATTTAAAAGAACAAATCAGTAATGACATTAAAACCGCTATGAAAGAAAAAAATGCCCCTTTGCGCGATGCTTTGCGTCTTCTCAGCAGTGCAATGAAGCAAATCGAAGTTGATGAGCGTAAAGAACTCAGTGATGACGATATTATCAAAATCATCCAAAAGCAGGTTAAACAGCGCAACGATGCCATGAGCCAATACCGTGATGCCGGACGTGAAGATTTATACGAAAAAGAGGCTTCAGAAGCGGCTATTTTCGAAACCTATCTGCCGAAACAACTGAGTGACGAAGAGCTTGAAAATGCAATCCGCACGATTATCGCAGAAACAGGTGCAGCCTCCATGAAAGATATCGGCCGTGTTATGGGTGCCGCTTCTAAAACTTTGGGAGTTCAAGCCGACGGAAAGCGCATCAACGAGTGTGCGAAAGCACTTTTGAGCTAATTGATGATGGAATGGAAAGCCTATTTACCGGTTATGCGCTCAACATTAGAGCGTTTTACCCAAGAAGTGCAAACCAGTGAATGCTTTGCAAAGCAAGATTCCTCTTATGCGCAAACCATCAATGAACAAAAAGAGAAACTTCTAAGTGTATTTAATCTCTTTGATACCCAAGATGAAAGCGAAGCGATTGAAGATTACCTAGAATTTTGTATTCACAATGACCTTCCCTACCTTTTTGTTCACAGTGAACTCTCCAATGTCGCCAGAGCAATATTAAGCCTTTTGGCCTCGGAGGAGAAATGTTCCTTTATTAACGATGCCAATGCCCATTTTACCGATCTGGAATCTCGTATTGCAGAAGCGTACTACCGCCATTTTTTACGTAAACTAGCAACGAAACATCACATACGTCTTTCTCACCTCTCACACCTGATTGAAAAGCATCTGATGATCCATTATCAGCACCATTTGGAATGGATGCTGGTCCTTATCGCAGAATTACAAGGGACTGCACGAGAAGGGAGTCAGTGCGAGCTTGATCATACCAAGTGTTCTTTTGGCCAATGGCTCCATAACCCCTCTATCCCCTATCTCTCCACAACAAGCCACTTCGCCGATGTCCAACGGCTTCACATCAATCTGCATGAGTTAGCATCCAATATTTTTGCTCAAAATAGATCCAAGATCATCGAGCATAAAAATATGATTCAACTCTTACAGTACCTTGACTACACCTCACTTGAAATCGGCAATGAAATTGCGATTATCAATGATATGCTCATTATCGGTGAATA
>Ga0156221_1112_pt1 | contig 15183 bp, 18 predicted proteins | sample RifCSPlowO2_12_FD_107869 | JGI IMG/M metagenome (GOLD analysis project Ga0156221, IMG submission 107869) | Sulfuricurvum sp. RIFCSPLOWO2_12_FULL_43_24
CGAAAAATACGAATCGAAGACCGAAACCGCATAAAACTCGGTCGATGTGGTAAGTTTCTCTCACATATTTCGATAATTCCCCGTTCGTGGTGAGCTTGTCTAACCCTGAGCTCCCTCCGTTTACCCTTCGACAGGCTCAGGGCGAACGGATACTCTCTCTGTCATTCCTGACTTGATCGGGAATCCAGCTTTAATATAAAACTCGCTCATAGGTTACGCTATAATTTACTTCAAAACAAAAAATCATAATAATGAGTAGAAATATGAATATGCGAAAAGAAATTGAAAGATTAATGTATTGGTATGTTCCTTCAATTATAGTTGCTTTGCTTATAGAGTATATACTGACGGGATACATCAGAGCATCTCATGATTTATCCTCAATTATGCTATGGTCTTCGATAGTGATAAATATTGTAATCAGCCATTTGCATCATATTGTGGTTGCCATTTGGCTTTTTATTATATCTAAGCAGTTGAATCAAAAAAATATTTTATGGTCACTTTTTGGATTAGTAGCCCATTTGTTTGCCGCAGTAATTTTTCTTGTTTTATATGTTTATGAGAAAAACGAGATGGATTCCCGATCTACCTTAAAGGGCACGTGAAGTCGAGAATGACAAGACGAGAAAACTTAATTTTCCGTTCGTGGTGAGCCTGTCGAACCATGAACTCTCCGTTTACCCTTCGACAAGCTCAGGGCGAACGGAGATAAACCACGAACGGGAGAGAAAATCATCCCTAAACCGACTTAGCCAACCTCGACACCTCGTTCCAATCTCCTCGTATCATTGCCTCTTTCTTTTTACGGCTCCATCCCTTTATCTGTTGTTCCGAAGCTAAGGCTTCTTCTCTCGTCGTAAATTCTTGTGAGAAAACTAAAGTGAGAGGGTGGCGTTTGAAGGTGTAACAGCTCGGTATCGCTCCACTCATATGTTCAGCGAGGCGTTTTTCAAGATTATCGGTGTGACCCGTGTAGTAACTGTTATCGGAGCAGTGGAGGATGTAGACGTGAAAAGGCATGAAAATCCTTTATTATTCCGTTCGCCCTGAGCTTGTCGAAGGGTGAATATTTATAAGAGGATGTTCATGGTTCGACAGGCTCACCACGAACGGAAGACGACTACGATTAAAACGGTTTTACAATAACGAGAGCAACAATCCCCATCAATAAAAGGGTGGGTACTTCATTATACATACGAAAAAACTTCCCGCTTTTATACGCTGTGTTCTCTTTGAGTTTGAGACGGTAATGTCCGAGTGTGAAAAAATAAGCGGCTAAAATGGCTACGAGAGTCAGTTTCGCGTGCATCCATCCCCCCATCTGAAATACATTTACTCCGTTGTAGTGTTGTGTAGACATAACTATTAATGCTATTCCTGAGAGCAATGTTGCCCAAAATGCCGGAACACCGATGTATTTGTAAATCTTCATCTCCATTACTTCAATAACATCGATAAATCCCTGATTGGTTCCATTTTCGACATGATAGACAAAAAGACGGGGGAGATAAAAAAGTACTGCAAACCATGAGACCATTGAGATAATATGAAACCAAAGCATCCAGTTGTACATGTAATTTGTCCTATTGTGTTAAATTAAACGGTAGGGTATCAAAAAAAGATTAATAACTACAGATGTTTTTTAACCCAAGCGATAATTTGTGGGGTGGGTAAAGCACCGCTGAACTGATCAACGATACGGTTATTTTTAAAGGCGATGACGGTGGGGATAGAGCGGATACCGAAACGTCCCCCGAGGTGCTGTTGTTCTTCGGTGTTAATCTTGATAAATAGCGCTTTGAGGGGGAAGTGACGTGCCGCTTCTTCGAACGAGGGTGCCATACTTCGGCATGGTCCGCACCACGGTGCCCAAAAATCGGCGATAATAAGCCGTTCATCATTAAGCATTAATCGATCAAATGAGGATGCGTCTACCGAAATGGGCTTAGTATCGAGAAGGGAGGCTTTGCAGTGTCCGCACGCGGCTTTTACGTAGGAGTCTTTTAATGGAATGGCATTCACACCCCCGCAGTGGGGGCAGAGGACATTGATTTTATTCATGGATTACTCCACAATCTCTTCTCCAACCACTTCGATGTCACGGATGGATGAGGTATGGTGATCTTTTACTTTATCATGGAGACGGCGAAGCGCTTTGTTGGCACGTTCAATCGCTAAATCGATGGCGGTATCGAGATCTTCATCAGTATCATTGATAACTACCGGTTGTGCGTGAGCAATATGGATGTCAAATTCGACCCCGACCCCATTTTTTTCTTTTGAGATCATAACGTTTACGGTTGTGATATCAAGATGAAAGCGTTTAAAATTTTCGATCGCGAGAGCAATATGGTCGTTTAGGTGTTGGGTAAGTTTAATCTCTTTCGAGCGAATTTGAGTATTCATTGTGAATCCTTTGTAGTTGAACTGTGAAAAAATATAGCATATCTTTTCTTAAGAGGAAGCTTAAGAGACTCTGCGGTAAAATATTCTCTATTCAAGGAGATAATTTTGAGAGTATTAACCGGTATTCAACCATCAGGCGATTTACATATTGGAAACTATTTCGGTTCGATCAAAGCGATGATCGAATCACAAAACGATCATGAGGTTTTTGCGTTTATCGCTAACTATCATGCTATGAGTTCACTCAGCGACGGTGAGCGGTTATCGAAACTGACCATGCAGGCAGCAACCGATTTTTTAGCTTTGGGGATGGACCCGCAAAAGTCTACCTTTTGGGTGCAGTCGGATGTGAAAGAGGTTCTCGAACTCTACTGGATACTTTCCGGTTTCACTCCGATGGGGTTGCTAGAGCGGGCGCACAGTTACAAAGATAAAGTGGCGAAAGGGATTGCGAGCAATCACAGCCTCTTTTCCTATCCAGTTTTGATGGCGGCGGATATTTTGCTGTTCGGTTCAGAGGTCGTACCCGTTGGGAAGGATCAAATTCAGCACGTTGAGATTGCCCGCGACATCGCGATCAAGTTTAACAACCAATACGGCGATATTTTCACGATCCCTGAGTTTCGGGTCGATGCAAACGTCGCTACGGTTCCGGGGATCGATGGGCAAAAGATGTCGAAGAGTTATGGCAATACGATCCCTATTTTCTCAGAAGAGAAGATTCAGTCGAAAATCATCAAAAAAATTGTGACTGAAGCGGTACCGATGGAAGAGCCTAAAGAGTATGAAGATTGTAACGTTTACAACATTGCCAAACTCTTTTTGGATTATGAGGAGCGTTCGGCATTGCAAGAGCGTTATAAAAAGGGGGGCGAAGGACACGGACACTTCAAACTCTATACACATGATGTGATCTGGGAGTACTTCCGCCCCTACCGTGAGAGACGTGAGCATTTCGAAAACAATCAAGACGAAGTGCGCGAACTTTTGAAATTGGGTGCGGCAAAAGCGAGTGCTCAGGCGCAACCGATTATGGAAAAAGTCCGATCCGTTACGGGGATAAAATACTAATCGTCATTGCGGACATGATCCGCAATCTGAGTTCCTGAATCTAGTTCAGGATGACATAAAAGCAGGAGAAACAAATGAAAAACTATATCATCAAACAAATCGCTGATTCAGCGGCAACCAAACAGGCAATTTTAGAAAATGAGCCACTTTTGGAGATGATCGTAACCGTGGCGCAAGCGTGTGTTGAGGTTTATCGACAAGGGAAAAAGACAATGCTTGCAGGTAACGGCGGATCAGCTGCAGATGCTCAGCATATCGCGGCGGAACTGGTCGGGCGTTACGGGTTTGATCGTCCTTCAATCCCCTCTTTGGCACTGACGACCGATACCTCGAACCTCACGGCAATCGGAAACGATTACGGCTATGACAAAGTATTTTCCCGTCAGTTGGAGGGGATGGCTCAGGAGGGGGATCTCTTTATCGGTATCTCCACGTCGGGCAATTCTCAAAACATCATTAACGCATTTGAGTCTGCAAAAGATCGTGGCGTGACTACGGTAGCACTTGTGGGACGTGATGGCGGTAAAATGGCGGCAATGGCGGATTATGCGATCGTTATCCCTTCCAATGCAACTCCGCGTATCCAAGAGTCCCATATTTTGATCGGGCATATTCTTTGTGATATCATCGAAAAAGAGCTTTTCGGCGGCGGAGTAGCATAGGTGTCTCTTAGAGCTTTGTTTCTTGACCGTGACGGTGTTGTGAATGTCGAGAAAAACTACCTCCATAAAATCGAAGATTTTGAATTCATGGACGGAATCGTTGACGTGTGCCGTAAATATCAAGATCAGGGATATCTCATCATTATCGTCACGAATCAATCGGGGATTTCACGGGGATATTACACCGAGGACGATTTTGCCCATCTCAGCCGATGGATGGTGGAACATTTTCAAACCTTGGGAGTCACACTTACCCGTATCTACCACTGTCCTCATCATGAGAGTATCGACGGTGCATGTGAGTGCCGTAAACCTGAACCGGGGATGTTTTTGAGTGCCAAGAGGGAATATAAGCTGGATATGGAACACTCACTTATGATCGGAGATAACGAACGTGATATTGAGGCCTCTCTTAAAGCGGGGGTGGGAATCAATATTCTCCTCTCAACCGAAGCTACAGATTCAAAAGCAAATCGAATTATCCATTCTCTGCGGGAGTTGCTCTGATGCTAATACTCAATACGGGCGGTACTTTTAATAAACGGTACGATTCCCTAAAAGGGGAATTATTCGTCCCTAATGATAACCGGGCGGTTGAAGCGGTACTAAAATCATTGGTGATCGATATTCCTCTCCAAGGAATACTCTATAAAGACTCTTTGGAGATGGATAATCATGACCGTTCATTGTTGGCACAAACGATTGCGCAGAGCAATGAAAAAATCATTATCGTCGTTCACGGTACCGATACAATGGATCTAAGCGCGGAATACGTTGCGAGTCTATCCTTAGATAAAGTCGTTGTCTTTACCGGCGCTATGGTCCCTTTTAGCATTGACCCCGTAGAAGCGACGGCAAATCTCTCGATGGCAATCGGTTATGCGAATAATGGCTCAGTAGGGGTTCATATCGTGATGCAAGGGGTGATGGGCAATTTCGTTCATGTGAAAAAAAATAAGTCTGCAGGGAAGTTCGAATATGTCTAAAGTCAAATGTGATCATTGTCATCTGGAATTTAGCGATGAGGTGATGATTCATGATGGGGAGTACCGATTTTGCTGTAACGGCTGTCGCGGGATTTTTCACCTCCTCAAAGACGAAGGGCTAGAGAGCTTTTACTCTAAAATGGGAGATACGACACTCTCTCCTCCTACTGAGCAGTTCGAAGCGAGTTCCAATTTTGATACCCCTGCGTTTAGTGAGCGGTTTGTGACGACCACCAAAGAGGGGCTTTCTCAGGTTTCCCTTGTTATTGAAGGAATCCATTGTGCGGCGTGTGTCTGGCTGAATGAAAAAGCGCTGCACAAAATGGACGGGGTTATCGAAGCGCATATCAACTATACCAATAATAAAGCCCGTATCACTTGGGACAGCGATACTGTCAAACTCTCTGCTATCATCGATATGATTCGTGCTATCGGATACAACGCATTTCCGTACGATTCTTCACTTCAAGAAGTGCGTGCTAATAAAGAGCGAAAAGATTATTATCTGCGAATGGCGGTCGCAACATTCGCGACGATGAATATGATGTGGATCGCGGTGGCTCAATATGCAGGGTATTTTACGGGGATCACTCAGGATATTAAAACCATTTTAAATGTTGCCGAGTGGGTATTAGCGACTCCGGTCCTTTTTTACAGCGGATGGATTTTTTATCGCGGTGCCTATTATGGGCTTAGAAACCAAGCCATTACAATGGATTTACTGGTTGTTACAGGTTCGAGTTTGGCGTATCTTTATTCCATCTATATTACGGTATTTGAAAAAGGGGAGGCCTATTTCGATTCGGTGGCGATGATTATCACCTTTGTCCTTTTCGGAAAATTTCTCGAAGTACTCAGCCGTAAAAATGCCGCCGATACCCTCGATATCATCGGCAAACATATCCCGCGCGAAGTGAGTATCTTAGAGGGGGAGTCTATCCGCTCTGTCGATGTCAATGAGGTCAAAGAGGGGGACGTGATCGTGATCCGAAGCGGTGAACGCTCGGCAATCGACGGTGAGGTGATCTCTGGGGAGGGGAGTTTTGACGAGTCCAATCTCACCGGAGAATCGGAGCCGATATTTAAACGCCTCGGGGATAAAATCATCAGCGGAACGACAAGTATCGATGCGCTGATCCATTATCGTGCAACCAAAGATTTTGCCCATTCGACCCTCTCGAATCTCGTTAATCTTTTAGAAAATGCGATGGCACAAAAGCCCTCCATCGAGTTGTTAGCCAATCGGCTTTCTCAGCATTTCTCTTCAACGATTCTCTTTTTGGCGATTGCGACATTTTGGATATGGTATTTTTGGCCGCACAGCTTTGATCGATCTTTGATGGTGGGGATTTCGGTCATCATTATCGCCTGTCCGTGTGCGTTGGCCCTTGCGACTCCGGTAGCGACTTTGGTCGGATTGGCGCTCGGAGCCAAACGGGGGATTTTGTTTAAATCGGCGGCACAGATCGAGACGATGGCAAAAGCGACAATGGTGGTCCTCGATAAAACGGGGACGATCACGATGGGGTGTCCTGAAGTCGTTTATGCAACGATTCATACCCCTTTCGATATCGGGGTATTGCATACTCTTGTCTCCTCCTCCAAACACCCGATCAGCCGAGGGGTTAAGGAGTATTTGGACGCTACCGAAGCGGAGATTGATTCCAGCAGTATCGAAGAGGCACGCGAAATTCCTGCCCGAGGAATGGTTGGACGGTATAACGGTCTACTGATTGCCGGCGGAAATGCACTTTTGATGGAGGACCTCGGTATTGAAGTCGACTCTGCTAGTGATAAAAGCCTTTTTTACTATGCGGTGGAGCAACAGCTGGTTGCGGTTTACGAGTTGCGTGATCTTCCTAAAGAGAAGGCGCTTGAGTCGATTGCGGCATTGAAAGCCTTGAATCTACGTGTGGTAATGCTCACGGGAGATCATGAGGCGGCAGCCGTGAGAGTAGCTCACGAAGTGGGTATTGATGAGGTTCATGCCCATTTGAGCCCTGAGGGGAAAGCGGCATTTATTGAGCAGGCGCATAGCGAGGGGTATGTCGTCGTGATGGCGGGAGACGGTGTGAACGATTTGCTGGCACTTGCCGCTTCGGACATTGCGATTGCTATGGGGAACGGGAGTGATATCGCGATCGAAGTGAGTGATGTGGTGTTGATGAACGATTCTCTGACTTCACTCGCCGAAGCGTTTGGAATCAGTCGTAAAACCTATGGACTTATCAAACAAAATCTCGCTATTTCACTGGTGTACAATTCGATTACGATTCCTCTGGCGATGATGGGGTATGTTATTCCGCTGATTGCGGCGATTTCGATGTCGTTTAGTTCGCTTCTCGTCGTTGGAAACTCGATGCGGGTGAGATGGCTTTATAAATAGTTTTGTCATTCCGTGCTCGACACGGAATCTAAAAAGATAGATCCTGAATCAAAGTTCAGGATGACGGAGAAATAGGAGAAAATATGGATTCTTGGATAATCGCAATGATGCTGGGCGCATCGCTTTTTTTAGGGGCTATCGCTTTGGCCGCATTTTTATGGGGGATCAAAAACGGTCAGTTTGACGATGAGAAAAAAATGATGAATCAAGTACAGTATGATGATGAGCGTGAACTCAATGATGCAGCCAATCAGCAACGTAAAAAAGAGTCAGTGAATAAAAAAGAAGAGTATCGACCGGAATGAAAAAAGAGTAGTTTTAGAAAAGTGAGATAAGGAAGAAAGAGTGCGGTTTACTGCACGTGAGCATCGCGCTGAGCGAAACCCAGTGTTAACGTAGTCAAAGGGGGCTTAGCTCCCTTTGGCGTTAAATTATTTAATTCCTGCGATGTAAGCAGCAGCAGCTTTGATATCAGCATCTGACATAGTAGCAACTTGACCTTTCATTAAGGCACCCATACCCGCTTTGTTCAAAGTACCAGCTTTGTAACCTTTGAGTGAAGTTTCGATAGTACCAGCTGATTGACCTTTTACGATCGCTGATTTACCAAGAGCCGCTTTTTCAAAGCTAGCACCATGACAGGCAGCACATTTAGCTGTAAGAGCTTTTCCATCAGCAGCCATCAAAGATACACCAGCGAACAACATTGCAAGAGCAATTTTTTTCATTTGTTTTCTCCATTTAAAATTTCGCCGCTATTATATTCCTATCTATCTTAAATCACTCTAACTGTTTAACCTTTAATAAAGAGTTTGTTACAATATGACACTACCTTTGATGAAGGACCTTTCATGCGTTACAGTGATATTAATTTGAATCGTAAAACAATTTTAATTACGGGAGGAGCCGGTTTTATCGGCTCCAACCTCGCTTTTTATTTTCAAGAAAATTATCCTGATGTCCATATCGTCATACTTGATCTTTTTCGTTCAAACTTGACCCTCTCCAACGGCAACCTCAAAAGTTTCGGTCATTTTAAAAATCTTTTAGGGTTTCGTGGTGAGGTGATCAGCGGTGATATCAATGATAAAGGGTTGTTAAATACCCTAACGCAAATGTATAAATTTGATTATATTTTTCATGAAGCGGCGATATCCGATACAACGGCGCTGGAACAGGATTTAATGGTCCAGACGAACGTGAATGCATTTAAAGACCTTCTCGATATCGCGGTAGCCCACGGAGCCAATATGATTTATGCCTCATCGGGTGCGACGTACGGTGATGCTCCTTCCCCTCAGCGTGTCGGATGTGAAGCTCCTCAGAATGTTTATGGTTTCTCGAAACTGATGATGGACCATTTGGCCCGTCAATATTCTCAAAAATTTGAAAATATTTCCATTGTTGGTTTGCGCTATTTTAATGTTTACGGTCCTAGGGAATTTTTCAAGAATAAAACATCATCGATGGTGGTTCAGTTCGCTCATCAGCTTCTCGCGGGTAAAAATCCGAAACTGTTTGAAAACTCTGACAAAATTTTGCGGGACTTCATTTACATCGAGGATATTATTCAGGCCAACATTCTTGCGATGCACCCAAAAGAGAACGGTGTATTTAACGTCGGTACCGGTAAAGCACGCTCGTTTCAGTCGATGGTTGATATTCTCCAGAATGAGTTGGGGACATCGTTTGCGTGTGAATATATCCCCAATCCGTATATAGGGCGTTATCAGTTTCATACTGAGGCGGATATTGAATCGACGAAGGCCATTTTGGGTTATCAGCCCCGTTTTGAATTTGAAGAGGGAATTTCGGCATATGTGCCGGAAATCAAACGCCTATATGAGCAGGAACTATCATGAACTCTTTGCGCAGTGCTCACCCCCATATTCTTGTCATCGGGGATTTGATGATTGATCACTATTTGTGGGGCGGGTGTGAGCGAATCTCTCCTGAAGCTCCGGTGCAGGTCGTTGATATCTCGCGTGAAACGACGGTTCTCGGAGGAGCCGGGAATGTGATCAACAATCTCGTCGCTCTGGGTGCACGAGTCAGCGTGAGCGGGGTGATCGGTGATGATGAAAATGGAGAAGAGCTGTGTTCCATGCTCAGCTTGATTGGGGTATCGAATCAGGGGCTTGTACGCCAATCGGAACGTAAAACATCCAAAAAGAGTCGCATTATCGCCTCCAATCAACAAATTTTACGTTATGACAAAGAGTCGAAAGAAGCAATCGATAAAGCAAGTGAACGTGCCATCATCGCTTATGTGATTGATGTGATCGATAGTTGTGACATTATTATTCTATCCGATTACGGTAAAGGGGTGATCACCGATGCGGTTGCCGGCGGAGTGATTGCTGCGGCAAAAGCGGCAAATAAAAAAGTGCTGGTTGATCCAAAAGGGAAAGATTACCGTAAATACCGTGGTGCGTATCTCCTAACCCCCAATAAAAAAGAGGCTTCTGAAGCGACCGGAATCGTGATCAACGATGAAAAAAGTTTGCAAAAAGCTCTTTTGAGTCTGAAAGAGACCTGTTCATTAGAGTGTTCGATGATTACCCTCTCTGAAGATGGGATTGCTATATACGATAAAAGCATGCGCCGTTTTCCAACCGTAGCCAAAGAAGTTTATGATGTGACGGGTGCAGGAGATACAGTCATCGCATCCCTCTCATTTGCCCTGAGTATGGGGCTGAGTATTGATGAAGCGGCCCCGTTTGCAAACCACGCTGCGGCAGTCGTTGTCGGTAAGATCGGTTCGGCGACAGTGACTCTTAGCGAGATCGAATCGTATGAATCAAGCTTGCATCAAAGCACATCGGATATGCATATCAAATCCAAAGAAGAGATTTATACTCTTGCAGATCGTTTGAAACACGAGGGAAAAAAGGTCGTATTTACCAATGGCTGTTTCGATATTCTCCATGTCGGTCATGTCAAATATCTTCAAGAGGCGAAAAGTTACGGAGATGTGTTAATCGTAGGACTCAATTCAGACAGCTCGGTGAGAGAGCTTAAAGGACCGACTCGTCCGGTTAATACTGAAGCCGATCGAGCCTATATTTTAGCGGCGCTCGAATCGGTCGATTATGTCGTATTGTTTAGCGAAGAGACGCCGCATGAATTGATCAAAAATATTGCTCCCGATATTTTGGTCAAAGGGGGCGATTACGAAGGCAAAAGCGTGGTTGGAGCGGAATTTGCTGGGGAACTACGACTGGTGCAGTTTGTGGACGGGAAAAGTACGACCGCAACCATAGCCCGAATTAATGAAGGAACAACATGTTAAAAAAAATCATTTTAATGGCTTTGATCAGCAGTGGAGCTTTTGCCGCACATCAAATTGAAGCGAATGTCAACGATAAAGAGGTTGAGGGGCAGATTCGTCTGGATATGGGACGGATGGGAAATGCGATGAGCAATACCTATATCGGCGCTCGATTTTTGAACGGGGATAATAACAACTCTCAAACGATCAATAATCCTGATCCGTTGATGGAGGTATCGTTTATGGTGATGCGTCCGGTTCAAGGTGTTCGTGGGCTCAAACTGGGACTTGGGATCAAGGGGGAATATACCGAGATTGACGGTCGCCGTTATGCAGCGATTCCACTGGGGGCTGAAGTAGAGTTACAATTACCGATCAATGCTCCGTTTCCGGTATATCTCGGCGGAGCACTCTATTATGCTCCATCGGCCTTATCATTTAAAGAAGGGGATGGATATTTGGAAACCCGTATTCATCTCGATGTTGAGCCGATCGATAACGGACGGCTCGAAGTGGGGTATCGCAAGATCGATACGGATCTCAAAAATGTTGATGTGACGTATAATGATTCGTGGTATTTTGGGATGAGATTGGATTTTTAATTTCAAACTTTTCTTTTTCATAAGAAAAGTATGCAAAAGAAAATCGCCTCCACAACAAATCGCTAGCGGTACGCTTTCGCACTACTGCGAGCGACCTTGCTCTGTGTGTGTTGTGGAGGCATGATGGTTAAATAATCTTTTTGATGGCTTCAATTACCTCGTCAGAGGTGATACTCTTCATACAATTGTGATGTCCCAGCGGGCACTCTCGCTTCATACACGGCGCACACTCCATAACATGCCGTACAATATAGCTTTTTTCATTCCTCCACTGTGATGTCTCCAAATGGCGTGTCGGACCGAAGATGGCGACGGTAGGAACACTATACGCGGCTGCAACGTGCATCGGACCGCTGTCGTTGGTGATAAAGAGATCCAATCCGCCGATAAAACTGCACAGCTCGGCAATCGACGTTTTACCTGCCAGATTGGTGAGATTGATCCCTTTGAGTCGCGATTCGATATCGTTCGCCATCCCCACTTCATTCGGTCCGCCAAACAAAATGATGTTGTATTGATCACTATAAGCACGGGCTACTTCGGCAAATTTTTCGGGATACCACCGTTTAGCGCTTCCATAGGTTGCTCCCGGATTGATTCCCAAGGTCGGACGTGAGTAGCGGTGAGAGGGGATATGCAATTTTAGATTTTCGATCACGAGAGCACTTGGGCTGAGGCTTTGGGCAATGTCACGGTATTGTTCGACCAGATGAGAGGGGTGGGTCGGTTTTACAGAGTGTTTCAGTAAAAAGGACGAATGCCAGCTGCGACGCCCTGCCGTGATGGGGGTGCCGCTCCAATAGAGCAAAAGTGAAGAGTGGAGCTGATTGCGGAAAGTGATTGCCAGATCATGAACACCGAGTTCTTTTGCAAATCGGTAGGTATTGACAAAGCGATTCCCCCCTTTTTTTGTGTCATCGACATAATGACGTTTACATTGGGGGTGATATTTGAGCGCTTCGATGCTGACATACGAGCCGACCATGGTGAGCTCGGCATCGGGATAAACAGCACAAAGGGCTTCGAGTGCAGGAGTTGCCATCACGGCATCGCCGAGCCAGTTGGGGAGAATGATCAAAATTTTCACGCTTGAGCCTTGTAGGTATAGATCGGTGAGGAGTTGAGAGTCCACGTGATGTGCAACTCTCCTCGTGGAGTTGAACAGCTGAGGGTGTATTCGTCTGAACGATAATTAAAGTCGATAAACTGGGCATCACTAAGGTGTGATAGCATGACTTTGTACGCTTCAAAAGCACTTCGCTTTCGGAGTATTCCTTCTCGATTATCGATCAGACCGTATCCTGGTGCGATGAGCTGGTGCCAGTAGACACAGCTCACTCTCTGAGAAGCAAATGCGAGGAGATGATAACGGACCATGTAATCGCTGTAATCCTCTTCGCTGACACACTCATGCTCACTGGTCGGGGCATAGGGGGCGGTGTTTTGGATCGGCCAGTTGGTTTCGGTGATGATGAGCTCGTTGGACGTTTTCGGGCTGAGAGAGATCAACGCGCTTAAGAGATTGATTTTTCCCATCAGGTTGAATCCCATTTGAGAGTTTTCGGGGGCACCGCGACGATCGACATACAGAAGGCTCCCTATCGCATCGAAACGGATAGGTGAGAGATTGAAAAGGGTATGGGCACTAAAGTGGTACTCGAAATCGATGACATTGGAGCCGATGAGTTTGAGGTGGGGAAAGCGTGTTTTTTTCAATGCATACGCGACGGCGTAAAAATCGAGATATTCGTAGACACTGAAAAATCCCCATTTGGCACGATTGATGGTACTGCCGATAATGTAGGTAGTGCAAACACCTTCCAACGCTTCAAAAATTTGGATGAAATGATCTCTGCTCATATCGGCACTCGTGATGTGTTCGCGATCTTGAAGCAAGGCAACCGTAATCTCTTTTCCCCCCAATGAGCGGATAAAAGCGACGTATTCGTGTAATCGATCCATCTCCCACAGCGGAATACGGATGAGGAGTTTTTTGACACCCAGTTCGTTTAGCAGGTAGGGGGTTGTATTGGGTTCTTTATCCAGATTGACCCCCAACCCGAAGAAGTGCTCACCACTAATAGCGCGTCGCCCGGTAAAAGGGGTAAGCAACAGAGCGATCGGCAAGGTTATAAGGGCAATCAAAAAAGTTTTAATGAGCGAGGGGAGAGCACTTTTGCGCATTTGCCGCTTAAGTGCACGGTCTCTGATAATGGCAGGTTGATCGGAGTAGTGATCCCAGGCAAACGGTTGTTTCATGGTGAGATTATAGCGATATTGGGTAAAATAACCACATTAAAACAAGGGTAAACGATGAATATAATGGTAGTACGTAACGATAAGTTGGGTGATTTTATTACCGCTTTACCGACATTGTATGTCTTAAAGCACCATAATCCGCAAAACCGCATTATCGCTCTTGTCGCCCCGCTCAACCGGAAACTTGCCGAAGCATGCGATTTTATCGATGAGGTAATCGTTGATAGTGGCGAAGATATTTTAGAGCTTGCCTTTAAAATTAAACAAGCCCGAATCGACGCTTCTATCACTTTGTTTTCGAATACCCGTGTCGCATTGGCACAGTGGATTGCCCGTATCCCATTGCGCATCGCTCCCTCTACGAAAATAGCCCAAATCTTTTACAACCGCCGTATCACCCAACGCCGCAGTGAAGTGAAAATGGCGGAGTTTGAATACAATCTTCAGCTCGCCCGTGCATTATTTCCTGATATTAGCCTTGAGTTTCCCAAGCCGTTATTACCGTTTAAAGATGCTGATGAAGTGTATCGTGCGTTTTGTACCGAGTATGAGATTAGCAAAGGTGTGGTTGCCTTTCATCCCGGTTTTGGCGGTTCCTCCGATGCGAACTGGACGTTGAACGAATACATTGAATTGGTTCGACTTGCCGAAGCGGATGAGCGATTGGATGTGGTGATGACGTTTGGTCCTGATGAGGAAAAACTTTATGAGGAAGCCAAAACACTTTTAGGGGAAAGCAGGGTGGTTTTGTACCGTTCAGTAGGAAGTGTCGTCGATTTTGCCAAACTTTTGAGCCGTTTTAAACTGTTTATTAGTACTTCAACAGGGACGTATCATTTAGCGAGTGCGGTGGGATGTGAGACCTTTACCTTTTTCGCCGATACCCTCTTTGCCTCATCTGCACGTTGGAAAAGTATCGGGGAAAAACAGCGCCACTATATGATTCCCTTGAATCCCGAGGGGAGAGCGGTAATGTTTGAGAAGGTCAAGCAGGAGTTGAAAAATCGCCTTTTAGAACTCGTTTGAGTCTCTTTTTAAAATTTTTGATCCGTTTGTTTTCATCGTTATGGCGTTTCATCTCAGCGATAGTGAGTGTTTCATCTAATCCGCTGAGTCTTGCATATTCACGTCCCATAATCTCCAATTCTTCATCGGATGCCCACAGTTTGTTGAAATTTTCACATCCATCAAGTGGGCAAATGCTTTTAAACTCCATTCGATTGATATCAACGATAGAAAACTGATAGCCGCTTTCGGTTCTTTTGATCAAAATATTTCCGGGTGAATAGTCCTGATGCCATACCCCCGCTTGGTGGAGACCGTAGGTGTAGGCGGCAAAAGCGGTAAAGATTTCTTCACGATCAGTGAGGGGTTCGAGGAGCGGTGTGCGGATCGTAAAATCGTATTCGAAATACTCACTGATAAAATAGCTATCCGCGAGTAAACCTGATTCAAAAAATTCGATGAGAGCGATCGGCTCTGGGGTTGAAATAGCGAGTGATTGCAAACGCAGTGCATTGTGATACGATTTATACGC
>Ga0156221_1014_pt1 | contig 14872 bp, 12 predicted proteins | sample RifCSPlowO2_12_FD_107869 | JGI IMG/M metagenome (GOLD analysis project Ga0156221, IMG submission 107869) | Sulfuricurvum sp. RIFCSPLOWO2_12_FULL_43_24
AATTATCTCTATAAAGCGATTACCTCTTACGGTTATGGAATGCGCTCAAACGCCATGCAAATGATCAAAGCCTATAATGTTTTCAACAATGGGGGAAAACTCATTAATCCTATGGTGGTAGAAGCATTGTATGACGACAACGGCAGAAGCATCCCTATGCAGGTACAAGCACCGATACAGGTTATCTCTGCCGCCACTGCGGAGAGAATGAAACAAATCCTGATTAAAACCGTCAATGAGGGGACTGGAACCGTCGCCAAAACACCGGGAATTGAAGTGGGGGGAAAAACGGGAACAGCCCATATCGCTAAAAATGGTGCCTACGTCAACAGCTACCATACCTCCTTTATCGGATTTGCGAATGATGCAAAACACAACTATACCATCGGTATCACCGTTATCGAACCGCGTACCGTCTATTTTGCCTCGATTACCGCTGTTCCCGTTTTTAAAGGGATCGTTGATTTGATGATAGAGGAAAAATATCTCACCCCAGATCCCGCAGCAGTTGCGGCTGCCGCGTCGCAAATCGCCCCTATACACCATCCTTAAGAGCTTTTTGAATCAACTTTGTCACCTCTTTTTCGAAGGGGTAATGTCGTTGAATCCCCCACACTTCGATCACCGCTTCACCTTTAATCAAGAGTTTCCGCTTCGACTGAACAATACCTAAAACCCGACTGCTATTTAATCGTTCCGTCTCAATTCGAAATTCCAAAGGGACACTTTTCTGAGTACCTGAAGCTATTACCAGAGGCTTATTACTCTCTTTTTTAGCTTCTCCTTTGGCAATGATCTCTTTGTCATCATTCAGGGTGTAATTGAGGGCGATAACGGTAATATCACTGTGCCATTTATTGAGAACTTTCACATCGGTTCCGATCCGAATCGCTTCATTCTCTACCGGAACCCCCAACAATGCCAAGACTCCCAACATCACTTCGGTACCGGAGTTTTCCAATCGAACATTCCCCTCAGGTTCGATAAAAATATCTTTACCTATTTTCGGAGCACAGCCGCTGAGGAGAAAAAGAAGTGCTGAGAATAAAAAGAGTTTCTTCATTTTACATCCATACGTTATCGATCAGCCGTGTCGTCCCGACCCGTGCCGCGACAAGGATAATCGTATTGCCCAGTATCACTTCGGGAATCACTTCAAACGCTCTGTTCACAATCGCAACATACTCCACTTCAAGCGGTTCCAAAATCGTGAGCATCTCTTGACGTATTGCTTCTGCGTTGAGATTTCCTTGCATCACTTGTTTGGTTCCCCTCTTTAGCGATGTGGAAATTTTAAGTGCTTCTTGCCGTTGTTCGCTATTGAGATAAACATTCCGGCTTGAGAGGGCCAATCCATCGCTCTCTCTAACCGTCTCCATAGGGATAATCTCGATATCCATAAAAAAGTTCTCAACCATCTGAGTGATAAGCGCCAACTGTTGGGCATCTTTTTTCCCGAAATAAGCACGCTTGGGACGGACTTGATTCAACAGTTTCATCACTACCGTCAAAACACCGTCAAAATGGCCGGGACGTGATGCTCCCTCTAAAATATACCCACGCACATCGGGAGCGCATATCCGTACTTCATCCTCTCCGTACATTCCTGCCACATCAGGATAAAAGAGAATATCAACACCGCTAAGGGAGCAGATTTTAAAATCGGCTTCCTCTTTGCGGGGATATTTACTCAAATCTTCTCCCGGCAAAAACTGCGTCGGGTTGACAAAGATCGAAACAACAACCGTTTCATTCTCTTTGCGTGCCGCATCGATAAGAGTTCTATGACCGATATGAAGTGCCCCCATCGTCGGAACGAATCCAATATTTCCCTCTTTAGCATCTAATGCCTTACGAAGTTCCGATACACTGCGAGCGATAATCATGCTTTTAGCCTCTATAGAATATAATCGCAATTATAATATAACCACAGGAATAAATACGTGGATCACTACGAATATACCGAATTACTTAAAACCTTGACCATCAAGATGCAAAATGTCACCGATGTTGTCCGTCCACAGGATATTACAAAGCGTCTCGGCGAGATCGAAGCCCTCGAAAATTCCGATGGATTTTGGAACGATGCGGCCAATGCCGGTGTCGTCCAAAAAGAGAAAACACAGCTCGAACGTCGCCTTGCCAAATATTCCAAAACTTTCAATACTCTCGGTGATGCCGTCGATTTATATGATATGGCAAAAGACGAAGGGGACGAAGAGACAATCGAATCGCTCTTCGCCGATGCGGGGGCACTCGAAAACAATGTTAAATCGATGGAAGTTGAAGTGCTCCTCTCAGGTGAACACGACAGCCACAATGCCATTGTCACCATCCATCCGGGTGCAGGGGGAACCGAATCTCAAGATTGGGCTTCGATGCTGCTTCGTATGTACACCCGCTGGGCAGAACGACGTGATTTTACCGTTGAAATGCTCGATTACCAATCGGGCGATGAAGCAGGGATCAAAGATGCCGCCATCCTTATCAAAGGGGTCAATGTTTACGGTTATCTGAAAAACGAAAACGGTATTCACCGTCTCGTGCGTATCAGCCCATATGACTCTGCCGCCAAGCGTCACACCAGTTTTACCTCCGTTATGGTCTCACCCGAACTGGATGATGATATCGATATCGAAATCGAAGACCGTGATATCCGTATCGATACCTACCGTGCATCCGGTGCAGGGGGACAACACGTCAATAAAACCGAATCGGCTATCCGTATCACCCATATCCCAAGCGGTATCGTCGTACAGTGTCAAAACGACCGAAGTCAGCACAAAAACAAAGCAACCGCCTTTAAAATGCTCAAATCCCGTTTGTATGAACTTGAGATGGAAAAAAAGCAAGCGGCAGTTGACGGAATTGAAAAAAGCGAAAACGGATGGGGACACCAAATCCGTTCTTATGTTCTCGCACCGTATCAACAAGTTAAAGATACCCGCTCAGGAATTCCGTATTCCAACATCAGCACTATTTTGGATGGAGATATCGATGAAATGATCGAAGGGGTCCTCATCTCCCTTAGCCGCAAAGATGACGACGAATAATAAAGACACCATCCTCAAAGAGTGCGCTCTTCACGAGCCGTGTTCTTACATTGGCGGAAATACCCAAAGTATCCACTACAAAGTAATCCAAGAGTGCTCAAAAGAGCAATGTGAAGCACTGATTCTGCGTGGATGGCGACGATTCGGATCGATGTATTTTCGCCCGATTTGTCAGGATTGCCGGGCGTGTGAAAGTCTTAAAATCGATGCGCTCAATTATACTTTCACTAAATCAGACCGCCGAATTTTGCGTAAAAACACACATCTTACCACTATTATCCGTCACCCTACCCTCACACGTGAACATCTCAGCCTCTTTGATCGCTACCACCGGTACAAACACCATACGAGAAATTGGGATGCCCCCAAGAGTGACCCCAAAAACTATTATGCTTCATTTGTTCAGGGACATGGTGATTTTGGCTTTGAAGTCCTTTATTTTGAAGGTGAAAAATTGATCGCCGTCGATCTCATCGATATTTTAGAAGAGGGGATCAGTTCACTCTATTGCTACTACGATCCTGAATATAATGCCCAATCACTGGGACGCTATACCCTTTTACAACAAATTGAATTCGCCCGCAGGCTGAACCTCAAATGGATCTATTTAGGCTATTACGTCGAAGGGTGCCAAAGTCTCGCCTACAAGATCAATTATCAACCCTCCCTACAGCTTCAGGGGAGACCCGAAGAGGAAGAACTACCCGTCTGGAGAAAACTCACAAATGAAAACGATCCACTTTAATTCCGAATTACTCACCCCCTCTAAAGTCGTATGTATCGGACGCAACTACGTCGAGCATATCCATGAACTCGGCAATGAAATCCCCTCCTCTATGGTTCTCTTCAACAAACCCAACTCCGCCATCAGTGATACATTACGTTTCATCACACCTGATACTCGTTTCGAGGGGGAAATCTGCTTTCTTATGATGGGTGGAGAGATAGCGGGGATCGGTTTCGGCCTCGATCTCACCAAAGCCGAAATCCAAAATCATCTCAAAGCCAAAGCTCTTCCGTGGGAGCGGGCCAAAGGGTTTGACGGTTCGGCAGTTTTTGGAAATTTTGTCCCTTTGAATACACCGCTCGAATCACTGCATATGACACTCCATATCAACGGTACCCTAGCACAAGAAGCAACCTATGAACTAATGATTTATAAACCGCTGGAGATGATAGAAGAGATAAAGAGTTTTATGAGCTTTGAAGATGGTGATATCATCATGAGCGGTACCCCTAAAGGGGTTAATACCTATAGTATTAGCGATGAATTTATTGGAAGAATTTACACTAACGATCGTCTTTTGATTGAAACCAAGTGGATCGTAAAATAAAAATATAAAACCATCATTTTATAATTACCCGAAAAATTTATTATCTTATAAGACTTTTTTATTTTATAATAGCCTCATATCCAAACCAGGAGTTGATGATGGCTATTGTATTACCTGCGCTTCCGTTTGAAAAAAATGCGTTAGAACCTCATATTAGTTCTCAAACCCTCAGTTACCATTATGATAAACACCATAATACGTATGTAGTGAATGTCAATAATCTGATAAAAGATACCGAACTTGAAAATAAATCGCTTGAAGATATTATTCACGAATCTGCCAATGACCCGAGTAAAACCGCTATTTTTAATAATGCGGCACAGGTGTGGAATCACACCTTCTATTGGAACTCTCTAAAACCCCACGGAAGCTCTCTGCCTAACGAGGCAATCAAACAAAAAATCGATTCCGATTTCGGCAGTTATGATAACTTTGCCAAAGCATTTAAAGAAGCGGCTTTAGGACAATTCGGGAGCGGATGGGCATGGCTGGTCTTAATCGATGGAAAGTTGAGTATTCTCAAAACCTCCAACGCCGATACCCCTATCGCACATGGAATAAAGGCAATTTTATGCATCGATGTTTGGGAACATGCCTATTATCTGGATTATAAAAATGCTCGTGCGGAATATGCCGATAATGTCATTAATCATTTGATCAATTGGGATTTTGCCAACGCCAATCTAATGAGCTAAAAAGATAAAGAGATAAAAAAGAAGAGGGTAAGAAATGCCCCAATGGGGCAAAGGGAGAAGAGTTCTCTTAGCTGTTACGCTTTTTGATGATCTCTTCGGCAACGTTACGTGGAACTTCTTCGTAATGATCGAATTCCATAGAGTAACTTGCACGTCCTTGTGTCGCTGAACGAAGGTCAGTTGAATAACCGAACATTTCAGACAATGGTACGAACGCGTCAACAATTTTGTTACCTGAACGGTCACCCATGTTGTTAACTTGTCCGCGACGGCGGTTAAGGTCACCGATAACGTCACCCATGAAGTTCTCAGGAACTTCAACTTCAACTTTCATCATAGGTTCAAGGATAGCTGGGTTTGCTTTACGCGCACCCTCTTTGAAGCCCATAGAAGCAGCGAGTTTAAACGCCATCTCATTCGAGTCAACCTCATGGTATGAACCATCATACAATGCAACTTCGATATCCTCGATCGGGTAACCCGCGAGAACACCTTTTTGCATTGCTTCTTTACACCCTTTTTCAACAGCAGGAACGTATTCTTTTGGAATAACCCCACCTTTGATTTCGTTGTGGAAGATATAACCTGTCCCCGGTACGCCCGGCTTGATGCGGAGATAAACGTGACCGAATTGTCCACGTCCACCTGATTGTTTCGCGTATTTGTACTCTTGGTTAACTTCGGCACGGATAGATTCACGGTATGCAACCTGAGGAGCACCCACTTCCGCTTCAACTTTAAATTCACGGAACATACGGTCAACAAGAATCTCAAGGTGAAGCTCACCCATACCAGAAATAATTGTTTGGCCTGTTTCTTCGTCTGTGTGAACACGGAACGATGGATCTTCCGCCGCTAGTTTTGCTAACGCGATACCCATTTTTTCCTGGTCTACTTTTGTTTTAGGCTCAACCGCAACCGAGATAACCGGCTCAGGGAAGTGCATACGCTCAAGAACAAGACGTTCACGCTCATCACACAATGTGTCACCCGTAGTTGTATCTTTAAGACCGACAACCGCACCGATTTCACCCGCGTAGAGAGATTTAATCTCTTCACGTTTGTTCGCGTGCATTTTAACGATACGTCCGATGCGCTCTTTTTTACCTTTAATGGTATTGTAAGCATACGTACCTGATTCGAGAACACCACGGTAAACGCGTACGAAAGTAAGCTGTCCAACGAATGGGTCAGTCATGATTTTGAACGCAAGACCGGCGAATGGAGCATCGTCTGTTGATTCAACATCAACTTCAACCTCTTCATCGTCTTCCATTGTCCCTTTGATCGCCGCAACTTCAAGTGGTGAAGGAAGGTAATCAACAACCGCGTCAAGAAGAGTTTGAACCCCTTTGTTTTTAAACGCAGTACCACATGTCATAGGAATAATTTCCATTTTAAGACATCCGGCTTTAATCCCGCGCATGATCTCTTCGTTGCTAAGTTCACCCTCTTCGAAGAATTTCTCCATCAAAGTATCGTCACCCTCAGCAGCCGCTTCCATCATTTGTGCACGGTATTTATTGGAAATTTCTACCATATCGGCAGGAATTTCTGCTTCATGATAGTTTGAACCCATAGCCGCATCTTCGTCCCAAAGGATTGCTTTCATTTTAACGAGATCTACAATCCCTTTAAATTGATCTTCAGCACCGATTGGGAGTTGAATAGCGATTGGGTTCGCTTTAAGACGTGCACGGATTTGCTCTTCTACGTTATAGAAATCAGCTCCGGTACGGTCCATTTTGTTTACGAAAACCATACGAGGAACCCCGTAACGGTTTGCTTGACGCCATACTGTCTCAGATTGTGGTTGAACCCCACCAACTGCACAGAATACGGCTACTGCACCATCAAGTACACGCATAGAACGCTCAACTTCAATGGTGAAGTCAACGTGGCCCGGAGTGTCGATGATGTTAATTTGTTTACCGCTCCACTCACATGTTGTTGCAGCAGAAGTGATCGTGATACCACGCTCTTGCTCTTGCTCCATCCAGTCCATAGTTGCAGCACCTTCGTGAACCTCACCGATTTTGTGTGATACACCGGTGTAGAACAAGATACGCTCAGTTGTGGTCGTTTTACCCGCGTCGATGTGAGCGGCGATACCGATGTTTCTTACGTCTTCAAGTTTATGGGATCTTGCCATGAAATAGCCCTTAATAGAGTTTATATGTGGATAGGGGAATGATAACCCGAGAGGGTCATCAAAAGGTTACAAATCTTACCAGCGATAGTGAGCGAACGCTTTATTCGCTTCTGCCATTTTGTAAGTATCTTCTTTACGTTTGAATGCTGTACCTTTGTCGTTTGCAGCATCTGATAATTCATTTGCCAAACGCTCTGCCATAGTGCGCTCGTTACGTTTGCGTGCCGCATCGGTTAACCAGCGGATAGCAAGAGAAAGTTGGCGTACAGGACGAACTTCTACTGGAACTTGGTAGGTCGCTCCACCCACACGGCGGCTTTTTACTTCGATAACCGGTTTGATGTTATCAATCGCAGTGTTAAACACTTCGATACCGGTTTTTTCACCACGTGAACCCATGATATCCAAAGCACCGTACATAATTTTTTCAGCGGTACTTTTTTTTCCGTCCCACATAATTTTGTTGATGAACTTTGTCAAAATTTTTGAACCATGAACCGGGTCAGGCATAATTTCGCGAACGGGCGCTTTTCTTCTTCTCATAATGTTTCCTTCAATGTTTTTTTCATTTACTCAAAATAGGGTCATCAGAAACCCAATCTTGTCAGACTAGTTGATTATTTTTTAGCCTTAGCTTTTTTCGTTCCGTATTTAGAACGAGATACTTTACGGTCTTTAACACCCGCAGTATCGAGAGCACCACGTACGATATGGTATTTTACCCCTGGTAAGTCTTTTACACGACCACCACGAACAAGAACGATCGAGTGCTCCTGCAAGTTGTGACCCTCACCACCGATATAACTAATAACTTCAAACCCAGAAGTCAAACGAACTTTAGCAACTTTACGAAGCGCCGAGTTCGGTTTTTTAGGGGTTGTAGTATATACACGAGTACATACACCACGACGTTGTGGGCATGACACCAAAGCGGGTGATTTTGATTTTTTCACTACCGCTTGTCGCTCTTTACGAATAAGTTGGTTGATTGTTGGCACACAATCTCCTTTGTTGAAATGTTCCAGTAGAATTTTAATCCGCTACTTAAAGGGGACTAATAAACGCGCAATAATAGCTAATTTTTGATTAATTTGAGCTTATTTTAAGGAAGTTGTAAGAGAGAAGACGTACTATCAGAAACACAATCGTTCGCCCTGAGCTAGTCGAAGGGTGAACAGGAAAATGAACACAAAGCTTTTATAGCCCGATCTCTCTCATTGCTGCTTTTTGCAAAAATGCCGAACGGCTCAGATGCAACGGTTCGATGTAACTATCGATTTTTTTCACCAAATTTTCAGGCATAGAGATATTGATCCGTAAACTTTTTTCATTGCTATGCGGTTCAGGTATGCTATCCCCCTGTGCCAGAGATACTTCGACAAAAGCCGAAAAAGCACTTTGAGCTGTCTCTATTGCTTCTATCGCACTTTCACCATCCCCCATCACCCCTTTGAAATCTTTATAATAGGCGAACCACCCATCACCATCCTCAAGACTCACTTTTTTGATAACAATCTCATAATCAAGATTCATATAATAAGCTAAATTTTTCATTTGCTTTCTCCCAAAATTTCTAATACGTGTTTGACATAAATCGCTTTTATAGGCTTATGATACGGGATGACAATACTCGCCGCATTCTCTTTACGAAAAACAAAATGACTTCCACCACTATTGTGGCACACATATCCAGCATCTTCTAAAACTTTCCGAATCTCCTCAAAGGGGACATTTTTGGGATTGTTTTTCATCGCTTGAATCAGTTTGTCTTTTTTGCTCATCCCAACCTCTCTATACACAATCTTACACAACTAATTATTAAATAAGAATTAGAAATATTCGATAATTAGTATAGTGATTTTAAATAGGATATTAGAATATATGACAGATTGCAAAACTAGAGGGTATTAATAAAAAGATGGATTCCCGCTTTCGCGGGAATAACGAGAAGAGGAGATCTTAGTCTCCGAAAACCATTTTAAGGTCTTTATAAATACCGGTACCGACTGGGATCGTACGACCGATGATGACGTTCTCTTTAAGATCGGTCAAGTCATCGATTTTCGCCGATACTGCCGCTTCAGTCAAGACTTTTGTGGTGTCTTGGAACGATGCAGCCGAGATGATCGAGTCTGCACTGACCGCAGCGCGGGTAATACCTACGAGATACGGTTCAGCAATCGCCGGCTCTCCGCCGAGACGAAGAATTTTTTCGTTCTCGATTTTAAACTGTGCTTTAGAAACTACATCGCCCTCGATGAACTTAGTGTCCCCAGAGCGAAGGATTTTGATCTGACGCAACATCTGAGTAAAGATTACTTCAATGTGTTTGTCGGCGATGTTAACCCCTTGACGACGGTAAACTTGCTGTACTTCACTTACAAGGTAGTTGTACAATGCTTTAACACCCAAGATTCTCAAAATCTCGTGTGAGCTGATAACACCATCCGTCAAACGCTCACCGGCGTGAACAAACTCACCCGGATGAACCAAGGCAACAAGGTTTTTATCGACGAAATATTCTTTAACCATTCCATTATCAGACGTAATAAGGATACGTTCTTTACCACGAAGCGGTTTACCGAAGCTAACAACCCCGTCAAGTTCTGCGATCAAAGCGATCTCTTTTGGTTTACGTGCTTCGAAAAGCTCAGAAACCCGTGGGAGACCCCCGGTGATATCGCGCGATTTTTGGAGTGCTTTCGGTGTACGTGCTAAGATATCGGCCACTTTAACGTCCGCACGGTCTTGTGCAAAAATCGCTGTTTTCGGCTCGACTGCATAGCGGATGATGCTTCCATCATTGGCTGCAAGGACAATCGCCGGTTTGAATTCCGGAGCAACGTATTCGTTGATCATCAAACGGGTTTTACCGGTCAATTCATCGAATTGCTCAGACGCGGTTACACCCGGAATAATGTCTTCAAATGTGATCACACCATCGGTTTCAGAGATAATCGGATTCGAATACGGATCCCATTCAGCAATCACCGTTGATTCTTCTTTAACCGGTTTAGCGATCAACGTATCGGCTTTTACCGCTTCGTTATCATTGATTTCGATCACCGAACCGCGAGCGATATAGTGACGGATTGCTTCACGATCTTCACCATCAGCAACAACAGCAAAAAGACCTTTCTCTTCTACACTGTAGCCTTTAGTAATCTCATGGTGACGCTCTAAGTAATCGCCTTTGAGAAGGTAATATTTAACAACACCTTTCTCTTTAGCGTAGATTTTTTGCGTTACCGGTGCACCGTCTTTCACTTGGATTTCAGATGCGTATGGGATACGATTCGGTACATTCCATCCGTCTTTGATCGTTTCAACAATCGATTCATTTTCTTTAACCACACTGCCGTTTTCGTATGGCAAGAAGAATTTACCTTCAATTTTACCGCTAACTCCTGCAAGTTCGTTCGGTTTTGCCACTTCGTTTTTACGAAGAGTGTAGCGTACGGTTTGGCTTTCACCTTTTACGCTAACGATGATTTCATCATGAATCGTTTGAATTTCAACCGCTCCGCTGAACGGAGCTTTGATCTTCGGTTCTACCAACAAGATGGCAGCATTACGACGATTTGCAACGATTTGTTTCCCCTCTTTTGAGAGGTACGTTTTCATGTTGTAATAACGGATGAAACCTTCTTTAGTTGCAACGACTTGACGCTCTTCACGTGTACTTGACGCTGTTCCCCCAACGTGGAAGGTACGGAGTGTCAACTGTGTACCCGGTTCCCCGATCGATTGAGCCGCGATAATACCGACCGCTTCACCCGGCTTAACGATTCCGCCGCTTCCAAGGTTTAGTCCGTAACAAAGGGCACATACACCGCCCTCAGATTTACACGTTGTCGGAGTACGGATTTGAACCGAACGGATACCCGCCTCGATTACTTTAGAGGCTTTGATTTCATCAATCAATGTCCCCTCAGAGTAAAGGATCTCATTGGTGATCGGATCGATCGCATCTTCCGCCAATACACGTCCGTAAATACGGTCTTCCAACGGCTCGATAAGCTCATTACCGACAGAGATGTCAGTAAGCTCGATCCCCTCATGGGTACCGCAGTCGTGCTCAACGATTTTCACGTTTTGCGCTACGTCAACAAGTTTACGCGTCAAATAACCCGCATTCGCTGTTTTAAGAGCAGTATCCGCAAGACCTTTACGAGCACCGTGGGTAGAAATAAAGTACTCAAGGACGTTTAGACCCTCTTTAAAGTTCGAAATAATCGGTGTTTCGATGATCGAACCGTCCGGTTTCGCCATCAAACCACGCATACCGGCGAGCTGACGAATCTGAGCGGCAGAACCACGCGCTCCAGAGTCCGCCATCATAAAGATCGAGTTGAATCCGGCTTTATCATTTTGGATCAATTCCATCATTCCGCCCGCAACCGTATTGTTCGTATCAGTCCAGACGTCAATGATTTTATTGTAGCGTTCTTGTTCCGTCAATAGACCTGCTTCGAATTGCTTTTGGATCTCTTTTACACGGTTTTTAGAGGCAACGATCAATCCCGCTTTCATTTCAGGAATAATGATGTCGGTGATAGAGATAGAAACACCCGATTTGGTCGCATATTTGAAACCAAGGTTCTTCAAATCATCCAAGAAACCGGCTGTTACTGCGATTCCTCCATGTTTATTGACATAGTCAACAAGAATCGAGATATTTTTCTTTTTCATCACAACATTCCACAGTTCCATAGGAACAAATGAAGGAAGGATTGATTGAAGAATCATACGTCCAGCAGTCGTGTGGATTACACGTCCATCAACACGTGTACGAACTTTTGCATGTAAATCTAACGCATTGTGTTCCAAAGCGATCATAATCTCATCAACATCACTGAAAAGTTTATTGGATCCCTTCACATCATTTTTACCGAGTGTCAAATAATAAAGACCCAAGACCATATCTTGTGATGGGGTAGCAATCGCTTTACCTGACGCCGGAAGCAAGATGTTCATGGATGAAAGCATCAATACTTTACACTCCGCAATCGCTTCAGCTGAAAGAGGTACGTGAACCGCCATTTGGTCACCGTCGAAGTCCGCATTGAAGGCGGCACAAACGAGTGGATGCAATTGGATCGCTTTACCGTCGATTAGTTTCGGGTGAAACGCTTGAATCGAAAGTTTGTGCAACGTCGGTGCACGGTTTAGCATAACCGGATAACCCTCAACGATCTCAGCAAGACACTCCCAAACTTCATTGGTTTTCTCTTCGATCATTTTTTTCGCCGCTTTAACGGTAGTTGCATACCCTTTATCTTCAAGTTTAGCGATCAAATGCGGTTTGAAAAGCTCCAATGCCATTTGTTTCGGCAATCCGCACTGATCCATTTGAAGGTTTGGTCCGACAACGATAACGGAACGTCCCGAGAAGTCAACACGTTTACCGAGAAGATTTTGACGGAAACGTCCTTGTTTCCCTTTAATAATCTCAGAAAGTGATTTAAGAGGACGTTTGTTTGCACCTTTAACAGCGTTCGCACGACGACCGTTATCAAACAATGCATCCACCGCTTCTTGCAACATACGTTTTTCATTACGTACGATAATTTCCGGCGCTTCAAGTTCGATAAGGCGTTTCAAACGCTGGTTACGGTTGATAACACGGCGATAGAGGTCATTGACATCCGATACCGCGAATTTTCCGCCATCCAAACTTACCAACGGACGAAGTTCAGGAGGTAGAACCGGCAATGCTGTAAGCATCATCCACGCAGGATTGTTACCTGAATTTAAAAATGATTCGATAACTTTCAAACGTTTAATGATGGTTTTACGTTTCGCTTCTGAGTTTGTCCCCGCTACTTCTTCCTTCAAAGAAGAGAAAAGATCGACGAGATCGAGTTCATCAAGCAATTCACGAACCGCTGATCCACCCATCTCTGCTGAAAAACCGCTCTCTCCGTAACGTTGTACCAACGTACGGTATTGCTCTTCATTCAATACGTCGTATTTAAGAACGGCAGAGGTTTGCTCGCCGTCATAATACGCTTCGCCGCCGTTTTTAACGATGTACGCTTCGTAGTACAATACGCGCTCAAGATCTTTCATCTTCACGCCCAAAAGCGTTCCGATACGGCTTGGAAGTGAGCTGACATACCAAATGTGCGCTACCGGGGTAACGAGATCGATGTGTCCCATACGGGTACGGCGAACTTTTGCCGAGGTTACTTCAACCCCACATTTTTCGCACACAACACCTTTGTAACGCATTTTTTTGTATTTTCCGCACAAACATTCGTAATCACGAACCGGTCCGAAAATTTTGGCACAAAACAATCCATCACGTTCCGGTTTAAGGGTACGATAATTGATAGTTTCTGGTTTTTTTACTTCACCATGGCTCCATGAGAGGATTCTCTCAGGAGAAGCCAAGCGAAATTGGATTTGTTTAATATCGACTGGGCGATTCTCTTCCGTTACGGCAACCGGTACTAATTTACTCATTGTCATCCACCTCGTCAAAAATCTCAATATCAAGCGCCAATGATTGGAGCTCTTTCGTTAATACGAACAGCGTTTCAGGGATACCGGATGGCGGTACACTTTCACCTTTCGTAATCGCTTTGTAAGCACGAACACGTCCGTCAACGTCATCCGATTTAATCGTTAACATCTCTTTAAGAACAGCAGAAGCACCATAAGCTTCTAGGGCCCATACTTCCATCTCACCGAAACGTTGTCCACCGAAGAGTGCTTTACCACCAACCGGTTGTTGAGTAACGAGAGAGTATGGTCCTGTTGAACGTGCATGCACTTTCTCATCAACCAAGTGATGAAGTTTAAGCATATACATGTAACCGACGTTAACACGCTCTTTCATCTGATCACCCGTTTTACCGTCGAACAATACCATTTTTCCATCAGTGTCAAGTTTTGCCAATTCAAAGAGTTTAGCAAACTCCGCTTCGGTAACCCCTTCGAAAATAGGGGTAGCAAATTTAACCCCTTTTGACCAATCTTGTGCATAGCCAAGGAGAGTTTGATCATCCATGTCACCAAGAACTTTAGCTGCATTCATAAGACCTGCAACATCAGCAAACGAAATCATTTTAGCGCGCAAGTCGCCGATAAACTCTTTTTGTTTTGCTTCGAAAATATCTTGAATTTGGAAACCAAGTTCTTTTCCGACCATACCAAGGTGCATCTCAAGGATTTGCCCGATGTTCATACGAGAAGGTACCCCGAGCGGGTTCAAACAAACGTCGACTGAGCGTCCGCTTGCCATGTACGGCATGTCAACCTGAGGAACGATCGTAGAGACGATACCTTTGTTCCCGTGACGTCCCGCCATTTTATCCCCGACTTTGAGTTTACGTTTGGTCGCAATATACACTTTTACGAATTTAACCACACCGTTTGGAAGGATGTCGTCTTTTTCCAAGATAGAGAGTTTCTCTTCGTGTTCGTCACGGAATTTTTTCTTCTCTTTTTGGAAGTGGTTTTTCGTTTGGTTGTATTTCTCTTGAATATCGTCGCTAAATGCTTTAACCACGTTATTCATTGCAAAACGGTTAACCTCTTTAAGATCGTCCGCTTTGACGTTTTCGCCCGCTTTGTACTCATTAGCATTGATACTTACATCACTGAGCAATGGGTGCTTTGTGAGCAAAGAAA
>Ga0156221_1101_pt1 | contig 14679 bp, 10 predicted proteins | sample RifCSPlowO2_12_FD_107869 | JGI IMG/M metagenome (GOLD analysis project Ga0156221, IMG submission 107869) | Sulfuricurvum sp. RIFCSPLOWO2_12_FULL_43_24
GCCAACCAAAGGACAAACATGCAAAACTATGGTATTGATATTTGGGGTGAAAACAACTTTATGATCGATCAGGGGATGGTTAAGGTTAACTATAAAAGCTCCCCATCCCTCATCGAAATTAGCCAAAAAATTCGTAAAACCAATCTGCGCGGACCGTTAATTTTACGTTTTCCCCATTTGATCGGAAAACAGATCGATCTTTTGTATTCCAATTTTCATCGCGCTATTTTCGAAAACGATTACACCGGTAAATTCCGTGCCGTATTTCCGCTAAAAGTAAATCAATTCCCCGAAGCGGTCGATGCCATCGTTGAGCATGGCGAACGCTATGGGTACGGTCTTGAAGCAGGGTCTAAAGCCGAACTCGCTATTGCCATGGCTAAAACGGCTCTTGGCTCACCCATCACCGTCAATGGGTTTAAAGATGAAGAGATGGTACGACTTGGATTTATGGCAGCTCAAATGGGTCATAACATCACCATCACCATCGAGGGGTTGGGTGAACTCGAATGGATTATCGACGTTGCACAGTCGTGTAATCTGAAAATCCCGAACATCGGAATCCGTATCCGTCTCCAATCGGAGGGGAGCGGTATCTGGGCAAAAAGCAGCGGCTTAGGTTCTAAATTCGGACTCACTTCGACCGAACTGATCGAAGCGATGAACATGCTCCAAGAGAACAATCTAGTGGAGCATTTCACCATGATTCACTTCCATGTCGGTAGTCAAATGGAAGATATTTCAACCCTAAAACGTGTTTTGCGTGAAGCAGGCAATATTTATGCCGAACTCAAAAAAATGGGTGCTACCCGCCTTGGAGCCATCAACATCGGTGGTGGACTTGCGGTTGAGTATTCCCAGCACACATCGGGTCGTTTGCGCAACTATACCCTCGAAGAGTTCTCCAACAGTGTCGTTTTCTTGCTCCGTGAGATTATGAATGCCAAAGGGGTAGCCCATCCTGACATCTTCACCGAATCGGGCCGTTTTATCGTTGCATCGCACTCCGTATTGATTGCCCCGGTATTAGAGCTTTTCAGCCACGATTATCAAGCCAAATCACTCAAACTCAAAGAGCACAACCCGCCATTGATCGAAGAGCTGCGCGAGCTTAATTCCCTCCTCTCTCCGCGCACCTGTATTGAATATATGCATGATGCACTCGATCATATGGAATCGCTTCTAACGCTCTTTAATCTAGGTCACATTGATCTCCAAGACCGTTCCAATGCCGAGATTTTGGTCCACCAGATCATCAAAAAATCGCTCTACCTCTCTCAGGATAATCCGATGCCGGAAATTGAACGGCTTCAGGTCAAACTTCAAGAGCGCTATTTGATCAACAGCTCTATCTTCCAAAGTATCCCCGATTACTGGGGATTACAGCAGCAGTTCCCGATCATGCCGTTGGATCGTCTCGATATACCCGCCATTCGAGCTGCGAGTTTATGGGACATCACCTGTGACAGTGACGGTGAGATCCGTTTTAAACCGGAAACTCCGCTCTATCTCCATGACATCGATTTGGATGAAGAGGAGTATTTTCTCGCATTTTTCAATGTTGGAGCCTATCAAGAAACATTAGGGATGAATCATAACCTCTTCACCCATCCGAGTGAATGTACCATCCTCATCAGTGATACAGGGTATGAAATCGAAAACTTTACCGAATCCGATAATATTCTTAATATCCTCGAAGATATCGGCTATGACGCTTCAAAACTTCTGACTAACCTTAAAAATAAACTCGCTGTTAGTGATTTTAGGACAGAAGAAGAAAAAAGTGATACACTTCAAAAACTCGAAATGTACCTCTACCAAAACGGGTACCTGCGAACCACACGATAAGGATTGAATTTGGGACTTTTTTCTGAAATTGCCGAAGATTTTTCGAACGTTTACAAAAATGATCCCGCTATCAGTTCTCGTATCGAACTTTTTTTTAACTATCCGGGCGTATGGGCCATTTTTTGGTATCGTATTTCCAACCGTCTCTATCGAGCAGGTTTTCGCTCCCTCGCCCGTATTATTATGGGGATTAATCAACTCTTCACAAATATTGACATCCATCCGGGTGCTACGATCGGGCGACGTGTCTTTATCGACCACGGGTTCGGCGTCGTTATCGGCCAAACGACGATCATCGAAGATGATGTTCTTATCTATCAGGGGGTAACGCTGGGAGGGGTAAGCCTGACTCCCGGAAAACGCCACCCGACGATCAAAAGCGGTGTTGTTATCGGCGCAGGCGCTAAAGTGCTCGGTAACATCACGATCGGTACCAACTCTAAAATCGGAGCCAACTCTGTCGTAGTACGTGAAGTACCGGATAACTCTACCGCTATCGGTATTCCGGCACACGTGATCCAAAAAGGGCGTGATAAAGATCCGTTCAGCCATAACAAGCTCCCGGATATCAACAAAGAGATGTTCGAATACTTACTTCGTCGTGTCGCCGTACTTGAGCACTACATGGTTCAAGACAATACTGAAATCCTTGAACAAGATCTCCAACTTGAAAATATCTATGAATCCTTTATCAAGGCGATGAAAAATTAAACGCATGCCGATAACTAAAAAATTTTTACCGTTAATTTTTTTATTATCCTTCTCTGCTTTTGCCGCTTCATTAACCTCCAATCAATTACGCACCGGCCTTTCTGCCTATAGTTTTCCCATGACCATCGCAACCCTAAGCAACGACACTTCAAATGATGAAGAAATGTGGTACTGGCTTAATCTCGCTCGTCTCCAACAATCCAACGGCGATTTTAAGGCCTCCATACAATCCTACGAAAAAGCCTATGCGATCTTAGATGAATACGAAAATCGAGCCACGATCAGTGTCCGAAATATCGGATCGTTTCTGGGTTCCTCCTTTCTCTCAAAAGGGTCAGAACACTACCATGCAAAAGGGTACGAACGCTCCCTCATGCATACGCTTAATGCACTGAATTACACGATGCTCGGTAATTTCGAAGGGGCCGCAGTCGAGATGCGCCGGATGGAACAACGTCAAGAGTTCTGGCTGATTGAGAGCGAAGAAAAAATCAAAGATGCCGCCGATGAAAAGCGTCGGGCTGAGCGGCAAGGTAACGATGTCACCTCTATCCCATCTGGCTATTCGATGGGCTCACTGCTCGAAGATCCCGATGTTCGTTCTATGGCCAACAACTACCAAGACCCTTTTTCCTATACCCTTAGCAGTATCATTCTCGATATTTCCGGTTTATCTGCCGCTGCGGGGGATGCCTCTGCGATCAGTCTTAAACGGGCATTGGCACTCAATCCTGATGTATCCAAGGTCTTTGTCAAATCATCAACGCTTCCTCTCATCAAGTCATCTGGCATGGAGATTACACTCATTGTTCTCTCAGGAGAAGCACCCGCCATGAAGATAGAGCGCGTCCGCTTCCCTATTTTTCATGCAGCTGAATACACTAGCCTTGATTTGCCCTCGTATACCCTTCCGATCAACGATCTCTCTTCCCTGTCCATCTCCACATCTACGATGCGTCTACACCCTCCCAGACTTTTAAAATCAAATGTCATGGCGTATAAAACGCTCAAAGATGAACTTCCATCCGATCTTGCCAAAGGGGTAGTGAGAGCTACAACCCGAGCCGTAACCGCCAAACAAATAACCGATAAATTCGGCCCTTTGGGAGGGCTTATCGCTTCGTTGAGTATGGATTTAGGGAGCAGCTATGTCGATCAAGATTATCGCAACTGGGAATTACTTCCCAACTCCGGCTATATTACTAAATTTGAAACTAAAAAAGGAGAAACACTCGATATCATGCTAAACCAAACCAAAGAGACTATTATTCTCCCAACCGATAAAAAAGGTGCCGTTATACTGGTCGACTATTTAACTCCAGACAATATAAGGATTCATCATGTTACCTATTAAAACCCCTCTTCTCTCCGTGTTTAGCGTTTCATTAATATTAATACTATTGAGCGGATGTTCATCCAAAAATGTTAGTATAATCGGTGAAAAGCGTATTGATATAGTAGAGCATCGAAGTATTCAAGAAGGGTCCATACTCAAAGTGATCGCCAACCTTGAAAACGATGATTTTGACGAAGTAGAAGGGTTCGTGTATCAGGTCGAATGGTTTGATAAAAATGGCGTTTTGATCGAAGCGACTGCGTGGAAACCGATCACTATCCATAAAAATCAAAAAGTTCAAATTGTCGAAACCTCAGGTATCCCGAATGTTTCCAACTATAAAATCGTTGTATCCGTACCCGAAAAAAAATAATCTAAGGATTGAAAATGACCACATTAACGAAAACTTCACTTGTACTCAGCATCAGTGCAATAGCCCTTTTATTCAACGGATGTGCCACCCCAGGCGGTGCCGGAATGGTAGGCTATGACTCCAATGTCAAATACGGCGATGCCAAAGCGGTGGAGACGATCAATGCTGATTTCGGTTCAACCGACTTGCAAACAACGGCAGAATCGATGACCCAGTCATTGCTTGAGAGCCGCTTTATTTCCAATACCCATCAAACCCCTAAAGTCAGATTGCGTACGATCAACAATCTCACCTATGAGCACATCGATACCAAAGCGATCACCGATAAAATCCGTATCAAACTTCTCAAATCAGGAAAAGTACGCTTTTTAGCCGATAAAGCCAATCTGGAGGATGTCCACGATGAGCGTGAGTTTGCACTGGGACATTCAGGAAAAGAGTCCAACAAAAATCTCGATAATGCCGATTACATCGTTACCGGAAACGTCAGAGCGATCAAAAAAGCCAATGATAACGTCAAAGATGTCTATTACAATATTTCGATGGAGTTAGTCGATCCGCAAAGCGGAGAAGTTTTATGGGCAGATGAAAAAGAGATTCGAAAAACAACCTCCAAAGCATCCGTAGGTTGGTAAATTCAAACCTGAGAGGGATTAATCCCCTTCGGTTGGATTAATGGTTTCCACTACATCAAGCCCAAACCCGCCTAAACCTGCAAAATCCGAAACTTTTGATTCGGCGATAAGACGCATATGTCTAACACCCAACGATTTTAAAATCTGAGCGCCGATTCCGTACTCTTTCATATTGATTTGCTGATGCGGCGGTTTGTTGATAAAGAGCAAAACACCGCTGTTATGTTTGAGATAATTGATTGAATCGATCAAATGGGTATATTTGCTTTGATTCAAAAGTAAATCGATGTCAGGGACGACATTGTGTACTTTGACATTCGCCGTCTCTCCCGCTTTATAGAACACGACTGCCGTATGACGGTTATCCTGATGATCGGCAAATTCATATTTTTTGACATGGACACCGAAAAATTCGATCTCCTCTTCGGATACCGCTTTCACAAGTGTTTCATTCGCCAAACGGAATTCGACGATGTCTGAGATATAAACCGTTTTGAGATCGTGTTTAAGAGCAAACAGATCCAAATCGTCACGACGAGCCATCGTACCGTCTTCTTTCATGATTTCACAGATAACCGCTGATTCGGCCAAGCCTGAGAGACGGCATAAATCAACTGACCCTTCCGTATGCCCGATCCGAACCAGTGTTCCCCCCTCTTTCGCGATAAGTGGAAAAATATGTCCCGGTGCTACCAGCTCAGAGGGATGAGAAATAGGGTTAGCGAGGATTTTAATGGTCATGTCACGCTCTGCCGTCGAAATACCGGTTGTAGCTGCTGTAGCGTCCACAGAGATCGTAAAAGCGGTTTCATGCATCGAGGTATTGGATCTTACCATTGGCTCAAGAGTTAGCCGTTTAGCGATTGCAGGGTTAATGGCTACGCAGATAAGCCCTTTTGCGTGTGTTGCCATAAAATTGACATGATCGGGAGTCGAAAAAACCGAAGCATAAACCAGATCACCTTCATTCTCACGGTCCTCATCATCGACCATAATGACCATTCGACCTTTTTTAAATTCTTCGATAGCATCTAATACCCGTTGCATTGCTGACATTCAAACTCTTTTTTACATTAATATAGTTAGCAATTATAAGATAAAAGGATTAAAAAACTATCACAATAAAAAAAATACTCTTTTTTAAACGCCTTAAAATCGAAACACTTGACAAATCGGGTAAAAGTGTCTATAATTTCGGCCTCTTAACGAGAACATTGGGGTGTCGCCAAGCGGTAAGGCAACTGGTTTTGGTCCAGTCATTCGGGGGTTCGAATCCCTCCTCCCCATCCACTACTGTCAACTTTTAGCATCGCGGAATAGAGCAGTCCGGTAGCTCGTCGGGCTCATAACCCGAAGGTCGTAGGTTCAAATCCTGCTTCCGCAACCAATCTAGACTTACAAAATATCCACCTTCTAAACTTTCTAATTATTATGTCGCGGAATAGAGCAGTCCGGTAGCTCGTCGGGCTCATAACCCGAAGGTCGTAGGTTCAAATCCTGCTTCCGCAACCAACCTATATTAATACTTATTCCCTCCCCTATTCAATCAATTATTTTTATAAGAGAGCTTCTCCCTCTATTTTGATATAATCAATCAAATGCCATTAGAAGGGAAGAGATAATGATGCTTCTGCCCGATGCACCCCATTCAAAATCTCCGGAAGAGCTTTACGCTCTGTTGGAGAGCTCACCCTCGGGCATTGACGCTGCGGCCGCACAAAGCCGTTTAGATCATTACGGATTTAACACCCTCACAGAAGAACAACGAACCCTTATAAGTATTTTTCTCAGTCAGTTCAAAAGCCCTATTGTGGCTATTTTGATTGCGGCAGCATTGCTCTCCTATATAATGGGAAATCGTAATGACAGTATGATCATTGTCGGGATTCTCGTTGTCAACAGTTTACTCGGATTTTTTCAGGAATACCGGGCAGAGACATCGATACAGGCACTTAAAAAACTCACAGAAACACATGTCCGTGTTATTCGTATGGAGATAGAAGTTCTTGTCCCATCAAATGAAGTGATACCGGGCGATATTGTCATCCTTGGCGAAGGCGATCTGATTCCAGCGGATATACGCCTGATTGAAGCACACGCGGTACAAGCAGATGAAGCGATTCTTACAGGGGAATCCATCCCCTCTTCTAAACAAGCAGAGCCTCTATTGTCTCCAGAGACGCTTCCGTATGAACGAAACAATATGCTTTTTTCCGGAACGCATATCCTCAAAGGCACCGCAACAGGAATTGTCACTGCAACCGGAGAACAAACCTATTTAGCCTCTATCGCAAAAAGTGCGAGAGAATTGTCACCTGATTCACCGCTGACACGTTCATTGGCAATTTTTTCCAAACGATTGATTGTACTTTTACTCGGAATTCTGACACTGGTTGGTATCGCAGGTATGATGCAAGGGCGAAGCATGGCAGAAATGTCATCTATTTTGATTGCGGAGCTTGTTTCAGCGGTACCGGAAGGGCTTCCGATCGTTGTGACGCTCATTTTAGCATTGGGTGCCTATCGACTTAGCCGCTATAAGGTTCTCGTACGCCATCTCCCCTCTGTCGAATCATTAGGAAGCGCGTCTGTGATTGCTACCGATAAAACAGGAACGATTACCGAAGGGTTTCTATCGGTTAGTCAGACGCATATTACAAACGAAGAGGCGCTTAGATTATGCGCTGCTTTGTGTAACGATGCTTCATTGGATCGGGGTGATCCTATCGATACGGCATTGGTTCGTTGGATAGGAAGCGAGTATGAAGTCATTCGAGACCATTATCCAAGAGTTTTTTATCATCCTTTTGATTCACAACTTCGTTTCATGGCAACCGTCAATCAACATGGTTCCCAAGAACGTTTGAACATAAAAGGGGCCTATGAAGAACTGAAGGCAATAGCACTTAATCCGCTGAAAGAATTAAAAATCTTTGATACTATTCATGACGCGATGGCATCCGAGGGGTTGCGTGTACTTGCGTTTGGGATCAGCGATGAGAGTTGGGATGACCCAAAAGATTGGAAAATCAACATTGTCGGCTTGATCGGGTTTGCTGATACCGCCAAAAAGGATGCAGTTGGAGCCATTTTGCAGGCTAAAGAAGCTGGAATTCGTGTAATAATGGTAACGGGAGACAACCCTTTAACGGCTCAGGCAATTGCCAAAGAAGTCGGAATATGGCAAATAGGCGATCATCTTTTAAGCGGGCAAGAGATCGAAAAAATGGAGGATAAGGAGCTCAAATCTGCACTGAGGGGATGTACCGTTATTGCAAGAGCACTCCCTGAGCATAAATACCGTATCGTCAAACTCCTGCAAGAAGAGGGAGACATCGTCGTGGTAACGGGAGATGGCGTCAATGATGTCCCTGCACTCAAAGCAGCCGATTTGGGAATTGCCATGGGCAATGGGAGCGAAGCGGCAAAATCGACGGCAAAAATGATCATTATCGACAACAGTTTGGGGGTCATTGTTGATGCAATTCGGCAAGGGAGAATCATAGCGGCCAATCTGAGAAAAGTTATTTTTTACCTCGTTGCCACCTGTTTTGATGAAATACTGCTCATCAGCGGAGCGATCATCATGGGGCTTCCCCTCCCTATCCACCCTACCCAAATTTTATGGATCAATATCGTAACGGACGGAGTAACCGACAAAACATTTCCGATGTGCCGCGAGGAAGGAAATGTAATGAAGAACAGACCTCGACGCCTTGAAACCCAATTTTTTGACCGCTGGCAAATGGCGCGAATCGGATGGGTTTCTTTGGTTAACGGAGCGGTGACACTGGCTGTTTTTTATTATCTAATTAGCCATGAATATGGATATGAAACCGCACTGAGTGTCTCTTTTTGTATTATTGTAACGTCCCAATGGGTCAATGGTCTACTTGCCCAAAAAGAGGAAGAACCGTTTCTTCGTAATATTGGACGCAGTTTAACGATCAATCCGGCAATTTGGATAGGGCTTGGAATTGGGATATCACTCCAAGCAATCGCTCTCTACGTCGTTCCGCAATGGTTTCATGCCATCCCTCCGACACTGGAAATGCTCGGTTTTATCGGTGCGGCCACGGTTGTTGTGTTTGTATTGATTGAAAGCTATAAATGGGGAGAATATTGGCTAAAGCGCTAGGTTAGCGAATAGCCGATTTTCGCCAAATTACGAAGATTAGTGTCATCTCCCATTTTTTTGCGAAGTCTAAGGATGAGATTTTTCAATGCGCCGTCCGACATCTCTTCATCAAGAACTTGCGAAAACGTTGCATATTGGATAATTTGCCCGCGATGAGAGAGAAGCAATTCTATCGTATGAATCTCATTTTTTGTCAAAGCCGTTTTTTCACCCCCTGAGCGGATAAATACTTTGGCAAAATAATCGTAGGATACGCTCTCATTGATCTTTGCGATTAATAATCCGTGCGATTTGAGACGATCCACTGCCGAATAAAGTACTTTAATCAGCGCATTAAACTCGATCGGCTTATGGATATAATCGATCAGATTGAGTTTGCATGCAGCCAACAGATCTTCCGTTGCAATCGATCCCGAGACGATAACGATAGGAACTTTGTCATTCTCTTCACGTATTTTTTTGGCAACTTCAATGCCACTGATACTTCCAATATAGATATCGAGAATAACGATATCGATCGGATTGGTTTTATAAATGTTCAATGCCTCGATGCCATCAGCTACCGAATGGACTTTCCCTACAATAAGCTGCAAGGTTTTTTCGGTTATCTCACGCAGGGTATTATCGTCTTCGGCATACAAAACAGATAGATTTTTAAATTCGGTAAAATTAGCCATTGCTTCCCCATTAATCTTTAAATTGATTTGCTATTTCGGTAAACTGATCGATATTAGCCATAAACATATCCACCAGTTGCGGATCGAAATGACGACCCCGCTCACTGATAATAAACTCGATAATCTTATCCATCGGCCATGCTTTTTTATAGACTCGATCACAGCTCAAAGCATCAAATACATCTGCCAATGCGATGATTCGTCCATAAATATGAATATGTTCTCCCTCAAGCGCATTCGGATAGCCCGAGCCGTCCCATTTTTCGTGATGTTCGTGGGCTATGATAGCGGCAGCCTGCAACAATGGACGATTGGAGTTTTTAAGAATATCGTATCCGATATTGCTGTGTGTTTTCATCACGTCATATTCATCCGTATCCAATTTACCCGGTTTAAGCAAAATAGCATCCGAAATTCCGATTTTACCGATATCGTGCATCGGGGAAGCACTGTAGATCAACCGTATCTGCTCCTCTTCCAATCCGTATAATTCTCCCAACAATTTGGCGTATTTAGCGACACGACGGACATGATTTCCGGTCTCTTGGGAACGGGTCTCCCCCACCTCCCCTAACAAGGAAAGCATTTCATTCTGTGTTTGCCATATCTCATCATTCAGATCAAAAAGTTCGGTAACATCGTGACTGATACTGATAAATTCAATGATGTTGCCGAACTCATCCAAAATCGGCTTGATCGTCGTGTCGGTGATATAGCTTTGCCCATTTTTTTTGAGATTTTTTATGGTCCCGGTCCATGTTTGTTTATTTAAAATACGCTTCCAAAGATTTTCATAAAATTCCGGCACCATATCCTGATGACGAAGTATCCGATGTCCTTTGGAAAGGATCTCATCAGAACTATAGCCGCTGGTTTTACAAAAAGCGTCATTGGTGTATATAATATTTCCCTGAATATCGGTTTTCATGACAATCGTCGAGATATCGACAATCTCTTTGTATTGTTCCAATAAAGTCGTTTGATGAATCAAATCTTGTTTGAGCTGAACCGTCAATTCATTCACTTTACGCTGATTGTAAATATTCTTGACCACTTCGTATACAATTTTGATCATATTTTCCGTCTGAATCGGTTTGAGGAGAAACTGAGCCACTCCGAGGTTAATCAGCTCCAACAAATAACTGCTCTCTTCACACGCCGAAGTGATAATAATAGGCTGCTGCGGATTCAACTCTTTGATCTGTTTTACCATAGCGACACCGTTCATTTCAGGCATTAAAATATCGGTTATGACAATCTCAAATACTTCACTTTGATAAAGGTGAAGCCCTTCTATGCCGTTAGAAGCCGTTTTAACATTGGAGAAAATCGTCTCTAACAACAACTTCGTATTTTCACGTATCAATCTCTCATCTTCGACGTAGAGGATTTTCATCCCTGAGGATAATGATGCGAGCGTATGCACCATCTCTTTAAAAGTCATTGAACTTCCTTTTCATAAGGTAATTTAATCGTAAATGTCGTTTCATTTTCTTGGCTATAGACACTGATCATACCGTGACAGTGGTCTTGAATAATCATTCGGCTCATATACAGCCCTAATCCGGTACCGTTATTTTTTGTCTTCGTCGTAAAATAGGGGATAAAGAGTTTATGGATAATCTCAGGTGCGATCCCTCCGGCGTTGTCACGAATCGTGATAATGCCGTATTTTTCATCTCCATCCAGAGTAATCCAGACTTCCCCCTCTTCTATCCGTTTCTCAACAAACGAATCCAATGAATTTTTCAGCAGTGCAATCAAAACCTGCAACACTTCATTACGATACGTAAAGAGTATCGGATCATGCAACGAGTTTATTTCCACCGAAATCCCATGATTTTTCAGGGTGTGATCCACAAGGCTTAAGGCATTATCGATGAGTATCGAGATATTAAAATGCTCTTTGGGTTTATCGGGACGGAAAAAATCCCGATACTCCGAAATGGTTTGGGAGAGATGGGTGCTTTGTTCCTCGATTTTTTTCAGATTTATGATCAAATTAGGATCATTATCATCTTTCATTAACTCCTGTAGCCGCATTTGAGAGGTTATGGCGTTGATAATCGCTAACGGCTGCCGCCATTGGTGGGCAATCATCGAGATCATCTCCCCCATCTGAGCCTGACGAGTATTCATTCGGAAAATTCTTTCCTCTTCGATGTGTTCGGTAAGGTCTCTCGCGATCATGATTAGTTTATTTTCATCCTGATCGCTAAAGCCTGAAAGGGTAAATTCGATGATCTTGATTTCATCCGGGACACTGTAAAGTCGAAGCGAACACTCATCGGTTACATATTCTCCCTGATACGCCATATCAAGGTGACGCTGGAAGCTCTCTTTCCGACACTCTATCTCATATGCCAAATCAAAAATATTTTTTCCGATCATAGCGTCTTTACTCATATCAAATAACGATAATGCCAATTCATTGCAGTCCACGACATTATGTTTCTCTAAAATAAGAATTGCCTCGTGAACCGATGCAAAAATCGTCCGATAGAATTTTTCACTCTCTTTGATCTGCAACTGTATTCGCCGAATCTCCGTCATATCGGTACAGATTTGAAGGGTTCCGCTAACCGTATCTTTTGTTTTAATCGGACTGATCGTATATTGTTTGTATTGATCACCGAATGCTACTTCCAATGTACGATATTCCCCTTTTGCAATCGTCTGACATACTTCACATTCAGATGGATCGATGCCCGGGGGATGGAGTAAAGTATGATTATCCTGACCCACGAAATCATGCACAAGCGGTGTAGCGCATTGCAGTGTTGCACGATTGATCTGTCGGATTATCCCATCTGTATCGACGACGACCACAGGAACCGGAATCGCATCATACGTGCTCGATGCTTTTGCCATCACCGAAAACGGTTCTTTAAGCGCCGTTACAACAATCCCTCTAAAAATCATCCAATAGACAAAAAACTTCAGGATATGACCTACTAAATTCATAAAACCGTATACATCGATATAAAGGGTAAAACATCCCTCTGCAGCGATCCCCAGTATCAGTGACCAACGAATCATACGATACATGAGCGGATGATAATTCTCTCGTTTAGTATGGTAGATCACCATAGCGATCACTGATGCGAACATGATGCTATATTCCAGAGCAATTTTTGTCGTACTCAACCCGACATCCGCCACATACATTGTCGGAAAAATCCCCATAAAGGTTCCGACATAAACTCCAACAGCCGCAATGGCAAACCAGATAAATACCGTACGAGGCAAGATCGAATCAAAACGGATAAAAGGGGCAATCAACAAGGTCGTAATCTGAAATAATCGGGCAAAAATCCATAAGGTTGTTGATGGATTCTGGGTCATAACATCCGAATAAATATTCATTCCGTAGTAGCTGAGCATATGAAATAAATCCAATATCGCTGTCCAGAAAAATCCGATTCCTATAAAAAGTAAGAAATCGTTTCGGGTAAATTTGTACATGTAATAAGCGATAATCGCGATAAGTATCCCTATGATTACCGCATATAATTCAACGAGTGCATGGAAAAAAAGATACCCCTCACTCATTCGAGCCACTAATAAAATCACGATTAAAACAATCGGAACAGTGATTTCCAACCAACCAAGTTTTTTAAACATTTTTTCGATCCTGATTTGTAGGATTTTCGTATGGGAGTTTTATCGTAAATGTCGTTTCATTGTGCTCGCTCATAACTTCGAGTATCCCTGCACAATGATCTTCAATGATCACTTTACTCATATAAAGCCCCAATCCGGTACCGGATTTATGTTTGGTCGTAAAATAGGGGATGAACAATTTATTCATGACATCCGGAGCAATTCCTCCGGCATTATCATGGATTGAAACAATCACAAAATCCTCATCCTGATCGATAACGATAGTGATAGAGCCTAGGAGTACATCGTTCTCTTGGAATGCATCGAGTGCATTTTTTAATAAAGCGATGAAAACCTGCAACACTTCATTTCGATAACTGATCAGTTTAGGATCTTTAAGCGATACTTTTTTGATCGTTATCCCATAATTTTTAAGCGTATGGTCGATCAAGCTTAATGCGTGATCGATGAGAGCCGAAATATAAAAGAGCTCTTTGGGCTTGTCGGGACGGAAAAAATCTCTGTAATCCGTTATCGTTCGAGAAAGATGGACACTTTGTTCCTCAATTTTGATCAAATTCTCGATTAACAGAGGATCATTCTCTTCTTTCATCAACTCCTGCAAACGCATTTGAGAGGTTATGGCATTGATAATCGCCAACGGCTGACGCCATTGGTGGGCAATCATCGAAATCATCTCCCCCATCTGAGCCTGACGTGTTTGCATTTTAAATAATTTTTCCTGCTCAATCTGATCGGTAATATCACGAGCAATCAATACTAACTTGTTGCTGTTATTTCGGCCAAAACCGGAAAGGGTAAACTCGATAATTTTATTCTCATTGTTATGATTGCTCAATGTCAATGCACACTCCATAGTCGTAGCATTACCGTGATAAGCCGCATCAAGGTAAAAAGCAAAGTCATTTTCCCGGCACTCTATATGCGTAGCGGTATCAAAAATATTCATCCCGATCAGCTGTTGTTTCGTCATTTCAAACAGACGTACCGCCTCATCATTGCAATCGATGATCCTATCATCCGCTAAAATACAAACCGCCTCATTAATTGAGGCAAACAACGTTCGATAAAATTCTTCACTCTCTCTAATCAACTGCTGATTTTTACGACTATCGGTAATGTCTTCTCCCGAACTTAAAATCCCTATAACCGTTCCGAATTCATCCAATAGCGCATGATTTCGCCACGCGATGAGCCGTTCTTCTCCTCTTTTCGTAACGATAGGATTTTCATAACATTCATATGCATCATGATCTATCACGGCCGCTGCCACTTCAAACAACTCTCTACGTATCCGTTCAGGGATAAACAATTCAACAAAGTTTTTACCAACCACA
>Ga0156221_1020_pt1 | contig 14092 bp, 13 predicted proteins | sample RifCSPlowO2_12_FD_107869 | JGI IMG/M metagenome (GOLD analysis project Ga0156221, IMG submission 107869) | Sulfuricurvum sp. RIFCSPLOWO2_12_FULL_43_24
TAGCACTCTCGTTAGGGGGAAAACTGATCTCGCCGATGACCCACAATAAACAAGAGATTATGCTATTGAATGTCGTCGAAGAGATGGCGATAGCCTCAGGGATAGCACCGCCTCCCGTATATCTCCTGCATGATCAGGGGATCAATGCCTTCGCCGCCGGATTCACCTATGAAGATGCGGTGATCGGAATCACACAGGGTGCATTGGATGCATTGGATCGACAAGAGCTTCAGGGGGTAATCGCCCATGAGTTCAGCCATATTTTTCACGGAGATATGCGCCTCAATCTTCACCTCTCAGGTCTAATATACGGGATCGTTTTTATCGGCGGAATAGGACATTTTATCTTTGATGTTTTAGATTCTTCATCAATACGTCATAGCGTTTCTCGTTCTTCGAATGATAAAAAAGGGGGAAGCCTAATCGTCGCCATCTATCTGTTTGCACTCGGCTTAACCATCATCGGCTGGTTGGGAACGATGATCAGCGAATTGATAAAAGCGATGATATCCCGCCAGCGCGAATATCTTGCCGATGCTTCGGCGGTTCAGTACACCCGCTATCCCGATGGTATTGCCGGAGCGTTGAAAAAAATCGGTGCATCTGCGTACGGTTCAAGCGTCTCATCCAGTGCCGGCGGCGATTTCAGCCACCTATTTTTTTCCGACGGTACTTCCAATTTTTGGGATCATTGGTTCTCTACTCATCCCAAACTCGAAGATCGGATACGACGGATTGATCCGAGATGGGACGGGAAATTTGCCTCTGAGAAATCGTCTCAAAAACATTACGCCCAAAGCGAACAAACCACTTTTAACGTCCCCAAGCAGCCCAAAGAGGAAATCAAATCCAATCCGATTACATTCGATACTCTCTCACGTATGCCCAATCCATCAGGTAATTTTCATTCCGTCTCTTCCACTTTTGAAGCAGTTGACATCCCATTAGAAATCCAATCTATGACCGCAAATCCGCTCAGTGCCCAATGGATAATCTATGCTTTACTTTTGGGTAGTCAACACAACGAATTACGACTTCAAAAAGAGTCATTGGGGAGTGCATGGGAAAAAACACAAAATGTTTTGAAAACGATCGAATCTCTACCCCGATCATCTCATTTGAACTTGCTCCTCTTAGCAATACCAAACTTAAAAATGATGTCAACACTGCAATATGAACAGTTCCGTAAAACGATAGAAAAGCTGATTGATGCCGATAAACATATATCCATTTGGGAGTGGACGCTACGAAGTATACTTCTGACTCCGCTGGATTATGAGTACGGTTTGACTAAAATTCCTAAAAGTATGTTCCAATCCTCAAAACAAATTCAACATTCACTCAACATTGTATTTGTTTTTCTGGCAAAAACCCAATTTTCCAATGAAGAGACAGTTAGATTTCTTCTCCAAAAAACAGCCGAACAGTTTGATTTGGAACCGTTTCAATATTTAGAAGATCTCACCATCGACCAAGTCGATCTAGCGGTACGAAAAATTGCCCTAAGCGACAGCTCCCTCAAAACAAAAATAATCGATGCAACCGAAACCTTATTGAAGTACGACAGTAGATATCATGAAGATGACGCAGAAATTTTAACAGCATTCAAAACACTTTTACATGTATAAATTTAAATCAGACTATGTTTTATTTTCTTTGACTTTTTCGTCTAAAGTTTCAGAACCCCATGTAGGTGCCCATGCTATAATTTCAACCAAAGCGTTTAACCCTATTCTTATACCATTGCCCTAAGGAACAACCATGACTATCAAAAAAGACTGTATCGTCACCATCGACTATCACATTAACGACACCGAAGGAAATCTTCTCCACGAGGAAGAGGAGGCTCTTGTTTACCTGCACGGTAATTATGGTCATATTTTCCCTACGGTTGAAAAAGCATTAGAGGGGAAAAGTATCGGAGAAACATTCAAAATTGAACTCACCGCCGATAAAGCATTCGGAAATTATGACCCTACACTCGTTGTTACGGAAGAGCTCAGTGAACTGCCGGTAGAAGTAAGCGTCGGAATGGAACTCGATGGCTATTTTGAAGAAGACTCTGAGGATGTCATCATCTATACCGTAACCGATATCGAAGGCGATCATGCCACACTCGATGGTAATCACCCACTTGCGGGAATGGACCTCGTTTTCGAGGGGACCGTTTTAGATATCCATGAAGCAACACCCGAAGAGATCAAAGAGGTGCAGGAGTTTCATCACCAACACTGATTAGATCCAAATCCGAAACGAGCGTATAAAAAGCTTTACCTTCTCGGTATTGCTACTCGTCTTCCCGATTGCTATGAAGTCATTAACACTCCAAAATATTGCATTTTGCCCTATTTCTTTCCATTACTCTTTTTGTCATTGTATAATCAACATGATTGAAGCAACAACTTTTTAAAGGCTCCAACCTTGAGCGAATCCTTAACCGACAAATACAAAGTTCTCAAACACACCTTTGGTTTCTCCAGTTTTAGAGAGATGCAAGAAGATGCGGTAGACGCGATTCTGAGCCGTCGTGATTTGGCAATGTTACTCCCTACCGGAGGGGGAAAATCGCTCTGTTACCAGCTCCCTACCCTGCTGATGGATGGGATCACGATTGTCGTCTCTCCCCTCATCGCCCTCATGCATGATCAGGTGATTGCCCTCAAAGAGCTCGGGATCGAAGCGGAGATGATCTCCTCATCGCAATCGCCGCAAGAACAACAAGAGGCATTTTCCAAGGCTAAAAACGGCGTTTTAAAACTCCTCTACATCGCCCCCGAAAGACTGGCAAACGTCTCCTTTCTCTCATGGCTCGAAATGCTCGATATCAACTTTTTCGTCATCGACGAAGCCCACTGTATCAGTGAGTGGGGGCATGAGTTTCGTGATGATTACCGACGGCTGGGTGAGTTGCGCTCCGCTTTTCCTCATACCCCTATCGCTGCCTTCACCGCTACCGCTACCCCAAAAGTACGGGAAGACATCCTCTCGCAACTGGGGCTCAACGATCCGCTGATCCTCCGCGCCCCGGTACTGCGTAAAAACATCAAGATCACTGTTCGAGAGCGTGATGGCGGATGGCGCAATGAGCTGATGAATATTTTAAAAGAGCACGAAGGGGAGAGTGGGATTGTCTATGCCTTCTCCCGCCGCGAAACCGAAGAGCTCGCCGAATTTCTCTCTAAAAAAGGGATCAAATGTTTAGCCTATCATGCGGGGATGAGCGGCTCCATACGTCACGATACCCATACATCGTTTCTAAACGACGAAACGCAGATCATTGTCGCCACCGTCGCATTCGGGATGGGAATTGACAAGGGGAATATTCGCTTCGTCATCCACACCTCACTTCCTAAAACCATCGAAAACTACTATCAGGAAATCGGACGTGCCGGACGGGATGGAATCGACTCCGAAGCGATACTCTTTTATTCGGGAACTGATTTTTACAACAAAAAACGGCTTATCGATGAGGGGAGTGACCCCCAATATCGCGAGATGATCCTTAGCAAGCTCCGCGCATCGATGGATTACGCAACTGCCGAGGAGTGCCGCCATCGTCTAATCGCCTCCTATTTCAGCGATACAATCGCCCCTTGCGGTGACAAATGCGACAACTGTGTGGGCAGTGATATCCAAAAGCAAGAGATAACCACCCCCGCCCAAAAGTTCCTCTCCTGTCTCTATAAAACGGGTGAGCGATTCGGAGCCACCTATATCTCCGAAGTGCTTTGCGGAGAGGAAAAAGAAAAAATCCTCTCCAATTCCCATCAAAACCTGAGCGTTTTCGGGATTGGAAAAGAGTTGAGTAAGAGCACATGGAGCACCATCTCCAAAAGACTCATCGAACTGGGAGCTATTGAGCCCGATGAGTACAAAGCACTGAAAATCACCCCCGTCGGAGCCGACATATTGAGAGGAAAGATGGCTGTTCATATCCGATCAGATCGTCTATCGACCAAAAAAGTAACGCTAACATCCAAACACTCCGATCTCCACACCCCGAAATACTTCGAAAACTTCAAAGCCCTACGCGCTACCATCGCCAAAGAACACCATATCCCCGCCTACATCGTCTTCGGAGATAAAACCCTCTACTCCCTTGCCGAACAGCTCCCAAATACTAAAGAAGAGATGTTGGGTATCAGCGGTATCGGAGAAGTAAAATTCGAACGATACGGAGAAGCATTTTTGAACCTCTCGCATGAGTTGAGGGAAAAAGAGAGGGATTGATTAAGCGTCTATCATCCCCCGCCCCCTCTCCGACAAAAACGGGGCGATATGGATTTTAAACATTGCCTCTTTTGTCTCGCGTATCGATTCACGACTCACTTCGCCATCCATCGAGGCGAACACTTGCCAATACGCCGTGACAAACCAATAGAGCTTGGCACGCAAAGGGATCTCCTCTTTGTCGATATGTTCCAATATCTCTTCGCTGTGCAAATATCGGATCACCCCTGTTATCTGATTGATCCGCTTCTCCTGATTAATGACAAACGCCCTTTTTAGTTCGCCATCAAGCGCCATTAATACCGGAGCATCCCGCATCAAAAATCGATATTCCCAAAACAGATCGCCGTAATGATCGAACGATTCATCTAATACATTTAAGGGGTTCGGTGAACTGAGCATTTTTTCAAAACTCTTTAGCGATTCGATCCGCTCCGACATCTCAGCGTAGATTTCTCGGATAATCTCTTCTTTGTTGCGGTAATGATAGTAGAGATTTCCCGCCGATATCCCTGCCGCTTTAGCAATATGGTTGGTCGTGATTGAGAGCGAATCATGGAGATTAAACAGCTCGATGGCGGTGTTTTTAATCCGCTCTTTGGTTGTGATCTTTTTTGGTTTTTTCATGGGAAAATTCTACCATATTTAGAGTACAAATACGAATTAAATAATATATATTAGAGTAATTACACTAATATTAAGATGTATTTTAGATTTTTGATACTACTATGCCCCTATCTGATCGGGTGAGGAGCTAATGTATGGTACAGGGAAAACCGGGTGATGGATTGCCTAGAGGGGAGTTTTTAGTGATTCGATTGTTATTGATACCTATGGTGCGGACATTTTTTACATGGCACATCGCCTTTTGGCTTTTTAAACGAGAAGCTAGGATTATCATCTCTCTTTTGGAAAAGCTGAGCGAAGAGGAGCGGTTACAACAAGTCGTTATCGACAAAACCTTCGCCATCGAAGATCACTCACGCCAATTTTCACTCAACATGGTGATCGAGCACCTCTGCATCACAGGACGCAAAGTAACGAGCGTCATCGCCGCACTCACCGAGGAGCAAGAGTTTAGTGAAATTGTCACGATAGCGGGGGTAAAGCCGTTCGCAAACCGTTCCGGTACACTCGATGATTTTAAAGCCTTTATCGATGAGTACCAAAGCTTTTTCACCACATTGCCGAAACATCACTCTAAAATGACCAAAGCCCATCCGTGGTTTTACTCCTTCAACAACTTCGATTGGTGCTCTTTTATGTACATGCACACCTTTATCCATCGCCGACAAATCCAAGCAATTATCAAAGCCTCAAAGGAGAACCGATGAACAATACACTCGGAACATTATCCCGTGTCATAGGGTTATTTGTACTTTTACTAGGGGGATGGTTTTTGGCGGTAACGGTACTCTATACTCTAGTTACCCTGATCATCGGAAACACTTTTGAATGGCGTTATGTTGGAGTGCTGTTTGGTGCGGTTGTACTCATTAGGATGGTTTATCCTCGTAATGTTTTTGCGTGGTAAATACTATGCGACCTGAACCTTATCACAATGCTGAATGACATTAATGTCATCACCTTTTTTCTGCATCGTTTTATACAGATCGTATTCGTTTTGCAGATTCAGCCATAATTGTGCCGATGTACCGAAATACTTTGAAAGTTTCAAAGCCATTTCGGTCGTAATACCCCGTTTTTCATTGACCAGTTCGTTGATCGCTCGAAACGAAGTATGCAGTGATTTTGCCAATGCACTTTGTGAAATTTCCAAAGGGGTCAAAAACTCTTCTCTGAGGATTTCACCCGGATGTATCGGCTGTCGTTCTAATGCAAACATCTCTACTCTCCTTAATGGTAGTCTATAATCTGTACGTCATACGCATCATGGGCTTCATACGCGAATACGATACGGTATTGATCATTGATACGAATACTGTATCGTCCCGCATAATTGCCTTTTAGCGATTCCAACCGATTCCCAGGCGGTATTTTGAGGTCGTTGACATCTATCGCACCGTTGAGATATGAGAGTTTCCGCAATGCTGATTTGTGAACATCAGCGGGAATCTTTTTACTCTTACCCGTAATATAAAACTGTTCGGTCTCTTTATCCGCAAACGATTTAATCATAGCACATTATAACATATAGTGTAATACTTTAATCTAAAGTTTCAATTTGACAAAGCACCTAATTCTATTTTACATTTATGTGTTTATTAGTTATAATTAATAATAAAAATGTTCTTATAAAAAAGGTTGTAAATGACAAACCAGCAAGAAATTTCACCTCATTTCTATCGTAATAATTTCAATATTATCGACATAATAAAAACTGGTTTCCAGTATACAAATGGATTTAAAGCTACTGCTTGGAAAGTTATATTTATATTAGCAGTAATTATGTATCTTCTGTATACATTAATATGGTTGATTTTTCCTGATCTCAAACCTTACTCCGAACAAGTTAAAGAAAGTTTTAATATCGTCGACTTTATTGCTATACCTGTGATAGCACCTTTAATGACTGGTTTTGATATGATTATCATCAACTATTTAAGAGGTAAAAATGTATCCTATAAATCTATATTCCAATATTATCCAATCATGTGGAAATTATCATTAGCTAGTCTATTTGTATATTTAATACAAGAGGTTATCTCATTAATTACAAATTTAGTTGGCAATTATTTGCATTTAAAGTGGTTTCTCATTATGTCTTATATATTATCTATGATTATTACAATAATATATATGTTTACCTTACCTCTTATTGCCGACAAAGGATTAAAAATATGGGATGCTATGGAACTATCACGGAAATCAGTCTTTGCCCATTTTTTTAGCATCATAATTTTATATATTTTATTAGTAATTGTCATGATTCTAAGTGCAATTCCACTTGGTATTGGGATGATATGGACAGTACCAATGATGTTTATTGCATTTTATGGCTTACTGTATCGTATGATGTTTGATGGAGTTAGTTACGATATTGAAGAAAAAATTGTCGCCCAATAAGCACAACTTTAATATGCAATTTTCCTCGACCCAAAAAATCTTACGCGAGGGAGTTATCCCTCCCCTTTATCAACTTTCCCCCGCATTTTCTTAATATTCCCATGTTTCGTCTTACTGTCCATCCGCCGTTTCTGCGAGTTCTTCGTCGGTTTGGTCGGTTTACGCTTTTTTTGAACGATGGTAACGCTTTTGATAAGTTCTCTAAGCCGTTCCAACGCCGCTTCTTTGTTCTCTTCCTGACTTCTTGATTCTTGGGATTTGATGTTGATAATCCCCTCTTTGGTAATGCGGTGATCAGTAAGTGCTAAAAGACGTTCTTTGTAGAAATCGGGAAGGGTTGAAGCACTGATGTCGAAACGTAAATGGATCGCGGTGGAGACTTTGTTGACGTTTTGACCGCCAGAACCCTGAGAGCGTATAGCGGTTATCTCGATTTCGGAATCGGGAATGCTAACGGTGTGGGAGATTTGGAGCATGATATACCTCTCTAAAGGGAGAGATTATCTCCCCCGTCCGCCCGATTTTTTCGGTGAAGGCTTTTTCGTATTACCGAAGGCACTGTTTCTGGCTGAAGAATCGCTTTTACCGACGAGTTCATCCCGTGCGAGACGTGGTCCCCGTTTGCCGACGAATTTAGGCTGAACGGGAGCTTTTTTACGTTTATTCCCGAATGCTCCCGCCGTTTTTTCTTTTTTCTCTCCCTCTTTGGAGAGACTTTTACCCCGTGTTTTTACCAATGCGTTATCCGCAGGCGGTTCAAATCCAGCAACCAAGATAGTCTCGACATTTTTGCCGAGCATGGTGATGATTTTTGACCATGAGATGTGCTCTGCTGAGGAGAGGAGCGTGATCGCTAGCCCCTCATTTCCCGCGCGTCCCGTACGCCCGATACGGTGGAGATAGTCGGTACTGACGTGAGGAATGTCGTAGTTGATAACGACGTCTAGCCCCTCGATATCCAAACCGCGTGCGGCAATATCGGTTGCGACGAGGATACGGGCAGATCCTTCACGAAATTCACTGAGTGCACGATCTCTGGCACCGTGTTTTTTATCGCCGTGAATCACAACATTTTTGAGACCGCTGGCGGTTAGATCGGCACTCACTTCGTCTGCTTCGGCTTTCGTACGGGTAAAGACGAGAACCTGCGGATAGTTGTTCGAGCCTATCAGGAATGAAAGAAGCTCTTTTTTACGCTCTTTTTCAACCGGATGAACCACTTGACGAAGCGTCATATCGGCGGCTTTGAGGTTATCGATCTCAACGAGGAGCGCTTTTTTGAGGATTTTTTCACTCAGTTGTTTCACCGCAGGGGTCATCGTTGCAGAAAAAAGCATGTTTTGGCGATTGAGCGGGAGAAGATCGATAATCTGCCCTACCTCACGGATAAAGCCCATATCAAAAATCGTATCGGCTTCATCAAACACCAAATACTCGATTCGAGAGAGCGGAACGTGCCCTTGTTTGTTCAGCTCGATCAAGCGTCCAGGAGTAGCAACGATGATATCAACCCCCTCTCCCAGCTCTTTCGCCTGACGTGCCATATTGGCTCCGCCATAGAGAGCGATACACGTTAGTTCAAGCCCCTGTGCATACGATTCGATCGCTGCGCACACTTGGGATGCGAGCTCACGTGTCGGGACGATGACCAATGCTCTGGCACTGGATTGTTTCCCTTGGAGTGTGAGTAATTTTTGGATGATCGGGAGGGCGAATGCGGCTGTTTTCCCTGTTCCGGTTTGTGCCGCTCCGAGAACATCTCGTCCCCGCAGTACGAGAGGAATCACCTGAGTTTGAATCGGTGTCGGCTCAGTGTATCCTTTCTCGATTAGGGTTTCGAGAAGGTGGGCATTAAGCCCTAAAGTCGTAAATGACATGATAATAGTACCTTTTTGGTATTTTGTTCATGAATGTTAACATTTTATCGCTTCAAACCTCCCATTTATGGCATTTTTTTTGCTACGATACCGCAATTGATTTGAGAGGGAGAAAAGAGTGAGAGCAATAATGCTTTTAGTGACGTTAGCAGCGTTTTCATGGGGGGCTTCGACAAGCGGAATTGTTTTGGATAAAAAAACGGCTAAGCCGATCGCATCTGCCATTGTCATTTCGGGAAATAAAGAGTACCGAACCGATGAAAACGGTACCTTTCGAATCCCCAAAACTAATTTAGTGGGTATCCGCGCTGTAGGATATGAGCGCAAATTTTATAAAAACAGCGGGAAAATGTATCTGAACCGTGTTATCCCGAAAGCCCTGTATCTTTCGAGCTTCGGGGCAACTCACGGTAAAATCATGGGCAATGCGAAACATTTGATCTGTACTACCGAGGTAAATGCTCTCGTTATAGACATCAAAATGGACCGTGGCCAAATTGCATTTAAAACCGCAAATCCAATTGCAAATAAAATCGGGGCTCAAGAGGTGATCTTGTTTAAAGACCTCCCGAAATTTGTGGCTGATTTGAAAAAAGAGGGAATCTATACCATTGCTCGTATCGTCTCATTCAAAGATACCCCTTATATCACTGCCTATCCGCAATTCGGGGTCAAAAAAACCGACGGGACACTGTTTAAAGACAAAGAGGGACTTTATTGGGTCGATGCTTCCCGTAAAGAGTCTTGGAAATACATCATTGATATTGCCGAAGAATCGGCCAAAGCGGGATTTGATGAGATTCAATTCGACTATGTTCGATTTCCGGACCGCAAAGGGATCAAATTTTCGGTCGAAAACAACCAAGCCAACCGCGTACAAGCCATCAGCGGATTTTTGGAAAGTGCCCGTACCCGCCTGATCCCCTATAATGTCTTTATCTCAGCCGATATTTTCGGCTACGTAAGCTGGCATGATGCCGATATCGAAATAGGTCAGCGTGTCGATGCACTTGCACCGTATGTCGATTATCTCTCTCCAATGCTCTACCCAAGCGGATTTAATGCGGGAATTCCGGGATATACCAATCCGGTTGCCGCGAACTATGAAATCGTAAAACACTCTCTCGATAAAGCCCTCGAAAAATCAGGCGGTTCACCGCTCGCTTATCGACCATGGCTTCAAGCGTTTCGTGACTACGCGTTTGATCGCCGCATCTACGGTGACAAAGAGATCCGAGATCAAATCCGTGCCAGTGACGACTTCGGAAGCTGCGGATGGATTCTCTGGAATCCGCGCAACGTCTATACGGCTGCAGGCTTAATCCGTCTCGAACGTACTGCCGCTAAAAAAGTAGTAAAACCAGCTTCGTAAGTGAATACGCTCCCCATCCATGAGGTGATCCGCGATATTCGCTCCACCCTCGTATCCTACAATCGCCTTATCCTACAAGCCCCTCCGGGGGCCGGAAAAACCACCGCTGTCCCCCTCGCTCTTTTGGATGAACCGTGGCTCAAAGAAAAACAGATCATTATGCTCGAACCCCGCCGTATCGCGGCTCGCAGTTCGGCATCACGCATGGCACAGTTACTGGGGGAAAAAGTCGGGATGCGGGTCGGATACCAAATCCGAGCCGAAAAAAAACTGAGCGATAAAACCAAAATTCTTGTCGTTACCGAGGGAATTTTGACTCGTATGCTCCAAAATAATCCCTCACTCGAACATGTTGCCCTCATTATCTTTGATGAGTTCCATGAACGCCATCTGCACAGCGATCTTTCCCTCGCCTTTGCCCTCCAGTCTCAGGAGTTTTTACGCGAAGATTTAAAGATTATGGTGATGTCGGCAACACTCGATACCCAGACATTGCAAACACTTATGGAGAATCCGCCTCTCATCACCAGCGAAGGTCGCAGTTATCCGATCACCTTAGAGTATTTACCGCCCAACAGCCCCACTGTTGAACCCAAAAAAATCGTCCCCGCACTGATGAATATACTTCAAAACAGCATTCAAAATGATGAAGGGGACATCCTCGTATTTTTACCCGGCGAGCGTGAAATCCGATCACTCGAAACCGCCCTCAAAGAGCATTGTAAAAGTATTGATCTCGATATCACACCCCTTTACGGTGAACTTTCCAAAGAGGCTCAGGAGCGAGCTATTTTCCCCTCAGCGAAGCGTAAAATCGTACTCGCCACCAACATTGCCGAAACAAGTCTCACCATCGAGGGGATCACAGTCGTCGTCGATTCGGGTCTGGAAAAAGTCCTCACCTTCGATCCCCGAAGTGGGATGGAACGGCTTATTACCCAAAAAATTTCTCGTGCTTCCGCCGATCAGCGTTCAGGTCGTGCCGGTCGTTTAAGCGAAGGGAAATGTTACCGACTGTGGAGCGAAACTTCTCATCACGCCCTCCCTCCCCATAAAGAGCCGGAAATTCGTCTGTGCGACCTCACACCGCTCGCTTTGGAACTAAGCGCATGGGGAGATTCGGAACTCTCATGGATCACCCCGCCTCCTGCAAAAGCGCTGAGTCATGGATTAGAACTTCTGAGTATCTTAGGGGCTACGGATTATAAAGGAAATATTACCCCTCACGGCAAAGCGATGATTGCATTAGGTCTTCATCCCCGACTTGCCCACATGATTCTCATCGCCAAAACCCTTGAAGCCCAGAGCGAAGCAATACTCCTTGCCGCATTGCTGAATGAACGCGATCTCTTTTCAAAAAGTACCCACCGTTCTTCCGATATGCGAGAGCGTTTTTGGATTCTATCGGATCATCTGCGTGGCAAAACAATCGCTGCCGAACAGACTCAAAACTCTGAAACCATACTCAAAACCGCAAGAGAACTATCGAACCGCCTCAACATGACGCTGCGACTATCAGAAAATTTCCCTTCATCGATGATTGCCCTTTTACTTGCCCTCGCCTATCCGGATCGAATTGCTCGTCTACGAACGCCAAAGGGGGATAAATATCTCCTCAGCAACGCTAAAGAGGCAATTTTAAGCCGTGAAGATGATTTACACGGTGAAGAGTGGCTCGTTATTTGTGAAAGCGACGGTGATTCGACGATGGCGCGTATCTATCGGTGTTCACCACTCGATATCAATCTATTGGAACGTCATGAGCCTGAACTTTTTACGAGAGAAGAGAAAATTAGCTGGAATAGCGAATCAAAACGGGTTGAAGCACGAGAGATTACGAGGATTGGGGCGATCATCCTCGACTCACACCCTCTTGCTCATCTCGACACTGTAGAGGTTAAACAAAAACTCTTAGAGGGGATCCGATATCATGGCATAGAGGCTTTGACTCACTCACCGCAAGCACTCTCTCTTCGCCATCGTCTCCAAGCCCTGCATCACTATTCACCTGAAAACGCTATGGGTGATTTTAGCGATGAATTTCTCCTAAATTCTTTGGAAACATGGCTTTTACCCCATATCACTACCCAAAGCTCACTGCGTGAATGTGAATCTCTCGATCTCTACACTATTCTAGCCTCACAGCTCACGTGGGAACAAACGCAACGATTAAACACCCTCTTGCCGACACACTTTAGCGCCCCCACCGGAAGTACCATAGCATTGGATTATTCTGATCCCGAAGCGGTCATTTTGGCAGTGCGGATACAGGAAGTTTTCGGTCTCACTACCCATCCGAGTATCATGGAGGGGAAAATACCGCTGCTGGTGCATTTGCTCTCCCCTGCCCGCCGTCCGATCCAAGTGACCCGTGATCTGGTCGGGTTTTGGGAGGGTTCATACAGCGATGTCAAAAAAGAGCTCAAAGGGAGATACCCCAAACACTACTGGCCGGATGATCCGCGCAATGCCGAGGCGACGAGCAGAACAAAAAAATATATGGGCAACTAACTGTGTACCCGTTCATGGTTCTACAGGCTCACCACGAACGAAACTATATTGATAGTTTTAAATACTCACCCGATCTTCCATCGCTTTCGTGAGAGAGAGGATATCGACATTCTCCAGACTAACCCCCGTCGGAACCCCCTGCGCAATACGGCTAAAGCGTACATCGCAATCCATCAGTTTATCTTCGATGTAGAGCATAACCCCCTGATTCGCGATCGAGGGAGTAAGGGCAAAAATCACCTCTTTAATCCCGCTTTGGATAATCCCGCGTAAATGGGAAATATCGAGCTCTTCAATTGATTCAAGGACAAAATAGCGCCCGTCAAACAGAGCATTCTCTTCAAAAGTCAAAATATCTTTGGCATTTTCAACAATACAAAGGATTTCGTGATTACGCCGTTCATCACTGCAAATAGCACACAATTCGTCTTCGCTCAACCCTCCGCACGATCGACATTTTTTGAGGCTGGTGATCGCATTTTCGATTGCGTGGGCAAGTTTAAGTGCACCGAAACTGTCATGCATCACCATATGATACGCTAAACGGGTCGCGGACTTTTGTCCGATAGTTGGGAGCTGTTGGAGTGCATCAACAAGGCGGTTAAATTTTTCAAGTGATCTTTTCATAATCGATATTGTAGCAAAGGTCGTGCCATAAATAGTTTAGTCTTATTGACTCAATTAAGCTAACACTCTTTTCGACATGGTATAATTGCGCGAAAAATATGTTTTTGGAGTTATTGCGTGGAAGAAATGAGCTATTATGAGATTTTAGAGGTCACCAAAAATGCCAACGGAGACGAAATCAAAAAAGCCTACCGAAAAATGGCGAAACTTTACCATCCAGACCGTAATCCGAACGATGACACGGCAGAACATAAGTTCAAACTCTGCAATGAAGCGTACCAAGTTTTGAGTGATGATCAACAACGTGCACGCTATGACCGTTACGGCAAAGAAGGACTGCAAGGGGGGGCGGGTCGACGAAGCAGCGGCGGCGGGTTTGATGATCTCGGAAGTATTTTCGAAGAGATGTTCAACGGCTTTGCAGGCGGCGGACGCAAACAATCTCGTG
>Ga0156221_1035_pt1 | contig 14073 bp, 15 predicted proteins | sample RifCSPlowO2_12_FD_107869 | JGI IMG/M metagenome (GOLD analysis project Ga0156221, IMG submission 107869) | Sulfuricurvum sp. RIFCSPLOWO2_12_FULL_43_24
CTGAAAAATGCGGCCGAAGAGCTCAAAGAGAAATTTTTTGCCAATATGTCCCAACGTGCCAAAGACGCTTTTATCGAAGAACTCCAATTTTTAGGTGCAGTTAAAATGAAAGAGGTTGAAGCCGCGCAACGCCGAATTGTCGATGTGGTACAAGCCTTGGCGGAGCAAGGTGTCTTACAGCTCGGTGAATCTGAAGAGATGCTCGAATAGCTATAGCCGCTCCAAAAGATAAGCGATTATCGGCAAAGTGACCAAAGCAATGATAATCCCGTAACCGACCAACGCCGCACTAAGTGCCGGAGCAAATCCTGCCGCAATTGCCAATGCACCTGCGGTAATCATAGATGGCATCCCCGATTCAAGCACCGCCGTTTTCAGTGCGAGAGGCTCAGTTCCCATCGCAAACAAAATTCCAAATGCAATCAACGGCATTACCATCAATTTGACCATAAGAGCTTTTGTAAAGAGAGGATAATCAATCCCCCCTCGAATCCGGAGCGAATACCCTACCGATACCAAGGCTACCGGTACAAGCGTAGCCGAGAGTATCTGTAAGTAAGGGATCATGCGTGAGGGCATTTCACCCCATATCATCGCTACCAGCAGCATCAAAAAAGGGGGAAACAAAAAAAGTTTTTTGAGAATCAGCCGTTTATGGATGTGTCCCGTTTCATACCGGGCCAAAACAGCGCTGCCATAGAGGGAGAGGATCAAGAACGTCCCGAACTGATCGTACATTAGGACATAAGGGATTGCCGCATCTCCTAAAAGTGTTTGAACAATCGGTATCCCGACAAATGATGTATTTCCCAACGGAAGGACAAGCAACAAAGCAGCACGAACTTCAGGGGGATGATTTTTTGTCAGTACCATAACGATAGCTACGGTAATCGGCAACAATAACCATGGAATAAGCACGACACCCAATGCTGACATATCCATATGGATCTTAGGAACTTGCAGCAATATTGTTGCAGGAAGAGAGACATAAATAACAAAAAAATTGAGACTTTTGGCCAAATCGACGGGGGCATCCGTTCGCTGGAGAAGAACACCCAAAAGCAATAAGCCGATAATAAATGCAAACGGTTCCATCTTCTACCTTAATTGTACTAAGCGAATACTATTGCGAACCCCCTTTTAATTCTCTAAAATGCGGTTATAATGATAATTATGGAATCAGAAAATGGAGGTGTATCATGGAAACCAAGTTTATTAATGAGCCTTTCAAAGCATCACTCGATGCCAATACCGAGTATTTGTATTGTACTTGCGGTCTTTCAAAAACATTCCCGTTTTGTGATGGGAGCCATAGCGGAACCGACAAAACACCCATCAAATTTTCCGTCGAAGTAGAAACCGACAAATGGCTTTGCCGATGTGGGCGTTCAGGGCGTAAACCCTACTGTGACGGATCACACCAGCAGGGTTAATGCAACACTATACGTCACCGAAAATTTCTTTAACAACGATTCTAAAATGGCAATTATCCAAATTACTGCATCGTCGTGAGAAAATTGCGACCAACCGGAGCATCCTAACGCAAGAAGATTTACCAAGCGGTGAGTATGCCCTCTGGCTGGGACACGCATCTTTGTGGCTCAAGATGGGAGAGTCAACGGTAGCAATCGATCCGGTACTCGGAAATCTCCCGCTGTATCGCCGATACAGTGTACTCCCCCTCCCCAAAAAGCAATTACGTGCCGATGTCATCCTCATTACCCATGCCCATTATGACCATTACGACAAAGCATCCGTTTTATTTTTATTGCAACAAAATCCAAAGACGATTATCGTTGCACCGAATGGATTTTGGCGATATTTAAAAGGGAAAATTACACGTGAACGATGCTTTGAACTGGAATGGTGGGAATCGGTCATGGTAGGAGGATTATTTATCACTCTTGTCCCCTCAAAGCATTGGAGCAATCGTATCCATTTTGACATGAACAAAGCGTTGTGGGGTGGATATGTGATCCAAAACAGCGAGCATACGCTCTACCATAGCGGTGACAGTGCGATGGGGGAGCATTTTAAAGAGATTAGAGAGAGATTTGATATCGATGAAGCATTTTTACCGATCGGTGCCTACCGACCCGAGCCGATTATGCGACATTTCCATATTTCACCGCCTGAAGCGCTCCAAGCGGCACGAGATTTAGGGGCAAAAACCCTGATACCGATCCATTACGGAACCTTTAAACTCTCTGATGATTCGCTGGATGAGCCGATCGAGTGGTTCGAGCAACTAACCCTGTCCGCGCCCTATCCGTTTCATTCACGTATATTGCGTGTAGGGGAAATTTATCGTTTCAACGAAATATCAACATTCAAATCAACCTGATCACGCACGCTCAAAAAAACCATTTTCGGCGGAGTGATCCCAAAATCGGACATTTTCAGACTGCTTTTGGCTTTGATGCGTACTTTAGAGGCTTCTTCAGTAATTGTTCCTTCAAAACTCATCGGTTTGGTTACACCATGGAGGTTCATTGAACCTTTAAGAAGCACATTATCCCCCCCTTTTGCCACTACCTCTTTGATATCAAATACCGCCATATGAAATCGATCACATTCCATCGTTTCACGCATATGTTCATCACGCTTTTTATTATCGCTGATCAAATCGAGCATCGATGCTTCTACTGAACCTTTCAATGTCGAAGGATCTTTATCCATACTAAGAGCAGAAACAATTTTTTTCGTCACAGGGTCAATGCTTGAATCCCCAAAAACTTCCGTATGTGCTTTAATGCTCCCTGATTCAAAGCTCAAATTTCCCGCAAATGCGGACGTTGCCACTAAAACCACTACCAAACTCACTATTTTTTTCATGTAACTCTCCTAAAATAAAATGGAAAAAGAAGGGAAAATACCCCAAGTACCGTCACAGCAATCCAAAGCTGATGTTCTAACGCAATAGCGTTAGCAGCCGATGTTGCAATCCATCCAACTCCGATCATCGCCAAAGCGGTCACTCTGATATTGCGCAGTTGAATCAATTTATGAAATACAAGGACATTATAGTACGAAATTGCAATCGGATAGACAATCGCGAGTCCGATAGGTTTTTCTAGCCAATACAAAATATAACTCACAATGAACAGTCCCAAAACAACAGGAATCTGTTTTAAGAGTTCATCCCCAAAATAGTATGCGGCATAAACTCCCACTAAATGAGAGGCTATAATCAGCAATGTATATTCGCTCCAAATGTCCATAGCTTCCGATCGGCTCAGTGTTTCAAAGAGGGCTGAATCAGCAAAGATCCAGAGCATCATCACGATAACAAGCCGCCACGGAAATTTTTTGTACTCAATCTGTGGCAGACGATTGAGATGAAAAAACCGTAAGGCCACAATAGAAATAAGGGGGAAAACAAGAGCGATAACCCCTCTCTCTTCAAAAGGATAGGTATACAGTGCTGTCCCTATGGCATACGAAATAGCAAGCCCGAACGAGAGCTGAAGCTTCCCTTGCGAACCAAAGATGTAAAGGAGAAGCGGTGTCGTATATCCGACAACAAAACCGAGTGCCAACAACATCCCAAGCGAGTAATTGGGGTAAAACCACGAAATCATAATCTGAACCCCAAACAAAAAGTAAAGTTCAGTTTTTAGATCTTTGTGTCGCCAAAGCGCATTAAAGAGTGCCCCCATTACTCCGCCGATAGGGAGGGTAAAAAGGTCATGGATATGGGAATCAAACGCACCCACTACCCCTGTTTGTGCGATAAGGAGATAATACAGAAGCTGTGAACTGAGTACGATAACGAGAAGGTTCACTGTTTGCCTCGCAATACCAGCCAATATACCAGAGCAAATGAGGTGTCATAGAGTGCCACCAAGAGGGCAATTCCATCCAGCGCACCCGCCATATAGAGTGCGGCAAATACGGAAGCGCACAAAACCCTCACGCTCGCACTAAGCTCCGCAAAACGGTGCGGATCACTGTGGATTCCATACCAGTGCATCAATCCCGTCCCGATCATAAAAGCAAACACAATATACTCATACGTTCCGCTAAAATTAAATCCGAGCAGCGGGAAAAGTGCCGCACCGCCGAGGATAAGAATCACCCCTCCCCCTGCATCACTCAAAAAACCGCTCAAATGATAGAATTTGAGGGGCGAATCGAGTCGAAATCGAATCCGCTCATAGGTAATCCAAAGGACCATGACAACGAGTAAGGCACCAATCAGGGCACGTATTCCCAAAAACGGCTCAATCGCTCCGATAAATCCTCCTGCTTCAATGATTCCAGCGACACTAAGGGTTAGCGCCATCAGTGCCATCAATACCGTCCAAAGTACGGCGTAGACTCGACGAAAGAGATTAGGCAAAAGATGGTGCATGATCGCAAGTGCCATAAACGCCACCCCAAGTCCCATCGCGATATGGGCATGTCCGACCACCAAATCGTTACGATGGATCAATGCGCGGATTTCGGGAATAAAGAGGAAATTTCCCTGCAAATCAACAAAGACGAATGCTGCAATCGAGAGGATCAGATACGGATTCGTTTTAAAATTCACCCCCGCATCACGGAGCCAAACCCATAACAGCGGAAGATATAGGAGCGTCAAATACTGAAAAAACCACTCTTCGTTGTAACTGAGATTATGAAAGAAGTTACGGATAATGAGAGAGAGTGCATAACCGACCAACGGCACAATCCATAACCCATGCCAGCGAGGTTTGAATTCCTGTGTGGCAACAAGCTTGATGAGCAGATAATAGAGGGGAATAAGGGTAAAACTCATCCCCAGTGTATTATCACCGTGGGGTCCGACAAGGGTCTGTTCTACTTGACCGTATTGCGGGTTCATCAACACCACCAATGCAATCGGTGCAACAATCACAGCGAGAAGCGATACATTGACCCACAAAGGACGTTTTTCATAGCGGCGCAAGGCATCTACGAGGGCAAGGAGATAAAACACTCCGCTAAAAGCAAGGAGGAAGTTCAGCTGATAAGGGAAATCGTAAAACGGCAATCCCCGAATATTTCCAAACAGCAGTGCCATAGACATGAAGAGTAAAAAGAGGTTCCAAACAACGAAATAACGGCGCAAATGGCCTATCGCATTTTCGGACAAAACTCCCTCTTTTTGAAACAGCGCAAACGGCAGCAGTGAGAGCATCAACGGGAAAAATCCGTACAACATCTGCGAAATATGTAACGACCGTGCCCTCTCAGGAGAAAGGAGCGTCATCGACCCGTCCAGCCCCAACATCTCGACCGCATAAACGAGCCCTGCGAAGAGTCCGAAAATCAGCCAAACAAGCGCGAGAGGGAGTTCATTGTTTATGAATTTGCTTAACAAGACCATCCTCCATCTCAATAATTATATCTGCGTAGTCAGCAATTTTTTTGTCGTGAGATGCAACCACGAATCCTGTCCCTTGATGTGAAAATTCTCTAAACAGTTCATACACCCCGAGCGCATTTTTCGTATCCAGATTCCCCGTCGGCTCATCCGCGAACACGACGGAGGGGTGATTGATAAGGGCTCTGGCGATCGCGGCACGCTGGCGCTCTCCGCCGGAGACCTCATCGCTATAGCGTTTCCCCAGCCGCTCAATCCCCAAACTTCCCATCAGCGGATCGATTAATGTCGGATCGAGGGCTGCTAACGCCACGTTTTCACGGAGCGTCAAATAAGAAATCAAATAATGGAATTGAAAAACAAACCCGATATGCTCCCGTCGGAAATGGTCGATATTCCCCAATTCACTCAGGGTTTTCCCATCGTATCGGACACTTCCATGCGATGGTTGCAATAACGTTGAGAGAATAGAGAGAAGCGTTGTTTTCCCGCTTCCGCTCTCGCCGATAATCGCCGTAAAGCTTCCCGGTAAAATCTCGATATCGACCCCGTTCAACACTTTCTCATGACCGTAGAAGTGTTCCAGTCCCAGTGCTTCGATCTTCATGCTCCACCTCGTTGAATCAAGCTCATCGGGTCGATACGGGAAGCATAAATGGCAGGAAGAAGTGTTCCAAACAGTGCCATCGTAACCGATACAATAAACACTTTTAACGCTAACGCAAACGTGATCTCTCCATTGATGTATCCTTGAAACTTATCGGCATGCTCTATCATCTCCAATATCCCCAGCGAAGCCCCAAGTGCTACGGTATAGGCGAGAACCGCGATAATCAGCGTCTCACTTAGAAGCTTTAAAATAATGGTGCTCGAAGAGAGCCCGATGGAACGCATAATTCCAAACTCCCCCTTACGGTCATTCACCACCATACTCATCATACTCACGATGCCCAATATCCCCATTAAAAACGCCATGGCCCCGATCACGTCGGAACTGGTTTTGATAATCTTGAACTGGTTGTACGAATCGATAAATCCGTCGGTTGTTTTCGCTTCCATTTCAGGATTTGCAGTATTGATCTGCTCTATGATGGTATCACTTTGACTCAAATCATCGAGTGCGATCAGAAAAATAGAGCTACTTTTGTGAAATACCTCTCCCGCATCCCCCAGATTCATAACCACCCCACCGTCTTCGAAACCGATACGGCTTTTAAACACACCGCTGACTTTGAATTCTTTTTTTGAAAGGGATATTGTTTCGGGGTGCTTGAGCGTTTCATAGATCTTAGACCCCAGCATCACTTCACCGGAGCGTGGAGAAGAGCCTTTTGTCAATGTATAACTTTTAAAACGGTTTTCACTTGCACCGTAAATACCGACAATCGGAAGCGGATCGACGGGAGCTGCCCCTAAAATGAGGGCGCTCACCTCTTTGACCCCTCCCATTTTGGAAATCTCTACGGTAACAGAGCGGTTAATATCACTGAAAAACGTATCGGCAATCCCTTTTTGGGTAACGATAATATCCCCATCGGTTTTGAGCATCGAGCTGTACATGCTCACCACACCCCCGGAAATAGCACTGATGAGGAAAATAGCGGCGATAGAAACACTCATACTGATAAAAATGAGGGCCGTTTTAAACCGGTTTTTACGAAGAGCTTTGAGCGGTGTAATCACTGCTCAATCGCTTTTTTAAGTTCGGCTGTAGTTTCTATAAATTCAACTTTGGTAAGAAAGTTCCCGCGAAATTTCATCACGGTGATTTTATCTTCCTGATAGGGGAAGTTAAGCCCCTGCTCTTCATCTTGGATCAAAAGCACCGTATGGGTATATTTGCGCATTTTCGGCAATGCGAAACTTTCGGTGATAAATTTTGGCATTTGGCTGATATCGGCCACAAATGCCGCTTTATTTTTTACCAGATACCCTTTTTCTTGAACAGTAAGATACTCGTTGACCGTGGCTCCCGTCCCTTTTTCAAACGCCATAATCAGCGTTTTCGGCATCGCTTTGAGGGTAAGACGTTTACCGAACTGATCGTTTAGATCAAGCGGCATTACCGATTGACCTACTTTATACGGAGCCGCCCAAACACTGAGTGCAACCATCAACAAAATGATAACCTTTTTCATAATAGATCCTTATACCTGATTAACTGACGAAAGTATAAAAGAAAAAAGGATAATTGACGGTTAATAGACCTTAATGAGTCAGTTTGCTTAAAATCGTTTCAAGCTCTTTGTGCTGTCCCAACGTGAGGGCAAAACTCTGATCCATCACTTTATCCAAATGATTCATCTCGGTGAGGGTAATCCCAAAAGGATCTTTTTTCGCCACCTTGCTTATCCCCGAAGAGATCGTGACATTATCGAGTTTCTTGGAACTATGACGGATAAAATAGGTAAGAAAATATCCGCCCGAGTGGTCTTTTTCGATTGCGACGACAACACGCGACGCATTTGAACCGTTCCATGAAAGATCGGGAGCAAGGGTTTTAAAATCTTCGACAGAGAGATACCCGACATAGACTTTCGTATAAATATCATGATAACGCTGGGTTGCATTGCGTCGGAAAAATTCCACATCGATCGGATCTTTGGCGCGCAGTGATCGGCTCATCCACGTTAATGTGCTGTAATATTTAAATGCCGCAATTTTAAGTTCTTCGGCATGGGCAATCTTAGTACTCTCGACACGAATCATCGGATCGCGCTTGGATTTACTGCTGAGGCGGTCTAAAATATGACGGGCGCTGTAGGGTTTGGTAAGCCATACCGAGGCATACGGCGGAAGATCGGAAGTCCCGGTTGCCCCCTCATTTAAAACCAACAAAGCTTTCACTTGATAACGGGGAAAAAGGACCTCGAGAAGTGCCCGTTTTTTGCGGAGCCGTTTTTTCAGATTGCTCACCGATTTAACGAGGGTCATCTCAACAAAAAAGAGCTCTTTATCGGTAAAAAGCAATCCGTCAAATTCGCCGATCTCTTTGTGACGGGCTCGGTAGATGATCTGCCCTTTCCAGCTTACCGAGAGGGCATCGCTTTGGGCGCGGGTACGATGTTTATGGGGGCCTTTGATAATAAAACTTTTAATCTGCGGTTCGTTAGCGGCGTAACGGAGAAGTTTTTCGTAGATGTAATTTTCATACACCTCTCCCTCGAATGAGCGAAATGCACTGATATACCCCTCATCTTCCATCGTAAGACCTTTGGCCTCTAACGAGAGAAGATGATCGATGTTATAGTCGTAATAGAGGAGGTTGTCGCCAAGTTCATCATCCCCATCAGGGATAACCGTTTCGTTAATTGTGAGCATAAAACTCTTCTTAGTGCAAATTTAGGGTACTTTGCAAATACCCGTCATCATTTTACCTTATTTTTTGCCACTTGAGTATCCTTCACGTACAAGGAGCAAAGCCCCTTGTCCTACGCTAACGCTGTGTTTTACTCGGCGTAAAGCCCACGTGCAGTGACACCGCACTTCTTAAAGCCATTTTTTGATACAATAAAACATGCAGCAAAACCGACCAACCGAAGATCAAATCCGCGCCCAATTCGTCACTTCGTTGATGGAATATTTCAAAATCGAGGAGGATATCAACCTCCGCGCGCACGTTGCCGACTTAGTGCGCACGATTCAGCCCTCCCATTATCGTGAGTTTTTTCGCCGCCTCTCGTCACGCTCTATGCCGTATAAAAGCGGGTTTGAAAAGATTTCCCTGATTGCCGAAGAGTTTGAGGGTGAGATGCTTACCCCCATCGAGCAAGAGGCTCAGGAGAGAGCGCAAAAGCTCTACGCTCTGATGTACGATTTGCACCGCGAGATCAGTCTGGTGCGAGATGGGGAGAAAAGTGCGCTTGAGCGGTTCGAGTCTATCCGTTTTACCTCGATCAAACGTCAGGGTGAAGAAAAAAGTCTACTCGATGAGACCGATATTAACGTGGTAAAAGCCCTCAGTAAACGGTGGATTTACGACTATGTTTCACTCGACCGGAGCCTCTTTGAAACCCGTGTCACCCACGAGTACCGTAACGAAATATTGCGTCGTGAACGCGATAAAAACACGACCCTTGCCGCAGGGTTCAAAGCCAAATTGCTCCGATCGGTCAAGCAAAAATGATTACTCTCCCGCTCGCTTTGATCGATCGTGAAGATCTCAGTCTCATGGAACGCGCACTTCTCCCCCTCATCGCCCGTCATACCCAGCAGTGGGGTGACAAACCCGGTGATATCGATGCCTCTACCCTCGCCCAGGTGATTCGTCATAGCCCTCGTGAAGTAATCGAAGCACTCGATATTATGGTGAAGAAAGGGATTTTAAAAACGATCCGCCGCAAAACAGCGCAAGGGGTAATGATCTACTATGCCTTTGCCCCGATTGCCACCCTCCCATCACCGGTTATGGCTCTCACAGCGAGCGAGTACAGCGACAGCAGCTATTTTCTCAATATCAACAACGATACGTTCGAAGAACTCCACGCTTTCGCGCTCGAATTGTGTGACCGTGAGGGATTACGTCGAGAATTATTTGAAGATTTTAACCTCTATCAGCGTTCAAAAAATAACCGTTCATTCGACTGGTGTGCGGAGTTTGAGCGTTGGGTACGCAAAGAGATCGCTTCCAATGCTCCGGTTATCGCTTCGCAGCAAACCCTCGCAGAGGCAAAACCGACCACCGAAGAGTTCGAGATGGCGCAATATTTCATCCGCCATCTCTCTTCCATCGACCCTCAATTCGAAGAGCCGTTCGATGTCATGAGTTGGGCCGCTCAGATAAAACTCCTCATTGAAACAGGGGGATATACCCTACTGGATGTGAAAGCGGTTATCGACTGGCTCTTTAGCGCCAAAGGGGATTGGTTCCGTCCCAATGTCCCGGATGCGTATCATCTGCGTAAACATTTCAAACGGCTTATCGCGCATACCCGCTCATTCCGAGACGGCAAACCGCGCCTCCCCGATGGGGTCGATCTGTTCGATCTTTATGAACAGATGTAGGATTTAATAGTTCTACAAGAGATCTAATTAAGAACAAATTCGATCCGTCGGTTTTTGGATCGCCCCTCTTCGGTCGTATTGGGAGCGATCGGATCGGCATCCCCCATCCCGTTTACCGTAATGATACTCAGATCAATCCCCTGCGTTGCCAAATACTCCGCGACTACTTTTCCCCGTGCTTCAGAGATAATCTCATTCGTTGCATAAAGATGTTTGAGACGCTGTGGCGGAATATCGTCGGTATACGAATTGATGATAATCGATTTGTTTCCAGAGACTTTGAACACTTTTGCCCACTCATTCAACCGTGTTTTTCCCGCTTCGTTGAGGGCGACTATCCGATTGTCAAACAGCTGAAAATTGCGGAAATACGCTACCGGTGCTGGAGTTGTTGCTAAGGGTTTTTCAATAATCGGCTTCGCAGCAACCGCAATCGGTTTTTCAACTTTCGGTTCGGTTTTTACGATAGGGGTTGGGGTGATGATTGCCGGTGCCGTAATTTTGCTCACAGGGACAACAGCGACCGGTTTTACTTCCGCAACCGGAGGCGTTAATACCGGAACGTTTGTTGGGGTTGGTTCCGGCGCGCTAAGCGGTTTGATCTCATTGGCGGCAACTACCATCGGCGTTATGGTTTGACCCGGTTTGAGTTTTTCAATCTCCATCATCACACACGCCCCTTTGACATCACGGGCGGTCAGCGTATACGTATTCCCTTTTGCCTGCCATATCGGGTTTTTAAGCGGCTTGAGATCTTGATCCAATCCCTGATATTTACGGACACCATACCCTTTCGGTACATTAACGGTAAGGATATTTTCTGCCGTCACGCAATCAGGGCTCCCCTTGCAATCCCCGCCGCTGAGGAGTATTTTATAGACACCGTTCTCTTCCGATACCAAAAAATCGTCTTTATACGCACGCTGCACATACGAATAGCGATCGGTATTGGCAAAAGAGAGTTTAACGCTTCCGTCTTTCAATTTTTCAATCGAATGCTCTTCAGGTCGGACATAAACAATCCGATTTGAATCAAATCCGCGATCAAACATAAATCCGTAGTTTTTATTTTTAGCACCTTGATAATTAAAGTGAAAAATTCCTTCTGAAAAATCGGCTTGCGGATAAAAAATCATCTCCGATACATCAGCGCTCAAATGAGCCCAACTGAGCCCTAGTGTTAGTAGTCCGATAGCTATTTTAGTTTGCATTATCACCTCACTGTAATAAAGGAATGATACACTATCAACAACCAATCTTCGGTTAAAGGAGAAAATCATGAACCTATTATCTCTTTATCTCGATCATCCAATCAGCAAATCAGCCCTAGAGTATTCCTTTGATTTAACCATGAACAAAGGGGTTGAAAACGGTTACTACGGCCGGAATGATACCCTGCATGCGCTCCTTGCCCCTTTTGGCGTTTTGACACTGATCGCGGATGAGAAAAGAACTATTTTGAGCGCGCTCTCAACGCTGGGCATATCGATGGAAGATGAACAAAAACTGATCACCCAAGATTACCCCATCCAAATCGATCCGAATCACCCCGAAGCGTTCAGCATCACCAATCAAGTGATTATCCTCCGAGAAGATACCGTATTAAGCCTCAATGTCATCGCTCTGGCGATTTCGCAAAGCGTCGGATTGGAACATTACGAAAAGCGGCTCGATACCCTCTTCTCCCAAAGCCGTCGAATCGTGGCATCGATCCATCATTTCTCGATCAGCCGGCGTTCGCATCTCATGCAGTTTGCCAAACGTCTTGCCCTCACCCGCCATGATATGGTCAGTAATCTGCTGTTACTCGACAAACCCAATATTCTATGGGATAACGAAGAAGCGGAAAATCTCTATAACCGTCTTGCCTTTATCCTCGAGCTCTACGACCGTCACGAAATTGCCCTCTCCAAACTCTCTCAAATCAAAGAGGATGTCATGCTCGTTATGGACATCATCAACCACAAAAAAAGTGAATTTTTAGAATGGATCATCATCGTCCTCATCGCCGTCGAAATTGTTATGGGTATTATGGAGATGGTAAAATAAGTGTGCTACAATAAACCCCATACGATGTAAAAAGGAGAACAGCATGAAGAAAGTATTGATGTTGATGGTATTGGGAGTTTCTGCCCTCGTAGCCGCCGATGGAGCAAAGCTCTACGGAGCCAAATGTGCCGAATGTCACGGCGTAGACGGTAAAGATGCTGCCATTTCCGGCAAAGCGATCGCAGGGGACGCGGCGGCATTGACAAAACTCATGGGATACAAAGCGGGCAGTTTCGGCGGTGATCAAAAAGTGACGATGCAAGCCTCTCTTGAGGGGTTGAGTGATGATGATTTAAAAGCCGTTGGTGCCCATGTCGGAAAGTTGAAATAATCCTTACGCGAGGAGCTTGAAAAACTCCTCTTTTCTTTGATAAGCACTTTTATTCATTATTCTTATTTTTTCGTTACAATACTTCATAAAGCTCATCCAATAAAGAGAGTTCCTATGCAAACGATTCAACGCTATTTCCCGGATATTCAAGAATGTATCCATGATTTCAGTATTAATCTCGAAAGTATGCACACCGGTAGTACCGATAGCCGTCTCTACACTCAAGCCCTAATCGAGCATAAACAGCTGTTTTTAGATCTTCTCCTCTCGAGCACCGAAGAGGAAATTGAAAAAAATACCCTCACCCTCGTCCAATTTACCATCGAATACGAGATATCCTACCTTTTTTTATACAGTGAGCTCATCACGATCGCCCGAAAACTTCTCGGCACTCTTGTCGAACAACAGGATTTTGAGAATATCGCCGAAATAAACCGCTATTTTGCAAGGCATGAAGATCGGATCAGTGTTTTGTACCTGCAAAAATTTCTAATGCAGCTTACCCTCAAAGGTGAACTCCGTCTCTCCCATATCGCGATCATGCCCGATAAAAAATTTATGATCCATTATGAGTCCCATATTCGTTGGATACTTAATCTTATTCATTATGTCCAAGAGAATAAATTCGACGATACCTACCCCGAACTTAACCCAAATCTCTGTGAATTTGGCCGGTGGATGCACAGCGCAACCACCACCTATCTCCTCTCAACGTCCCATTTTAAAGTGATCGACAAACTCCATATCAATCTCCATGATCTGGCAGCCAATGTCATCAACTATTGCAAAAGCAAAAGGGCTCGCCCTGCAACCCTTATCCATCTTATGCAGCGGATTGATTACTATTCTCTTGAGATCGGAAATGAGATCGCTTTTCTCAACGAGATCGAAGAAAGTGCCAAAGATCCCCTCACCCATCTGCTAACCCGTCGGCTGTTTGATAAAATCATGATGAATAAGCTCGATATCTCCAAGTCAACCGGCAGAGAGTTTTCTCTGATGATGTGTGATTTGGACCATTTCAAAGGGATCAACGATACCTACGGTCATGCAGTAGGAGATATGGTACTTAAACACTTTTCTGGTATTTTGGAGCAGACACTTCGTAAATCCGATTATATTTTTCGATTCGGAGGAGAAGAGTTTATGATCTTGCTTCCCGCTACAAGTAAAGAAGAGGCACTTCTCCTTGGACAAAAAATATGCGATACAACAGCTGAGAGAGAGCTCCTATTGGATGAAGTATCCATCCGCTACACGGTCAGCATTGGAGTGGTATCCGTCCTTCTCGGCAGCTCAGTACCCATCCAGCAAGATACGATAGATCAATTTGTCATGCAAGTCGATGAAAAACTCTATC
>Ga0156221_1018_pt1 | contig 13864 bp, 12 predicted proteins | sample RifCSPlowO2_12_FD_107869 | JGI IMG/M metagenome (GOLD analysis project Ga0156221, IMG submission 107869) | Sulfuricurvum sp. RIFCSPLOWO2_12_FULL_43_24
AAGAACTACCGCATCGGAACCCTTCGTCAACATCTTCACTTCACCCACAAAACCGTCCGTGAAGAGTGTGCATCGGTTCTCACAGGGGATATGGAGCACGAAGTCTATCGGGTCGAAAAAATCCTCTTCGGTCTGGGATTTACACAAGACGATTTGGAGAAAGACCCTCTCAGTTTTTCAGGGGGGTATCAAATCCGTCTCAACCTCGTCAAACTCCTCGTCACCGAACCCAATCTGTTATTGCTCGATGAGCCGACCAACTACCTCGACATCGTCTCTCTGCGCTGGCTGGCAAGCTTTATCCGAGCTTTTGAGGGTGAAGTGATCCTCATCACCCATGATCGCGATTTTATGGACTCGGTCAGTACCCATACGATGGGATTACGTCGTAGAACTATCTCTATCATCAAAGGCAATAGCCATAAATATTATGAGATGATGGAGAGCGAAGATGAACTCTACGTCAAAACTAAAATCAATCACGATAAAAAACGTGAAGAACTTATCGATTTTGTCGCCCGAAACAAAGCCCGTGCTTCCACGGCGGTCATGGCACAGTCTAAACAAAAAGAGCTGGACAAGATGGGAGTTATGGAATCACTCGAAGGGGAAAAAGATCTCTCTTTTTCCTTCTCGTATAAACCTACCCCCGCCAAAATCATTATGCAGGTGAAAGATCTCTCCTTCGGATACAGTGCCGATGAGCTCCTCTTCCATAATCTCTCATTTAATATGGAGAGTAAAAAATGCCTCGCTATCATCGGGAAAAACGGTAAAGGTAAATCAACCCTCCTCAACACCCTCGCAGGGGTTTTAACGCCCAACGGTGAAATCACTTCCCACCCTTCCACCGCCATCGCCCACTTCGGTCAAACGAACATCGACCGCCTCGATAAAAACCGCACCATCACTGAAGAGATCCAAAGTGCCGACAATACGCTTCAAAATGTCCGTATTAGAGGTATCTGCGGAACCATGATGTTCAGCGGCGACGATGCCGATAAAAAAATATCTATCCTCTCGGGGGGAGAGCGCAGCCGTGTCATGCTGGGGAAAATCATCGCCACCCCTGCCAACCTCCTCTTCCTCGATGAGCCGACCAACCACCTCGATATGCAGTCTATCGATTCACTCTGTGACGCGCTCAAACGGTTTGAAGGCTCTGTCGTCATTGTCACCCACTCCGAAATGCTATTGCGTGAGTTAGCCGATCAACTTATCATCTTTCGTGAGGGAAATGCAGAGTTTTTCGACGGTGGATACGATGACTTCTTGGAGAAGATCGGATGGGATGAAGAAATATCTGATGCTCCCAAACCAGTCAAAGTGACTGCGAATGTCAATAAGAAAGAGCAAAAACAGCAGCGTGCCGAACTGATCCAAGAGCGCTCCCGATTGCTGAACCCACTCAAAAAAGAGATCGACTACTGCGAAAATACAATTATGACCCTAGAGGAGAAGGTGAAAACGGCTCACGAACAGCTGATCGTCTACTCCAATCAAGGGGAAAGCGCTAAACTCATGGAACTCTCCAAACAGGTTGCCTCGGATGAAAAGATGATCGAAGAGCTGTTCGAGAGGCTCGAAATTGCCAGTGATGACTTTGAACGAATCACCAAAGAGACCGATGAAAAACTCGAAGCCCTCTAAGGTTCGTCTGGACAAACTCCTCGGCTCGCTTGGGTATTGCGTGCGCAAAGAGGTTGCCGCTCTTCTACGTGAGGGTATCATCACCCACACCGAAAATCTTCCCCTAAAAAGTGATACCAAAGTCTCGCATAACGAAATCCTCTTTGAGAACGAGCTGCTCGATCCTCCTACTGGGATGGTGATTTTAATGCACAAACCTATAGGATTCGTCTGCTCCCACGATGATGGCGAGGGTAAGCTCGTCTATGATCTCCTCCCGCCGCGTTGGAGAATGCGCGACCCGAAAATCTCCACGATCGGGCGGCTCGACAAAGAGACAAGCGGACTACTGCTCCTCACCGACGACGGACAACTCCTCCACCGCCTCACCTCTCCGCGTCACCATGTTTCCAAACTCTACGAAGCGACTCTTGATCGACCACTCCGAGGTGACGAAGCAGAGATTTTCGCGTCTGGAACGCTGATGCTGAACGGTGAAAAAAGCCCCTGCCTACCCGCTAAATTGAAAATCATTGATGAGACTCATGTGACACTAGAGATCACCGAAGGACGTTACCATCAGGTACGGCGAATGTTTGCAGCGGTAGGGAATCATGTCACTGCACTGCATCGCTCTAGCTTCGGGGATTTGAGGCTTTGGGATTTAAAAGAGGGGGAGTATCGGTTACTTGACCTAGAGGAAATGGCAAACTAATCCGTCATTCCCGACTTGATCGGGAATCTAGCTTTTTTAAATAATTCATGGTATATCTTTTATACATATATCCACAAATCTATTTCCATAGTTTGTAAATTTTAATGTATAATTTGTCCTACTTTTAAATTCAAACTTATCTGAGCCTGGTATGGAAAGACCATTTAAACTCATAAAATTTTCTTCAATTTCTTGTGTTCTTGTTTCGATAACTTCCATTATTCTTAACCTTTGCAGATTATCGTAATATGTATTGGAATTTTCTTGTGAAATGTTGATTTCGATACAAATTTTATTAAACTTATTTATCAACGACATCGGCTGCCCCATATATTTTGTTATATGCAAAAAGTTACATATAATAGGGTATGACTCTTTATTAGAGAGTAATTGTAGAAGTTTTGCTTCTTCTACTGTCAATTGTTTAATTACTTCAACATATGATGGATGTGTTTTGTCAGTTGTATTTTTATTTAATGCTTTAGCAAGAAGATTTGCATACATTTCTCGTAACTCTTCTTTGTGACCGGCAAACTTCAATGCTTCTAACGCAGGTCCTGCAACTGTTGGATCTGGTGCGCAAATATCTTCTATTGAAACATCTTTTAATTTTTCTACAACATCTTTTTCAAAAAAGTCTTTAAATTTTTCTGCTCCCCAAATCACTCCACTAATTGGAAGTAAAGCAACATTAATAGCTTTAGCAACTGTTTCTAAAGATTTTCCAAGTTCTTTAACTGCAGGTTTTAATCCATCTTCGTAAACTGGAACAGCTTTCAATAATTCAGTCGTCGCATTAATCAAATCAGCTGTGTTGGACTTCCTATTATTTTTTTCTATATCATCCACGTTTTTCATTCCAATCTAAATCTTAAATTTTTAATTCAATGCAACGCATAAGAATAAACGAAAAATACTAAAAACTAGATTTCCAATCTACTCTAAAGAGTACGCAATGATTACCCATGCGCCTTTAATCCATCCGCAATTAGCATCTTTAGATACGACTGGTAGGGAATGTCATTTATATTAGATTTTGCCCGTTATTTATGTTTTTTTCGCATTAATACGATACCACGTGCATCCTGCACGATCCCCTCTTTATTAATATTCAAATACTCAAAATATATCCGAATCGCTATGTCGGCATTTTCAGCCGAATAAATAAAGTATTCCGAAGAGATATTTTGATTAGGTGTTACAGGTTCCTCCATATCTTCATCCTTTTGGATTTGCATCAGCCGTTTTGCAAATGTAGAAATATCAAATTCACCTATCTTCAAACCATTTTCTCTGATAACAATATTATTTGGACGACCTGATTGATCTATTTCAAAATTATTATGCAATATCAAATGATCATATCCAGCTATCAGGATCGATTCATTTCCATCCCAGTAATGATTAAAAGATCGGTTTTTTGATTCAGAGTACGTACTGTATTTCTGGCTACATTCCCATTCATTTAAATGTTTAAATCCTAACTCTTTGGTTGCAAATTGTGCAAAACTATACTCGTGTCTATTTTGAGTAGCTATATGCTTAGCATCATATTTTTTTAGCGTCTCCGGCATTATTTCAATCAAATATTCTTTATTTTGATGATGTTCTAAAAGATCTAATGCGCTCGAAACTGCGCATCGTACCTCTTTGGGTGTCTTTTGCGAGAAATGGGGATTTTCTGCGAGTAATTTCATTAATCTATCGGCTTGCGATCTGGCACTTACTTCATACGCATTTAATTTCCAGCCATATTGACTAATCAATAAAAAAAGAGCTAAAAGAATAAAAGGATATTCGTACCTAATGACTTTGCTTATGATCAAATAGACAAATGTGATTCCGAACCAAATTCCCAGCATAGTCACCATGTATCGGTCACTGCTCCATCCGTATTGCGATACCCTCATGTATATGGCAATAAAGAGCAGACTCAACTGCACCAAAGCAACACCGATTAAAAGTTTGCGATATTTTCCTCCTATCGGTGTCCAAAATAAGTATGTAGCCAATGACAATGAAGCAAAAACCAATGATAGCCATACCAAAATCCCGTTTGGCCATTCTTGTGTCAGAACTATTTTTAGCACATAACCCGATAAAATCACCGCATACACCGAAGCGATTGACGTCAATATGTATTTAACGAAAAAATTTCCGAAACGGTTATAAAACGCTTTTGAAATATCTATATCGCTTAGCTTCAATGCAGCCAAGAAATAGTGACTACTAAAAAGTCCCATAATGATGACAAAAAGGTAAATGTAATATTTCCCGTTTACGGTAAACTCAAACAACACGGATGATGCTTTTATTGCTCCTGCTAAACCGCCATAAAGGATAAAGCCAAAAGCACTACTGCTTATAAGAGCCAACAGAATATTAAGTGCCCATGCCCAAAATTCTAAATTTGATCCTCTCTTTTGCAAAAATGGCAATACTGCCAATAAAATAAAAGAAATAACATTGAGTACAAAAAATTTATTTATAAATGTTGGATCATACTCAGGCATAGAGAAAAAATAGAGTAGGATAAGCAATAAACCACTTCCGAGAGTTATCATATCTCTACGCCAATGGTACAATGCACTGAGCAAGAAAAATCCGAAAGAGGAAGCATATACTATCTTTTGCATCGTTTCATTATGAAAATGATCATCAACCAAAACCAAACAAGCAAGCGTAAAAATCACAGCAAACACGGATGCCAGAGGATAGAGTTTTACTGAATAAAGGAGTTTATCTCTCAGTATCGCCATAGAAATTTTTATATTCATAAAAAAACCTTTTTAATGATTTAGTGGTATTTTACACACTTTTCGATAAACTACCGTCGCTGCAAAAATCCCAACCGCATCCGCCAAAAGATCAAACCAGTCAAATGAGCGACTTGGAAAATAGAGCTGACTCACCTCTTCGGCAAACGCAAAGCTCATTACAAGCAACGTCCCGATCTCTATCCTAAACCACCGTTTCCCATTTAACCCGTAATTGAGCAAATACACCATGATTCCATACAAGATGGCATGAGCAATTTTATCGCCGTAGGGGATCATCCCCACCACATGAAACGCGAAGTTATAGTTTGCCGTATCGGCTTTATAGATTATCCCCAATAGGAGAAGAAAAAACAGCCCCGGATAGAGGAGCCGTTTAAGAGGGTTCGGTTTTACTGCTGTTTCCATCGGTTTACGCACTCATTCTTTGATGATTTTTTTTCCATGCTTTGTACGATTTCTCATCTGAAAACAAAAACGCGACGTTCTCTGACTCCAAAGCTTCTATTCTCATCTTCGATACGCTATAACGCTTCCCATCAGGGATATTTTCGCTGTCAAAATCCCAGCAAATACGATCCCCTCTCTCATTTCGATAATCGAATAACCCGCTGATGTTACGATGCAATACATCTATACTGTGAATGGTTACCCCTTCTTCGCTCAAGAGTTCTACCATTTCCAGTGCTTCTGAACGCTTTAGGGCATAAAATTGACCGCCGTTGTGTTCGCTCATATCGATACCAAAACTTTTATAAAAATCAAAAACTTTCATTGGAAGCCTCCACAGTAGGATTGATTGCAACGATTGCAGTGTTACGTTGCGTCGTATAATACAATTGTGTATCACCGTATTTTTGGATCAGCTTGCAACGTCCGTAATGGTATTGCATCGCTGAGTTACAACTCCCTTTTGAAAAGTTGACGCTCAACATCACGGGAGTCCGTGTCAATGCCGGTAATGCGTCTATCGAGAGATTTGAGAGCATCTCGGTATCGAGTTTGGTAGGGTCATTTTGAAATTTTGCTACATTATGAGAGGCAATCATATAATCGACGTTGAGGGAAGCTACGAGGGTAAACGCTATCAACCCCATAGCCGTCACGGTACTCAAAATAACATGATACGATTGACGGATAATCATGAGGACGATTCCTACAACCAACACCGCGATTAGGAAGTACTCAAACCACTCTACATAGTAGCGCAACGTCGTCATCCCCATGAGTGTTTGATACAAGTGCATCTTTTTAAGCGACGCGATTCCCATGATGACCGTTTGTACCATAAATAGTCCCATCAAAATTTGGATACTCATCTCCCCTTTATAACGGCGCATCATCCCCAAAAAGATAACGACGACCAGACCAATGACCCATGCGAGTTGGAAGAACCCTTGACGAGCGAACTGAGCGTGTGTAATCCCCGATTGGGTAATGTACGCTTCCCCTCCGAAGAGATAGGCAATCTGAAAAGCCAAAAAGGCAGCAAAGAGGGTATTAAGTCCCCCTAAAAAAATCCCGACGATCACTTTGTCATAAGCTTTTGCCTCATCATTGCTAGGACGTTCCGCACGGTTGAGATAGCTGTAGAGATAGACCCCTAAAAAGAGGAAAAAATAAAGCGGTACCGATATCATCTGATCGATTTTCGGAATCGCGAAGAGTTCGATAATTCGATTTACGGCGCTGTTGAATTTGGTATCGGCGTTCATGAATAATGCCAAAAATAATGCGATAAACGGTACGGTGACAAGCACCCCTTTGAATATCCGCTTATAGATCGAATAGTTCGGATTGAGTGCGAACAGATTAGAAAAAAACGCTCTGAAATATTTCCACGGCGAAAACGCAACCAATAGCCTCGGAATCAGTGTTTGATACAAATGATCAACTTTGTGCATACTCGTGAGGTAGACAATGAGAATCGCCGAGACGATAATCGCGGGGAGATAAGCTTGTGTCAAGGTGTTGTTATAAATAAACACATCGGCGATCCATACCGTCACAAACGGAAGTATCCAAAGCGTATAGCGGTTAATCACTTGTGCACTCAAAGCCAAATATAGCATCGGAATCATCGCAATAAGAAAAAAGAGGATATTCCCCAACCCGACCGCATTTTTCGGGACAAAAAACGATTGAAACAGCGCGAGTACCAAACTCACCCCGATCAACGTCACACTAAACCATCCATTTGCAAAACGGTTCCCCTCTAAATCTACCGTACGAATCTCTTCTGTTAAATTAGCCATGATTTTCTCCTTGAAACGCTCTCATGAGTGTTTTAGCCGATCGAGTATCGATCTGCGCACCTAGCTGCTCAAATATCGTGTAGTATCCCAACAATGTACGATTCAAAAAGAGATACTCTTGGTTAAATTTGTGCACCGAATGGGTCTGTTTTTTCTGTACTTCCAAGATAGTCTCAAACCCTTTTTTAGAAAAACTGTAGCTTGTACCGAAATCGTAACGCTCTCCTCTAAGAACCCCAATATAGATCGAATCAAGCGGCTGGATAATCTCGCGGTAAAAATTTCGCATGGTCTCCACATCGCCAAAATCGATCATTTTTAGTTCCGCGTATTGACGGACGATCGTATCCTCCTCCACCCCATCAATCAATGAGAGGTGAAGAGCGTTGTACCGTACCAAAAAAGTCTCATCGACGTATTTGATACACCCAAAATCGATCAACCCCAGTTGAGCATTTTCCATAAAGATAAAATTACCCGGATTGGGGTCGGCATGGATCGCTTTGAGACGATACAACGAGATAAAAAATGTGTCGAACAAGATTTGAGCGTAATGGTTACGCTCCTCTTGGGTCGGATTTGATTGTAAAAATTCACCGAACGTCTGCCCCTGAACATACGAACATCCCAACAGTTTGGAAGTGGAAAGCTCAGGATAAAACTCCGGTATCACGATATTGGGATGGACAAGATTGTTTTTAAAGAACATAAGGTTTTTCGCTTCATACGTGTAATCCACTTCCTCAAAAAGGCGTTGATTAATCTCTTCGATCAAATGATCGACATTTTGCCCTTTAGCAAAACGTTGCAACATAAACTTCACCATCCCCATATCAGTAGTAATCGTCGTGGCAATACCGGGATATTGCACCTTGAGCGCTACCGTTTTGCCCCAATATTCCCCTTTATGCACCTGCCCCAAACTGGCACTCCCAAACGGTGTCGATTCAAAGCGCTCAAACACCTCTTCGGGGTAACGCTCCAGTTCTTGTTTCACGATTTTACGGATCAAAGCACGGTTAATCGGAGGAATGGCATTAAACGATTTGCTAATCTCACCCTGATAACTCTGCGGTAAAAACGGCAGTGCCAACATCACCTGCTGAGCGATTTTGACCGATACCCCTTTGAGTTCCCCCAATGCTTCGATGATAATCTTCGCCGTATCTTCGTGAGTTTGCTCGTGAATCGATTGGTGGGTATGGTTAGAGGCGAGCATTTTTCGGATTGATCCTTTCGTATGGTTCGCCCCGATTTTTATCAACGTCTTACCGATCACTTTGCCACGTGCGATAGTACTGAGCGGGATCGACTTATCCACGGAAAACCTCCCCCAGCTTGCGTTTGATTTTCCCCATACGGCTTGGCTGTGTCGACAAACGTGTCAAAGCGGAGAGAAGATGGTTTTTAAACAAAAACATCCCTAAATCCGAAGCCTTGTTTAGCAAACTCGAATTTAAAATTGCCTCGATCACCCCCATCGAGTGGTCAATAAACTGGGTAGTGTTTTCGAACGATTTACTTTCATCTTTGACCCAGTACGCCACTACCACGACAAAATAATCCCAAAACAGCTTTGGCAGATACTCTTCAAACGGAGGCTTCTCGATCTCACCCGCTTCGATGGCGATAGAAATCATCTCAGCGGCAGTATCAACGAAGAGGCGATTGGTCGCATAAAGCGAATCGAGTTTGAGTGAAGAGGAGTGAAATACCATCTCTGAGATTTGGAGAATAAATTCACGATCTTCGAGATAGAGTTCGAGTTCGGTTTCGATGAGGGTTTGAAGCTGTTCACGCAACGTATAGTTCTCAAACCCCTCGATAGTTCCCAAAATTTCGCGTGTTTGCTGATGCTTCCACTCGATATAGGCGTAGAGCATCTGCTCTTTAGTAGGGAAATAGTTATAAATCGTCGGATTGCTCACGCCTGCACGTTGCGCTATCTCACGCATCGAAGCATCTTTGAATCCTTTTTCGATGATCAATTCAACACCTGCCGCCAAAATTTTCATTTTGGTGATTTCTTTATTTTCCTGAGAGATTTTCATATCGCCTCCTCATTTATTTAACGTAGTATATATTAAATGCATTATTATTGTCAAGTATTTTATAGTAAGTTAAATATAAAGAGGAAGATTGATAAAAAATGAGTAATATGGAAAGCAGCAATCGAAGTTATCCGTATAAATAATTCTTCTTCCAATTCAATTAAATACTTGTAGCAATTTTTTAAAAAATTAGATAATATAACAACAATTATAAATTCTATGGATTAGATAATATGACTGATGAAAAATTGAATAATCTTTTAACTACTGCCCAGTTTTTCTGCGATGCTTCTAGAAAGCTACTTACAGAAAATGGACGGCTTCATGCGGAGACACTTATCATATCATTAGCCAGAATGGCTGGTTCACTAATGTATAGAAGCTTTGAGTTTGACAATTCGATTACATCCGGTACTGTAGTTCTTTCTGATCAGGCTAATATACATGGTCCCAAACTCATGCATACTATGTTTGCCGTGTTAAATCAAATGGGAAACGAAATAGGTGAAAACAACCTCAATATGGAGTATGCTTCCCCAAAAATTTCACAACTGACATTTCAGGAATCTCATGATAAATTATCAACTTTTTTTCTCGCATACTGTAAAACAGGCGTCAGCTTTTATGATGCGGCTATTAGTGCTTCAATAGCCGTCGGTATCACCGTTAATGATTGCAAAGAAGTCCTATCTGTAGATAAAGGAGCCGCTATAGCAGTCTATGGATTCATAGAAGGAACTAAAACATCGCCGTATTGATAGACAATATTTACTGTCCATCAATACAAAACATATCATTCACATAAAAAGGAATACAACATTTGAAAAAATTTACTTTAGCATCACTTCTTCTTTTAGGTTTCGGTTTTTCGTCACAAGCTTACGCAGGACACCTCATGTTCGGTGATAAAGAATCGATCACTCACATCGCAGATACTTCTATCACTACTCCAGATGGTAAACATTTATACCTAGGACAACTTATTGCAAGACATTCTTTTTTGCTCCCTTACTCTGTCGAAGATAAAGGATTAGTATTAGGTGTAACTGGAGAATCGACAATGTATATGCCTTTACCGAAAGGAGAAGGATTAAGTGCTCTACAGAGTTCCGGTTTATTACCTGCTGAATTGCCAAAGACAAAATTGAGTTTTATAGACTATCTTTTTGGTTATGCATTAGAGCTGTTTATTCTAATAATGCTCGGCTATACATTCTTTAAAAAACAGTTTGCTAAATAAAAGATACTTTGCAAAAAAAGAGGCCTCTATGCAAAAATTTGCCTTCATTATGCTTCTAATTTTGTCAATTTCAATAAATGCCTTTGCCGAAGTAGAAGAAGACCATCAATATGAAAAACAAAGAGCATCTGAAAAAAAAATTGCACTCAAAAATATCCCAAAAACAATAGAACAATATGCCAGTACTCTCGGTTGTAACGTTTATTTTGAACCTAAAAATGTCGTTGAATATCAAATGGATAACAAAACCGTTTATGTAGGCTTGCTCGGAATAGATACTGGTTGTTCCGGCGGCTCCGCGATGGGTAGGCCATTGATAGTTACTTTAACTTGGGGGCTATCTTATAACTATTCACTCTATATTGATTCCAAATATTCATTACCACATCAAACAAATGAACTACCTCAGAATATGTCAAAAATCTACGTACATAACAATAAACTTTGGTATGAAGCGAAAGAGTTTGATTTTACTAAAGATGCTCTTTGTTGTCCTTCTGTTCCTGTAAGAGGTGAATTACGTTTTGAAAATGGAATGTGGAAAGGTTATCCTATTTCTAAAAAATAGCTAGATTCTCTCCTACGCGGGAATGACACAATCATCCATGTGCTTTTAATCCATCCGCAATCAACATCTTTAGATACGACTGATAGAGAATGTCATTTTTATTGGCTTGAATTTTGAGTGTTTCGATCATATCGACAGGCATACGAATCGAGATCGTTTTCGCGCTTTTTTGAAGATTAGGAAGCCGTGTTTTTTTGGCTTTATCCCAGTCGATGTACTCGGTCGAGTCATGCTCGTCCCAAAACGCTGCGATCTCTTCTTCGGTTTTTAATTCAGGCATTTTTTTCATAGTATCTGTATTGTATCAAATAATGCCTCTGCCTATAAGATATTAAAGCTTTTCCCCTCTTAATCTCAATGCATTTGTAATAACCGATACCGAACTGAAGCTCATTGCGAGAGCCGCGATCATCGGTGAGAGCAAAAGACCGAAGAAGGGATACAACACCCCAGCGGCAATCGGTATCCCTGCACTGTTATAAATGAACGCAAAAAAGAGATTCTGGCGGATATTGCGCATCGTCGCACGGCTGAGACGGCGTGCGCGGACGATCCCGCGAAGGTCTCCTTTGATGAGGGTGATCCCCGCGCTCTCCATCGCGACATCCGTTCCGCTCCCCATCGCAATCCCCACATGTGCCTGAGCCAATGCGGGGGCATCGTTGATCCCATCCCCTGCCATAGCGACGATATGCCCCTCATTCTGGAGCCGTTTTATCGTTTCGGCTTTTTGCTGCGGCAATACTTCGGCTTCGACCCGATCAATCCCTAGTCGGGCGGCAACCGCTTCGGCGGTGATACGGTTGTCCCCGCTTACCATCACGATGACTATCCCCTCCTCGTGCAAATCACGGATCGCCTGCGCGGTGGTCTCTTTGATCGGATCGGCGACCCCGAGTATCCCAACTAGGGTTTCATCGACGGAAAGGAACATCACGCTCTCCCCTTCTCGGCGCAAATCATCCGCCGCAGCCATAAGCGCGACGGTTTCGATCCCCATCTCTTCCATAAACTTGACATTCCCCAGTGCGACAGTCTCCCCTTCAATAATCCCTACGACCCCTTTGCCCGTTACCGATCGAAACTGATACGTTTCACTCAAGGATAATCCTCTCTCCTGCGCGCCGTTCACTACCGCTGACGCAAGAGGATGCTCGCTCCCTCTCTCCAGCGAAGCCGCCAAAGTAACAATCCTATTTTCATTCCACCCCTCTTGGGAAATAACAGAAACCAGTTTGGGTTTTCCCTCCGTCAGCGTCCCCGTTTTATCGACGACGAGGATATCGATTTTTTCCATTGTCTCCAGCGCTTCGGCATTTTTGATCAGAACACCTGCCGTTGCCCCTTTGCCCGTCCCCACCATGATCGATATGGGGGTGGCCAATCCCAGTGCGCACGGACAAGCGATGATCAGCACCGCTACGGCATTGACGAGAGCATACCCGAGCGATGGTTCAGGTCCGAATAGATACCAAACAATAAACGTTATGAGCGAAATCAAAATGACCACGGGGACAAAATAACCCGATACTCTGTCGGCACTCTTCTGAATCGGTGCACGGGAGCGCTGTGCCTGCGAAACCATCGCCACAATTTGGGAAAGGAGCGTATCGGCTCCCACTTTCTCTGCCTGCATAATCAGACTACCCGTCGTATTAATCGTCGCACCGATCAGATGCTCTCCCTTTTTTTTGGAGACGGGAATCGGCTCTCCTGTCACCATCGATTCGTCCACATGACTCTCCCCTTCGATCACGTCACCGTCCACCGGTATCTTCTCTCCCGGACGGATTCGGAGTCTATCACCTGAGTGTACGGCATTGAGCGGGATATCTTCTTCGCTGCCGTCTGAGCGGATAATACGCGCGCTCTTCGGCGTCATTCCCAGCAAAAGGCGGATCGCATCGTTAGTTCGGCTGCGGGCGCGAAGCTCCAAAACCTGCCCCAGCAAGACGAGGGCAGTGATGACCGATGCCGCTTCAAAATAGACCGGAACAACCCCATGCATAAACAGATTTTCGGGGAAAAGTGCAGGGAAAAAGACGGCACTCGCACTGTACAGCCATGCACTTCCTACCCCCAGTGCGATAAGGGTAAACATATTGAGATTTCGGCTCAGAAGAGAGTGCCAGCCGCGTACGAAGAAAATCCAACCTCCCCACCATACGACAGGTGCGGAGAGTATCAGTTCTAACCACTGGCGCTTTTTTGGATCGATAAGCGCATGAAAAAATTCAGGCGACATATCTGAACCCATAGCGCTGATTAAAACAAAGAGTGACAATACGCTACTAAGCCAAAAACGACGCATAATCGCATCGTATTCGGAAGTATCGTCTTCGAGCTGCACTGTTTTTGGTTCAAGTGCCATACCGCATTTAGGACAGCTCCCCGACCCAATTTGCTCCACTTCAGGATGCATGGGGCACGTATAGATAGCGGTATCGACGGCACAGCTATGATTATGACACGATACGGAGGGGGGTTCGGAAAGGTAGTGTTCGGGATGCTCTTCAAATTTGCGCTGACAATGAGCGGAGCAAAATAGATAATGTTGAGCCTTATAATCGCTTTGGTACGGCGTCGAGGGGGAAACCTCCATTCCGCAGACAATATCTTTTGCCATCGG
>Ga0156221_1098_pt1 | contig 13780 bp, 13 predicted proteins | sample RifCSPlowO2_12_FD_107869 | JGI IMG/M metagenome (GOLD analysis project Ga0156221, IMG submission 107869) | Sulfuricurvum sp. RIFCSPLOWO2_12_FULL_43_24
TCATGGGCTTCTTCATCGGCAACTTTTGGATTGGCACGTAACCCCTCAAGGGTAAAACTTTTAAACATTCCGCCGCTCAGATTAAATACGGCAAAATAGGGAGTGTGTCCGGCATTTCCGGCCATTTTCAGACTTTCATCCATCACAGGTACAGCGATTTTCATAATGTCTCCTTGTTTTCGGAAATTATGCCACAGTGACCTTAAATACCCGACTTAAATAGTGTTATGGGTGCATGTAATTAACTTTAAACGTTTTGTAAGAATTGTAGGCTCATAATGATGCTAAGGTTACGAGTGTAATCTATATTTTAAACTTCAAGGAGTAAACCATGAAACGTTCAGGTTTTACTATGATCGAGTTAATCTTCGTTATCGTTATCTTGGGTATTTTGGCAGCAGTTGCCATTCCACGTCTTGCGGCAACACGTGATGATGCGAAAATTGCAACAAAAGTTCAAGAAGGAACAGCTGTTCTAACTGAAATGGGTGCATATTATACAGCGCATGGTGCATTTGGTACTATTGCTGAAATGACAAACGTACAATTGGGTGCAAGCTCAACAACAGATTCTGATGCAGCTACAGAAGACATGAATACATCAAACACAGTTTATCTAAGTGATGGAGATGGTAGAGCATGTGTTTCATTCACAACGCTTGCAGGTTCTTTAGATGGTAACATTACTGTTAAATCAGAGACAGGTAACTCAGCAATTTGTAATGGTCTTAGAAGTGCACTAGAAGATAAAAACATCTCTTCTACTACGGGTGTTACACATAAATTGGGTGGATCGAACGTCGAGTATTAATCGATATTTATCTGTATATGTGCCGTAGTCGCGGCACATAATATAATAGTGTAGAATCAAAATATTTTGATTGTGTAGTATTATGAAAAGAAAGAGGATTTTAATGATGGAGATTAAAAATATTCAGCGTCATGGATTTACCATGATAGAATTAATTTTTGTCATTGTTATTCTCGGTATTTTAGGAGCGCTAGCTATTCCTCGTCTTGCTGCAACACGTGATGATGCAAGCAATGTTGTGATGGCACAAAGTATTATGACTGCAGCAGGGGAAATCGGATCGTATGTTGTTGCACATGGTGAGAGTAATGAGAGTCTCTCGGTAATGTCAGGAGCAATAACATCTTTGGTTAGTTCGGAGAAAGCTCATTTGAATACTGTTGAAAAATCAGCTTATTTTCATATGGGTGATATAACTGATTGTATTGTGATGGATATCAATTCAAGTAGTAACGATGAAAATCTAACGATTCTATATGGGAATGCAAATGGTGATTCCCATTGTTTGGGTTTGCAAAGTGTATTAGATATCGAACAATATCCTATGAAACTAAGAGGAGCAAGCATTGAACATTAGAAGATATGGTTTTACAATGATTGAATTAGTATGGGTGATTGTAGTTTTGGGTATTTTAGCGGCTATAGCTATTCCAAGACTTGCAGCAACTCGGGATGATGCACAGATAGCAAAAGGGCGTAGTGATGTTGCGGCAATACGTGCCGCGATTGTTAGCGAACGTCAGGGGCGATTATTGCAGGGGCAATCGAATTATATTAACCAGCTTCACAGTGGAAGTACAGGGAGTAAATCCTCTCTTTTTGATACCAATGGGAGCAGTACACTTTTACAGTATGGTATAGCTACACAAAATAATGTAAATGGTCATTGGGATGATACTGTTGGAGGGTCTGCAGGTGCTTACACATACGTTTATCGTGTCATGAACAGCGATAATACGTTTACGTACAATGATACCAATGGTACGTTTAGATGCACGAGTGGCACATATTGTGGTGCATTAACAGAATAATTTAAGAGTGTATTATTACAATCTAGCCCTTTTGGGTTCCCCTCTTGAACCCTTAACTTATCATTCAGAAAACTTTCTCATAATCGGTGCAGAAGTCGAAGTTACTTTGTCCAATCGCATTATGCAGGGTGTTGTGATCTCTGAGTGTGAAAAGCCTGATTTTACAACGCAGCCCATTAGTGCTCGTCATTGCGGGCTCGATCCGCAATCTGAGATCCTGAATCAAGTTCAGGATGAGAAGAATATAGTGGGAGATGATAAAATTTTTATTTATTCGGGTACCCAAATCCAAACTGCGCAATTTATGAGCGAATATTACGGATGTTCGTTGGGGGAGGCGCTCAATTTATTTGTCCCCTATCAACGTCATTGCGGACTCGATCCGCAATCTGAGATCCTGAATCGAGTTCAGGATGACAAAACTTCCCTCAATATCACCCTCTCCGAAGCTCAAAGTAAGGCCCTCGATTTTATACGCTCCCATTCCGTCTCTCTCCTTTTCGGTGATACGGGGGCAGGTAAAAGCGAAATCTATATGCGGCGAATGGATGAGGTTTTAAACGAAGGGAAGCGATGTTTGCTTCTGCTGCCTGAAATCTCCCTCACGCCTCAAATGGAGAAACGATTTTGTAATCATTTTGGCGAAGCAGTGGTGCTATGGCATTCGAAAATGACCCCCAAACAAAAAAAAGTGACATTGGAGAAGATCTATAACGAGACGGCACATATCATCGTGGGACCTCGCTCCGCACTCTTTTTGCCGATAGCCGATTTAGGGTTGATTGTTGTGGATGAAGAGCATGATGAGAGTTATAAATCCTCAAGCCGCCCCCGCTACAATGCACGGGATATGGCGGTTTATATGGGGAATCTCCTCAAAATTCCTGTTGTTTTGGGGAGTGCGACACCGAGTTTGAGCAGTTATGCCAAATATCCGTTTTTTCGTCTTCGTGGAGGGTATTTCGAATCCAAGCGGACCTTTGTATTTGAACCCTCTCTCGAAGCGTTGACCCCCTCTATCGACCGTGCCGTAATGGAAAATTATGCATCGGGTCATCAAGGGATCGTTTTTATCCCGACACGGGCCAATTTTAAGTACACTGTGTGCGATGCATGCGGTTACCATGTGGAGTGCCCGTTTTGCAGTGTGGGAATGAGCCAGCATAAAAACTCCCGTGCCTTGAAATGCCACTATTGCAATTACACGGAAGTATTGCCAAAAGTGTGTCCGAAATGTCAAAGCGGATCACTCCGCATGGCACGATTAGGGACAGCGGAAGCAGTAGAACATTTCAGCCGCCTAAATGAAAATTTGAGAGTTCAGCAGTTTGACCGTGATATTATTACCACTCAAAACAAACTCATTAAAGTGCTCGAAGCATTTAATAATCGTGAAATTGATCTCCTTATCGGGACGCAGATGCTCTCCAAGGGGCATGATTATCATGATATCACTCTCGCGGTGGTGATGGGGATCGATAATCTTCTCTCCCAAAGCGATTACCGCTCTAGGGAAAAGGCATTGTCACTGTTGGTTCAGATTGCGGGGCGCAGCGGCAGAAAACAAAATGCAACCGTGTTGGTGCAGAGTTTTAACGAGTCGTTTTTTCGAGGGTATTTAGATGATTACGAGAAATTTCTGATCGATGAGATGAGAATACGCAAAGATCGGTATCCTCCGACAAAGAAGCTGGCACGTCTTCTTTATGCCCATAAAAATGCGCTCAAAGGAAAAACAGTGATGGAGGAAGCAGTACGCCAAATAGAGCAGATGGAAAAAGTAGATATTATCGGTTTCGGTGCGGCACCGATTGAGCGGATTGCGGATAAATACCGGTTTCAAATACTGCTGCGAAGCGATAAAAGTACCGATCTGATCCGTGCGATTAAATATGTTAAATCACCGTTATGTGAGATCGATATGGATCCTATCGAGTTCGTATAAGTTTTAAACGCCAAAGGAATAAAATACCTTTGGCTACGCTGGCCGCTATGGCACTGAAGCTTGCCTCTTTCGAGGCAGAAGTCAGTAAAAATTAACGTCTTTAAAGCTACAATCCAAGCATGATAAAACGATACCCTACCAAACAAATTTTTGTCGGCAATGTCGCTATCGGCGGTGATGCTCCGATTTCGGTGCAGTCGATGACCTATTCACGCACAGCAGACGTAAACGCTACGGTTGAACAGATCAATCGTCTCCATTTCGCCGGATGCGATATCGTTCGCGTCGCGGTCCCTGATGAAGAAGATGCACGTGCCCTCAAAGCGATCAAAGAACAGATTTCCCTTCCTCTCGTTGCCGATATCCATTTTAATTATAAACTCGCTCTCATTGCGGCAGAAGTGGTGGACTGCATCCGATTCAATCCCGGAAATATCGGCGAAAAATCACGGATTCGTGAGATTGTCAAAGCGTGCCAAGAACGCCATATCCCGATCCGTATCGGTGTTAATGCGGGGAGTTTGGAAAAAGAGTTTGAACAGCGTTATGGACAAAGTGCTGAGGGGATGGTAGCATCGGCTGAGTACAACATCAAATATCTTGAAGATTTGGGTTTTACCGATATCAAAGTCTCCTTGAAAGCGAGTGACGTTCAACGTACTGTTGAAGCATACCGAATGTTACGGCCGAAAAATAACTATCCGTTTCATCTGGGTGTTACCGAAGCGGGGACAATTTTTCATGCGACGATCAAAAGTGCGATCGGATTAGGGACATTGCTGCTCGAAGGTATCGGCGATACGATGCGAGTTTCCATCACCGGAGAACTCGAAGAAGAGATCAAAGTCGGCCGTGCCATTCTCAAAGATAGCGGCGTCGCCAAAGAGGGTCCCAACATCATATCGTGTCCGACATGCGGACGGATTGAGGCTGATTTGGTTTCGGCAGTAGCCGTGATCGAAGAACGAACCAAACATATCAAAAAACCGCTTGATCTCTCGGTTATGGGGTGTGTTGTAAACGCCATCGGAGAAGCGAAACATGCCGATGTCGCGATCGCCTACGGTAAAGGTTCGGGATTGGTAATGGTGCGCGGCGAAGTGGTGGCACGCCTAGAAGAAGATAAGCTTGTCGATCGTTTTGTCGAAGAGGTTGAAAAAATGGCAAAAGAAGAGGATTAAATGGAAGAGTCTTTATATAATTTAGCATTTGAGCGCTCCGTCCTCAGTTCTATCATTTTTGATCCTGCTCAGTTTGATGAGTTTGATGCGGTATTAACTCCGGAGGATTTTTATCTCGCGGCGCATCAGGAGATTTATCGCGCGATGATGAGCTTAGCCCATCGTGATCTCCCTATCGATGAAGAGTTTCTCCGTAAAGAGTTGACGAGCAAACAGAAATTCGATGAGAGGGTGATGGTCGATATCCTCACCGCGAATCCGATTGCCAATACCAAAGCGTATGTTCAAGAGATTAAAGACAAAGCAATCAAACGCCATCTCCTTACCCTGACGACGGAGATCAAGCGGGTTACCCTCGAAGAGGAGCTGAGCGGAACCGACGTCGTTGATTTGGTTGAGCAAAAGCTTTATGAAATTACCCAAAGTTCTCAAGCAACCGATTTTAAAGATGCCCCATCGATTGCCGATGAGACGCTGGCTTATATCGAAGAGATGAAAGCGCGCGGAGATTCGGTCCTTGTCGGTGTCGATACGGGGTATGCGGAACTCAATAAAATGACGACGGGATTCGGTAAAGGGGATCTGGTTATCATCGCCGCCCGTCCGGCAATGGGGAAAACGTCATTCGCCCTTAATATGGTTCAAAATCTTCTCGATAAAGGCAAAGGGGTCGCCTTCTTTTCACTGGAGATGCCGGCAGAGCAGTTGATGCTCCGTCTACTCAGTGTTCAAACCTCTATTCAGCTTCAGCGGCTTCGTGTCGGGGATATGAATCCGCAGGAGTACAAACAGCTCAATGATGCGGTTGATAAGATGCGTCGCTCCAAGCTTTTCGTGGACGATCACGGCTCCATCAATATCCATCAACTCCGCTCCAAACTCCGTAAACTCAAAAGCCGTCATCCTGAGATCGAAGTAGCCGTCATCGACTACCTCCAAATCATGAACGGTACGGGGGGAAAAGATCGTCACCTCGAAGTCAGTGAAATTTCACGCGGGTTAAAAATGTTGGCACGTGAGCTTGGGATTCCGATTGTCGCCCTCTCTCAGCTCAATCGCGGACTCGAATCGCGCTCGGATAAACGTCCGATGCTCAGTGATATCCGTGAGTCGGGATCGATCGAGCAGGATGCCGATATCATCCTTTTCGTTTATCGTAACGATGTTTATCTCTACAAAGAGGAAAAAGAGCGGGAAAAAGAGGCGATTTCGGCCGGAAAAGAGTTTATCTCCAAATATGTCGAGAAAGAGGAAGAAGAAGCCGAGATCATTATCGGTAAACAGCGTAACGGTCCGACCGGACATGTGAAACTGATGTTCCAGAAAAAATTCACCCGCTTTGTTGATAAACCGACATTTGGTGCTGCGCAGATCGTTTATGAGAGTATCGATATGAAAAGTGCGACGATGAATATCGATGAAGGTGTCCAAAACGTTTCGATGCCGATAATATAAATCCGTTCGTGGTGAGCCTGTCGAACCATGAATATACCCTTCGACAGGCTCAGGGCGAACGGGGAAAAAGGAGAATAGATGAGCAAGCTCGAGCGCGTTGACCTTTTCGAGCTCAAAAGCGGCTCGCTTTTCATCCTCTTTCTCCTTTTTATCGCTTCTCTCTCCCTTTCGTACGAATACTATAAATTTACCGAACTTAAAACCTTTGACGATCCCCTCGTACGTGCTGAAGTAATCGATCAAGAAGTACGCCTGATCGCCGATAAGCCTAAGAGCTCCATGAAGCTTCGACTCGAAAACGGCTCATATGTCCGATGCGCTATGTCACCCTATCTGCGTGATCTTCGCGGACGTGAAGTGATGGTAGAATTACAGGTAGCGAACGTCACTTTTATCGATTTCTTAAAAGGGATGCATACTCGTGGTGTGATTATCGAAGTCTATCCAAAACTCAGTCTCAAAGAACAATGGTATCGTCGTATTACATCAGAGCATGGAGATCAGTGGATGAGAGAGCTTTACGGTGCCCTTTTTGTTGCAACACCGATGTCTCAGGAGTTTCAATCGCTAGTAGGAGCGATGGGACTGAGTCATATCCTCTCGATTAGCGGGTATCATTACGGTATTATCACACTGATTGCTTATTTTCTCCTTCGTCCCCCCTATCGGTGGTTACAGAACCGTTATTTTCCCTACCGTCACGGCAATCGGGATCTTTTCTTTTTCGTATTTGGAATCTTATTTTTCTATTTGTGGGCGTTGGAATTCATTCCGCCGATGGTGAGGGCATTGGGGATGATTGCCGTGGGATATTGGCTCTATGATCGGGGTATCAAAATTGTTTCGCTTCAAACACTTTTGATCGCAGTTGGAGTATTGCTCGCATTTTTTCCAAAACTTTTTTTCTCACTGGGTTTTTGGTTTTCGTCGTTTGGTGTCCTCTCCATCTTTATCTTTATCCGATATTATGAGCATTGGAAACCATGGCAGATATTTTTAGCACTTCATATTTGGTGCTATTTGGTACTGTTGCCGATCTCGCTTTCTATTTTCGGAACGTTTGGCTGGTGGCATATGGGCTCAATACCTCTTGCCTTAGTGTTTAACCTCTATTATCCGATTGTTTTAGCGTTGCATTTAACACCGTGGGGGGATATTTTTGACCCTTATTTACTACAAATGTTTGAAGCAGGGGATATTAATACCGTAACAATCCCGATCTGGATAGGGGTTATGAGTGTCATTTTGGCGTTGGGTTCTATGTGGCGAAAAGAGGCTTTTTGGAGCTTAGGTGTTTTGGGTCTCGCTACGCTGGGTAGCGCGGTTTATCAGATAGCATAGCTTCATCCCATAGATAACGATGATCCACGAGACGTAAATCCATAAGAAAAAAAAGATAAGGGCTGAAAAAGAGCCGTACATCGTGGCGTAGGTTTTATTATAAAAAACGTATTGGACAAAACTATTTTTAGCGATTCCCCAAACAACGGCTACGATAAATGAGCTGATTGCTGCTGCTTTAATCGAGACATCGGCATTGACAGCAATTTTATAGATCAAAAAGAAAATACTCCACAGCAAGAGAAAAGGGAAAATCGAGAGGGCGCTCAGCGCAAATCCGCTGATATTTGCTTCTAAATAAGCTTTAAGGCTCATGGAAGCGATTAAAACAATGGGTGTGAGGGTGATAAGCGTCCAATAGGTCGTGATAGCATCCCAGATTTTCCGCTTAGAGGTTTTGAAAATTTTACCGACAATATGTTCGAAGTTTTGAAAAAAGAGTAACGATGAGACAACCATCGTTGCAAATCCGATGATCCCAAGCTGTACGGAATTTCGGAAAAAAGATTCGAGATACCCAGCAATAGCCGCTGTCTGTACCGGCATGATATTATCAAAAATAAAGATTTGAATTTTGGCGTATTGTTCTTCAAATACCGGTACATTGGCGATCAAACTGAGTGAGATGATGAGTAACGGGACAACCGTAAAAATCGTATAAAAGCTGAGACTTGAGGCATATACAGTAATTTCCCGATCGAAGAGCATGAGGAAAAAAAGTCGTATATGTCTCAGGAGTGCTTTCAGATTCATCGGCTATTCAAGCCCCATTTTGGAAGGGTTGAGGATATTATTGGGATCAAACGCCCGTTTGATCGATTGAAACAATGCCATTTCTTCAGGGGTAAATGCCATCGACATGTACGGAGCTTTGGCAAGTCCGATACCGTGTTCTCCACTGAGTGTACCGCCAAGATCGATCGTGGCTTGAAACACTTCACGGATTGCTTCGTAACCAATTTTGACCGCTTCCGGGTCTTTTCCATCCACCATAACGTTGGTATGAACATTGCCATCTCCCGTATGACCAAAGCATGGGATATTGATGTTATATTTTTTGGCAATCGCATCAAATTTTTCGAGAAGTTCCGGGAGTGCTGAACGGGGAACGGTAACATCTTCGTTGATTTTTTTAGAACCATAGACGGAGAGTGATTGGCTGGCATTACGGCGGGCAAACCACAAATCACTGGCTTCTTGTTTATCTTTTGCGATTTTAAATTCGCTGCATCCGTTTTCTTGAAATACTTTTTGGATTAACGAGAGTTGGAAGTCGAGATCTTCTTCGAGATTGCCATCAACATCGGTAACGAGGATCGCTCCCGCTTCAATCGGAAGTCCTTTTTTGTAGACTTGTTCCACTGAGCGAATGGTGAGATTGTCCAAAAATTCCATGGCAACAGGGGTAACACCGCTCGCCATTGTTTTATAAACCGCTTCCATCGCTGAATGAACGGTGGGGAAAATTCCCATCGCTGTTTTTGTCATTTTAGGCTTTGAGAGGAGTTTGAGGGTCACTTCAGTCGTGACGGCTAACGTCCCCTCGGAGGCGATCAAAATCCCAGTAATGTTATATCCGGCGACATCCTTGATGGTACGTTTACCTGCTTTGATGATATCACCATTAGGGAGTACTGCACGCATAGCCATCACATAGTCTTTGGTAATCCCATATTTGGCGGCACGCATACCGCCGGCATTTTCGTTGACATTACCGCCGATCGTCGAGTACTCTTGGCTCGCCGGATCGGGCGGATAAAAAAGACCGACTGCTTCAACGGCACGTTGAAGTTCCATGTTAACCACACCCGGCTGAACGATCGCAACCATGTTTTGCATATCGATCTCTAAAATTTTATTCATATGTTTTTCGAATGCCAAAACAATGCCGCCGGAAGAGGGAAGTGCTCCCCCGGTAAAACCGCTTCCCGCTCCGCGCGGGACGATTACGATACGGTGCTCATTACAGTATTTTAAAATATCACTGACATCACCCTCGTGGCGGGGAAATAAAACGGCTTCGGGCTCAAATTTCTCGCGTGTAGCATCATAGCTGTAGGCGATGAGGTGCGCTTTATCGCTGTAGACATTCTCTTTTCCGAGTAAATTGGTAAAAAAGTCAATGGCACTGGACGAGAGCATTGTTATTCCTTCAAATCAAAATAGCGCAATAGTGCGCTTTTGTCACTAAATTTTGCTTTGTAGAGCTCATATAATTCTTTGTTTTTTGAATTGTTTAAAGCAATTTGCTCTAGATAGTAAGGTTCGTAGCTCTCCAATCGTGAACTTCCCTCTCCCCACCATGCTGCACGAATAGTTGGAATGCGGGTAAAGAATGGAGTTTGTTCTTTGGCCGCATTGCTCATAGAAGGGGTACTTTGCAAGAGTGTAAAGCTTTTACAATCAAGGGTAAAGAGGTTCTGGGCGCTTTGAATGTAGAGCAACCCTATGGAATTCGCGGTGCAATAACGTCTAAAGTCTTCGACAAGAGGCGTAGGATGCCCTTCATACGAGAGATAGGTTGCGTAGTTGTCAGGGTGGATCCACTCTATGCCGGCGATACTTTTGGTGATTGTATCGTAGGAATCATCATTGGGAGCGATTAAGAGGGCACGCTCATAATCGTGAGCCAATACGGCAGTATCAGAGGGTGCTGGTGTCCAGTTACCGGTAGGAAGTGAGTTTTGGCGAAGCCCGTCATAATCGCTCAGGCGTAAAATAGCACGGCCATTGGTCGGATTTAGTTGTTCCACACGTGCGTTGACAATAATAGTGCTGTGCGTAGCATCAAATTTTCGAACGATAAATCCGCTCATCCCCTCACGCAGATTTTCAGCTACGATGGTTGCACGAGATTCTTGGACTTCGAGCAACGGTGTCGTTATGGACGAGGCGTTTAAAACGCCGCACACGAGAAAAGTAGTAAGCCAGATGCGCATCATGGTAACCTTTTGGTAAAGTAATTAATAGCGATTATAGCTTATCACATCTTTGTAAATGGAATTTTTGCTATCATTTAAATCTTTTTCGCTTAAGAAGCGTATTTTGATCAAGGATGAGAATGGGTCGTTTTTTTGCATTATTGTTATTGCCCCTTCTCCTTTTCGGTGGCTCTGTAAAACCGTTTAAGTGGAAAGACGGTGAAAGTTTCCTCGCTTTTTTAGAGCGTAAAAAACTTCCGCTAACGGTTTACTACAATCTGGATAAAGAGGATCAAAAGCTCACCGAAGACATCCCTTACAGCGCAAATTGCCAAATGGTTTTGGATAATAAAAATGTTATTCGTCAGATTCTTATCCCGGTGAATGACGAATTGCAATTGCAGCTTTATCTCACACCCAAACGTCGCTATGAGATGAAAGTTGTTCCGATTATCAGCGAAGAGTATACGGAAACTCTCTATGTCCCGATCCAGAGCCTCCCTTACGATGATATTTTAAAAACTACCGGTTCTAAGAATTTGGCTTCCAGTTTTGTCAAAATGTTTAAAGGTAAAGTAGATTTCCGAAAAGGGTTGCAACCGGGTGATCCGATCATTATGATATACACTCAAAAGTATCGGTTGGGCAAGCCGTTTTCTATGCCCGAAGTGCATGGGGCAATGGTTGAAATCAATGGTAAACGTGTTGCGATTTATCGCCATACGGATGGCCGTTTCTACGATGAAAAAGGGGGACAATATGAGAAATTTTTGTTTAAACTCCCTATCCGTAATTCCCGCATTACGTCCCGCTTTACAAAACGCCGCTATCATCCGGTACTTCATCGTTATCGTGCCCATTTAGGGGTTGATTTTGGAGCACGTCCCGGAACGCCGATTCTCTCAACCGGAGAGGGGCGTGTCAGCTTTGCCGGATATTCGAATGGGTATGGGAAAACGATTAAAATACGCCATAGTAATGGCTTAACGAGCCTTTATGCTCATCAAAAATCGTTTAAAAAAGGGATACATTCGGGTTCAAGCGTTAAACAAGGTGACATCATAGGCTATGTTGGCTCGAGCGGGCTATCCTCCGGTCCGCATCTCCATTTTGGGATGTATCGAGGGAGCAGTGCGATTGATCCTTTTAGCGTTATGAAGAAAAAAACGGAAGGTTTCAGCGGTAAAGAGCGTAAGGTGTTTCTTGCAATCCGAGATAAAATGGATCAAAAATTTAAACAAGCACTGAAAAATAAAGCGGTTCGAAAACCTTATTTTGATTTTCATGAAACCTATTATATCGACAGTTCGACGTTCAAACCAAAACCTTTCTAAAGGGTGTAAATGATTACCAACGTCACGATTGTAGCGTGTGAAAATTCTAATTTTGTGAAGCCTAAAAGGATGACATATTTCCAGAACGGTGTATCCAAAATATGGGATATGGTGGAAGTACACGATAGCGTTGCGATACTTTTATACCATGAAGAGAAGGATACTTTTGTCGTGGTAAAACAGTTTCGTCCCCCTGTTTATCTCAAACAGGGTGATGGCTATACGTATGAGTTGTGTGCCGGTATTGTGGATAAAGATAAATCACTTGTTGAAATAGCACATGAAGAGATTCTCGAAGAATGCGGATATCACGTCCCATTGGAGAAAATCGAGAAAATCACCTCATTTTATACGGCAGTAGGATTTGCCGGATCGGTCCAGACCCTTTATTTTGCACAAGTGAATGAAACGATGCGAGTAAGCGAGGGAGGGGGAGTTGATGTGGAGGTTATCGAAGTTGTCGAGATTTCGGTAAACGAAGCGAAAAGATTTGTGATGGATGAGACCAAAGCGAAGACACCCGGATTAATGTTCGGCTTTGGATGGTTTTTGGAGAATAAAGAAGTCGTTACTAAAGCGTCAAATGCCCGGAAGGGCAAGGATTAGAATTTATAAGCAACCGTAGCGTAAAAATTACGTCCCGGTTCGTTCAAAACGAGAGGCTGTGAGCCTTCCATGATGGTGGTTAGTCCGATATAGCTGTTACTGAGTGCATAGGTACGATCAAAGAAGTTATTGATTCCTGCACTTACAGAGAAACCGTTACCCCATTCGGTACCGTATTTAAGATTTAAAACCCCGTATCCGGCAATCGCTTGCTCCCCGTTATTTTCATCGTATGTTTGGCGTTTAGCCGCTATAAACTCGGCTTCAGCATAGTTTTTAGCGTCATCGAATACCAGTGCAATTCGCCCTTTAAGCGGTGGGATATCGGCAAGATCTTTGTCTGTTTGCGGCAGTGTTGCGAGAGAATCGAGTTGATTAACATCTTTTTTTGTCCCTCTTTGATATGCCATGCCCGATTCGATACTCCATTCCTTATTTAGAAGATAATCAGCGGTAACATCTCCACCGACAATACGCGCATCTATATTTGCAAACGAGGTAGTTGACCCTACAACTTTATAGGCATAAATGTAGTCTTTTAAATCGCTGTAGAATACCGTACCTTTGAGATGAAGATTACCAAACGTATGCTCGACACCCATATCGATTTCACGGTTGATTGTTTCATTGAGGTTGGTATTGCCGACACTGGCAAAATAGAGTTCCCGCGCATCGGGAACGCGAGATGTTTGTCCTATCCCGACAAAGATATTTCCATTGCTGCTGTAGTCATAACGCCCTAGTACGTTCGCACTGATGTTGTCGTAATCGCGGTCTTTTACGGTTGCCATCAAGTTTTGATCAGCATCGATATGAGTATCGTCATACCGTAACCCTCCGCTGAGATCCCATGCATCAAAAGATTGAGATGCTTTTGCGTAAAGACCGATGTTATCGGTATCGGCATCAGGAATTTGGACTTGAGCATAAGGATTGAGGCGTGAGCCTTTTGTTCCGTTCCAATTACGCGTTGAGAGATCGATTCCGAGGGTAATCTCAGTTTTGTTGAGAGAAGCATGGTTTTCTACACGAACGCCTTGGATAGTTGCATCGACCGGTGATACCATTGTCGCTGCAGCACTGGTGGCTGAAGCTCTAAAATCGGTTCCCATTTCATGCTCTACTTTTGAATGATACGCTTCGATGAGAAGTTCT
>Ga0156221_1105_pt1 | contig 13132 bp, 9 predicted proteins | sample RifCSPlowO2_12_FD_107869 | JGI IMG/M metagenome (GOLD analysis project Ga0156221, IMG submission 107869) | Sulfuricurvum sp. RIFCSPLOWO2_12_FULL_43_24
CCTCGCTCAACCAATGCCTCGATATAGGTCATCGCGACAAACAAGAAAAAGAAGATCTCAGCGATTTCCAAAATCAGATGATCGACTTCGTGCTCAAACGGAGTTAAATCCGCCCCGACGCTCACATAATAAAGTCCGATCAGGACAAACATCAACGTTCCGGTAAAGAGTGCCGGTTTCGCTTTATCGATATGGTATTTCTCTTCAGCAGCGATAAAATAATACCCTATGACAAAAATACTAAGAAGTAGCCATCCAAAAGGGTGAAATACTAAGTCTATAGGCTGTTCCGTGATAACGGTAGTCATAATTTTGTTCCTTTTGTATTGGTTGAAAATTAAAAATCGTAGTTTATCGTAAAAAAAAGTCTTAACGCATTGATCAATCGATAATAAGCCGAGATACCTGCTGACTCATCACATCATTTTCAATGATAATATTGCTAATTCCTAGTTCGGCAATAATATTTTTTTCATGCTGTGTATGTACTTTGACAATAATTTTGGAGTTATCAACAAACTGCTCAATCGTTTGGCATACATGATAGAGTTTTGCCGGATTATCAATCGCGACAATAACGTATTTAGCCATATGAATATTGGCTTTTTTTAATACCTCTTTTTTAAGAGCATTACCGAAAATAGCAGGCTCTCCCATCTTTTGAATCTCGTGAAACGTGTTGATATTGTTTTCGATAGCGAGATAAAATTCACCTTTTTCTTTGAGTGCTGCGGCAACGTTGCGCCCAAACTCGCCGAATCCCAAAATAATCGTGTGATCTTTTAACTCATCCGAAAAGAGTTCATTTTCTATATTTTCATCCTCTTTTTTTATAAACATATCGGTAAGAGGGGTGAGATGTTTCAAGATAAGCGGAGTGATAATCATCGATAAAACGATCGTTGCGATCAATACTTGGCTGTAGGGTTGTGCGATCAGATCGTTTGAGCGTGCCAACTCCAAAATTGCCAGTGAAAACTCACCGATTTGTATGAGACTAAAAGCCGTCTTGAGCGTGACTCTTTTGCTTTCATCAATCTTAACAAGAGCGAAAATAATGATAAATTTCAGGACCATAACACCCATCAATATCGCCAAGATGAGAGGGAGTTGAAAAATCAGCAAGAAAAAATCTATCTGCATCCCTACGGTGATAAAAAAGATACCGAGCAATAAATCCCTAAAGGGGATCAAGTCGGCTTCCGCCTGATGTTTGTATTTCGTTTCGGCGATCAGCATACCTGCGATAAAAGCACCCAAAGAATAGGAAAAACCCAAAACATGCGCTAAATACGATGCACCAATCGCCAAAAACAAAACACTTCCTACAAAGAGTTCATCCGAGTTTGTTTTAAGGATTTGGGTTAAAAAAGGCTCCAGAATATGCTTTCCAAAAACCCACAAAAAGGCCAATAATATAACCGCACTTAGTACCATATCCTGCAATGCCAAAGAGATATTTGTGGAATTGCTGCTCATAAACCCGATAATAAGCAAAATAGGGATAACGGCGATATCCTGCATAATGAGAATCCCCAGCGATCTTTGCCCGTGTCGGCGGTTGATTTCACCACTTTCGTTTAAAAGTTTAAGGACAATAGCAGTTGAAGAGAGGGCAACAACAAGAGAGATAATAAAAGCAGAATTTTGCTCAATATGTAATCCGTAATAGGTAAGGAAAAAAACAAGAGAAGATGTGAGAAGTATTTGCAATGTTCCCGTGACAAATACTTCATACTTCATCCGCTTTAAATGAGCTACAGAAAATTCCAACCCGATAGTAAACATCAAAAACACAACCCCGAATTCGGCGATCTCTTTTAGATCATGATTACTGACCGCATCATGAAGATTAAAGATATACGCTATCGTCGTTCCCGTTATAATATAGCCGATAATGGTAGGCAGATGAATTTTACGAATAAAAATATTGATTAGGAGTGATAAGAGCAATGTTGTTACAATAATCGTTAACAAGCCAACCCCTCTCTTTTATTTTTCAGTTATTTTAACGTATTAGCATTAATGCCCGCCCATTACCTTTTCAATGTCAGAGGGTTTGTCGTGAATGCCGAAACGATCGATAATCGTTTGGGTCGCTTCATTGTGTCCGATCACTTCAACCTCTTTTCCCATATTACGCAGTTTTATCACTGCTTTATCGAGAGCATAAACGGCAGTAATGTCCCAAAAATGAGCACGTGTTACATCGATAATGACTCTTTTGACATCCTCTTTATAATCGAATGCATCGGCAAAACGATCGGCGGAATTAAAGAAAATCTGCCCGATAAATTTATAGATACGGGTACTGCTCGTCTCTTCGAAGTATTTCTCCCAGTACATAAAGTGGCTAATTTTATTGGCAAAAAACAGCGATGCCAGCAATACCCCTGTAAATACACCCAATGCCAGATTATGAGTTCCCACCACTACAAAGACGGTAGAGAGCATTACGATATTCGTTGAAAGCGGAAGTGTTTTTAGCCCTTTAATCGAGTCCCAGTTAAATGTCCCTATCGAGACCATAATCATCACGGCTACGAGTGCTGCCATCGGGATTATTTTAATCAAATCGGACATAAAGACGACCATAATGAGGAGCAATACCCCTGCGGTGAGGGTAGAGAGACGTCCTCGTCCCCCTGATTTGACGTTGATAACCGATTGACCGATCATTGCACAGCCTGCCATCCCCCCCATACATCCGCTGGCGATATTGGCGATCCCCTGCCCTTTGGCTTCGCGGTTTTTATCGCTGTCGGTATCGGTCATATCATCAATGATGGTTGCCGTCATAAACGACTCCAACAGCCCCACCGCCGCCAATGCCGCAGCGTAAGGGAAGATAATCGCCAACGTCTCAAAATTCATCGGAACATCGGGCCATAAAAAGATCGGCAATGTATCGGGGAGTGATCCCATATCGCCGACGGTACGGACATCAATCCCCATCGCAACCGTAACCGCAGTCAGCGTGATAATGGTGACTAACGGTGAGGGAATCAATTTTCCGATAGTAGGGATATAGGGGAAAAGATAGATAATCCCTAACCCCGCTGCTGTAAGGGCGTAAACGTGCCACGTCACATTCGTAAGCTCCGGCAGTTGAGCCATAAAAATCAAAATGGCCAATGCGTTTACAAATCCGATCACGACGGTTCGAGAAACGAAGCTCATAAGAACCCCGAGTTTCAAATACCCTGCAAGGATTTGTAATACACCCGTCAAAAGGGTCGCTGCCATCAGGTACTGCAAGCCGTACTCTTTGACGAGTGTCACCATAAGCAGTGCCATTGCCCCTGTAGCCGCTGAGATCATCCCGGAGCGACCACCGACGAACGCGATCACCGCTGCGATACAAAATGAGGCATAAAGTCCCACTTTTGGATCAACTCCGGCTATAATCGAAAAGGCTATGGCTTCGGGAATGAGGGCAAGAGCGACAACAATACCGGCGAGGATATCGCCTCGGATATTACCGAACCACTCTTGTCTTGGGGACATCAATAACATTGAAGCTCCTGTAATAATAGGGTTAACTGTGTTTATCTTTCTTCGCATAATCACGTAATGTGATGAAGAGACCCAAACAAAGAATTAGAGATTCATGAATATGAGGGGTAGATGAAGATTATAGACAGCAATGCGTAATTATGCCGAAAGAGTACTTTGACATGACTTTACAAAATTTTTCAAGAAGAGTGTTAAACGTCAGCTTTCTCCCGTATCCGAAAGATACGGGTAGCTTTAGAAGGTTATAAGGGACATCAACTATTTAAACAGTGCGATCATAACACCCGCAGCAACCGCAGAACCGATAACACCGGCAACATTCGGTCCCATTGCGTGCATCAGCAACATATTGCTAGGGTCGTCTTTCATCCCTTCTTTTTGAGAGACACGAGCCGCCATCGGAACCGCTGAAACCCCCGCAGAACCGATTAATGGATTAATTTTCTCTTCGCTGAATACGTTCATGAGTTTCGCCATCAAAACTCCAGCAGCCGTTCCGACGGAAAATGCCAAAAGACCAAGACCCAAAATAGCCAACGTATCGACAACCAAAAACTGCTCTGCCGCCAGTTTCGATCCTACGGCAAGACCTAAGAAAATGGTGACAATGTTGATCAATGCATGCTGCATCGTATCACTCAAACGATTGACAACGCCCGTCTCTTTAAAGAAGTTACCAAGTGCAAACGCACCGACCAACGGAGCCGCATCGGGAAGAATAAAAATAATCAGCATCAGTACAAGAATCGGGAAAAGGAGCTTTTCGAGTTTCGTAACGTGACGCAGTGTACGCATACGGATTTTTCGCTCTTCAGGAGTCGTCAATGCTCTCATAATAGGAGGTTGAATAATCGGAACCAATGCCATGTACGAATATGATGCAACGGCAATCGCACCTAAAAGCTCCGGAGCTAACGTCGAAGCGATAAAGATCGACGTCGGGCCGTCCGCTCCGCCGATGATACTGATAGCGGCAGATTGTTGCAACGTAAAATCAAAAATTGTTGTATATTGGCTGAGGGCATACGCACCGACGAGGGTTCCAAAAATACCGAACTGTGCCGCACCGCCCAAAAGAGCAAGTCTCGGGTTGGCGAGGAGCGGTCCGAAATCGGTCATTGCCCCTACCCCCATAAAAATCAGGAGAGGAAAAAGACCGTTGGCAATCCCCATATGATAGATGATACCGAGCAAGCCATCCGGCCCCGCCATGTTTGCGATTGGGACGTTGGCAAGTAACCCGCCGAATGCGATGGGTAGAAGCAATAACGGTTCAAACCCTTTGGCAATCGCCAGATAAAAGAGGACGAAAGTGACCAAAAACATAATCAGCCGTCCCCACGTTTGGTGGAAATCCGACATCGGTTCGCCATGAGAAGTCAAAACCCCTTTTTGAGGCTCTACAAGAGCACTGATTCCTGTCGTGTGATAGAAGTTAATCATCATTTCATTGAAACTCATCGGTTGATAGTTCTCTTCACGATAAGTTGATTTTTTAGGTGCCTCAGTTTCAGATGCGACCGTTGTTGCAGTTTCCACCGTAGTATCAGTTGCCGTAGGCTCTGAGGCCATGCTCGACAAAGAGAGACTTAATATCATTGCAAGAGAAAAGAATAATTTTTTCATTAAATTTTCCCCTCTCGTTCTAATTGATGATGATGCTGTAATGCACCTAAAATAGCAGCAATTTTTGCATTCTCATTATTTTTTTGGACCGGAGCTTTTGGTGCAGATGTGTGTGAATGTACTTTCGGTGCTTCCGGGAAATAACGAAGAAGCAGTTTTGACATCAGTTTAGTCATGTAAATCATAATAATAAGGAAGAGGTAAACCGTCCCCATCCCCAAAAACATGATTTTTATACTTTCGAAAAACATTAAAACTCCTTATATTTATATGGTGAATTATAACTAACGTTTTATTTTATAATATAGTGAACTCCGATCGATTCCGTTCTCTTCTGAGCACTCTCCACGATAGCTCTAGCCGTCAAAAGACGAAGTTTCAACAGCTTCCCGATTGGCTCACGCAACAGCGCTTCAATCTTCTCTTGTGCTTCTTGAAGCCCTTGCGGTGTCCGAACGATCGAAGCCTTCTCCCACATAATATGTCGAAGCTGATCTTTTTTCTCTTTATCCCCCGACATTTCCAGCGGTTCGTCTCCAATGTCAAACGTTTTAGTGCAATGTGAAAATGAATGTGAGAGGATTGAAAGGGCGACTTTTTGAGCGTATACCAGCCCTTCTAAAAGCGAATTGCTCGCCAAACGGTTTGCACCGTGGACTCCGGTCGAAGCGGCTTCACCCACAGCATAAAGCCCTTTGATCCCCGGCACATTCCCCTCTAAATCGGTTTTTATTCCCCCGATCGCGTAATGAAATGCCGGAGAGATAGGAACACGCTCTTTAGGCAAATGAAATCCCATATCGTTCAGTGATTTGTAAATGTTGGGAAACCGCTCTTTGAAATATTCGCTTTCAAAATCTTCGCACGAGAGATAAACCTGTTTCCCGCTCCGCTTTTTGTAATCGAAAATAGCGCGGCTGACAATATCGCGAGGAGCCAGTTCCCCGCGCGGGTCGTACTCGAACAAAAAGCGGTATCCGTTGTCATCTACGACATGAGCACCTTCCCCTCGGAGTGCTTCGGAGAGGAGCTGTTTACGTGCCCAATCATTCGCCACAAAAACCGTCGGATGAAACTGCATCATCTCCATCGATTCGAGTTCAATCTTCTTTTCGATACAAATTCCGTGAATGTCCCCACTGATGCTCGAAGCATTCGTATGGTATTCGTACAGCGATCCTACCCCGCCGCTGGCGATAATAACATTATCGGCCAAAATAATTTTTCGCTTCCCCTCAATCAGAACTTCCACTCCGCAGCATTGGGCGTTCTCAATCAACAAATCGATTACGGTAGCCTCGCTAAGCATCGGATGGGGGTTTTGATTCAACAAGAAAAAGTGTAAATATCTCCCCGTCGCATCCCCTCCGGCATGGAGAATCCGACTGCGCGAATGGGCCGCTTCTTTGGTGTACAGGAGATTTCCTTCTTCGTCTTTGTCAAACGAGAAACCCCGATCAATGAGATCATGAATAACGCTCTGAGAATTTTCACTCAGTATTCGAACTGCCTCTGCATCACACATCCCCGCACCCGCGTCCAGCGTATCTTGGATATGCAGTGCAATATCAGCATTATCGTACGCCGTGGTAACTCCCCCTTGGGCATAATAGGTGTTGCATTCCCACGGATACGATTTGTTGATCACCAAAACATTCAGCGTTTTTGGCAGACCTATCGCCGCGTATAAACCTGCAATTCCGGAACCGATAATGACTACATCATAACGCAACGGACGATTCCTTTGCCGGAGCCGGTTTTTCGTAATACGGGGGAGCTTTATAGCCGCATCCGCTCAAAAATAGTATGATGGCGACAATGACGCCCACTGCAAATATTTTTGACATCGTTCCCTCTTTTTTTAACTAAATGTTACACACTAAAATGAGCAAAGCCCATTGTCAGTTCTTTAATGACGGATGGTATAATAGCTTCAATAAATTATTGATTAAAGAGTTCAGCGATGGTCAATCAGATTCGCTCTTTGCCTCAGGTTGCAGGGATTTATCAGTATCTTGATGAAAAAGGTCGAATCCTCTACATCGGAAAAGCCAAAAACCTCTCCAAACGGGTCAAAAGCTATTTTAATCTTACCCCTGAACTTTCACCCAAAACATCGCTCTCCTTGCGTATCCAAAAAATGCTCTCTGAAACCGTGGGGCTTCACTATATTATCGTTGAAAACGAACACGACGCTCTGATTTTGGAAAACTCGCTTATTAAACAGCTCAAACCCAAATACAATATCCTCTTGCGTGATGACAAAACCTATCCCTATTTGTATGTCGATATGGAAGAACCCTACCCAAGATTCGAGCTTACCCGCAAAATTATCAAGGGCAAAGGGGTCCGCTACTTCGGCCCTTTTTCCATCGGGGCACGTGACATTCTCGACTCTTTGTACGAACTGCTTAAACTGGTACAGAAAAAAAGCTGTTTGAGAGGAAAAAAAGGGTGCCTCTTTTACCAGATGGAGCAATGCCTCGCTCCCTGCGAATTTCCAGTACCGCGTGAGAGCTATCTTCCGATGGTACAGCAGGGGATCGAATGGATTCAAAACAAACGGCGTCTCATCAAGCAACTCGAAGCGAAAATGGAGTTTTATTCCGAATCGCTCCGCTTTGAAGAAGCCCTGATACTAAGAGACCGGATTGAGCGGATTTCCAAAAGCGAAATCACCTCCCAAATAGATCTGGCCTCGACCGAAAACTACGACGTATTCGCCATAGCCGTGAACGAAACACGCGGCTGTATTCTCCGTCTTTTCATCCGCGAGGGGAAAGTGGCTTCCAGCACTCACGATTTCATCCCGGTTACCCCCTATTTCTCGCTGGATGAGGCGTACGAGCGGACACTGGTGGGGTTCTATGGCAGTGAAAAGCCCCCTATCATTGCCCCTATCCTGACAGCCCACCCGTTTGAATCGAGAGACTGGGTTCATGAACATCTAAGTGAACTTTTCGGTAAAAAAGCTCACTTAGAAACGCCTCAGCGAGGCGGGAAAAAAGAGCTGATCGATCTCGCCATTACTAATGCCCATGAGCTTCTGCGGACACCGCAACCTACCAATGAGGTACTCTTATCTCAGATTCAAGAACTCTTTGGACTCGACACCCTCCCCAATCGGATCGAAATATTTGATAACTCTCACCATGGAGGCGATGCCATAGTAGGAGCAATGGTCGTTTACGATAACGGCCATTTTGATAAAAAAGGGTATCGTACCTATCACTTACAAAGCCGCGATGAATACGGACAAATGTCCGAAATGCTCCGTCGCCGAATCGAAGGGTTCGAATCCAATCCTCCACCGGATTTATGGGTTTTGGATGGCGGTTCTACTCTACGGACTTTAGCGGTTGATCTACTGAATTCTCATGGTATTCATCTCGATGTCATCGCTATCAGCAAAGAGAAAATTGACGCAAAAGCCCATCGCTCCAAAGGGGCCGCTCATGATATCCTTCACACGGAGCATCAAATCTTACGGCTGGAGAGTTCTGATAAACGGCTTCAGTTTATCCAAATGCTTCGAGATGAAGCTCACCGTAGTGCCATTACCTTTCATAAAAAAGTTAAACTAAAACGTGACCAGCACTCTAAATTACTACTGGTTCATGGAATATCACAACCAAAAATTCATAAATTAATCGAGTATTTTGGAACGTATGAAGCCATCGCAAAAAGCGATTTTGAGACACTTTGTGACCTAATCGGGGAAAAAGATGCAAAAAATATCCAAAATTGTTACACAGAGAAGATCTCTAAGTAATCTTTTATGGAGTTTATGCCATATTCCAAGGATTGTGTTTTCAGCAGTTTTTTAGCTAAGGGGTCAAATGATGGGAAAACCTATTCCAATCGATGAAGAGTATCTTTTTGACGGGCGCGCTATTGTTAGCGAAACAGACTTGCATGGTGTGATCACTTTTGCAAACCGAAAATTTTGTGAAATCTCCGGCTACAGCGTCGATGAGCTCATTGGTCAACCGCATAACATCATCCGTCATCCGGATATGCCCAAAGCGGCGTTTGCACTTATGTGGAAAACAGTTCAGTCCGGGACACTTTGGCACGGATTGGTCAAGAACCTCCGCAAAGACGGCCGCTATTATTGGGTTGATACGGAAGTAACCCCAACCTATGATGAGAACGGGAAGCTCAAAGGGTATATGGCAGCCCGAAAACCGGCATCTCGAAAAAATATTGAAGAGACGGCTGCGTTGTACCGAAAAATGATCGAACAAGAACAATAAGGGGAAATGAGTGCTATTTTATAATCATAAACACGAATTTATAGGAATCGATGAAGATGGGCTCAAGCTTTTAAATTATGCAACCCTCGACGATCTGTTAGAAGTATGTGAAGATGTCGCCGATCTTTTTGCAAAAGAGCCGGGGTATATCCACAACTTCAAAAGCTTTGGCTGGATCGACTTTCTTCTCCATGCCGATTCGGATGCCAGATCAGCTATCGTTCACGCACATGGGAAAACATTTTCATGTACATTGAGTGTCCATAACTTTTTCCTGTGTGCAGAACCCGGGCAAAATGGCTATATGATTGATATGACCCATATTCAGTCCATTAGCGGCGATGAGATCAAACCCCATACCATCACCCCTAAAGCTCAGCCGGAATTCAAGTCTGCCCCTGTCGAAACGCCTGCACCTTTTGCTCCAAGTACCAATATTCTCCCCGATTATGGACATATCACCCCTACAACACTGACTGAACCCGGAACCTTGGATATTCCTGCAACCATCGATGATTCAGAACCGCTTGGTGAGCCTGCAGAGGATTTGTATGCCAAACTTTCCCTCCCGCTGAATGAAGAAGAACTGCACGAAGAGCTTCCACCAGCAGCGCCTGTCGTTGAAGAACGTGTAGAGCGTCCGATGCTCGGTGATGTTTATTACAGCACTGCAGAAAAAGGGTTTTTGGAAACGCTTAAAGTCGATAAATCATACCGCTTTGACCCAAATGTTGCAGCGCATGAGCTTGGCCTTCCGGTCGATTTGATCCAAGAATTTATCGGTGATTTTATTCAACAATCTTACGAGTTTAAAACCGAACTTTTTGATGCGGTCCACAAAGGGGATAGCAATAATATCAAGATTCTTTCCCATAAGCTCAAAGGGGTTGCAGCCAATCTTCGTATTGAAGATGCTTTTGAAACCCTCAGCATTATCAATACCGCTAATGACCCGATCGAAATCGAAGCAAATCTCAAATATTTCTACACGATTATTGCAAAACTCGAGGGGAAAGAGCCGCCTAAAGAGGCAGAAAATATCCCGTTCTTTAAACCGGAAACAGCAGAAGAACCCGCCTCAGACCTGAAGGTATCCGTTCCTGCCGATGCGATGGAAGAAGATGATATCTATAGTTTCATGCTTAAAGACGATGCCCCTGCTCCCACCGAAAAGACCAAGGAAGTAATCGCCGATTCTACCGATGATGAAAATTTCCTTAAACCCCTTAGCAATGAACCTTTCGAAGATACATTAAGCATCAACCTTGATGATTCGGATGAAACAACTACGGCCGCTGAATATCCGACTCCCCCTTTGCATTATGATAAAATATTCATTTCAGGGCAGCTGGGCATTGAGCATGATTTCTTTGATGAGCTGATTGATGAGTACAAGCATGATGCCCTTACATCAGGAAAAGCAATTACCGCAGCAATTGGGGCATTTGATACCCATGCTTGGAAAAAAACTGCTTCTCAACTCAAGGGGATAAGCGATAATTTACGTTTAAGCGAAATTTCCGATGAGTTGGCGATCTTGTCTCAAACCAATGATGCTCAAGAAGCCAATAAAGCTTCCAAACGACTCAATAGCTTTATCGAACAACTATAAATTTATAGGAGAACCAATGCAATTAGGACTTAGAAATCGACTTCGCCTTATCAGTCTCTTGCCAATTCTGATACTTTTCACCCTTGCGAGCTACTATGTTTATAACGCGTATGTCAGCTATAAAGGGGCCGGACAGCTCCAAGTGAGACTTGAGGGTAATAAACAACTCAATGATCTTATCAACAACCTCTCGCGTGAACGTGGTATGACGGTTATGTATATGGGTAACGCTTCAGCTGCCACCCTCAAATCGCTCCACGCGCAACGTACCATTGTTGATCAAAAAGTAATCGATTACCAAAAACATCTTGCTACGCTTGCTCGCACCAATGCACAAGAAGCTGCCAAGGCCAATGATCTGTCGAAACTCATCATCACGCTTCATAAAGAGATTGTGCAATCTCGACCAATTGTTGATAGCGGCACCGCTGATTTTAATAAAATTTTTACCGATCTTTACGGCAACTCGGAAGAGAAGCTAATTAATGAACTCGCAGACCTTGCAACGCTCCATTTTGATGAAGAGGTCAACTCCCTCTCTTCAAGCTATCTCTCGCTGGTACGCGCAAACGAATACAGCAGTATCGAACGTGACTATATCACCTACGTTCTCTCTCGTGCAACGCCGCTTGCCGAAGATGAGCTAAATAAATGGATTTCTCTGATCGCCAAAGCCGATACTTTTAATCTAGAAGGTATCAGCAATAAAGCGATTCAAACCACGTTGAAAGAATCTCTGTTTAACGAAGACAACACCGAGCTTTACCTTGATATTACGACTGAGCGAACCGGTATTTTGCAAGCGGCTACTACCGGTGTTTATGAAACACAATCGGGTATCTGGTTTGCAATGATTTCAGAAAAAATCGACGCGATCAATGAAGCTGAACAAGTTTTGATCGAAGCGATGGACCAACGTGCCCTCGTCGTTCAAGAGCAAGCGGTTCAAATTCTGGTTATTGCAATCGGTGTTTGGATTTTAGGGGTATTGGTAGCCATTCTAGGCTATCTCTTCTCTGCTGAGATCACTACCAACATCAAAAATCTCGAATCGGTTTTGAAACGGGTTGCGGAAGACACCCATGATAATGAGGCAGAAGCACTCAGTCATTCGATTAATCTTGATACGACTGCCGGAACGGCGCAGGCGTACGCCCTTTTGGAACGTATCATTGAACAAACGCTCAATGACAAACAATATGCGATGGAAGCATCCGAAGCCAAATCAATGTTCTTGGCGAATATGTCCCATGAAATCCGTACTCCGCTTAACGGTATCGTCGGATTTACCGAACTTCTCAAAGATACGGAACTCCATGATGAACAGCGCGAATTTATTGACATCATCGAAAAAAGTTCAGAAAATCTTCTCGAAATTATCAATAACATCCTTGACCTCTCAAAAATTGAGAGTAATAAACTTGAAATCGAAGAGATCGTCTTTAATCCGATGGACGAGTTCGAGAGTGCCGTTGAAGTATACGGTGTTCGTGCTTCTGAAAAACATATCGACCTTGCTTGTTATGTTGATCCAAGCCTTGAGCGTCCGCTCAAAGGGGATCCGACTAAAATCAAAGAGGTTATTATCAACCTCCTCAGCAATGCCGTCAAATTTACCAATAGCGGTGGGGCGATCAGTGTCGATATCCGCCGCGTAGAGTGTGAAACCCTTAACCGTGCACGTATCCGTTTCGAAGTCAAAGATAACGGGATTGGGGTTACCAGTGAACAACGTTCACGCATTTTCGAAGCGTTTTCTCAAGCAGATACATCCATTACCCGTAAATACGGCGGGACCGGTCTTGGTCTTACCATCTCGAGCCGCTTTGTTGAACTTATGGGATCACAACTCGATCTTGAAAGTGAACCGGGCAATGGAACAACCTTCTTCTTTACCTTAGAGTTTGAAGAGATTGAAACCCTTAATGAACCGCTTAAAGGATCATTTTCCAATATCAATGCGGTCATCTTGGAGAGCCACAGCAAGAAAAAACTCCAAAATACTTACCTCAAAGAATATTTGGACTACTTCGGTGTCAGCTATACCACTTTCCATGAATTGGATGAACTTAAAATGTTGGAGCGTCAGGTCAATTATGACCTCCTCTTTATTGACAACGAT
>Ga0156221_1107_pt1 | contig 12975 bp, 10 predicted proteins | sample RifCSPlowO2_12_FD_107869 | JGI IMG/M metagenome (GOLD analysis project Ga0156221, IMG submission 107869) | Sulfuricurvum sp. RIFCSPLOWO2_12_FULL_43_24
TAGACCACTTTGATTCGGTCATGCCGTTTGAGTATCGCTGTAAAATCGGGATAATACGCGCTTATCTCCTCCGCAATAACTTCTCCGTCGGTGACAAGGATACGAGGGTTAATGAGTTCCAGCAGACCACTCTCGGTTTTAATAATAATGGCACAAGCAGGCACTGCGATTTGGATCGCTGTAATGGCATCAAGTTGATAATGCTCCATCGTATCGCGCATATTTTCTAAAAGTTTAAACAACTCATCATCAAATTTCCGAACATCGGCAGAGACATACTTAATCCGCTCATCAGGGTAGGTGATCAATTCTTTAATCATTTTGGAAAATCTTTCGTAGGAGGTAGAGCCCCCTAAAGGGGCTTTTAATTAGTGGCTTTTGCGAACAACGATCAACATTTTGATGTTGATCATAATAAAGCGGATAAACTGCCAAATTTTGCATGTACGCATTTTGATAACAAAATTTGTCGGTACCATTGTGGTAAAGTTTGCATCGTACGGTTTTACGTATTTTTCAATCTCATTCATAGTTTTTTTCTCCTTTTACTTATTCAGGGATCATTGTCCAGCCCGGATTGAGCTTGGCTTTATAGATAAACATGTGGTGAAGGATGTGTTTGATCCAGTGACCTGCAAGTCCGATTTCACCGAATGTATAATCCAAATCACGTCCGAGACCCGGATATTTTTCGAAGTCAGGAACAACCGGATAAACGGTCAACGCCGCAGCGGTACCGTCAAATAGACCTTTACCTGCTGATGCAACACACGCCGCACCCATTTCTGCCATTGATGCTTCATGCAAGTGTGCATCCGGCCCTTTTTTGATCAAATCACACACGCTGTGTGCAACCGCTTTCCCGATAATACCGCTTGGCATACCTGTACGCGGAGGCGTTGGGAAAATTTGAGTACCGTTTGGTGAAGTCATCGGTTTAGAGATCGGATGCGGAGGAGCAAACGCGATACCTGCAGCGAAGAGATTTTTGTACGTTGGATTTTGATACGTACGAGGCCAGTCAGACGCTTTCCAGTTCTCGTAAGCACCTGCATCGTATTTTGCATCAACTTTCATGAAGCCATTCGGTGCAAATACGGTAGCCGTGATATCTTCACCCGCTTTGTCGTAGGCTTTAAGACCGACACCGGCAAACGGTGGAATCAACATTGCGAAATCGAATGTCTCTTCGCCCATTGAACCATCAAGAAGTTCATACGAAACTTTCCCTTTTTCAACTTTGTTAACGTGAGCACCGATCAACCATTTGACACCGCGCTCAGAATACAAAGACTCTGCAAAAAGACGTGAAGAAGCCGCGTAACCGCCGCGTTTCATGTGCAATCCGCCGATACCGAAGTCACCGAGGAACGATTCGTTAGAGATCCATTGGATATCGGCCAAATCACGGACACCCGCTTTGCGAAGTTCATGTTCGATGTTGAAGATATACTCGAACGCCGCACCTTGACACGTACACATACCGTGACCTGTTCCGATGAGGAATTTTTGGCGCTCCCCTTTTTTCATTTTTTCGATAGATTTTGCAAACTCATGCGCTGCATGGTCAGCATGATCGGCTGTACAAACGGAAACTGTAAATTCACCTAAACCATTAGCATCGCCAAGACCCGGAGTAGCGGCAAAGTTAAGTTTTGGACCCGTAGCATTGATAAGGTAATCATACGTTACATCTTCACTTTGTCCCGCTTTGCCTTGACCGGTATATTCAATCGTTACAAACGGTTTGTCGCTGCTTGCATTCCCTTCGGGATTCAAACTTACCGCTTTCGCTTGTTTGTACGTAATCCCTGCTTTTTGGTATACAGGAGCGAGATCAAAGGTAACCTCTTCTTTTGTCATTTGACCGACACCCACCCAAATATTTGAGGGGATCCAGTTCCATTTTGAATTAGGGGTAACAACCACTACTTCATGATCTTTACCAAGCCAATCTGCCGCAAAGGTTGCGGCTGTGTGTCCAGCGACTCCGCCGCCTAGAACAACTACTCTTGCCATATCTTCTCCTTCGAATAAATTCCATAAAAGCTGATTATAATACCATAACATCACAATTGTATCACATCCTTAAAATAAGCCTTGTAATTTAGACTATATTTATTCCAAAAGCAGACAGTGTTACTTTTTTTCACAACATTTGTATTCCATATTGATAAACGACAAAGAAAAATAAAAAAAAATTATGACGAATAAAACATTTATCTATATTGACTTTCAACGCCATTGCTATTATAATTTTCATAATATAGTTAAAAAGAATAATTATTATTTGTGTAATTTGAAAGGATGGCAAAGTGCAAAAAGTTCTCATTATAGGCGGAGGAATTGCCGGAGTCGAAGCGGCAATTTACTACCGTAAAGAGGGTTTCAAGGTTGAACTGATCAGTGAGCGCAGTTATGTTTTTATCTACCCCATAGCGATCTGGATTCCGGTCAGAACGGCCCAATTTGATGATGTCGCATTCTCACTCGATCAAATCGCAGCGCGCCACGGCTTCACCCTCAATATCGACCAAGTAATCTCCATCAATGCCTCTGAAAAAACCGTTACACTCAAAACGGGTGGTATTCGCCAGACCGATCATCTCGTCATCGCAACGGGTGCGGCCAAAATGAAGCACGAAGGGTTGGAACATACCCTCTCGATCTGCGGAGCACCGGAGCAATCGATCATGCTCAGAGAAAAAATCGATGCCCTGATTGAGCGTGGGAGCGGAAAAATTGCATTCGGTTTCGGCGGTAACCCTAATGATACCAGCAGTGTTCGCGGTGGGCCTGCGTTCGAGCTTTTTTTCAATCTCCATCATCATCTCAACAAACTCGGTATCCGCGAGAACTATGAAATGACCTTTTTTGCTCCGATGCCTGAACCGGGTGCACGAATGGGGGATAAAGCCTTATCTATGCTAAAAAGGATGTTTGAGAAAAACCGCTTTGCGACCCGTTTTGGCAAAAAGATCAAACGTTTTGAATCCGATGGCGTTATTTTTGAAGACGACAGCCGCTTAGAGGCGGATTTGATCATGTTTATCCCTGCCGGGAATGGATCCGCATTAATCAAAGAATCTGACCTTCCCCTAAACAATGCCGGATTTATCCGAATCAATGATTATTGTGAAGTCGAAGGGGTTGAGGGATGGTACGCCATCGGTGACGCGAGCGCACTTGAGGGACCGGATTGGAGAGCCAAACAAGGGCATACGGCCGAAGTGATGGCACGCAATGTGGCTCATAACAGTGCCATAACACAGGGATTAAAAGCTGGAACCAAAAAAACCTACCAAGACCACCTCAACATCCTCTGCGTTATGGATATGGGCAACGGCGCCGGATTTGTCTATCGAAACGATAAAAAAGCACTCCTCCTCCCGATGCCGATTATCGGTCACTGGCTCAAAATCGGCTGGGGATGGTATTACAAAATGTCTAAAATGAACTATTTCCCCCGCATTCGTGGGATGTAATTTACCCTTCTAAAATCTTTGAAATAATCTCATAAACATTATTGGAAAGATCAGAATGATTTTTGATCCGTTCCAAGTCTCCCCCCATTTTGGCTTTTTGCAATGTTGAAAGTTTCCCGTAATTTTTAAATGCTCCCGCCAAGCCCGAAGCGATTTGAGGATTGAGAGCATCGATCTCAATGACTTTATCGGCGACAAAAGCAAACCCTTCTCCGCTCTCATCATAAAACGCAACCGGATTTCGGGCAAATGAGCCGATCAAAGAGCGAACCAAATTCGGTACTTTCCTATCGTATGCACTATCTTCTTGCAGGGCAATGACCCTCTCGAGTGTCCCCTCACGTCTCGAAGATGCGCGTACCGCAAAGTATTTGTTCATCACCAGTGTTTGATCGCTATAGCGCGTATAAAAATCTTCCAATGCCCCTTGCGCTAATTCGGGAGCATAATTTTCTAACAAATCGAGTGCCGCTAAACGCTCACTCATCGAGAGTGCTTCATCGTAATGTGCTTGACACAAACGGCTGATCGATTCATCCCGCAAACTCATTAAAATCCCAAGAAGTCGATTTTTAAGGGAACGTTTCCCAATACTTAGACCATCGATATCCGTATTTGAGGGTGTGTACAACGCGCTAATAGACTCTTGGAGTTCATTAAAATACCGAGCGGCCAATACCTGCTTGAGTCTCTCTTGAGCATTGACAATCGCTGCAACGTCGATCGTCTCTTGGCGCTGCATCAATGTCGTAACGCTAGGGAGTTCTAACGCCTGCGATTTGAACATCGGATCCATCGATTCATCCCGCAATAAAGCCCCGTAACTCTCGATATAACGTTCATTGGCCTCTGAACCGTTCATCATCGCTTCTAACGTTTCAATCCCAAACAGATGTGACGCTTCATAACGGACAAACCCGTCCCGATCATGCGCCATTAAAAACGGATAATCGAGTTCATCGCACTCAATAATGACCGGAGCACTAAAGTGGCGGTTAAGCGAGAGCTTCGGAGCTGAGGAGATCGCGCTAAATGTGACTTCCGTGATCTCATCGGTTATCCACAGCGTAGCAGCGTTAAGGAAAATAATATCCGAAGGTATCAGATCAAATTCCACTCCTTCCTCAGACAAGAGTGCGATGTTGAGCGGTAACGCATACGGAAGCTGTTCTTGGTTCTGTGTGTTTTTCGGGATATTTTGAACGATTCGTAATACGAGTTCTGCGGCATCCGAAGAGTACTCGCTTGAAATACGCAACGTCGGAGTACGCTCTTGCGAATACCATCGTTTAAACTGGGTCAAATCAACAGGGCTTTCACTCTGCATTGCCCATAAAAATTCTTCCGTTCCTACCGCTTCTCCGTCAAACGTATCGAAATAAAGATCCATCGCGCGGCGGAATCGCTCACGCCCCAGCACGGTGTGCATCATCCGAATCACTTCGGCCCCTTTTTCATAGACGGTGGCCGTGTAAAAGTTGTTGATCTCCATATAATGATCCGGCTTGATCGGGTGGGCAGTCGGGCCGGCATCTTCAACAAACTGCCGCTCACGCAATGCTCGCACATCGTCCAAACGCTGTGTCAGAGGGGAATTCATATCGGCACTAAACGATTGATCCCGAAAGACGGTCAACCCCTCTTTTAGGGTCAATTCGAACCAGTTACGGCACGTGATCCGGTTTCCTGTCCAGTTGTGAAAATACTCATGGGCGATAACGCTCTCAATCCCTAAAAAGTCGGTGTCCGTTGCGCTCATTTCATCCGCAAGTACGTAATGGGAATTAAAGACATTCAACCCTTTATTCTCCATTGCCCCCATGTTGAAACTGTCCACTGCAACGATGTTGTACACTTCCAGATCGTATTCGCGTCCGTAGGTAACTTCATCCCACTCCATTGATTTTTTCAAGCTGCGCATCGCGTGATGACATTTATCTTCATTACCTATATCGCAATAGATGGCTAAATCGACTTTTTTTCCGCTCATCGTTGTAAAGGTATCGGTAATTGAACCTAAATCTCCCACTACCAGGGCAAAAAGATAGCACGGTTTTGGAATAGGGTCTTCCCAAAGCGCCAAATGTTTACCATTATCCAACATCGCCGTTCCGCGAAGATTACCGTTGCTTAACAACACCGGACAACGCTCTTTGGAAGCGATAATTTTGGTCGTAAAGCGGGTCATCACATCCGGACGGTCGATAAAATAGGTGATGCGACGAAATCCTTCTGGCTCATTTTGGGTACACCAGATATCGCCGGAACGATACAGCCCTTCGAGTTCCGTATTCTCATCGGGATAAATACGGTTGATAATACGGATACGGGCGCTATCACAATCCAGCGGAAGGATAAGTGCACTCTCTTCAAGTGTGTACATCGTCGCTTCCAATAATTCATCATTCACCCAAATGAGTTCCAAATCCAGTTTTTCCCCATCAAGCCGAAGTTCTTTAGCTTCAGGATGAAGTCGACGAATTTCCATAATATTCTCAACACGCGTAGAGGATTCTTCAATAATAAATTCTAGGCTGCATGTCTCAACGGTGTAATCGCTAGGACGATAATCCTTATAATAAATGGTGTTATGTTCGTTCATCATAATTCTCTTTATTGCTTTTTTGAAATAATACTCAAAATACGCTACACTTAAGACATTAAAATATAAAGCAACAATGATGCACAATAATCTTTATCTCGCACGTCAGCCTATTTTAACCCGTGCAGAGAGCATTATCGGATACGAGTTTTTTTATCGTAATAGTTATGGTGAATGTGTCATTGATGATCCCAGACACGCTACCGCATCGGTACTGGTGAATTTGCTCAATCAAATCGGCACCTCCTCCGCTTTTGGAGAAACCTTGGCGTTTATCAATACGGACGGCCCTCTGCTGCTTACCGATATTCTCCGCACCCTCCCCAAAGAGAAATTTGTCTTCGAACTCTCAGCATCCATGAAAATCAATGCCCGCATCCATGAAGCAATCCGTTACTATCATGCTTTAGGGTATCGGTTCGCATTAGACAATGCATCTTTTAATCCACACTACATCGAGGCCTTCTCCCCCCTCTTTCCGTACATGGAATTTGCCAAATTTGACGTTACCCAAACCGATATCGAACAATTCTCCCATGCCCCAAATCCCTATGGCCAAATGAAACTCATTGCTCAAAAGGTTGAGTTTTATGAGATGGCAGAAGCGTACGAGCAACTGGGCTTTGAGTATTTTCAAGGGTTCTATTTTGCCCATACGCACGTCATTACCCAAAAGCGGATTGATCCGCAGTACATGGATGTGATTGAGCTTTTTACCCTGCTCCAAGATGATGCGCCCATGGAAGAAGTATGCGATTCGTTTAGATACCAGGGCATTCTCTCTTTGCAACTGCTCCAGTTTCTCCGATCGGTTCACCCCGAATACGTCGAAGGGAGTCTCTCAATCCGTGAAATGATTGAGCGTTTCGGAAAAAGTGCCATGATGCAGTGGCTCCTTTTGATCATCTACTCCAAATCGGGGACAAGGGCCATCGATGATAAAAATCCCCATGCGGTTTTTGCCCAAAGCAGAATAGACAGGATGGTATCTTTATTGGAAATGATTACCACAGAACCTACCCAAGCTCAACTCGACCAAACACATTTGATTGCGATGCTTTCACTATTAGAAGGGGTGATGAACGTACCGATGGAGTCACTGCTTCAAACTCTTCATCCAAGCTCTCAAATCGAAGATGCTCTTGTTACCCATACGGGGATGCTGGGGAGAGTGTATGCCGCATCTCTAAAACTCGAGATGGGCGATCTAAACGGAGCGGCAATTTTACTGACATTCTACGGGATAACTCCCGAAGCAATTAGCTCATTGAATCCATCGACGTGAGCAGTTCATCCATTTTTTGATCGACGGTTCCGACATATTGGGTTAAATCTATCATCTCATCCATATTTTTATTAAGCGATTCGCTGTTGTCATTGATTGCTTGAATTAGAATATTGATCGTTGCAGAAATTTCAGCGAGACTTTTTTGGGTACGTTCTGCGAGTTTGCGCACTTCATCGGCGACAACGGCGAATCCGCGCCCGTGTTCACCGGCTCGAGCCGCTTCAATCGCCGCATTGAGGGCTAGGAGATTGGTTTGATCGGCAATATCCCCGATCGTCACCAAAATCGCTTTGGTCTCTTGAGCATTCCCGACAAGCGCTTGTAAATTGCCGGAGAGTTCATGCTCTTTCCCTGCGACACTTTGTATCCGTTCTACCGTGGAATTAATCATCCCGTTGAGTTCGACAAATTTGGTGGCGCGTAGATCTTCGATGGTTGCCTTGAGGTTTTTGGTATTATTATTTAAAACCTCTTTGGCTTCGTTGTTTTGGAACTCCATCGTCTCCAATGCACCGGCTAAGTCATTGATATGCTGAAGCATCGTCTCCATTTTCCCCGATACTTTGACCTCGGCACGGGTGGAAAACTTCCCTTCGCTCAACGCTTCTAACACGCGGATTGCAGTGTCCAAGTTTGCTTCCGTCGCATCAAGCATCGTATTCATCGTTTTTCGCAGTATGTGAACGTGCGGCGTTTTTGTATCACTCCCGATACGACACGCATAATGCCCCTGACGTACTTTGTCGGCTAACAAGACCATCTCGCCGGCTACCAACGTATCTTGTTGCAGCATCTCTTCATGAGCTTTGGACAAAGCGTTCAGCTTCTCTTCGGTACTCCCTATCTCTGCATCCATTAACGTAAGACGATTACGCTTGAACTGCAACAGCTGAATAAAATTATCCAATTGCTTTTGAACAGACTCTTCTCTTCCATTTGCACTCGTGATCAACCATATTCCGACCACAAGTACAACAATCACGACACCGACTAAAACACCTACGCTTTGTGTCAATAGCCCAACCAATAAACCAAGTGCAGCAATAATAGTTATAATCGTTATTTTTATCGAATTCTTCATGTACAGCACCCTTAATTCATTGTTTTGTAGAGACGTTCAGCTTCGGCAATCTCATCAGAAGATGCTTTTCGTCGGCATGACATGAATCCACAGGTGCCATCTTCACAGGCGATATTTGGATAAACCGTAGCATAAACCCAGTAAAAACCGCCGCTTTTGGTCGAATTCTTAACGTATCCCGTCCAAACTTTACCGCTTTTAATCGTATCCCACAAATCTTTGAATGCGGCACGCGGCATATCTCGATGACGAACAATACTATGCGCTTTACCCACTAACTCCTCAAGTGTATACCCCGCTATTTTGCAAAAATCTTCGTTGGCGAAAAGAATTTTTCCCTTTTCGTCCGTCTGTGATACCAAGAAATCGGTATCTTTCAACACATATTCATTACTCACGACTCACCTTTGCACTCTAGATTCAGAATCTCTTATTGTAGTGCAAAGAACATTCCATCCATCTTACATTAATCCGTTCAGCATCAGATAACGGTACATGGGTTGAAGCATGTAGAGATCAAATACCCACCATACCCATCGAGGCTTCGCCGGATCGAGCGGGAATGACGGAGCTAAACCGTCATAGTTAAATTCTGCCATAATAATCTCACCGTACGATGTTTTAAGAGGACAGACCGTATAGCCGTCAAATTTGAGCGAAGGCTCTTTTTTCTCCATCACCGAAATAAGGTTTCCGACCACAATCGGCCCTTGATGACGTGCACTTCCCCCGGTTTTACCGACAGGAATGCCGCATACGTCTCCGATACCGAATACATTTTTATAGCGACGGTGCTGCAGCGTCTCACGATCGACTTCCAGCCACCCTTTTGCCGTCCCTTTTTGCCATCCGAGCAGTGAGTTGGCCACGGCATCGACTGCGGCTGTCGGAGGAGAAATATGGATAAAATCGTATTCCAGCGTTACCTCTTCTTCTTTGTCGATCATCTCATACTCTTCGAACTCTTTGTCGTATTCACCCTGTACCTGATAAGTATGATGGAAGGTGGCTACTTTTTTCTCGGCATCGATTCGAATCAGTTCATGTCCGAATTTGTTGGTGATATTACCGTACCCTTTTTGAACTTTTTGTATAGCCGCATCAATCTCAGGGAGACTAAAAAGTTTTTCACCCGCTGTTGCAAAGATGAAATCAGCGTCCAAGTTATCACGCTTGAGGTAATCGTCGCTGAGATAGAGGATTTTTTGCGGTGCACCGCCGCATTTGAGCGGAGTGGAGGGTTGAGTGCAGATAACACGAGGTTTAGAAGTTTTTGCCGCTTCATGAAGCGCCTTAAACCAATCACGGGTAATTGTAGCCCCCTCTGCCGTTCCGGCTGCGAGGTCACTTTGATAGACACTCGCGATACCGTGTTTCCCCAGCATATCGACACTCAGCCCCTCGATTTGCTCATAATGGTATTGGACTCCGGCCGCAACCACGAGATAATCGTAATCGACAATGGTTCCCGTTTTGGTGGTTAGCTTATTGTTATCGGGATCAAACGTGGCCACTTCATCTTTGATCCAGGTTACATCATCCCCAATGTATCCGGTGTTATCAAAAATAATATCCTCCGGCTCATATTCCCCCGCCGCAACAAAAATCTGACCCGGTTGATAGACATGTTTTTCATTCGGAGCGATAATGGTGATATCCGGTTTGGAAAGAGCCCGGCGTAAGCGCGACAGTGTCATCAGCGCACCCGATCCACCGCCGACAATGACGATTTTTCCCACCGCATCCGAAGCAGAAGCGTGTACGGGTGTCGCAACTGCTGATCCAGCGAGTACGGATGCGGCTACCGGCGATAACGCCATCATTTTCAGTGCGTCACGACGGGAAAGCCCTTTATGTGCTTCAATCTTTTTCATGATTTCCTCTGGACTCATTACTTCACTCCTTTTGATATTAATGTGAGACGTTGTTACTCTTATTATCACCGTCTATAGATTAAAGTTTCTTAAAAGTGAATAGGTTTTCAGGAAATAATCGCTAAATTTTTACGACACTCGTTTCCCAACCGTCATAAGCTCCGCTGTGGTGAACCGAAAGATTGATTAAATAAAGAGTCAACGTATCGATATCGTAGTAAAAAGGTTTATCTTGTCGGTAAAAACTAACTCCTACCATAGGGATGTTTTCATTGGCATCCACTAAGTCTTTAACGTTAAATCCTTCCGATTCGATTGCTGTGATAAAACCTTCTCGTTTTTCTACCGTTTCAAAATAGGCTTTATGTTCAATCGCGCGCGGTAAATGCAACGAATCGCCCTGCGTTTTTAAATGATCGCACACTTTATGATTTTGAATTATTTGCCACTCAACAGGGGTGGGAAACAAAAGTTTGTGATACACCTCCCATTCGCTGTCAGGTTTGGAACCATACTCATATTGGTAGTCAGGGAACTCTATCATTGCCGATTGCACCGCATTCGGCCAATCAAAATCGTGTTTGAGATAGTAGATAAAAGTTATCTCACCATTGGAGACAATTTTGCCGACATAACTTCCGACACGATAGCGCAACGACTCCATCTCTATTTTATCTTCGATAAAACTGAGTTGAGCCTCTTCCTCTTCCGATATTAATCCCCGTTCATTGGGAGATTGCATTTTCATCTTAATAAATCCGACGATAAACTTATCTTCACTCGGCAACTCTACGGCTATACCTGCATTGACTAAAACCGAAGCAATGTTGCCATCGATTGTTTTCATATATAATTCCCAATATTCTTGCATGCTCTACTCCATTTCCAACGTCATTAAATACATATCTTCACCATCGATCACTTTGACATCCAAACTTTCACACGCTGGACATTTATAATATATCTCACTCAGTTCGGTTGCGGTACCGCATTGCTTACATTCAATCACAAGAGGCTGAACGTTCAGTACAAAATCAGCGCCGTCACACACCGTTTTTTCTTTAAACGTATTAAACGCGATTTCAAGCAGATGCGGCTCTACGCCGGACATTTTACCGATTTTTACGACAATCTTCGTCACCGATTCCGCTTCATTCTCACGCGCTATATCTTCACATTGTGTTAACAACGCCTGCACAATCGAATACTCATGCATTTCCTACTCCTTGTAAATAGATGGGTGTCTGTATCGGACACAGTTTGTAAACGAAATCTTTGCGCAGACGGTTAAACTCACTGGCAGGATCGTAAAAACTCGGATACATCCGCTCCAGTTCAATCTCACGATGACGCTGAATCTCCTCCGTAAACGAGGTATGATGGATTTTTTGACGTTTGATATCCAAAAGCTCCTCATAGCGCTCTTCATCCTCATACAGTGCCTTACAATACTGATGAAGCTCCGGTAAATACCTCTCCTCATCTTCGGATAAAACCGTATCGACCAAACCAATAGCCTCCGCATGTACGGCACTGATCGGCAGACAGCTGCTGGTCAGTTCGTGCGCTTTAATCTCTCCGACACGGCGAGGCAAAGTATAGGTCCAATACTCGCTCCCGTGAAGCCCAAGCGTTTGGTAGTGGGGATTTAATACCACTCCCTCACGTGCAACGACGAAATCGGAAGCAAGGGCTAAAAAGACCCCTCCCGCTCCCGCGTTGCGCCGCAATGCACTCACCGTGAGCACCTCATCGCACAGCAATATCGATTTGACCGCTTCGTTCATCGAATGGATGTTCGACCATCCGTCTTCATCCGATTTTTTGGAATCCTCCATGATGTTCAGATGGATGCCGTTGGAGAAAAACTCTTCTCCCCCCATCAATACCAGCACTTTGATCCCCGATTGTTTCAAATGATCGAAGGCATATTTCAACCGAACGCATTGATGGGCGCCCATCGCCCCGTTGTGAAAATCAAATCCGAGATACCCTACCTCATCACGCTCGACATAGGTGATCTCTTTGAACGTCTCTAAAGAGGGATCGACGAACAGTGGCAATCGATCTTCCATCACCCCTTTGAGTCGATCTTTGAGCACATAGGTTGCGGGGAGTTTGATGCTCGGAAGATGTCGCTCTTTGAGATGGGTAATCCAGAGTGCTCCGTCTTTCGTCCCCAGACAGATCGCCCCCTCACGCTTGGCGAGAATCTCTTTGATCCCGCCGCGAAGCCTCCCCTCACGATGGGCACCGTAGAGGGTACATTCCATCCCTAAAATCGTCTCCAGTATCCCCGGATGACTGTCGGCGGATCGGATTTTGGTGAGAATCGTCTCGGTGGTGTCATTTTCCCAGTCGATCCGACGATCACTCTGCGTCATCGCCCTGTGCGCCGAACCGCTTAAAGCATTTTCGTGTTGAGCCAACGGAATAAACGTCGGCTCATGAAATACCTCCAGCAGTTCATCCACCAGCCCGATAGCGAGAGTCGTCGTTTCGTTGCGATAAATGGAGGCTTTACTCCCCTGTGGCATAGCAAATGTCCCGTGCGCGTAGATATCTCCCGCATCGTACTCACCGTTGGCGCGCAGAATCGTGACACCCCATTCCGATGATCGGTTCAAAATGGCCCAATCGAGTGC
>Ga0156221_1110_pt1 | contig 12496 bp, 9 predicted proteins | sample RifCSPlowO2_12_FD_107869 | JGI IMG/M metagenome (GOLD analysis project Ga0156221, IMG submission 107869) | Sulfuricurvum sp. RIFCSPLOWO2_12_FULL_43_24
ATTTCATATTGATCAAATACATCGGTGCCCATTTGAGCAAATGGGAATTTAAAAAGTTGTGTTGAACATTGATCAACTCTTGTACCGCTTCATGATCGCCCTCTTCGAGTGCTTTTAGCTGTGCTTCACACAAATGATGCATAAATTCCATCTCAATACCGATATGATCGGACGATACGACACGAGCTACTTCATAATCAACGAGAAAGTCGTAAGAACTGTAAATATCGGTCACTGGATTGGCACCCCCGGTCTCGATCATCTGGTCAGGTCGTGTGTAAAATGTCTCATACGGCACCAAATGAAGGAGTGATAGGTTGGTAAAATCAGGATTCAAATACTCTTCCAAAAGCTTTTGCGATTCGATCTCTTTGCGCGGCTCCCAATCTCGCCAGTGGGGCATAAATTCTAAAACCGTTTCATCGTTTCGCAGAATCTCCAAACGTTCCACATCTAACTCTTGAAGCAATATTCGTGATAACAACGCATATAAATTACTGCGTGCGATAATTTCATCCATAAAAATGACCTTTAATAAAGTAACGTGATTGTAGCTTACAAGGCTGAAAAGTGCCTAATGAGAGTGTGTTATACGAAGGTATCAAGCCTTAGGACTTGATACTCACTTCATAGACCGATGGATCGAGATTGACCCAAGGGCGTTTAATATGGCGAGGACGGCGAAGGGTTGAATTTGAATCCAAACCACGCGTCAATTTGTCTCTCCATGCTTGGTAGACTTTAAAATTATTATCGTAGTTTACGAAAATATCCCCGATTTTATCTCCCGCTTGTGCCGGTTCCAAAAGAACCTTATGGTGCCAGCAGTGCATACCCGAAACAGGGTCAGGATGAGGAGCCGCAACGGCATTTTGCCATGAACCGCTCAAACCATCCCACCAAATATTACCGGAGTCACGGTTGTAGTCAGCGAAACGCTCTGTGTGGAAAGGTTTAATCCCCTCGACGTATTTGAGTTTGCCTACTTTTCCGTCCATTTGGATCTCAGCTACCGGAACCCCGAAGCTGTTAAGCCCGGTTGTCCCTTCGTAATCATCGATAATGCTTTGTCCACCTGCTTTACCGACATTCGCCGGAGATTCGGAGAGGAACTCTTTATTATTCAAATCACGCGGTGCCACGCCCGGCGCTACTTTTCCATCACTTACACCGTTTGGAATCGTAACCGCATTGGTGAGCTTCCAGCGTCCGCCATGGTGTGAACAGGCAAGTGTTCCCGGAAGAACACCCTCTGTCGGAACCGCCATCGCAACGAAATGACCCCCTTCTAAACCAGAAACCGTATCCACAATACGAACACGGATCGCATCACCGCGTTTAAAGCCGAGACGAGCTGCATCTTTCGTCGAAATCCAGATCGGATCATGATTCTGTGAGATCTCCATCAAATGTTTCGAGTTCGCTGAACGGGTATGAATGTTATACGGCAAACGGAATACCGTATTGAGTGCAAATGAATTCTCTTCCGTCATGTATTTATGGTTAACATGAGATACAAGATGGATGTATTCATTTTTCTCATCCTCGTTACGAGGATAGAACGGCATTGCATACTCTCTCCAATGCCAATCGGTAGCCCATTGGGTATAGAATTCGAGTTTTTTCGTCAGGGTTGCAAACCCTTCCATTTTTTTACCGTCAATCTCGATACCGATTTTTTTCTCTTTACCGTGATGATCTTGCGCTGAGATCACTCCACCCGCTCCAACACTCATTGTTCCCGCAGCGAACTTGTGGCCGTGTGAAATAACTTCACCGTCTTCAAATTTGAGTTCACGCTCTTGTGCATTGAAGATTTTATCCTCTTCCATCCATACACCGTAATCACGAAGATACGAATAAACCGGGAACTCTTCGTTCATATAACGTGGATCATTGGTAGCCGTCTCTTTGAGTTTCGGCAAGTTGTCCCCGAACGCCGCATCGTACCACTCTGCGATGGTGACCGTTTTACCCGGATTACGTTTGGATTCCCACATTTTTTTGATTCCGAGAGACCCGTCCGGATCGATATAATCGGTACATAGTTGGAACCAGAACTCATTCTCTTCCCACACTTCACCCAGACCCGCTTTAATATGTGCTTCGAGGGTTGCACGGGCAGGATTTTTAGCTTTCCAGCCCGATTTTTCCAACGCTACACGCAATACCGGCTGACGGAAGCTTGTCCAGCGTGCCGGCATCGTTGCTTCAGAGTGTTGGTCATGGCGTTCACCCGCAAGACCTACAGGGAGAACATAGTCCATATACCAGTTGGTTTCTGACCATACCGGAGAGAGGTTCATGGTAAGCTCCATGATCTCTTCATTTTTCAACACTTCGATCCAACGGAAACCGTCCGGATTAATCCATACCGGATTGTACATACGTGGAATATAAACCGCCAATTTGCTTGGGACGGTCAATCCGCGATCTGTCCATTTTTTCTGCCACGCCGTATCGCTCAAAAGGTGTGGAAGAAGATATGAGAGCTCATACGTTGATAACGGCCATTCAGGAGGCCATGTCAACTCATTCCATGCTTGTACTTTCGGTACATCGGCACCTGAGATCCCTTGACCTACGGTAGCGCTCCCCCCTTTACCGGAGACAGAGATAACGTGCCAGTGGTGGAAGAAGGTTCCCCCCTCGGTTCCGATAGCTCCACGAAGTCCGATACAGAAATAGGCTGAACGTCCGCCCATCCACGCACCACGGTTACCCGCAGCCGCTGCACGCCAGATATAGGTAGAGATCGCATCACCTGCCCAGATAAACATCTCATAGAGTTTTTCGAGTTTATAGGCAGGAACATGGGTCTCTTTCACTGCATACTCAAGGGTATACGGAGCGTACATATCTTTCAAAAGCTCCATGTAGCTCTCAAAGCTGCGGTCTGCCGGAAGTTTAGTAATTTGACCTTTTTCAACCATAAAGTTAAGATGCTCGGAATCGTTCATCAAGGTTTCCCAGTTGAACCATTTTTTCACAAACTTCTTATCCGTCATATTTTCGCTGAGGATACGATTCGCTAAATAGAGATAAATAGCTGCTTCCGTCCCCGGCCATGCCGCGATCCATAAATCCGACATCCCCGCAGAGTTCGACATACGTGGGTCCATAACGACGAGTTTAGCCCCTTTTTTACGCGCATCGGCGATAAAGCTTGCTGATTGCTGAAAATAGTGCCCCGCATCCGCTGCATGAGAGGAGTTTAGGAAAATAAGTTTTGCATTTGCCCAGTCCGGACTGGTGCGGTCATCGTTCGCTGTCCAGATCGTCGGAGTACGACCGTTGGATGAACAGATATTCGTATGAGAGTTATACGAATCCAATCCCAATGTTTCCCAAATTTGAGGAACAAAGCCGTTTTCATTTGGACGACCGACATGGTACATGACCGATTTTTTAGAGAGAAGATCCCCTTTACGAATCGTATCGGCCATTTTTTTACCGATGGTAGACATCGCTTCATCCCACGTCGTACGGATCCACTTACCTTCTCCGCGTTTTGAACCCGGCGCACGTTTAAGCGGGAAAGGGATACGGTCAGGATCGTACATCTGCGATTGAACCGCGTACCCTTTTGCACAGTTGCGTCCGCGTGAAGCGGGGTGAAGAGGATTTCCCATGTATTTTTTAACGGTAAACGTCTTTTTATCGATCCATGCAGTAAGTCCGCATGATGCTTCACAGTTCGAACACGCTGTCGGAACGATCATGAAATCATTTACATAAATCCCATCAGGATTGTTTTCACTCTGTACACCGTGACGATCAATACCGCCACGTTTCCAATCTACACCGCTAAGTTCTTGGAAATGGTTCCATTGATCTTGAGGAGGATAGAATGAGAGGCTATCAGGAGTGTTGGTGAATTTGCTCTCTTTTACCGATTCAGCGGCTGCATCAACGGTAAAAACTCCTTTAGCGATTGCGGCACCCGCTACAGTGAGCGCGGTCCCTTTTAAAAATGTTCTTCTACTTTCTAAATACATCATAATCTACCTCTTAGCTCATATTTAACAATTGAGGAATAACCAACCACACGTGTTTCGTTACCCACAAACCGACCAGTGCAACCACTGCGGCAATTTTTAACAAATAGTACGATTGGTTTTTCAAGCTCAAACATACCAATGCCATCGGTACCAAGAATGCCATTACTTGTCCAATCCAGAACATTACGGTATATTCGCCGCCTTTAATAAACTCGAGAGTTGCCCCGACTTCTTCCGCTTTCATCGATCCGAAAATAAGTTCAGCCATGTAGAGGATAAATGCTGCTGCTGCCGCAAGTCCCAAAACAACTGCCAAATCTTTTTTAACCGCATCGGAGAATTTATTACCGCCGAGAAGAATCATCGTGGCCGTTCCTGCAAGGAGAGCCGCCAAGATCATTTGCGCCGATTCCGTCGGCATTTGCCATAACTCACGCGCCGTTGACTGCGCCATCAATCCTGCTGTATACAACGTTACAGGAACAGCAAGAAGTACGGTCCATCCGAGGAGCTTGTCATACAAAACTTCATCTTTTTTCAGGTAGATTGCGTATGCCATACCAAACAACAATCCTACGAAACCGGTTGCCATCCACGCACCGATCGTAATCGCCGATGTCAAATGAGGATAGAAGAAAATATGCCAGAAACGGAACATTTGGTGCAAATCGATGACCGTAAAAAACAAGAAAATATGGATAAATACAATCGAAATCGCAACTATCGGAAAACGGATAAAGGCTGTTTGCTCAGGATGTTTCTTAAGCAAATAAAACCCGAGGAAAATAATCCCCGTCCCAATACTTTTTGCCCACATATTCATCGTAATAATCCAACCCCAAACGATACCCGGAAGAGCAACGTCAAGAACTACAACCGCGTTTGTTGCCGCTATTGTTTCGTGTACCATTAGTGCCCTCCTATAGGGAGATGTTTAAGATTATTGAAAAGGTTGTGACCTTCACCACGGAACGATGCCAACGGGTTGAGTGTTACATTGCCGCCACCGACGTAATAGTGGTGAGGGAATGTCCCTTTTTCCGGTTTACGTACTTGGACGTTTCCTTGGTGTGATTGGATGTATTTACTGATGTTCGACATCGGATCATCCAAATCACCGAAGATATTGGCCTCAACCGGACAAGCGACAACACACGATGGCATCATCGAACTCGCGACACGGTGCGCACAGTAGGTACATTTATCGGCTGTTTGTGTTTGAGGATCAATGTAGATCGCACCGTACGGACAGGCCATAACACAGCCCGCACATCCGATGCAGCGCTCTTTATCGATATTAACAATACCGTTTTCAAGATAGTGCAATGCACTCACGGGACAAATACGTTCACACGGTGCATTGGCACAATGATTACAGCGAAGCGGTGTAAATGTCCGCTTCGTCTCCGGGAATGTTCCTACATCAACATATTTGACACGTAGACGCCATGTACTAAGCGGAACTTCGTTCTCCACTTTACATGCGATCTCACAGCCCTTACACCCCATACATAGGCGAAGGTCTACTAAGAAACCTAATTGCATATATTCTCCTTATTCCTGATTCACGTGAATGCCATTCATGTCATAAGCAACATGAATAATCTTTATTTGATGCCGTGATTACAGGCATTTAACGGCATTTCTGCTGGGTTGATAGTAGCCAAAATAGGTTTAACCGAAACTAAAAGGCGACCCGTTTTTGCTATAACTTTTTGATATGTAACCGTTTGGAAATGTTTCCCGCAAAGGGGAAAAGAAGGATAAAAAAGATTTATTTGTCGAGGCGGCAGCGAACCGATGCTTCGTGTGCACCCAGCCCTTCGGTATGAGCGATAAGGGCACACGCCTCACCGATTTCATTGATCGCTTGACGTGAAAATGAGATGATGGAGGATTTTTTCATAAAATTCTCAACCCCAAGCGGTGAGTAGAATTTCGCTGTCCCACCGGTAGGGAGAGTATGATTCGGCCCTGCAACGTAATCTCCGATCGCTTCAGGGGTATAATGGCCTAAAAAGATCGCCCCTGCATGTTTGATGGACGGCAATAAAGCAAAAGGGTTGTCCGTCGCTACTTCGAGATGTTCAGGTGCTATCTCGTTCATCAAACGCACCGCTTCTTTCATCGAATCGGTTACAATAATAGCGGCGCGCTCTTCGATCGATTTACGGGCAATCTCTTCACGAGGAAGTTTTTTGAGCCAATTTTCAATCTCGAGGGCACAGGCATCCGCAAATTTTTGTGACGGGGTAATCAAAATTGAGCTCGCCATCTCATCATGCTCTGCCTGAGAAAGCAGATCGATCGCGATGTGTACAGGATTCGCCGAATCATCCGCCAGTACACCGATTTCGCTCGGACCTGCGATCATATCAATGTTTACTTCGCCAAAGACCATTTTTTTTGCCGTTGCAACAAAAATATTACCGGGACCCGTAATCACATCTACTTTTGGAATCGTTGCCGTTCCATACGCCATTGCCGCAATCGCGCTAGCGCCACCCACTTTGAACACTTCGCTCACACCGCACAGATGGCACGCCGCCAAAAGAAGCTCATTCGGTTCATTATCAGGAGTCGGTGTTGTTACGACGATGTGCTCAACCCCTGCCACCTGAGCAGGAATAACGTTCATCAATAATGAACTCGGATAGGCCGCTTTTCCTCCGGGGATATAAAGCCCGGCACGATCAACCGGAGTTACTTTCTGTCCTAAAATCGTCCCGTTAGCTTCGGTATCGAACCAGCTTTTTGGAAGCTGTTTTTCATGATAAACACGGATACGATCATACGCCAAGTGCAAAGACGCTTTCAGTGCCGGGTCCAGTGCCTCATACGCACGCTTCATATCATTGGTATCGATACGTAACTCCGTACCAGAAGAAGGGCTCCATCGATCGAATTTTGAGATGTGTCGGATCAAAGCATCATCACCATCCGCTCTTATTTCATCGATGAGCCCTTTAACGATTGTAGAGACATGCTCCATATCCATCTTTCCACGCCCTAGTAGTTCGTTAAAGACTGTCTCAAAATTGGATTCATTCGTATGGATTAGTGTCATTTAATATCCTTTTTACTTGCTCGCCGCACTTTTTTTGTATTCTTGTTTGACCATATCCAGTGCATTGAGAAACTGCTCACTCTCAACAGCCCCCATCACAGGTTGATACATCGGTTCGCCATCCGATTTCAAAAACCATGTCCCCGGTGTTCCCGGAACATTTAACTGACGTGGAAAAAGTGGATTCTCATCTATATATACGATCGCACTGATAAAATCCGCATTGAGTTTTTGCACTACTTTTGGATTTTTCAGCGTTGTAGTTTCAAACTGAACACAAAAACGGCAATGATGATTTGAAACAATAAACATCAACGGCTTTTGGGCCGCTTTTGATTTAGCGATCGCCGCTGAGTATTCTTTTTCCCACTTGATCTCAGCAGCGAAGATTACTGTGACGCACATCAATAGCATTAAAAATATTTTTTTCATCTCATTTAACCTTTTTAAGAATCTCTTTTGCGATGTCCGGTATATCTTTATTACTCACATCGATCACAATATCGGCTACTTTCTTATAAAGAGCGGAGCGTTCATCATAAAGCTTTATTGCTTTATCGATATCTTGAAATAAAGGGCGTTTGCGTAATTTCTTTTGGGCATCAGGATGTTCGAGAATGCGATTGTGTATCGTCTCAAACGGTGCGGACAAATAGACGACTGTCCCGATTTTTTTCAAATTCGGTACTTTGAAAAATCCGCCTCCGGTAGAAATTAACGTCCCTTTGACCTCTTTTTGGAGCCACTGAGCCACTTTACGCTCCAATGTACGAAAATATTCTTCACCCTCTTCGGCAAAGATTTTTTTGATACGGCGGTTTTCCATACTTTCGATTATATCATCCGTATCGAGTGCAATCAGATTGGATTGTTTGACAATCTCTCGTGCCACGGAACCTTTGCCGACCCCCATAAAACCGATTAAGACAATGTTTTTCATAAATTCTCTGCTGTTGGTTTATAATAGTGACATCATATCACGCGTTAACTTAGGAGATATTCTTGATCATAGTAAATAACCTTTATCACAACGACAAACCCGCTGAAAACAGTGAAATATTTTCAACTCTTTTTCAAAATCATTCGATCAAAATTGAATCAATTCGATCATGGCTTAAAACCCCCGGAGAACGCTATGAGCAAGAACAAGATGAATGGGTATTGCTTTTAACCGGGAGGGCTTGCCTCCAAGTCAATGATCAGGCACTAAACCTGGTAGCAGGAGATTATTGTTTTATTCCTCATCACACCAAGCATCAGGTTTTATCAACCTCTAACGATGCTCTTTGGCTTGGAATTTTTAGCTCTTAAACTCATTAATACGAGCAGAGAGCGAATTGGCGACTTCAAGTAACTGTTTCGAATCATTTTCAATCTGCTCAACACTGTGGCGATTCGATTCCGAAACATCATTAATCTGTGAAATTTTATCAATGATCCATTCGATATGACCGACAACCTCGACTGAATCATTATAAGAACGTTCCGCTACTGAGACAGAGCGTTCCATCTCTGAAGAGGTAGCCGAAATTTTTTCTTCTACTTCATTCGATATGACCGTTAAATCGTTCATATTTCGGGCATTTTCACCCATTTTATCGCTGACATCATTAATCGCTTGGACAATCGTTCCTACACTGATTTCGATTTCGGTCAAGCTTTTTTGGGTACGTTCCGCAAGTTTTCGTACCTCATCGGCAACAACGGCAAACCCGCGTCCATGTTCTCCCGCACGCGCCGCTTCGATCGCAGCATTCAGTGCCAAAAGGTTGGTTTGATCGGCAATATCTTTGATAACCCCGAGTACACTCTTCACTTGATCTGCATCCTGACGCAAAGACAACAACTGAGAAGACATCTCTTGCTCATTTTCAATGTATCCTTCTACCTCTCCGACAAGACGGGACAAGGCATCTTTGGCGGTGACCAATTCACCGTTTGCGTTGGCAACATTGCGTTGTGTTTGCTCTGATATGGCAATCGCTCCCGATAAAATCTCTTTAATGGAATGGCTTTTCTGGGTCGTTGCTTCGACAATTTGACGCTCTTGTTCTACCCCTCTTGATATAACCTGCGTCGCATCGGTGATCGTCGTCGCAATGGTTGAATTTTGACGGCCAAGCTCTTTAACCTCATTGACCGTCTCTTGTACCATCGAAACAAAACGGTTTACAGCCGTAGCAGCTTGCGAGAACTCATCTTTTTTCGTCACTTCAAGCCGTTTGGTTAAATCTTTATCTCCGCTGACCAACGCTCCAATGCGGTTGCGTAAACCCTCAAGTGGCGTCAATACTTCTTTTCCAAAGAAGATATTGAGGACTGAGACGAAAACGATAACGACAACGCTAAGCGCGATCAACAAAATGGTTTCGGTTTTACTGATTTCTTCATCATTTTTCTCTAAAGAAATGACCAAATCCATTACCCCTAAAACTTCTCCCGTCTGGATATTTGTATGACATGCCAAACATCGATCTTCCGCGATAAGGGGCTGAAGTAGACGAATAGTATGAGCACCGTTGGTATTTTCGATCACTTGAGACTTTTTGTTTTTAAAAACTTCACGAATAAGAGGCTCTTCGGTAAATTTTGATTCAGGAGCGAGCAAGTCAATAACCGCTTGTGATTTTTCAACCTTTAGCGCTTCAATACCCTCAATCTTTTGGGCATTAGCAATGGCTTCTGCGACAACTGCCGGGTCACCGGCAAGCATACTGCCGGTGAGGGTTTGAAAAATCGACTGGCTGAGCATATTAAGCGATCGCTTCGCCGTCTCATTCGAAAAATCATGAAACGTTGTCGTTAAGTACCAATAGATTGTCCCTAATCCTAAAAAACTAAAAAGCAATGTTGTAAAAATAATTTTTGATTTGACAGTATCGAACATGTGAAAACCCCGTTGTTATAATCTGTGGAATTATTGTACCGTATATTGATCGCCTTTACGCGGTAAAGTGACAATTCCTTGCAATGTTTGCATTTTAATCGGCAAATTCATCGGTCTGCGCATCGAAACCGGATCTACTTTACTGACACTAAAATGCAAATGCGGCCCGCTGCTGTAACCCGTATTTCCCGAATATCCGATCAAATCGCCTTTAGCAACCTTTTGTCCGATCACCGCGACAGCACCGCCTTGTTTCAAATGGTAATAATTTCCCATTGTCCCATCGCTGTGCTCAATAATGACATAATTGGCAAATTTACGATATTCGGGACTGCCCCCACCAAGGTTGTTGCTCCCTTCTGAGCCCACCACGGTCCCTTCGCGCGCGGCATAAATCGGCGTCCCGACCGGAACCGGAAAATCAACCGCATACGCCGATAGTCCTTTGTGCGATGTCTCCCCATGATATCCTTGCGAAATATGAACATCAGCCCCTTTTAAAAAAGGGAGTTTATAAACGTACTCATCTTTATGGATTGCAAAAGCCGATCCCCTCACCCATCCGTACGATGAGCGATAATCAACTCCTAACGCGGAAGAAATTCGTGAGAGTTCCAAAACTCTTTTTTTACTGCGTCCGGGTACTTCTATGAACAATGGAAGGTTTCCAGAGGCTTTTAAATTCGTAAGAGCCTCAAAATCAATACTCATCGTTACGGTATAGGGATTCAAATTTTCCGCTTCGAATTCAAATCCCCCTACCCCATTGGACTCTGCACTGAGAATAACACTGTTACGCGAACCGATTTGCGCAGTTTTTTTAACACCGGAGACTTCAGAGCGCTTTAAAATCCTCAAATGTTCTTCATACGCCTGTTCTTGTTCAATAGCAACCTGAATACTTTTTTGCTCCAGTGCCTGCTCATCGCACAATGCTTCAATGGACTTAATCGCGTGATACGGATAATTTTTTTGGTAAAATGCAATCACTTCAGAACGGATACGAGGATGATGGAGAGGATCAAGCGGTGCTGAAATCAAATCTTCAAAACTTTTCTTATCACTTTTGTCCATAGCTATGTGTAACGATTTACGATACAGATCATCGATGGATTCTTTCGTACGCGACAATTCTCGTAACTCTCTCAGATACGAATTCAAAATTTCTTTGTCAACCTCTTTGGATCCGGAGAGTTCTCTTCCCACGCTCAATGTCGCATCAACATTGCTCAAAAAGTTTCGTAATATTACTTTATTCGGCTCCATAACCGGTTTTTGGCTCAGTTTGTCAATCGAAACAGTACTTTTCTGGAGAGGGTCAGCCAAGGTATCAAATACTAATGGAGCTGAGGCCGCGTAAAGAACACTGCACCCGATCAAAAGCGAAAAACCGAAACGGACCAAAATCAACTCCCTTTTCTTTTAATTCTAACATTATTGCTCTAAGAGTATAATATCGTCAATTTTAACTGTGGGGTAAAGAATGTCCAAACGTATTTTAGAAGTGATGAAACCGGGAGTGCTTTTCGGTGATGATGTTCAAAAACTATTTGAAATTGCAAAAGAAGAAGGGTATGCTCTTCCGGCGGTCAATGTTGTGGGAACCGATTCAATCAATGCAGTTTTAGAAGCGGCAAAAGTAGTCAACTCTCCTGTTATTATCCAATTTTCAAATGGAGGAGCCAGTTACTACGCCGGTAAAGGGCTTAGCAACGAAGAAGAAAAAGCGGCCATCGTCGGTGCTATCAGCGGAGCGATCCATACCCATATGATGGCTGAAGCCTATGGCATTCCCGTCATACTCCATACCGACCATGCGGCGCGCCACCTTCTCCCGTGGATTGATGCACTTCTCGATGCCGGTGAAAAACACTTCGCTCAATACGGCAAACCACTCTTCACTTCTCATATGCTCGACCTCTCCGAAGAATCACTCGAAGAGAACGTCGCAACCTGTGTTGAATATATGAAGCGTATGGACAAGATCGGTATGACGCTCGAAATCGAACTCGGTGTGACCGGAGGAGAAGAAGACGGAGTAGACAACACCAATATCGACAACGCCCTCCTCTACACGCAACCCGAAGATGTCGCCTACGCCTATGAAAAACTCAGCGCAGTAAGCAACCGATTCACGATCGCCGCATCATTCGGAAACGTTCACGGCGTTTATAAACCGGGTAACGTCGTCCTCACTCCGATCATCCTAGACAACTCCCAAAAATACATCCAAGAAAAATTTGCCACCGCATCGGACAAACCGGTCAATTTCGTATTCCACGGCGGTTCAGGATCAACTCACGCAGAAATCCGCGAAGCGATCAGCTACGGGGTTATCAAAATGAATATCGATACCGATACCCAATGGGCAACATGGGAAGGGGTGAAAGATTATTACGAAAAGTATAAAGATTACCTCCAAGGGCAAATCGGAAACCCAGAGGGTGAAGATAAACCGAACAAAAAATATTATGACCCTCGTAAATGGCTTCGCGACGGGCAAAAAACATTGGTTAATCGTGTGAAAGCAGCGTTTGAAGA
>Ga0156221_1115_pt1 | contig 11850 bp, 13 predicted proteins | sample RifCSPlowO2_12_FD_107869 | JGI IMG/M metagenome (GOLD analysis project Ga0156221, IMG submission 107869) | Sulfuricurvum sp. RIFCSPLOWO2_12_FULL_43_24
CTCGATAACCTCTTCGATCTCTAAAAACTCTTGGTAGGCCTCAGAGTTTAACGCTTTTTGGTTGCTCATTAGATAAAGTTCATCTTCGATTTGCTCGCGTACTTTTTTATAAAGAGCGTAAGGGAGTAAGACACTTTTTGGCTCATGTCGGCGACCGTCTTCGATGAGGGTAATGCCATCGGTTGCATTGAGTAATGCAGGATGACGTAGAATATCGGTAGTTGTAACGGTAGTCATCACACACCTCTTAGTTTTGATTGTATAAATACAATTGTATCATATGTATTAGTAAATGTATCATGTTCTATTCTAACTCGATTTAGTTCCTTATAATATAGAACCCCTTATAATCTATCCCTAAAACAGAAATCAAGGTTTAATCAATGAAAATAGTCGTTATCCAAGGGCCAAACCTCAATATGCTCGGTGTACGTGAACAACAAGTATACGGACCGATGCGTTTAGAGCAAATCCATGCACAGATGAAAGAGGTCGCAACTCAAAACGGTGTAGAGATCGAGTTTTATCAAAGCAATTTAGAGGGTGAAATTGTTGACCGTATTCAAGAGTGTTACGGTGATGCAGACGGGATCATTATCAATCCGGCTGCTTACACGCATACCTCTATCGCGATTCGTGATGCAATCAGTGCGGTCAATCTTCCGACCATTGAAGTTCATATCAGTAACATCTATCGCCGTGAAGAGTTCCGTCAAAAAAGTATGACCGCTCCGGTATGTACCTCTTCGGTGATCGGTTTTGGTCCGTTCGGATACCATTTGGCAATGGTGGGGATGATGCAAATTTTGAGTGAAATCAATGCAATGCGTCAAGCACAGCAAGGCACGGTAGAAGAGTAAATTATGCCGCTCTGCCGTATTCTGGATGAGAGCCATCGCATTTATGTGGATCACAATTTTCCTAAATCGCTTCAAAAGGCTCCGGGATATCGCTATCGCGTCGTTTTAGGCGTTGGGGGAAACATCGGAGATACGCGGCGCCGGATGAATCATCTTTGGCACTATTTGGGGAAATTACCGCAGATTTGTAGAATCCGAAGCGGGGTGATATTGCGAAATCCCCCTTTCGGATATTACGATCAGGGTGATTTTGACAATACGGTTATCGAAATCGGAACGTCATTAGAACCAAAAGCATTGTTGCGTTTGGTATGGCGGATAGAGAAACGTTTTGGGCGTCGTCGCAGTTTTGCGAATGCGCCGAGGACGTTGGACTTGGATATACTATTCTTTGAAAATCGTGTGATGAATACGAAAGAGTTATCTATCCCCCATCCTCATTGGAGCGAACGCTCCAGTGTGACGATTCCTCTTGGAAGTTTGGCTTGAGAGAGCATACGGAGACACTATGAAAATCTTGACATTTAGCGGTGCCACCCCTGCTGAAGCGCTTAAAAAAGCGCAATTGGAGGTTGGCGAAGAAGCGATGCTGATCGAGACACGTGAAGTACAGAAAAAATCACTGGGCAAAAGTGCTTTGTATGAGATTGTCGTAGGGATTGAAGAGGACTCTCTTCCCAAACCGCGAGCTAAAATCGAAGAACCGTTGATGAAACAGCGTCCATTGGCACAAAAAAGCAGTGATGTTCTTTACAATATCTCCGAAGCCGCCAAACAAATCTCCAAAATAGCCGAAGTGACCGAAGAAGAGCAGCGACCTGCCCGCCAAGCTCCTGCTGCTGAGAGTGAAGATCTGAAGCGGATCAAAGAGGAGATCGAAAAACTCGGCGACAAAGTTAAACTGATCCAAAACATGTTTTGGGATGAAAAATCTCCGAAAACATCGGCTCCTATCCCTCCAGAATTTGCCGAGATTTACCGTCTTGCCCAACAAAGCGGGATGGATCAAAATCATCTTGATGAGATTATGCAGCTGACGTTGGAGCATATGCCTTCGAAAATGCGGGAAAGTTCTTCAACTGTTAAGCGCTATTTTCAAGTATTGATGCGCAAAATGATCCCTGTTCGACTTGAGACTTCACCGAAAAATGGCGGAAAAAAAGTGATTATGCTCGTAGGTCCTACGGGGGTAGGAAAAACAACCTCAATTGCGAAACTGGCAGCCCGTTTTTCGTATTTACTCGAGAAAAAATACAAGGTAGGGCTTGTGGTGCTCGATACGTATCGTATCGGTGCGGTTGAGCAGCTGATGCAGTATGCTCGAATGATGAAACTGGGGATTGAGACGGTGGTCGATCCGCCGGAATTCTCCAGTGCTCTTAATGCGTTGCGCTACAGTGACTATATATTGATTGATACGATGGGGTCATCCCCCTATGACAAAGGGAAAATCGAAAAGATATATGAGTGTCTGCAGGGTAACGAGACGGATTACAGCGTAGATGTCGTTTTGGTTATGCCAAGCTCGATCAAATACGAAGATCTCAAAGCAACCTATGATAATTTCGCTCCGCTTGGGATCGATACGATGATGTTTACCAAACTCGATGAGACGAGAGGATTTGGAAATATTTTCTCTCTCGTTTATGAGACCAAAGTGCCGATCAGCTATTTCTCAGTTGGGCAGGAAGTTCCTGAAGATTTAGTGGTAGCTACGAGCGATTTTTTAGTCGAATGTTTGATGAACGGATTCGGTAAAGGTGAAAATTTATGAGCCATCAAGCCTCTAAACTTGAAGCCCTGGTGAATCAAAACCGAAATACAAAGGGCAAAAAAACCCGTTTTATCGCGATTACCAGCGGTAAAGGCGGTGTCGGTAAAAGTACCATCAGCTCTAATATGGCGTATATCATGGCGAAGTACGGGCTGAAAGTGGGAATTTTCGATGCGGATATCGGATTAGCGAATCTCGATGTTATGTTCAACGTTAAAATTCAAAAAAATATTCTCCATGTCCTCAAAGGGGAAGCAACTGTCGAAGATATCTTGGTTCCGATCGAGAAAAATCTTGTTCTTATCCCGGGAGAGAGCGGTCAGGAGATTTTTAAATACGCCTCTGGGGGATTATTCGAGCGGTTTATGGATCAGGCCAATGTTTTGGATGATTTGGATGTGATGATTATCGATACGGGTGCCGGAATCGGAGAACATATTCAGCTCTTTTTACGAGCCTGCGATGATGTCATCGTTGTGACGGTGCCTGATCCGGCGGCGATTACCGACGCGTATGCAACAATTAAGGTGACTTCACGCCTCAGAGATGAGATCAACGTTATCATGAATCAGGTGCGCTCGCCCAAAGAAGCGGAATCTTTGTTTGAGAAAATCCATAAAGTAGCACAGGCAAATATCGGAGGTTCATTACAGCTTAATTATTTAGGGCAGGTTTCGAGTGATCCTAAAATTTCGAACAGTGTCAAAAAAAGGGCTCTGTTTAGCCGTGATTTTCCGACGGCCACACCGACAACAGAATTAGAGCAGATCGTTAAGCGTATCGCAAAAAAACTGGAACGAAATGTGCTGGTAGATCCCAAAGAGAGCGGGTTAGGCGGACTGTTTAAGCGTTTAATGGAGCACTTTTAATCCCAAATATGGGAATGACGGCAATCGTTTTTTTGTATAAAATTACTGAAACAAGGATAAAACTATATGCGGGGTTCGAATTTTGTCTCTTTTTTAACGGTACAAGGTTTTTTCATCGGTATTGTTTTTGGGGTACTTAAATCAAGTTCTGCGGAGAGTTTTCTGGGATTTGTACTCCTGATAACGGTATTTTTTTATCTTTTTGCCCATTTATGTGTTGGATTTTTCTTTCAGACGCTTGGAGTTAAAACCCATCCGTTTCCTAAAGTATCGCATGAACATAATCTCGATTTCTTTGTCCGTGAAATCAATAAACGTGAACAATTTATCGATGCATTTTATACCCATAAAGCCGATTTGTTAGACGAGAAAGGGCGAGGATGAGCGGCGCAAATGTTTATACGCAAGAGTTGAAACATCGTGAAGATCAGCTTGCCCTCCAATATCTTCCTGCCGTGAAAGCGATGTCGTTTCGTCTCAAAGAGCGTTTGCCAAGCTCGATTGACTACATGGATCTATGTGCGATCGGAACGGAAGAGTTGGTCAAATTAGCGCGCCGTTATGATGAATTGCAAAATGATTCATTCTGGGGATATGCTAAAACGAGAGTGTATGGGGCAATGCTCGATTATCTTCGTTCACTCGATACGGTAAGCCGTTCAAGTCGTCGTCTTATCAAAGAAATTGACAGTGCTATCGAAGTGTATATGGCGGATCATGACGATGAACCCAGCGATGAAGAACTCTCAAAAATTTTAGGAATCGAAGTTGAAAAAATCCATGAAGCACGGATTGCTTCGGATATTTATACCGTGATGCCATTGGATGATCAGCTGGGTACTCCGGAAGAGTGCGGAATGCTGGAGAGGATAGAACATGATGATTTGGTGGAAGCGATTCAACATGTTTTGATGAGCTTTGAAGAACGTGAGCAGATTATCATTCAACTCTATTATTTTGAAGAGTTGACGCTTAAAGAGATCAGTGAAATCGTCAATATCACCGAATCGCGTATTTCACAAATCCATAAATCGGTTATTCGACGAATTAAAGATGCAGTAGGAGGGCGATAATGGCTGATATTCTATCACAAGAAGAGATTGATGCCCTCTTGGACGTTGTCGATGATGAGGGAGATGGTGTATTAGAATCGGGTGATGAGGGGCTGTTCTCTCAGCGTCAAATTACCCTTTATGATTTTAAACGTCCTAACCGCGTCTCTAAAGAACAGCTTCGTGCCTTCAGAGGGATTCATGACAAGATGGCCCGCTCCATCGCATCACAGATTTCAGCGATTATGCGCTCCATTGTCGAGATTCAGCTCCACTCCGTCGATCAGATGACCTATGGGGAGTTTTTAATGTCGCTCCCAAACCCGACCAGCTTCAACGTTTTTTCGATGAAACCGCTGGAGGGGAACGGTGTTTTAGAGATCAACCCCTCTATCGCATTTCCGATGTTGGACCGTATTCTCGGCGGAAAGGGTGAGCCTTTTGAAGCTAACCGTGAGTTTTCCGATATCGAACTCTCCCTTTTTGAAACAATCTTGCGGGTAATGATGGGGACATTGCGTGAAGCATGGGCACCCGTAACCGATTTGTATCCTCAGGTCGAATCAAAAGAATCAAGCCCCAATGTTGTTCAAATCGTTGCTCAAAATGAGATTGTTGTAATGGTCGTAATGGAGATCATCATTGGACACAGTTCGGGAATGATGAACATCTGTTATCCCGTTATCGCGTTGGAACCGGTATTGCCGAAACTTGCCAGCCGTGATTTGATGCTGAATGAAACCAGTTCGAAAAAAAGCCGTAATCAAGAACTCCAAGTCCTTTTGGGCGGTGCTCACGTGAATGTTGAAGTGAACCTTGGGGAAGCAGAGTTAACGCTGCATGAGTTGCTTGAATTAGGTGAGGGAGATATAATACGGCTCAATATTCCGGCGGATGATGTTGTAAACGTCAGTGTCGATGGAAAAGAGCGTTTTGTAGGTCAAATGGGGCTGCGACGATTTCGAAAATCGATCCAAATCACATCTCTCATCGATACCGAAAAAGATGCCGTAAAACGGGCGCTTAAAGAGTTTGAAGTGAGACGAAAAGCACGGATTAGCGGGGTCAAAGAGATGATTCGAGGGCCATTAGCAGATGAGGAGGATGAAGATGAGTGATTTTGCCGGAGTATTCGCAAATGAGGCTATTGCTACTATTGAGGGGCTGACGGGCCAGACCCCTAAAATCGTCCTCAAAGAGGCTGAAGATATCTCAATCGTCTCCAATGTTATTCCTCCTATTGCGCTCATTCAAGTGAGTTTCAGCGGTGAAGCATCGGGGCGAGGGCTGATCATGATGCCTCCACAGCTCGCAACGGCATTAGGTGATATGATGCTCGGTGGTGAAGGGACAGCTCAAGATACCATGTCCGATGAAGATATGGATGCGGCCAAAGAGATCGTTTCCAATATCGTCGGTGCTATGAGTACGACTCTTGGGTCACAAAAAGAGCTTCCGAAGTTCACCATTAAACCGGAAAAAGCGGAATTTATTGCTGAAAACGGTGAGGTAAATCTCGATGCGTATGCCAAAATGTTTGTTTTCACGTTTGCATTGGGCGAGATTAACTCGTTAATGATGTTTGCAATCGATTCAGGTGTGAACGGGGCTTTGGGCGGTGTTAAAGCTCCTGCTGCACTTGCTCCAACCGGGAGCATATTTGATGAACCCTCAAGCGAGCCTTCGGTAAAACTGGAAGAGGGCGAGATGAAAAATATCTCTTTGATCATGGATGTCAAACTTCCGGTCCGTGTTCGTATCGGAAAGAAAAAAATGCTCCTTAAAGATGTCCTTAGTATGGATATCGGCTCAGTTATCGAACTGAATCAACTGGCCAATGATCCGCTCGATATTTTGGTGGATGATCATGTGATTGCTCAAGGGGAAGTGGTGATCGTGGATGGAAATTTTGGTGTTCAAATCACCTCGATCGGAACGAAACGTGATCGTCTGAATAAACTTAAAGGGTAATCATGGCGCACAGAAATGGCAAAAAAAAAGAGTACCCGAGTAGTCGTTACGTCAAAGATATTAAATCCGCCGATGTCTGGAGTGTGTTTAAAATTATTGCCGACTTTGTTCAGGGATTTGATGAACTCGGGGATTTAGGCCCTTCTGTAACGATTTTCGGCAGTGCGCGCGTGGATGAAAATCACCCCTATTACCAACAGGCGATGAGCTTATCGGGGATGCTCGCAGAACGGGGTTATAACATCATCACGGGTGGCGGTCCGGGTATCATGGAAGCGGCCAATCGGGGTGCGTATGATTTTGAAGACGTTGAATCGATCGGCTTAAATATCGAACTTCCGGCAGAACAGCAGCCTAACCCCTATATTACAAAGGGACGCAGTTTTGACTATTTCTTTTCCCGTAAAGTCATGCTGGTTAAATATTCGATGGCGTACGTCATTTTTCCGGGAGGTTTTGGCACTCTCGATGAGATGTTTGAAGCTTTGACTCTGATTCAGACTCGAAAAGTTTGGGGAGTCCGGTTGTTTGTTATCGGAACGGAATTTTATGCTCCGCTTATGCAGTTTATTCAGGATAAAATGCTTGCGGAAGGGATGATTGATTCCAAAGATTTGCGTTTAATGATTCTGACGGATGATTTGGATTTGGTTGTTAAAGAGATTGAAAAATCATTGGTTGCACAAATGGCAACATTGGAGAAAGAAGGTTTGGACGATACGAAGTATTACAAGGTTCTTTCTTCGTATTTTGAAAACAGACCGATATGTGAGGGGAGTACTCTTTAATGGCTAAGAAAGTCTTAATTGGGATGAGCGGCGGCGTTGATTCGACCGTTTCGACATTGTTGCTAAAAGAGCAGGGATATGAAGTGGAAGGAGTTTACATGAAACTCCACTCCAAGCCCGGTTATCATGAAATTCATCAGGTACGTGCACAGAAAGCGGCCGATTTTGCCGGGGTTAAACTCCATATTCTTGATCTTCAAGAGCAGTTCAATGCAAAAGTTTTTACTCCGTTTATCGAAACCTATAAAGAGGGAAAAACGCCAAACCCGTGTGCTCTGTGTAACCGTAATATCAAATTCGGTGCGATGGTGGCATTTGCTGATAGTATCGGTGCTGATTATGTTGCAACGGGACACTATATCCGACATGACGGGCAATATTTGCTTCAGGCTCAGGATGATACAAAAGATCAAAGCTATTTTCTCTTTTACATCGATCCTGCGTTAGTACCGCGATTGATTTTTCCACTGGGTGAGCGTCACAAAAGTGATATCAAAGCGTATGCCGCGAGTGTCGAAGGATTGGAATCATTTGCCTCTCAGGGTGAATCGAGCGAAATCTGTTTTGTCGAAACGACCTATATGGATGTTTTAAAACCTTATGTCCCTGTCGATCAGGAAGGGGATGTCCTCGATATGGAAGGCAAGGTGGTCGGTAAGCATAAAGGGTATATGCATTACACGATCGGTAAACGCAAAGGGTTTACTGTAAACGGAGCGCATGATCCCCATTTCGTGGTAGAGATCAAACCGCAAACCAATCAGATTGTTGTAGGGACACGTGAAGATTTAGAGTGCCGCAGTGTCGAATTGGAACGGGTCAATATGTTTGATTCCCGCACGGAATTTGAATGTGATGTGAAACTCCGCTACCGTACTACGGCAGTACGCTGTTCGGTTAAAATTGACGGCGATCATGCAGTTGTTGAACTGCACGAACCGGTTTTGGGCGTTGCCTCAGGACAAGCGGGTGTTTTTTACGACGGAGAAAAATTGCTTGGCGGCGGGTGGATAATTTAGCAATCAATCGTTCGTGGTGAGCTCAAGGCAACATCGCTTTGCGAGCGGTACCCTTGTTTTGTCGAACCATGAACTTATCACCCTTCGACAAGCTCAGGGCGAACGGTATTAGAGAAAGGTGAATATGAAATCTAAAAAGAAAATCATCGCCGCTGGGATTATCGGCAATGTCATCGAGTATTATGATTTTGCCCTTATCGGTTTTTTAGCGGTTATGATGGGGAACCTTTTTTTCCCCTCTGATGATCCTTTTCTCTCCCTTTTAGGCTCTTTTGGCGCATTTGCCGCAGGGATGATTATGCGTCCCGTCGGAGCATTGGTCTTCGGTCACATCGGAGATCGTATCGGTCGCCGCTTTGCTCTGATGAGTTCACTTGTTCTCATGGCCCTTCCGACTTTTTTGATCGGTTTTTTGCCGACCTATGCGCAAATCGGGATGATGGCTCCGATTCTTCTTGTGGCACTGCGGATGATCCAGGGGCTATCGGTCGGCGGTGAATACGCCAGCTCTATTGTCTACCTCGTTGAACAATCTTCCCCAAACCGTCAAAATCTCTACGGCTCTTTTGTCTCTGTTGGTGCAAAGATCGGTATGGCATTGGGCTCAGGATTATGCGGAGCATTGCTATGGTATCTGGGGGAAGATGCAATGGGGGATTGGGGATGGAGAATCCCCTTTTGGGCAAGTATCGTTATAGCGGCAGCAGGATTGTATCTGCGCCGTAATTTAACCGATGAGTATCAGCCGAGCGAAGATAAAACCGTTCCGATTGTCGCGATTTTACGACATCATCGTTCTGAATTTTGGCGATTTCTCACCGTCGCGTCATCGATATGGATTTTTTATTACACGGTGTTTGTCTATCTCCCTATATGGCTTCAGGGAAGTGCGGGACTCAGTAAGGCGGAAGCGGGGCAGATCAATACCCTCTCTATCTTAATAGGGGTTGTTTTTATTCCGTTGATGGCGATGGTTGCTGATCGGATCGGTTCGTTACGTGTGATGCGGATCGCGGCATTAGGGCTTGCGATAGGGATTTATCCGCTGATGGTAGGGATGAGTATCGGCGGGTATTGGGCATCGTTAGCGGGAACGATCGTTATGGTTATCTTGTTATGCGCTTTTCAGGCACCAATTTTTGCAACGACCGTTACAGCGCTCAAATATCATGGATACCGTGCATCCTTCACGGCAGTAATTTTGGGAAGTGCCGCAGGGATAGTGGGGGGAATTACCCCCGCTTTGATGACATCGCTGGAGAAACTGAGCGGTGATCCGTATGCTCCGGCATCATTGATCGCCGCAACATCACTGATCGGGTGGATCGTTCTTAGACGGATAAAAGATTAAAACAGTTGAATACTTTGATGGAGAATCTGAACGAGTTGAAGATAGACGATATTATGAGGCATATTTTGTGCCGAGTTTAGCAAAAACTTCGTCATGTGTTCCGATGATGGGAGATTTAAATCCTTCATCGACTAATGACTCTAATTCTTCATCGTACTCTTCTTTTGAGAGTTTTACGGTATTTTCGGGGAGTGATCGGAGAAATGCGATTACTTTGTTTGCTACGGATTCGTTTTCTATTTCAAGATGATACACTAACATTTTGTCCCCTTTTTGAGGAAGTTGATTCGAGAATTATAGCACCCATTAGTCATTCCCGACCTGATCGGGAATCCAGCTTTCGTTCGTGGTGAGCCTGTCGAACCATGAACTTAACCCTTCGACAAGCTTAGTGCAAACGACTATTTCTTCTTCTCTACACCCGCACTCTCTAACTTTTCAATACTTTCTTGAAGTGTTTTTTTCACATCCTCGACCGCGAAGCCTTGCATGATGATTTTTGTAATATTTTAGGTAAACTTTTGTCCATATTGCTTTATAAAGGTTTTTTTCATGGCTGTCCCTGATTTTCAAAGTATGATGTTGCCTATATTGGTTTTTCACTCCGATAAGCATCCACGGAATACACAAGAGCTTTATCAATTTACGGTATCTAAATTTAATTTAAATGAAGAAGAGCAAGCTGAACTTTTATCCAGTGGAAAACAAGAGGTATATAAAAATAGAGCATTATGGGCACGCACATATTTATCAAAAGCTTTATTACTTGAAAGTCCAGTGAGAGGAGTTTATAAAATAACACAACGTGGTTTGCAAGTGATTTCAGAAAATCCATCTGAAATCAATATTAGCTATTTGAAAAGATTTGATGAGATTGTGAAGTTTCTGAATTTAGATAAAAGTAACCCGTCTGTGCAACAACCAAAAAATGCACAAGCAACATTTGAATTTGAAACACCGGAAGAGACTTTAGATAAATTGCATTCAAAACTAAATAATAGTTTAGCATCAGAACTATTGGAAACTATAAAAACATGCTCTCCCTCATTTTTTGAGCATTTGGTAGTGGATTTATTGTCCACTATGGGATATGGACGATCTATTGGAGAAAGTAAAGTTGTTGGTAAAAGTGGTGATGGTGGTATTGACGGAATCATAAATGAAGACAAATTGGGACTTGAATCGGTATACATACAGGCAAAAAGATGGCAGGGCACTGTCGGAGATATTGAAATAAGAAATTTTATAGGTTCATTGCAATTAAAAGGTGCACGCAAAGGAGTGTTTATTACTACATCCGACTTTACAACGCAAGCAAAAAATAGTGCAGCTATGATTACGGGTATAAAAATTGTCCTTATTGATGGATTGACTTTAGCTGATTTAATGATTGAATATAATGTAGGTGTCTCTGTAAAAACGGTGTATGAAATCAAACGAATTGATAGTGATTATTTTGAAGAATAATGGGGGGGCAAGGGGCGCAAACCCCTTGGCTATACTCAATTGAGCATAGGTGCAAAAATGCACATAAGCAGTAATGTTAGTATGAGCTTATCCATAAAGACCCCCTCTAAATGTATTCTTTGGAGGGCAAAAAAAAAGGTCGAAGGGTAATTACTCCCTCGACCTTAATCTTGCCGCTCCATCGAATACATGAAGAAGTCATACTAACAACAAAATTATAGCAAAGTAACTTTTAAAGTCAAGAATTAATAATATATACATGGATTCCCGACCTACCCTAAAGGGCACGTGAAGTCGGGAATGACGATTTATACGTGCACCGGCTTAAAAAGTGATTTCATTAGAGGAAACTGCATAATTTTCTCAGGGTTAGTCTCCCCGTTGATGTTGACGATTTTAAGACGTCCGTAGCCGTTGTTAAAATCGTTGGCGAGATCGTAAACGACTCCGACGATGGTGAGCTTTCCGCTCTCTACATCCCCTTTAAACTCTTTTTGTGCGTAATAGGTCTGCTGATGGACGTTGCTGATAACAGCCGAGAGCCATTTGGATTCGTCAGTGCCTGTTAGTGACGTTTTGCGTACCGCCAGAGAGAGCGAATCAAGTTCTTGAATGATATGTGGTCCCTCGGCAGAATAATCACCCAGTGCCGCTTTGATCGCACCGCATCGTGAATGTCCGACGATAATGAGCAGAGGG
>Ga0156221_1049_pt2 | contig 11271 bp, 11 predicted proteins | sample RifCSPlowO2_12_FD_107869 | JGI IMG/M metagenome (GOLD analysis project Ga0156221, IMG submission 107869) | Sulfuricurvum sp. RIFCSPLOWO2_12_FULL_43_24
CAAGAAGATTAAAATCAAGCGCGTGAACAGATACTTTAAAATTTGCGGCAGCTTGTAATAATTCTTTAGCAACATTGGAAGTACGAACAACAATAGGCCTAATCTGCGTTGTTATCGCTTCTTTCTCATCCTCTTTGCTCAACAGCCCCATTAGGTATCCTTTATAATTGCCCCTATTTTAATCACATATCGGTTAAAACTGCGTAAAATTTATTTTAAGGCTAAACATAGCGTATGTTTAACGCAGCCAGCCAGAACGCTACAGAGATGAAACAGGTTCATACGCAATGCTTAATTCTAGCCATTATAGAAGAGATAAAAATATATCGAGAGTATCTAATTTGACGATTTCCGTTCGCCCTGAGCCTGTCGAAGGGTCTTATAATCAAGTTCATGGTTCGACAAAGCTCACCACGAACGGGGAAGTGCTATTTAACCCTATCCCCTTTTTCTCTTTTTTTCCTTAAAAATTCTATCATTCACATTCACGAGCATTTTTAATACGTAAAATACGTTCTTTTTTCTCATCAAGCTGACGATATTCGGTGGTTATCTCATCATTATTTTGCATTGCGAGCATTACTGGCGGCAATAATAAAATTCCAATGCTCCCTTTAGATTGATTAGATGCTTGTATATTACTCAATTGATTTTCCACGTTCAAAATTGATTTTTGTGTTAATTCCAATTGTGTCTCTAACGTAGCGCATGTCATACAATATTCAGCACTTTCTTTATCACTAGCCAAAAGTCTTTCTTTGACAGGAAGGTAACTTAAATCAGGAGGTAAATCTCTAGCACGATTTGCACATCCTGTTAGTAAAGTGGTAACAACTAACGCATTAATGACTAAATTGAACAGCACGACCTTTGCCATCTAAACTTCCCCAACTCATCATTGAAATTCCTACTGTCCCGTAGCGTATTTGTGTTACTGCATCGGCACCAAGTTTTGCTGCTTCTTCTTTCAGTTTGACATTAACCAGTTCTTTTGTTGGATCAGGATGAAAAATAGTAGTTTTATTAACTGTAACAGAAATGTCGCCTAAAACTATATATTTTTTATCGGTGATATCCCCTTCTGTAAGCATGATATCTTTTGCTTCTGTCACGACTAATTTTTGAACTGTTGGACGGACATTAGCAATTTCACTTGTATTCCATGTTGCACATCCTGTTAGAATAACTGAAAATGTGATCATAATACTAGACTGTAATAAAGATTTTTTGAGATAATTCATTTCCACTCCCTAATAATATTTAACTGATTTTATATTTTTTAAATAGATAGTTAGCTTAAATTTTAAAAAAATATCTAGTAAATTTACTTATTTTGGATCTAAATCATAACTAAAGTGCTGGATTCCCGATCATGTCGGAAATGACGAAGCAGAGCACTCCGATGACTTTTAATCACATATCGGTTAAAATTGCGTAAAATTTATTTCAGGGCTTGATATAAACTATGTTTAAATCGATATTCTCCAATTCGTTTGGTATCCTCATCTCCCGTGTCACGGGCTTGGGTCGCGATATTTTAATGACGTCCGTGTTAGGTGCGAACGTATGGAGTGATATCTTTTTAATGGCGTTTAAATTCCCCAACCTTTTCCGCCGCATCTTCGCAGAGGGCTCTTTTACCCAAAGTTTTATGCCCTCCTACATCGCCTCGAACCAAAAAAGCGTCTTTGCCGTCGCCATCTTTATCCGATTTATGGTGTTTATCGTCGCCCTCTCCTTTCTCGTCACCCTCTTTCCCGGATTTTTTACCAAAATGCTGGCGTGGGACTGGGGACACGACCTTATCTCCAAAACTGCACCCTTAACGGCTATCAACTTTTGGTACTTGGATTTAATCTTTATCGTCACGTTTTTAGGGACACTGCTACAACATAAAGAGCATTTTTTCACCACCGCATTTTCAACCGTTTGGCTCAATATTGCGATGATCGTCGCTCTGATCCTCTTTACCAACTCCGATCCGCAGACGATCGTCTATGCCCTCAGTTTTTCGATTCTTATCGGGGGATTGCTTCAAGTGGCTACCCATCTTTACGCTATCCGTCAGCAGGGGCTGATGAAAATCCTCGTCGGTGGATGGAAATACCGCCACACCAAAGATGTCAAAGTCGAAGAATCCAAATTTAAATCCCTCTTTATCCCCTCCGTTATCGGGAACTCTACCGCTCAAATCGCCTCGTTTATCGATACCTCTCTCGCCTCGTTTTTAGTAGCGGGGTCGGTGTCGTATCTCTTTTACGCCAACCGTATTTTTCAACTCCCATTTGCGATTATCGCACTGGCGATTACCACTGCCCTTTTCCCCACCATCGCTAAAGCGATCAATAACGGCAATGATGCCCTTGCCTATAAAAATCTCTTTAAATCATTTTGGCTTCTTAGCGCACTGTTGGGGGTATCCGTACTTGGAGGAATACTCTTATCCGAACCGATCATTTGGTTGTTGTTTGAGAGAGGGGCCTTTACCGCTCAAGACACCCGCAATACCGCCGATGTATTGATGATGTACATGGTGGGGCTGATCCCTTTCGGACTGGCAAAGCTCTTCTCAATGTACCTCTATGCACAGCACAAACATCTCAAAGCGGCTAAAATCGCTATCATTTCACTCGTTATCAATCTCATTTTCTCCGTAATCCTGATGCAATCGATGGGGGCGGCAGGTTTGGCACTTGCGGGGAGTATCGGCGGAGCGGTACAGTTTATCCTCACCATCAAAGAGGTGGGTTGGAAGATCTTTTTTGATCTTCTCAAAACCCGTTTTAGCCTCTATTTTATCCTGGGAACGCTCGGATTTGGGGTGGCATTCTATACTCTAAACCAATTTTTGATACAATGGATACGATAATTAAATAGACTTCTTGCATAACCTCTTAATTTGAAAATATAACACCGTTCGCCCTGAGCCTGTCGAAGGGTTTACAGTTCATGGTTCGACAAGCTCACCACGAACGGAAAGCTGGGTTATGCAAGAAATCTAATAGGAAACTCATGACTATTTTTGACAGCGTACAAAAAACCAAACTACCATTTGAACCTCTGATCGAAGGGAAAGTCTCCCTCTACGTCTGCGGTCCCACCGTCTATGACGATGCCCATTTGGGACATGCCAAAAGTGCGTTGGTGTTCGATCTCCTTCTCCGTGTTTTGGAAGCCGAGGGGTATGACGTCCTCTTTGCCCGCAACATCACCGATATCGACGATAAAATCATCAACAAAGCGCGGGAATTAGGGATCAGCACCACCGAGATTGCTGAACGCTATACGGCTGCATACCGCCGTGATATGAGTGCCATCGGAGTACGACCTCCGACACTGGAACCCAAAGCGACCGAATCGATCGACGCTATGGTTGAAATGATCCAAAAACTTTTGGAAAAAAAGCACGCCTATTCGATCAGCAACGGCGATATCTATTTTGACACCGCAAGCGATAAAGGGTACCTTAGCCTCTCTAATCGCCAAAGCAATGAAAATGTCAGCCGTGTCGAAAAAGTATCTGAGAAACGCAATGAAGCCGATTTTGCTCTCTGGAAAGCGGTTCATGATGAGAGTGTTGCGTTTGATTCCCCATTCGGACGAGGACGTCCGGGATGGCATTTGGAGTGTTCGGCGATGATCGAGCGCTACGTCCGCCAAGGCGAGGGTAAATATGCAATCGATATCCACGGCGGTGGAGCCGACCTCCTCTTTCCCCACCACGAAAATGAAGCGGCACAGACCCGATGTGCGACAAATCATGAACTCGCACGTTACTGGATGCACAACGGCTTTGTCACCATCGACGGCGAAAAAATGTCGAAGAGTTTGGGGAACAGTTTTTTCCTCAAAGACGCCCTCAAAAGCTACGACGGAGAAGTACTCCGCTTTTATCTCCTCAGTACCCATTATCGGGGAGATTTCAACTTTAACGAAGAAGATTTGATCGCCTCTAAAAAACGACTCGATAAACTCTATCGCCTCAAAAAACGGCTTTTCGGACTCACCGCCGAGAATATCGACACCGAATTTAAAACCTCCCTCCTCAAAGTGCTGGGAGACGATCTCAATGTTTCACAAGGCTATGCCCTCATCGATGAGCTCATCACCTCTGCCAATGAAACACTCGATGCAAATCCAAAAGATAAAGCGTTTCGTCAAAATCTCCTCTCATCTTTATCAACCATAGAAACGGTGTTAGGATTCGGGGGGCAAAATCCGTTCAAATATTTCCAATTCGGATTGGATGATGCTAGCAAAGCGAAAATTGATGATTTGGTAGAAAAACGCTCCGAAGCCAAAAAAGCCAAAGATTTCGCCACCTCCGACGCTGTCCGTGATGAACTCAGTGCAATGGGAATCTCAATCATGGATACCGCGAACGGAACTTTTTGGGAGATACGGGATTGAAATTAAGCGAAATCTATAAACGATACTGGCCCTATATAAAAGGGTATAAATTTCAATACGCGATGGTTCTTATCGGAATACTTCTCACCGTTACCGCCACGGCAGGAACGGCGCATATTATGCAGCCGTTGATGGATAATATGTTCATCAAAAAAGAAGAAAATATGCTCTATATTATTCCTACCCTGCTGGTAGGGATTTACATTATCAAATCCATCGGACGCTATCTTCAATCGGTTTACAATACCTATATCGGAATGCATATTGTCTCTCGTTTACGCGAGAATCTTCTGGAGAAAATTGTCCATATGGATATGCAATATCTCTATACCAATCGCAGCGGAGAACTTATCTCTCGGATCACCAACGATATTGCACGTATTCAGTATTTCGTCTCGACGATGATGCCCGAACTCATTCGCGAAAGCCTCACCGTTGTTGCACTGATCGGTTATGTCATTTACCTCAATGCAACACTCGCTTTTTGGGCATTGTTTGTGATGCCCGTAATTATATTTCCTCTCCTGAAAATCACCCGCCGACTTAAACGCCTCTCTCATCGCTCTCAGGAGAAAAATGCTGATTTGATGACTCGATTAACCGAAGTATTTAACAACAGTGAAATTATCAAAGCCAATGCGACCGAAAACTATGAAGTGGCACGATTCAAAAATGAAAATGAGCATTTTTTCAAACTCAATATGAAAACCACCTATACCAGTGAATTGGTCTCTCCATTGATGGAAATCATCGCTGCAATCGGTCTGGCTGCCGTAATCTTCATTGGAGGACAACAAGTTTACTCCGGTGCCATGAGTGTCGGAGAATTTACCGCATTTTTAACGGCTATCGGATTGGTCTTTCAACCTCTTCGCCGTGTCAGTGCAATTTACAGCCGCATCCAAGATGCCCAAGCGGCCAGTGAACGGGTATTTCATGTTTTTGATATCGAAAATGAGATCAAGGATGGTTCCATCACACTGGATGAGCCGATTAATTATCTTCAATTTAACAATGTTAGCCTTAACTTCGGGGAAAAAATAGCCCTTTCGCATATCGACCTTACGATAGATCGAGGTCAAACAGTCGCCCTTGTCGGACAAAGCGGCGGAGGGAAAAGCTCTCTCATCAATCTTTTATTGCGTTTTTATGATCCCACCGAGGGGGCTATTTCACTCAATCATCAGAATCTAAAATCGTACACCCAAAATTCTCTGCGTAACCAAATTGCCGCCGTATCACAACGAGTTTATATCCTCCAAGATACTTTAGCGGCTAATGTCGCTTACGGCAGTGAAATTGATGAAGCAAGAGTAAAAGACGCCCTCCGAAAAGCCGATGCTCTCGAGTTTACTTCCGCACTGAGCGAGGGGATCTACACCGTAATGCAAGAGTTCGGTGCCAACCTCTCCGGCGGTCAACGTCAACGTATCGCCATCGCCCGTGCGATCTACAAACACGCATCTCTCCTCATTTTGGATGAAGCGACCAGTGCTCTGGACAACGAAAGTGAAAAACGTATCCAAGGGGCGCTAAACGCTTATGCGCAGGATAAGATAACCCTGATCATCGCCCATCGACTCAGCACGATTGAGCATGCCGATGTTATTTTGTATTTCGAAGAGGGGCAAATTATCGCTCGCGGAACTCACAATGAGCTTCTCGAAACCTCCGAAAGCTACCGTCGTCTTGCGGGAATACTGGGAGAATAATCCCCTATTAATCCTTTTTTGAGTATAATCGCGGCAACTTTAATCACGATGAGGCGGATGGTATGTTTGATTACGAATCTTTAAAACCCTGGCTTTTTAAACTTCAACCCGAAAGCGCTCATACCCTTGCGGCCGGACTCTTATCATCTGCAAGCTATTGTCCCCCTCTCTTTAACGGCTGGATGGCAAAACACTTTGTAAGTCACCCTTCTCTCACCCAAGAGCTTTTCGGACGCACTTTCCTAAACCCTGTGGGTCTTGCTGCAGGATTTGACAAAAATGCGACGATGTTTCACGGTGTCATGTCGATGGGATTCGGTTTCACTGAGATCGGAACCCTTACCCCAAAACCGCAAGAGGGGAATCCACGCCCCCGTTTGTGGAGACATATTGAAGAAGAAAGCCTCCAAAATGCAATGGGATTTAACAATGACGGACTCTTCCGTATTTCTCATCGACTCAAAAACATCTATCCCTTCAGCACCCCTATCGGTGTCAACATCGGTAAAAACAAAATCACCCCCGATGATAAAGCGATCAAAGACTATACCACCCTCATCAAAGCGCTCCACGAGTATGCGGACTATATGGTTATCAATATCTCTTCTCCGAATACTCCGGGGTTACGTGATCTTCAAAACGAAGCATTTATCGCTCAGCTTTTCAGTGAAGCCAAAGCGCTTACCGATAAACCGATATTGCTCAAAATTGCCCCCGATATGAGCGAAGATCAGGCGGTTGCCCTTTGTGTCCACGCGGTGGAAAGCGGAGCCGATGGGATCATCGCGACCAATACGACCATCGATTATTCCCTCGTCTCCGAACCCGAAGATATAGGGGGCCTCAGCGGTGAAGTATTACGTGAACGCAGCTTCTATATTTTTGACGCAATTGCACGTGAGCTTTACGGTAAAACAACGCTGATCAGCGTTGGGGGCATTAGTACTCCGGAAGAGGCTTATCGCCGTATTCGAGCAGGTGCCTCACTCGTCCAAATCTATACCTCATTGATTTTCAAAGGGCCTGAAGTAATTGAAGAGATCAACAGCGGGTTGATCGATCTTTTAGCATCGGATGGTTTTACCTCGATCACTGAAGCAATCGGCGCAGATCGGCAATGAAAATCTTCATTGCAACAATTTTGTCTCTAGGAACCCTCATGGCCTCTTCACTTCCTCAGTATGAAACCAAAACCCTCTCCAATGGATTGCAAGTCGTTGCCATCCCGATGGATAACGGTTCACAGGTTATCTCAACCGATATTTTTTATCAGGTGGGAAGCCGCAATGAAGTAATGGGTAAAAGCGGCATTGCCCATATGCTTGAACACATGAATTTCAAATCGACCAAAAACCTCAAAGCGGGTGAGTTTGACGAAGAGGTCAAAAGTGTCGGAGGGATGAACAACGCATCAACCGGATTTGATTTCACTCATTATTACATCAAATCAAGCAGTGAGAATCTTCCTAAATCTCTTTCTCTGTTTTCAGAATTGATGCAAAATCTTAATCTTAAAGATGAAGAATTCCAGCCAGAGCGCAACGTTGTTGCGGAAGAGCGCCGTTGGAGAACCGATAACAATCCAATGGGTTATCTCTATTTCCGTCTCTTTAACAGTGCCTATGTTTATCACCCCTACCATTGGACGCCGATCGGTTTTATGAATGATATTCAAACCTGGACGTTAGAGGATATTCGCTCTTTTCACAAAACCTACTATCAACCGCGCAATGCCATTTTGATCGTAACAGGCGATATTAAACCCGCTCGTGTTTTTGAAGAGGTACAAAAACAGTTTGGTACGCTCAACAATACCGTTGATATCCCAGAGAAAAAAATTATTGAGCCGGAACAAGACGGTGCACGCCGCGTAGAGATACACAAAGAGAGCGAAGTGGAGATGCTGGCTATCAGCTTTCCTATCCCGAATTTTCAACACGCCGATCAACCGAAACTCTCAGCACTCAGCGAAATGCTCAGTTCGGGCAAAAGCTCACGCCTGAACCGTGTATTGGTCGATGAAAAACGTCTTGTCAATCAAATTTACGCTTACAACATGGAAAATAGTGATCCGGGCGTCTTTTTATTTCTCGCCGTTTGTAATAATGGAATCAAAGCGGAAGAGGTTGAAAAAGAGATTTGGAATGTTATCCGTGGGCTTCAAAAAAAACCGGTGGAAAAAGCAGAACTTGACAAAGTCAAAATCAATACCAAAGCCGATTTTATCTACTCTTTAGAGAGTTCTACCTCAGTTGCTGAGTTATTCGGAAGCTACCTCGCTCGCGGTGATATTGCTCCATTGATGCATTATGAGGCTGCGATTGAGGCATTAAACCCTGAAGAGATCCAAAAAGTTGCACAACAATACCTTACCTCTGAAAAATCGACAACGCTAATCCTACGAAAAGGACAAAAATGAATCTAGTAACAGGCTCAACGACAGCCTTGATAACCCCTTTTAAAAACGGAAAACTCGATGAGCAAAAATACGCTGATCTAATCCGAAGACAAATCAAAAATGGGATTAATGCGGTTTGTCCGGTAGGGACAACGGGAGAGAGTGCAACGCTGAGTTACGATGAAGACCGTATCTGCATGGAGATCGCCGTAAGCGTTTGCAAAGGGACCAATACCAAAGTCCTCGCGGGTGCGGGGAGCAACTCCACCGCCGAAGCAATCGAAGCGGCATTAACGGCACAAAAATGTGGTGTCGATGCAATATTCTCCGTCGCACCGTACTACAACAAACCTTCCCAAGAGGGTCTCTATCAGCACTATAAAGCTATCGCCGAATCGGTACCGGAATTGCCGTTTATGCTCTATAACGTTCCGGGACGCACCGTCGTGGACATCAGCGCCGATACCGTTATCCGTCTTTTTGATGATGTGAAAAATATTTACGGAATCAAAGAGGCAACGGGAAGTATTGAGCGTACCATCGAGCTCCTCTCCCGCCGACCTGAGCTTAAAGTCTTCAGCGGAGATGATGCTATCGATTACGCTATTTTAGCTTGTGGAGGAGCGGGGATCACTTCGGTCACCTCTAACCTTCTTCCTGATCTAAAAAGCCAGCTTGTAGCCAAAGCCCTTTCGGGGGATTTGGGTGGAGCTAAAGCACTCAATGATGCATTATTCCCGATCAACAAAGCCCTCTTTTTAGAGTCCAATCCGGTGATGATCAAAGCTGCAATGTACGTTGCTGGGCTAATCGATACGTTAGAGTATCGCCTCCCTCTCGTCGCACCAAGCAGCGCCAATCTAAAACAGCTTGAAAACGTTATGAAAAATTATACTATTGCAGGAGCATAAAGAATGTCAAATATGAAGGGCAAAACACTCGTAATTACGGGAGCAACCAAAGGGATCGGACAAGCCATCGCTGAAAAATTTGCACAACAGGGTGTTAACATCGCATTTACCTACAACTCTAACGGTGAAACAGCCGCTATTTTAGCCCAAGATTGGGAGAGTAAATACGCCATTAAAGCTCGCGCTTATCCTCTCAATATCTTGGAGACCGATGAGTTTAAGCCTCTTTTTGAAGCAATTGATGCCGATTTCGACCGTGTTGACTTTTTTGTTAGTAACGCAATGATCTACGGCCGTCCGGTTGTCGGCGGATACGGTAAGTTTATGCGTCTCAAACCACGCGGTTTGAACAATATCTACACCGCAACCGTCAACGCATTTGTCGTCGGAACCCAAGAAGCGGCAAAACGGATGGAAAAAGTGGGTGGCGGTGCCGTCGTTACGATGTCAAGTACCGGAAACCTAATCTACATTGAAAACTATGCCGGTCACGGAACCAATAAGGCAGCGGTCGAAGCGATGAGCCGTTACGCGGCCGTAGAGCTCGGAGAGATGAACATCCGTGTCAATGCCGTATCCGGCGGACCGATCGATACCGATGCGTTAAAAGCGTTCACTAACTACGAAGAGGTCAAAGCCGAAACCATCAAACGCTCAGCTCTGAATCGTATGGGCAGCCCGAACGACATCGCGGGAGCGGTTTATTTCCTCTGCACCGAAGAAGCGAGCTGGATCACCGGACAAACAATTATCGTTGATGGCGGCACCACGTTTAGATAAGTCTCTCTTCCTCTCGTCATTCCGTACTTGATACGGAATCTATCCCCTTAATATCTATTGCAAAATATGCCAAGGCTTATTAGTTAGAGGGTTAATTTTTTTATGATTCTCATCTGTGATAGCTGTATCTTGGAAAACTTTGTATCCTTTTTCATAGGGAACAAACATCCATAGCATGGACATATTATCCTCTAAACTTACAGCACTTCCATAAAGAGGTATTTCAACAGTATCCAACATCAACTCAACTTTGAATTTCTTGTTATTAATTTTGATTTCACTATTTTTAAAACACCATTTTTGATTTAATTCATCTTTATAACACTTATTTTGAAATAATCTTTTAAAATAAATTGCATTTTCATCAAAAGCTTTACCTACACGTAAAAAAGGGCCTTCCCATTTATTTGTATACTCATTAATAACCCATAATTTATTTTTTACGACTGAACTGCATGTTGGATGTATAGTTCCATCATGCCAATTTGTGTAGGCATTAATTCCTACACGTTCGTCAAGGTCTAGACTTATTATTTCGTTATTATCTTGTTTATTAATTGAAGCCCAATTGCGTTCTTTAGAAAGATTATTCCATAATTCTGTATTGGTGTAATGCCCAGCATGTTTTGCTAAAATGTTTTGCTGTTGACATTTAATAGGTTCATCTGAGCTCCACAGTGAAATAAACAGTATAAATAAAAGAGAAACTAATTTTTGCATTCAAATCCTATCAACTCATGATTTTATTTTAAATATATTAACATTTAATAATTAAAAACAAAAATTAAATGGGGATGGATACCGTGTCGAGCACGGTATGACGGGAAAATAATATCCTTTTGACATTATCAATCCAACTTAGTATAATATTGCATCAAAAAAGACACTAAATAAGGTACTTAATATGCAACCGATTATGGCTAACTTCACGGCAAGTATAACCGAACTCAAAAAATCACCCACTCAGATTCTCGAAAGCGCAGGAGATGAAGTGGTGGCAATTCTCAATCATAACGTCGCCAGTGCCTATCTTGTCCCCTCTAAAACTTATGAGAAACTC
>Ga0156221_1040_pt1 | contig 10806 bp, 11 predicted proteins | sample RifCSPlowO2_12_FD_107869 | JGI IMG/M metagenome (GOLD analysis project Ga0156221, IMG submission 107869) | Sulfuricurvum sp. RIFCSPLOWO2_12_FULL_43_24
TCTCCCCTGAATACAGAGGCAAAAACATTGCTTGAACCACTGAAACTTTACGGTCCAGTTGTCCTGCATACCCCTCTTCATAATCGCGGCAACTTCCACAAATCCCGAAATATTCACACTGCACATAGAACCTTTAATTTCAAACTATTTAACACTGGCGATCAGATTACCGATCAGCAAATTCCATCCGTCAACCATGACAAAAACGAGTATTTTAAACGGCATCGAGATCATAACGGGGGGAAGCATCATCATACCCATCGACATCAGGATCGAAGCAACGACCATATCGATGACGAGAAACGGCAAAAAGAGGAGAAATCCGATCTCAAACGCCGTTTTCAGCTCACTGATCATAAATGCCGGGATCACGATGGTGAGAGGAACTTCTTTGATGGATTGAGGATTTTCCATATGACGTATACGCAAAAAGAGGGCCAAATCTTTTTCACGGGTATTGCGTACCATAAAGCTTTTGAACGGCTCGGTTGTTTTCTCAAATGCCTCATCATACGTGATTTTCTCTTCACTGTAGGGCTTAATCCCCTCCTCATACGCTTTGGTGGCGACAGGCTCCATGACGAAAACCGTCAAAATCAATGCCAGCATGACAAGAAGCTGTGTCGGAGGGACTTGCTGAGTACCCAAAGCTTGGCGCAAAAATCCGAAAACGATAACGAAACGGGTAAAAGTCGTCATCACCAGCACCAGACTCGGTGCTAAAAACAGTACGGTTAAAACCAGTAAAACATTAAGTGAACTTACCACTTCAGCCGGTGATTCGGGAGCTGTGAGATTAAAATTCATTGCCGGAACTTGCGGATCAGCACCCCATAGAGCATAGGGAATTAAAAGAAACAAAAAGAAAAAACGACCCAAACCGACACTCCCAAAATAAAGAGATGATAATACCATAGACTAAGTAAAATCTGATAAAATAACACGAATAACTATCAGGAGCATCTATGTCCAACTCTCTCTCTATCGTAATTTTAGCCGCCGGAAAAGGTTCTCGTATGAAATCGCCGAAAGCTAAAGTACTTCATGAGATTTGCGGACGCGAAATGCTCTACTACAGTATTAAAGCCGCGCTAGAGATTACCGATGATGTTATCGTCGTCGTCGCCCACCAAAAAGAGGCCGTAATCGCCGCAATGGAAAAACATTTCAGCAACTTGACGTTTGTCACCCAAGATGCCGAAAACTTTCCGGGTACGGGGGGTGCGATGATGGGAGTGAACCCGCGATATGATGATGTCCTTGTCCTCAATGGCGATATGCCCCTCATCGAACGCTCATCGATCGAAAAATTCCTCGCCAATCCTGCCGATATCGTCATGTCGGTTATCCCGCTCGACAACCCCTCAGGCTACGGCCGTGTCGTTATTGAAAACGACCGCGTTCAACGAATCGTTGAAGAGAAAGATGCGAGTGAAAGCGAAAAAACGATCAATACCGTCAATGCCGGAGTCTACGCCTTTAAACACCATGTATTGCAAACGTATATTCCCCGTCTTTCCAACGCAAACGCGCAAAAAGAATATTATCTTACCGATGTTATCGAAATGGCACGCAACGATGGATTGAGTATTGCCCCGCTCTATGTCGAAGAAGTGGAATTCAAAGGGGTCAATTCCAAAAACGATCTCACCAATGCCGAGATGATTATGATGAATCGCCTCCGCCGTGCCTGGATGGATGCGGGGGTGATTATGCAACTGCCTGAAACCATCTATATTGAGGAAGGGGTAATGTTTGAGGGGGAATGTGTCCTCGAAAACGGTGTACGCCTGTGCGGAAATACCCTGATCATCAACTCTCACATCAAAGCCCACAGCGTGATTGAAGAGAGTGTTATCCGTGATTCGGATATCGGTCCGCTAGCCCATATCCGTCCTCTTAGTGTGATTACGGGGACCCATATCGGGAACTTCGTCGAGGTCAAAAAATCGACCCTTAACGGCGTTAAAGCGGGACATCTAAGCTATTTAGGGGATGCCGTGATCGATTCGGGAACCAATATCGGAGCGGGAACCATCACCTGCAACTATGATGGGGTGAAAAAATACCAAACTATCATCGGTAAAAATGTCTTTGTCGGAAGCGATACCCAGCTCGTAGCTCCTGTCGAGATAGCCGATAATGTGATGATCGCCGCTGGGACAACCGTGACAGCAGGTAAATACGAAAGTGATATCCTCATCCTCAGCCGTACGCCAATCCGTAAAGTAGCCGGATTTTTCACCAAATTCTTCGGAAAGGGGAAAGTATGTTAATCCCCTCAAACCTTTTGGAAGGTAAAAAGATCCTCCTTGGGGTGACCGGTTCGATCGCGGCCTACAAATCACTCGAATTGCTCCGTCTCTACATCAAAGCGGGGGCCGAAGTGCGAGTCGTTATGACCCCTGCCGCAAAAAAATTCGTAGCACCGCTTAGTTTTGAAGCCCTCAGCCGTAACCGTGTCCTCGATGACACCAACGAATCGTGGTCGGATGATTTCAACCACATCAAAATATCAGGGTGGGCCGATCTACTCGTTATCGCCCCCGCCACCGCCAACACGATCGCCAAACTCGCCAACGGTATCGCCGATACGATACTCACCCAATGTGCCCTCGCCTATCCGGGGATCAAACTCCTCGCTCCATCGGCAAACACCAACATGATCCAAAATCCGATGATCCAAGCCTCCATGAAAATGCTCGCCATCGCCAACTACGAGATTGTCAATACCCAGACCAAAGAGTTAGCGTGTCAAGTGACGGGTGATGGCGCAATGGCGGAGCCTCTGGAGATTTTCTGGCAGAGTGCCCGAATACTGCTCAAAAACGATTTTTGGACTGATCGCCGTGTTATCGTCACCGGCGGGGGGACGATCGAAAAGCTCGACGATGTCCGTACCATCTCTAACCGCTCCAGCGGTAAAATGGCCTCAGCACTTGCTGCAGCGCTCTTTTTACGAGGAGCCGATGTAAACCTGATTGCAACCCGTTTTGATGAAGGTCTTCCGACCTCGATCCATACCATCGATGTTGAAAGCTCCGAAGAGATGGAAGAATACCTCACCGATTCGATCCGTATCGCAAAAAAAGGGAAACTCACCAAACCCTCACTGATTCACGATGAGCCTATCGCTCTGATCCAAAAAGAGCCTTTTTTGTTTATGGCGGCGGCGGTGAGCGATTATATTCCGACCCATCCTCAAGAGGGAAAACTCAAAAAAGAGATGTTAGGGGAATCATGGAATATCGAGATGAAACAAAACGTCGATTTGCTCAAATCATGTAACAAAGAGGGGATTAAAACGGTCGCATTCAAAGCCGAAACAGATCCCGCTGTCGCAACCCAAAACGCCCAAAATCTTTTGGTAAACAAGGGGGCTAATGCGGTATGCCTTAACATCATCGATGAAAATAACCCTTTTGGAAGTGATACAAACCGAATCGATTTTATCACCGTTGAAGGGAGTGTTTCTCTCCCTAGAAATGAGAAGTTGGGACTCTCTCTCCAACTCTTAGATGAAGCGATGCGTATATGAGCAATCAACCTTGCCATATTGCGATTATTATGGACGGAAACGGCCGCTGGGCCGAATCCAAAGGGGAAAATCGGACATTCGGCCACGAGAGAGGGGCAGAGGTTGTTCGTACCATTACAACTTATTGCGCTAATCACAGCGATATCCATCGTCTGACCCTTTATGCATTCAGTACCGAAAACTGGAAACGTCCGAAGCTTGAAGTCGAGTTTTTGATGAAACTGCTGGAGCGTTATCTTAAAAATGAAAAAATCACCTATCTAAGCGGAAATATCCGTTTTGAGCCGATTGGAGATCTCTCCATCTTCTCAAAATCGCTCCGTAAAGTGATCGATGATATTCAAAATGCGACAGCCGCATGTACGGGGTTGCTGCAAAGCTTAGCACTCAACTATGGGGGGCGTGATGAAATTGTCCGTGCCGCAAATGCTCTGCGCGATAGCGGAGCACTTACGGTAGAATCCGTGGGAAAAGCACTCGACTGTCAACATGATGTTGATCTGCTGATCCGTACCGGGGGAGATCATCGGCTGTCGAATTTTCTCCTGTGGCAAGCGGCGTATGCAGAGCTATTTTTCACCAATACCCTCTGGCCTGAATTCAGTGTTGATGAACTTGAAGCCATTATCAAAAAATTTAAAACAGTCGAAAGACGCTTCGGAGGATTAAACTGATGGAACTACTCTTTGTTTTTATTGTGGGAGCGGCGATCGGATCATTTTTAAATGTCGTTATCATCCGTACACCGCGTGATGAAAGCGTCTCTTTTCCTGCATCCCATTGTATGAGCTGTAATACTCCTCTTCGCGCTTGGCACAATATCCCGATCCTTTCATGGCTCTTTTTGCGAGGAAAATGTTCTTTTTGCGGTGAAAAAATCTCGATACAATATCCTCTCATCGAATTGCTCAGCGGACTTATCTTCCTTTTCAGTGCAATGAAACTGGGGGTGAGTATCCAATCGTTCGGTGTTGCTTTAACGTTTGATCTCCTTTTGGCCCTATCGGCTATCGATTATTATTACAAAATGGTCCCCGACAGTATCAACCTCTCTGCGCTCACCATCGCTATTTTGAGTGCAACCTCCTTCGGACAGCTCGGTTATAACTTCACCAATGCCCTTTTGTTTGCCGGTGGATTTACCCTCCTTCGTTTTTACCTCTCCTATGCCATCAAAAAAGAGGCGATGGGAGAGGCTGATATTATGATTGCCGCGACCATGGGGGCATTGCTGGGGATCAAATTGGGACTTGTTGCGATTTTCGTAGGTGCAGTGCTTGCTCTTCCGGCACTGTTGCTCACACAAGGAGAGAGTGATGATTCCAAACAACTTCCGTTTATCCCGTTCTTAGCGATGGGATGTTGGATCGTACTCATGTTCGATACGTATGTAACGGCTTATTTGGCGGGGTTATATGGATAAATTACGCCATTATATTTTATCGAATCTCTCGATTCTCTTTTTCTCGATTTTTCTCCCGCTGTTCGCAATCGCTTCGGTCATATTTATGATCAAACTTGCAACCTATACGGCAGTCATTCAGCTCAGTATCGCGGAGATGGGGAAGCTCTATCTTTTCGTATTGCCCGAGTTGCTCTTTTATACCCTCCCGATCGCTTTTATCGTCGGCGGGGCCCTCACCCTCTATCGCCTCTCAAACGATAATGAGATGGTCGTCGTTTTTTCGCTCGGCATATCCCCTTCGTATGTTGCAAGAGTTTTGGCAATTCCCGCATTGCTTCTCTCCATCCTCCTTTTTGTCAATTTTGTAGTAGTTATCCCCTATATCAAAATTATCTCCGGCAACTTTTTGGAGAAAAAAAGGGCGGAAGCCAAGTTCAACCTTACGGCGTCAGAGTTTGGTCATAACTTCGGGGATTGGATGCTCTTTATCAACAAAAGCGATTCGGAATCACGTGCCTTCGGAGATGTAGTCCTTTTTAACAAAGAGATGAAAGAAGAAATCCTCATAACCGCTGAAAAAGCAGAACTCATTAACCATAAAGGAGTCTTGCAGCTGCAATTGTCAAACGGACAAAGTTACAGTTATGATAACGCGCTTCTCAAAACCATGCTTTTTAAAACCGCCTACATCAACGATATGATGAATACCGATCCTACCATCTACCGTAACACCCTCGATTTTTGGACAAACGAGGAAGAACGACCGAAAAAAAATAGACTCATCATCACCAATACCCTCTTAAGCCTTTTCCCCCTTATTTCCGTATTTTTGATGATTGCCTTGGGTGTCGTCCATGCACGCCACCAAAAGCGATGGATTTATCTATGGCTTTTTCTCTCCATCGTCGGATTTTACGCCTCTGCCATCATCACCCAGCAGTGGCTCGGATTTCATACGATCTGGGTGGTAGCACTTGGATGGGTGATCCTCTCCTATGGTTTCTATAAACGTTTAGTGGGAACGCGCTTTTGAACCGTGCCAAAATCACCATGAGCTATAACGGCTCGGCGTTTATGGGGTCTCAACAGCAACCTACGACCCATGAGACCGTTATCGGCACCCTCATCATCGCCCTCAAACGTCTCAAAATCAACTCCGCCCCCAAAGGTTCAGGCCGCACCGATCGAGGTGTTCACGCGACGCATCAAGTAATGCACATCGATCTCCCTCTGTTTTGGAGCGACCTTCAACGACTCAAAGAGATGCTCAACCTCCAGCTCCCAAACTCGTTACGGATCTTACGGATCGAATTTGTCGAAAGCGACTTTCACGCCCGCTACAGTGCCAAACGACGCGTCTATCGCTACGTCATCAAAGAGGGGAATACCAACCCGTTTGAAGACAACTTCGTCTCCTTTATCCCCACTCTCAACCGTGAAGTGATTCGTGATTCAATCAGATGTTTTGAGGGGACCCATAGTTTTGAACTTTTCAAAAAAAGCGGCAACGATATGGATCACTTCACCCGTATTATCTACCGTGCTTACGCCTACTCACACAAAGGGTACTTTATCCTTGTATTCGAGGGAAACGGTTTTTTACGCTCCCAAATCCGCCTGATGGTCGGTTTTTTACTTCGTATTTCCGCTGGCAAAGCAACAAAAGAGCAGCTCATAGAGCAGTTAAACTGTCTCAAGCGATACTCCACCGATATCGCGCCGCATAACGGACTTTATCTAACGCACATTAAGTATTAGTCATATAGACTCAACTTATTTGATACATCTTGCATTATTAATGCTATTTCGTTACAATCACAGCTCAAATTTTAACCTTTAAGGATAGTCACATGGCAAAACATCAGTTCCAGACTGAAGTCTCACAAATCTTACATCTCATGATTCACTCTTTGTACTCGAACAAAGAGATTTTCGTCCGCGAGCTCGTATCGAACTCTTCGGATGCTCTCGATAAACTCAACATGCTCGTCCTCACCGACGACGCCTACAAAGGGGTAAACTTCGCTCCTCGTATCGACATCATCATCGATAAAGAGGCTAAAACCCTTACCATCAGCGACAGCGGTATCGGTATGAACGAAGCGGATTTAGTCGAAAACCTCGGAACCATCGCAAAATCAGGAACCAAAGCGTTCCTCGAAAAACTCAGCGGCGATCAGAAAAAAGATTCTAACCTTATCGGTCAATTCGGTGTCGGTTTCTACGCGTCGTTTATGGTTGCCGATAAAGTGGAAGTGATCAGCCGCAAAGCAGGAGAAGAGCAAGCCTACAAATGGAGCTCAATGGCGGGGTCAGAGTATGACCTAGAGCCAGCAGAGCGCGACAGCCACGGTACGAGCATCATCATGCACCTAAAAGACGATGAGAGCGAATTCCTAGAGACTCACCGTATCGACTCTATCATCAAAAAATACTCCAACCATATCCCTTTCCCGATCTTCATGGACAAAGAGGAGTGGGTAGCACCAGCCGAGGGTGAAGAGAAAGGTCACAACGAAATCGTAAACAAACAAGTCAACAAAGCCAACGCATTGTGGACGATTAGCAAAAGCGACATCACCGACGAAGAGTACAAAGATTTCTACTCCAGTATCGCCCACGATTCCAGCGAACCGTTGCTATGGATGCACAATAAAGCTGAGGGAACACTAGAGTACACCACCCTCTTCTACGTCCCTGCCAAAGCGCCGATGGACTTGTACCGCGTCGATTACCAAAGCGGTATCAAACTCTACATCAACCGTGTCTTCATCACCGACGATGAAAAAGAGCTTATGCCGACTTACCTCCGTTTCCTTCGCGGGGTGATCGATTCTGCCGACCTTCCACTCAACGTCAGCCGTGAAATTTTACAGAGCAACCGCGTTATGGCAAAAATCAAAAACGCATCAGTTAAAAAAGTGCTCAGCGAACTTGCGAAAGTCTCTGAAAACGACGCGGATACATACGACGCATTCTACAAAGAGTTCGGAAACGTCCTCAAAGAGGGACTCTACAGCGACATGGGCAACCGTGAAAAAATCCTAGAGCTTCTTAAACTCAACACCCTTAACTCTGCCGAGCCGGTAATGTTTAGCAAATTCGTAGAAGGAGTTGATGCTGAGAAAAAAGAGATCTATTACATCTCTGCAAAAATGTCTCTCCAAATGCTCAAAAACTCTCCGGCACTAGAGCGTTTCAAAGCCAAAGGGATCGATGTGTTGGTGCTCAACGAAGAGATCGACACGATCGTATTCCCGATGGTAAGCGAGTACAACGAGTATAAATTCGTCAACGTCACCGATGCGGAACTTGAAGAGTCCGAAGAGGAGAAAAAAGAGCACGAAGAGAAAGCCAAAGGGTTGGAATCATTCGTAGGTCAACTCCAAAACGCTCTAGGGAAAAATGTCTCGAAAGTCGAAACGACGTTCGATCTCACCGAGTCTGCCGTATGTCTCAAAGTCGATAAAGAAGACCAAGGGTACATGATGGCGCAGATGATGAAACAATTCGGAAACATGGGCGGAGATTTTCCGGCTCCGAAACCGATCCTCCAAATCAACCCGAACCATGAGTTGATCAAAAAACTCAGCGACTCAGCAGATATGAACCTCATCGACGATGCGGCACATGTGTTGCTCGATCAGGCGAAACTGTATGAGGGTGAGACGCTTGCGGATACCGCTGGGTTTATTGCACGTCTTAACCGTATTATGGCGAAAGCGCTGTAATCTCCCCGTCATTCCGTACTTCACGTGCCCTTTAGGGTAGATACGGAATCTAGCCTCACACTTTCTCGTCATTCCCGACTTGATCGGGAATCCAGCTTCTAAAATAACCAAAATCTATATTTAACTATTCTCGTATTCGATATACTTACATATTTAAAATCAGGTTGTAATTAAATGGAAGAAATTATTAAAGCACTAAATTGGCCTCATTTTACTTTTCTATTTGCGCTAATTTTTCTATTTATTTACAAAAAACAAATAGAAACCTTTATGTCTCGAATTGCATCAATTGACAAAAATGGAATCAAAATATCACCTATGCCAGAAGCTCAAAGAGAGAAAGATAAAACTGAAGCTGTTCAAGAATTACTTTTAGTAATTGGAGATTCTATTGTTTTAAGAGATATTGAAGGGCGCATAAAAACTGACTTGGAAAGTCGTGGACTTGAAACCAATGGCGACACAATTAAAGTATTAATAAAACATTTAGGAGCAACAAAAGTACTGTTAGACTTTGAGCAAATACATAATCTTATTTTTGGAAGCCAAATATATCTTCTTAAAAGACTAAATGAAGTTATCGGGCAAGGGCTATCGAGAGAAGATATCAATGTCCATTTTAATCGTATTCAAGAAAAATATAATGAAGATTTTATTGACTGGTCAGTGGACCAATATATGACATTCCTTCTTGGTAGATCATTAGTAACGGTTGATAATGACACATATCATATAACTAATCTTGGAGTCGAATATTTAACATGGATAATGCGAAATGGACGTAGTGAAAATATGCCATTGTAAAAAAGATCCTTCATTCCAAACGTCCTCGTTTGGAATAAATACTAATGCTATGCACTTCCAAGATTGAACTTGATAGCAAATAAAAAAGGAGTTGTAAAATGAAATATATTATTACATTAATTTTAATCGCAATTGGAATCAATGGCTGTTCATCAGAAAAAGTAAAGTGGACTGCATTTGTATATCCTGACATAGAAAATGTACCAAGTGCAGATCAAACCGAACAATACATCATCGGAGAGTATGATTCATTTGAATCTTGCCAACAAGCCGCAATTGATCAAGTACGTTACAATAATGATAAATATCAAAAAGAAGGCGACTATCAATGCGGTTTAAACTGTCAACATAAAGAAGAATTTGGCGGTTTGTTGATTTGTGAAGAAATAAAAAAATAAAGATTTATTCCCTCGTTCCCAACGTCCTCGTTGGGAATGCAGACTGATGGTATACACTCCCAAGCTGGAGCTTGGGAGCGAGGGGAAGTAATGAACCAAAATTCGTAAAGGATTTCTTCTATCAAACTATCGAGGAAACGTTTCCCTCGTTCCCACTCTCCTGAGTGGGAATGCATACGGAACTATAAATCATAAAATATCTTAGTACGGACTAAGCACTTCTATCCGTTACCACTCGGGAGAGTGGGAACGAGAAAAAGTACCAAAAAACCTCATCACTTCATCAAATTGCTCTTGTGACTCCCACACTCCTGCTTCATCCTAAAGGATCCCCTTCTGTCACGCTCAGTTTCAGTGAATTAAATTTAAAAAAAAATCAACTTTTGACAGTAGGACTTTTGTCATGTCCTTATATTTAATAAAATTCAGGCAAAAAATAGATAGTAAATGGATAAAGAAGTTGAACCCTATCTCAATTTTCGGATGCGTCGATAGGTGGGTAGACAACCGGAAGCATCCGCTAATCAATAGGGAGAAACAACCATGCGTATAGCCAAAGATGACGTAGATGTGAGAATGCAGATTCCGGGTGCCGTGATTCGTCAGCGAATGGATTTCGGGGACGCGACCGGCCTAGGTAAGATCAGTTGCGAATATTTTACTCTTTCTGCGGGTGTTGATACGATCCCTTTGTTTCAGGGGCTGCAAGGTAATTCCTGCCAGTCGCCTCACTGGGGATTCGTCTTGCGCGGTCAGCTCACCACAACAGACGACCAAGGCATTCAGGAGACAGTTTACGCGAATGACCTCTTCTACTGGCCCCCGGGCCACAACGTCAGGGTTGATGCAGATGCAGAGATCGTGATGTTCAGTCCTCAGCATGAGCATAGCATCGTTATTGACCATATGATCGAAAAGACCAAGAGGTAA
>Ga0156221_1125_pt1 | contig 10695 bp, 10 predicted proteins | sample RifCSPlowO2_12_FD_107869 | JGI IMG/M metagenome (GOLD analysis project Ga0156221, IMG submission 107869) | Sulfuricurvum sp. RIFCSPLOWO2_12_FULL_43_24
GCTATTTCGACATTTACTTTTTGGGATCAGCTTCAAAATCATATTCAGCAAATTTTGCAAGTCGATGAAGAGTACAACGAAGCGATCAATAAAACTCTCGTAAATCGTGATGCCGCCGTTGTCACCATCACCGGAACCAAGCGACAAATCGACGGAGTAAAACGCTATCTCAATAAACTTGAATCTCGCATGCATTCGCAAGTGATGCTCGAAGCGCACCTCATCGAACTCACCTACAACGACTACAGCTCTATCGGAGTAAACTGGAGTGAGTTCAGTCTAGCATTAACCGGAAGCTATTCCAATGCCTACACGAATGTTGTCGGTACTGCCAATCCAATTTATAAGTTTGGTATCGATTTCAATCCTGCCGGATTGATTAACTTTCTTAAAACATACGGCGATGTTGAAGTTTTATCCAACCCTAAAATTCTAACCCTGAGCAATCAGCCTGCAGTAATCAACGTCGGGCAACAGCTCAGCTATCTTTATCAAAATGGCTCGATTGCCTCATCTGATACCCAAACTTCCGCTACAACGACCAACACCCTCGGCTCCGTTTTCGTTGGGCTTACACTTAATATTATTCCTGAAGTAACGGAAGATGGCTACATCATTATGCGAATTAACCCTATCACCAGTGAACTCTTAAATGAGTCTGAACTTAATTCTAACACTTCGACCACCGGAACAACGACACAAGCCCAACGAACAATGCCGCCGGATACCCGTGTTAAACAGATGACCTCGATCGTCAAAGTGAAAGACGCCCAAAAAGTACTTATCGGTGGACTCATTGAGAAAAAAATATCTAAAGACAATACGAAAGTTCCAGTGATAGGGGATGTCCCATTATTCGGCCGCTTATTTAATAACGATACCGATACCGTCCGTAAAAGCGAACTCTTTATCCTGATCACCCCAACCTTGATCAAGCAAGATGTTTTTCCATCCATTGATGATGCCATTTTAAAGCGGTTCAACTAAGATGTCAAAATGGCTTGAAGCGGCAGATCAGTTCGAAGAGCGACGCGACAGTCGCGATTATTTTGAGATGCAAAGTGCCCTTGGGGCGATTGAAAAAATCCACACTATTTTAAGCGGAACCTCTCGTCAACTCATTTTTTTGATCGGCGAACCGGGAAGCGGGAAAACCTTTCTTCTCAATTTTTTGTACGAACAGATGGCAGATCAACGCCATGTTATCTTGATCGAGACCCCGTTTATCACCCCTCTTAATCTCCTTTATCAACTGATTCGGCACAAAGGGATAGAACCCTATGGTGAAAATATCGAACAACTCCGCACGCAAGCGATAGAACTTTATGCTTCAAATGATCATGTCATTATGATTGACGAAGCACAACTCCTAAGTACCGAGATGAGAGAATTTATCCGTATTCTTGCCGATTCGAAAGCATTCTGGTTTATGCTGGCAATGCACAAAACTGAAGGTGAGGCCATTTTGCGTGCTCCCCATTTTAAAAGCCGCCCGCACAAAGTGATCGAACTCATACCGCTCACCCTCGTCGAAGGGAAAAACTATCTTCATCGAGAATTAATGCGCATTGGATTTTCCGAGATTATCGAAGAGATTCCCCCTAAAATGCTCAAACAAGCGCATCAAATCAGCAATGGAAATTTTCGAAATTTTAAAAAACTGTTTTACCACCTGTTTCATCTTCTTCACTACACCAACGTAAACGGTAAAACCAAATACCTTCGCCCCTCAAAATGTACCCTAACCATGGCGGCAATGGATGCGGAGCTTCTTGATGATTAATAATTTTGACAACCTTGTAGAGCGCTGCAGCAAATTACGCCGCCGCCGGATGATTCGGCTCTCGATGTTTATTACCGGAGCTATCCTCTTCCTCATTGCAATGGCTGCCCTCTATATCCAATGGACGATGTTATCACAGCCCGAAACACCGAAAAAATTGCCTCCGATTGTCCCTAAAAGCCAATATATTCCGGCAACACCATCAACACCTGCTGTACAACAGCTTCAGGCACCACTAACAGTTGTATATTCGCTGCCGATGCGAGATACTTCGAAAACACGTGCGTTTATCGTTCAACTTACCTCCAGTAAATCCTTCGCCGATATTAATGCATCGCGTCATAAAATTCCATCCAAATATCTGCCCAGTTTGGCAATTTACGCCATCAACGGATTTTATACTTTACGTTATATTGATATTTATGATCGTGCATCGTTACCGCATGCGATCGAGTATTTTAAATCCTTGGGATTCTCATCACCAACCGCTTATAAATACAATCCTGAACGTATTGCGATTTCAGAGCAAAATATCCCAAAATTAAGTGCCATACCAACTTCAATGGCCCCTATAACCAATGAGATTCCGATACCGGTTGCACCACCCGCTGCCCCCATTGCCGCACCGGCTAAAAATCTCTCCGGCAATCGTTTATTCAGTGTTCAGACCTCTACCCAAAACACTACGGCCGATTTTATCACCGCATATCGATCCAATCCGAAATACGAAACCGCATTGATCATCGCCCGTGAATTTTACACTCAGGAAAATTTTGTTGATTCCGCCATTTGGGCTAAAAAAGCGAATCAACTCAATCGTGAAGCCGAAGAAGCATGGCTTTTATACGCGAAATCGTACTACGCACAAGGGCGAAAGAGTGAAGCGATCAATATCTTGGAACTCTATCTCAACTACAAAGATTCTAAAACTGCTTCCGAACTGGTTCGGACGTGGAAACTAAACAGCACAAACTAAGGGGAAGAGGATGATCCGACAACAAGTACGATTGGGAGATTTGCTCATTTCCGAGGGGCTTATTAGCGCTGATCAGCTCGAGCATGCCCTCCAACAGCAAAAAGAGTCCGGTTACAGCAAAAAACTGGGGGAAGTTCTCGTTGATGAGGGGATGGTATCGCATAAAGAGATGGCCCTGCTCCTCTCTAAACAACTCAAAATCGATTTTGTCGACCTCTTCGGTGAAAAGATCGATTTCCAATCTCTCGCCAAATTTTCCATCTCTTTGCTCACAGCCGCCAAAGCAATCCCGTTTAAAGAAGATGAGGATTACGTCTATATCGCCACCTCCGATCCGTTAAACTTCGATGCTCTCGAAGCGCTGGAGCGTAATATCGCGACCAAACCAATCAAGGTTTTTTTATCGCTGAGCGAAGACATTGCTCATATTTTTCAACGTCTTGAAATCATCAAAAAAACTCAGAGTATCGCCGCAGAAGTTAAAAAAGAGATTAATAATGAAGGGTCCAAAGGGGTCGATGGTGATGCCAGTGCCGTTATGCAGCTCATCAATCTTATCATTAAAGATGCAGTTTTGCGACGAGCCAGTGACATCCATATCGAACCGGAGCTGCGTTCCATGTCGGTGCGAGCACGTGTCGATGGAATCTTACAAGAGACTTTCGTCTTTGATTTGGATATTTATACGGCGCTTAATTCACGCATTAAACTTTTGGGAAATCTCGACATTTCTGAACGACGGAAAGCCCAAGACGGTCGCTTTAGCCTCGATGTTGCGGGGGGAAAATACGATTTCCGTCTCTCCAGTACCCCAACCTTGTTCGGGGAATCAATCGTTATGAGGATTTTGGATCAACAAAAGATTCTTCTTAAACTTCATGAACTTGGATTTGAAAATAAAAATCTAGAGAAGTTCAATGAAATCATCCACGCACCATTCGGTATTGTCCTCATCACAGGCCCGACCGGAAGCGGTAAAACGACCACCCTTTATGCGGCACTCAATGAAGTAAAAAGTATCGAAAATAAAGTTCTCACAATCGAAGATCCTATCGAGTATCAACTTCCTCTGGTACAACAGGTTCAAGTCAATGAGCGGGTAGGCTTTAGTTTCCTCGAAGCGCTAAAATCCTTTTTACGACAAGACCCTGATATCATCCTCGTAGGGGAGATTCGCGATTTTGAAACCCTTAATTCCGCAGCACAAGCGTCATTGACGGGTCACCTTGTTTTCTCAACACTTCATACCAACGATGCGCCAAGTGCGATTGGACGGATGGTTCAGATGGGATTACAAAGCTATCTTATTGCCGATTCACTGGTCGGAATCGTTGCACAGCGATTGGTACGTAAAATCTGTAATGAATGTAAAATGGAGATTAAACCGCACAAAAATCTTCTCCGCCGTGTCGAGCGCTGGATTAGCGAAGATGCAAAATTTTATGCCGGAAAAGGGTGTCCGAAATGCAATAATACCGGTTATTCCGGGCGGATTTTGATCTCTGAAATTTTGATGGTCAATGAAACCATTGCCAAAATGGTTGCCGATGAAGCATCCAAATACGAAATTTCCCGTTATGCCCAAGAGAATGAAGGATTTGAACCGATGGTCATTGATGGACTCAGCAAAACACTACGCGGTATCACCACCCTCGAAGAGATTCTCCGTGTCACAAAAGAGCTGTAAATGAAATTTTTTCGGGTGCGATACAAACAAGGGAAACGAAAATTTTCCACAACATTTGAAGCAGCCCATAAAGCTGAAGCACTCAGAAAATTCCGTGATAAATCTCTCGGTGTACCCGTCGAAGTCAAAGAGATATCTGAACCTTTCTCGATGAAATTCGACCGTTTTAAAAAACGTTTTACCAATCCGATCCAAAACCGACGGGTCAAAGATGAAGCCTACATCACCTTTTTGGATCAACTCTCTACAATGCTCGATGCAGGGATGCCGATCAATACCTGTCTGGCGGAAAGTATCAACGATACCCAAGACCCGATGCTCAAAGCTATTTTTACCACCGTACTTCAAGATATCGAAAGCGGACTCAGCCTCAGTAAATCTGTCGTCAATTATCAAAAACAGCTGGGAAGTTTATCATTGTCGATGTTTGAACTCGGAGAGCAAACCGGAACTCTCAGCAATGCCATTACCAAACTCTCCGCCATCTTGCAGCAAATATTCGATAATCGCCAGAAGCTCAAAAAAGCAACAAGGTATCCTCTCTTTATCATTGTAGCGATGAGTATCGCTTTTACCGTAGTGATTACCTTCGTGGTTCCCCAATTTCAATCTTTTTTTGAACAATCGGGGATGGAGCTCCCCTTCCCGACCAAGCTCCTCTTATGGACTGAACACGCAATCACAACTTATGGCCCCTATATCATGGTAGGAGCCATCTCTTTATCCGTATCGTTTAGTATGGCATATGCCAGGAACCCAAAACTCCGCCTTAAAACCGATCAATATTTTCTTCGGATTTACATTGTCGGCAAAGTAACCTATTATGCGATGATCGGACGTTTTATCTATCTGTTCAACGTCCTCACCGATGCGGGAATTCCGATGATCGATGCACTCGAAATTGCTATGGGTGTCGTGGATAACACCTATATCAAACAAGAACTTCGGAAAATCCCTGTTGCCATCGAGGATGGCCGCTCCTTAGCCCAGGGTTTTAATGAAAGCGGACAATTCGAGGGGATGATACTGCAAATGATCAAAGCGGGAGAGAGCAGCGGATCATTGGGAAAAATGCTGGGTAAAGTAAATCGGGTGTATAATAACCGTTATGACTATATTGTCGATAATGTTGCTACTTTAATCGAGCCGATTTTGATTGCCGCAATCGCCGGATTTGTGCTACTATTGGCACTCGGGATCTTTTTACCGATGTGGTCAATGGTCGATATCGCAGGATAAACAATGGAACTTGAAACCGGAACCATCAGCGTCGCTATAATGAGTACGATTATCCTCGCATTCGGGCTATGGATTATTCATAAAATAACCAATATTTAAAGACCTTCTTCAATCTTTTGGATAATATTTTCTGCCCCGTTAGGGTGGATCAATTGACCCAAGGTTTCACTTTTAGAGCGTATGTCAGAGTTAATCGCTGCTTGAAGTTTAAATACCAAACCATCCTGTTGACGCTCACACCACCCTGCATTATGATCAATGATATAACGGGCATTATGGTATTGGTGATCCCCTGCCGCACTCGGATAAGGGATATAAAATGCAGGGACATTCGAAGCACATAACTCCCATAGGGTACTTGCCCCCGACCTGCTTACCGCAAAATCACTCCGCCCGATCAGTTCAACAATTTGGTTGGTAAACCCATACACTTCCGCATTAATCCCCAACGCATGATAGGCGGCTCGGACACGTTCTTCTTCTTTGATTCCGCATTGATGGATAATATGCATAGCACCATGATCCAGCCATGGTGCTATCTCAAGGGCTAAATCATTAATGAACTTCGCTCCCTGAGAGCCTCCGAGGAAAATAACCGTTTTAATGCTGTCACGAATACGCGCATTTTGAAAATAACGTTCATTGACCGGATAATCGCAATGATTTTCACCCTCTTCATACGAGCTGTAAAACCCTTTGGCATACCCTCGGAGCAATCGGTTCAATTTACCGGTAACGGCGTTTTGTTCATGAATATAGAGAGGTGTTTTGGTAAGCAAGGCAGCCAATGCCGCCGGTGCCGCCGAAAAACCGCCGACACTGACGACTGCATCGGCGTTAAAATCGGCTATCACTTCTTTTGACGCTGCCACCGCTTTGAGGATTTTCCACAATGCCCCCAGTTTAGCAAAACCGCGTTTATTGACAACCCCCGTTGTCTCTAAAAAATGGGTTGCTTCAAAAAGGGTACTCTCACCAAACCATTGACGATCCTGACCTGAAGTCGAACCGATAAAGACGACACGATGACCTCTAGCTTTAGCCGCCTCAGCAAGCGATAAAGCAATAACCAAATGTCCGCCTGTCCCCCCGCCCGTAAAGATAATATTCATTTTTTATCACCCGATTTGTATTCTATTTTTTTAGAGAGCATCAGCACCATCCCGATGGCAACCGAAGAAGCCATCATCGCCGATCCCCCGTAACTCAAAAACGGTACCGAAATCCCTTTAATCGGCGTTAATCCACTGATACCGTACGCATTGACCATAAAGGCAAAAGTGATTAACAAGCCGACTCCGAGGCTAAAGAGATAAGCCGTATCGTTATGGGAACGGTTGGCTATTTTAAAAAGGCGGTGTAAAAGTGCAATAAATAAAAAGGTAACAAAAACGACTCCGATAAATCCGAATTCTTCCGCAATCCCCGCGAGGACAAAGTCGGTATGCACCTCACTCAAAAATCCGAGCTTAAACGTACCGCCGCCAAGACCGGTACCGAATATCCCTCCATTATGAATGGCATTGAGAGAATGTCCGATTTGGTACGCTTCTTCCCCGTTTTCAATTCGTAAATGCTGAGCTATCGATTCAGGGAAAATCGCCAAAATCGTATTTTGGGCCGTTGCCCACCATGACAAAATACGATCAATTCGGTGTTGAGACGTAACAATCAAAAAGATAAATGCAATCAATGAACCGACAATCAAGGTCATAAAAAACCGGAAACTGCTCCCGGCAAAAAAGAGCATGACCGCTAGAGTCAATGCCAAAACGACAACCTGCCCCAAGTCATTTTGTAAAATTGCGATTAAAAACATGGCTAAAATAAAAATAGCGGCATACGGAGCTACCCGCTTAAATTCTTCTAAAACCCCCATATTTCCATGATGACCGAGTTTGCGGGAAAAGCTCCATGCCAAAAAGTAGACAAATCCGATTTTAAAAAATTCTACCGGAGCAAGTGAAAACCCAAACAGTTTGATCCACCGCTTTGCTCCTCCCACTTCACTAACCAAAGATGCGGGGAGAAAAGGCATTATGATCATCAAAAGCATCCCCCCGAAAAATAAGGTGAGACCCAAGCGATGGAGCCACACGTCAGGATCGAGCTGCGCCAAAGACCACATAAACAAAATAGAGATAATAGCAACGGCCAATTCACGTAAAACGAAATGAAAATCGTTGTACTCAAATAAAATGACCGTATAAGCTGAAAGGGTATAGGAGCAAATAACCCCTATCGTAATCAATGCAGTCGTTAAAAGAAATAATTTTTTATCAGGCATTTTTGCGCTTATAATGTATAATTTCTAGGATTATATCGTTCTTTAGTCTAGAGTTCGATAAAAGAGTTTGGAATGTTTTTTGCTTTGGTATACAAACATCACAAAGAAAGGGGATCAAATGGGTATCAAAATTTCACGAGCACATGATTTGATGGAAAGTTCGATGAATTATCGCGCTGCACGCCAAGACATGATTGCCGGAAATATTGCCAATGCCGATACCCCTTTTTATCGTCCCAGAGATATCCGATTTGAAGAAGTTTTAGAGCAAAAAAGTGCTTCGCTTTTCGCGGATAAAGGACAAACGTTATCCATGAGTCGTACCGATGGTTCACATCTATCAGGCGCTGACACTGCCTCTTCTTCCAAACCAACCACCTTCTTTCGAGACGGTCATATGGCGAGAAACGATGGAAACAGTGTCGATTTGGATGTCGAAACGACTGAAATGGCAAAAAATTCAACGATGTTCAATGCGCTCACTGCCGCACTCAAAAAAGATTCCGCTATTTTCAGAAGCGTCATTGATGCTAGTGGCAAAACTTCGTAAGGATAAAAAATGGCATTTTTAAATAGTTTTGATATCAGCGGATACGGATTATCGGCTCAACGCGTCCGTGTCAATACCATCAGTTCCAACATTGCCAATGCCCAAACCACCCGTACCGATGAAGGCGGCCCCTACCGTCGTCAAGAAGTTGTCTTTAAAGCCATTGATTTTAACAAAGCCTACAATCAAGCATTAGAGAATGAAACCACAGCCCTTGGCTACAGCGACCCGCTCAAAGAGGGGTTATCAGGGCTAAAACCAAACCCAGCCATTATGAGTGTTATCGTGGATAAGATCACCCGTGATGATGCATCACCAAAAATGAAATATGACCCTTCACATCCTGATGCGGATGCAAATGGGTATGTTGCCTATCCCAATATTAATCCTGTCATCGAAATGGCCGATTTAGTCGAAGCAACACGATCATACCAAGCGAACGTAGCCGCGTTTGAAAGCGCAAAAAATATGGCGTCCAGCGCCATCAGTATTTTACAAGCATAAAGAAGGATAGACCTTAATGCCCAATATTCAATCAATCAAATCTCTCTCAACCGCCGACTTACTCGCAAACAAAAGCGGCAATCCAGTCGAGAGCAACAGTACTGATTTCGCACAAGAGCTTAAAAATGCTCTCGGTAACGTCAATCAGATGCAGGTTGACGGAGAGAAAGCCATGAGCGATATCGCAACCGGAAGTGTCAAAGACCTCCATCAAGCGGCAATTGCCATCGATAAAGCTGAAATCAGTATGAAACTGATGCTCGAAGTACGAAATAAAGCTCTAAATGCGTACAAAGAAATTACCCGAACGCAAATGTGATTTAGCCTTAATTCATGCGCCATTCTAATAAATCAAAAAAGATACTTGCCCTTTTCCTCGTTCTGATGCTCGGTTTCATCATCTTTTTAACGGTGATGCTTTATACCGCGCTTCACGATAGGGATATCCCCTCTATTTTTTCCGAAGATACCGCAAAAGCACAACGCGGCTCAATCATCAGTGCAGATGGCTTCAACATTGCTACAACCCAAAAACTCTACAAAGCGGTCGTCAACACCCGTAACATCGATCCCGATAAAGAGGAGCTTTTTATTCAGCTTTTCAGTATCTACAGCGCAATCGAGCCTAATGAAATCCGCCAACGTCTCCATACCCGAAAAGGCTCCGTTACCCTTAGCTACCATATCAGTCCAAAAGAGGCTATGTACCTCAAAACTCTATCGTTCGAGCTGCGCCGTCTCGGGGTTTTCATCGAATACGAAACTCCAAATGGCGACCGTATTTTACAAGGACTCAATATTATCGAAAGCGGTGAAGCACGTAGCTATCCTTACGGCAATCTTCTTACTCCCCTCTTAGGTTACCCGCGTAAGATGGAAGAAGATGGATACACACGAGTATACGGAATCAAAGGGTTAGAAAAATTTTTCGATGAAGAGTTGAACCCTCAACAAAACCGAACCCAAAAAGCCCTGCGTGACGTTAACGGCTATCTGATTTTGAACAAGCAAAGTGATGTCAAACGCCAAATCAACGGCCTCACCGTCAAACTCAATATTCCCATTACCCTCCAAGCGCGAGTCGAAGCAGTTACCGACCGTATCAAAGAGCAGCTCAAAGCCGATGAGATTATCGCAACGGTTATGGATTCAAAAACCGGTAAAATTATTGCTCTGGCAAGCTCAAATCGTTTTGATCCTAGCCATATCCGTACCGCCGATTACCCTTCGTTAAATACCAATGCCATTGAATACAGCTTTGAACCGGGATCGGTTGTAAAACCCATTATCTTTTCTCTCTTGCTTGACCGTGGACTTATCAACCCGTACGATATGGTTAACGGCCATAACGGACGCTTTACGATGGGACGAAAAACGATTGTGGATGAGCATGCCTTTCATATGATCAGCGCAGAGGATGTCATCGTCCACTCTTCCAATATCGGAATTGCCCAATTGGCGCAAAAACTCAATGGAGAAGAGTTTACAGAAGGGCTCAAACGGTTTGGCTTTACCCATTTTAGCGGCATTGACCTACCGTACGAAAAACGGGGATCTATCCCAAGCTCAGCTCAGCTCAATAATTATCTCTATAAAGCGATTACCTCTTACGGTTATGGAATGCGCTCAAACGCCATGCAAATGATCAAAGCCTATAATGTTTTCAACA
>Ga0156221_1003_pt1 | contig 10224 bp, 9 predicted proteins | sample RifCSPlowO2_12_FD_107869 | JGI IMG/M metagenome (GOLD analysis project Ga0156221, IMG submission 107869) | Sulfuricurvum sp. RIFCSPLOWO2_12_FULL_43_24
ACGATCGTCATCGCCACGGGTGCAAAAAGTTTCCCTTCAAGCCCTTCGAGTGTCAAGAGCGGTAAAAAAACGACGGCAATAATCAAAAGTCCGCTAAATACCGAAACACTTACCTCTTTGGAAGCACGATAGACGAGATGAAGTTTTGGGAGCTTTTGATCCGCCTCACCCAGTTTGGCAAAAGTATTTTCAACCACTACCACCGCTGAGTCGACGAGCATTCCGACCGCTATCGCCAAACCGCCCAAGCTCATCAGATTGGCTGTAATTCCAAAATAACGCATCATGATAAAGGCTATGGAGAGTGACAACGGCAAAATAACGGCTACCGCTATCGCCGCTCGAACATCACCTAAAAATAATAATAGTAATAATATGACTAAAACAACCGCTTCAAGCAATGCGGTAGAAACCGTATCCACCGCTTTTTGAGTGAGTTGGCTCCGATCATAAAAAGGGACGATATTCACCCCTTTTGGAAGGGTCGGTTCCAATGCGGCAAGGCGCTGTTTAATGTCGATGATCGTCTCTTTGGCATTGGCTCCGCGCAGTGCCATCACGAGCCCCTCAGTCGCTTCGCCCAGACCATCTTTGGTGACAAAACCCAGCCGCGTACGCGACTCATCGTTCAGAGTACAAAAGTCGCCGAGACGTATCGGGCCGTTGTGCGAATGAATCGTGATATTAGCGATTTCATCGCTGTTTTGAACACCGCTTTGGACTTTGACCAAATACGCCTCATCCCCTTTGTCCAGTCTTCCAGCACCGTCATTTTTGAGGTTTTCTGCCAGTGCCGCTTCTAAATCAGCCAAGGTAATTCCCATACGCCCCATAGCACTCACATCGGGGATAACCGCGATGGTCCGTACTTCTCCGCCCAACGCATTGATATCCGCAACCCCAACCGCTCCCCGCAGTGCGGGACGGATGACGAAATCGAGCAGTTCGCGTTTGGCCTGCTGACTCAAATTTCCTTCAACCGTAAACATAAATACTTCACCCAGCGGTGTTGTAATCGGAGCCATCCCTCCGCTTACCCCTTTGGGCAGTGATTCCATCGCCGAAGTAAGTTTTTCACTAACCTGAGAACGGGCACGATAGATATCCGTACCATCGCTAAAATCAATGGTTATGTCGGCAATAGCGTATTTGGAGGTACTTTTGAGGAGGACTTGATTTTCTATCCCCATCAGTTCCGCTTCCAACGGACGAACGACTCTGGATTCTACCTCTTCGGGGGTCATCCCCGGAGCTTTAAGGATAATTTTTACCTGCGTAGGTGAAATATCGGGAAAAGCATCGATAGGGATTTTAATAAAGGAATAAATCCCGTAAACTATGATCGCCAAAGCGGCCAAAAGGACAATAATACGCTGTTTAAGCGAAAATTCGATGATGGAATTCAACATCATTCAAACCCTAATCCGCTCATAGCCCCTTTGAGGACAATGAGCCCGCTCATCGCTACTTGCGTGTTTTGATCAATTCCGCTTTGACGGACAAGTACCCCCTCTTTGCTCAGACCGACAATAGCAAGCTCTTGCGCTTGAAAACCCTTTGGCGTACGAATAAAACAAATACTTTTTCCTTGATGTTTTACAACAGCGTTTGAGGGGATGAGGATAGAGGTTAGCGGTTTAGATACCGACACAAATAATCCGGTGGTTGTTCCGGCTCGTAACTCGCCGGAGCGATCATGTAAACGGGCAATCGCAGTGGCAGAGTTCGTCGAACCATTTACGGATGGAGAGACAGAAATAATCGTACCGAGCGAAGTTCCTGTTTTATTGAACACTTTATCCCCTTTAGAGATCGAAGTAATTTGTTTGGGAGACAGGTTCAGCAGTGCAACCATCGCATCGGTATCCGAAATCCTAAAATAAGGGTGATACGGGGTGATTTTTTCAGCTACAGCCGATGGTGCAGTGGTAATAACCCCATTTTTTTGTGCGATAACCGCTAAAGAACCGTCCCTATTTGGACGAACTCCGGCAAGACCGAACTGAGCCTCAAGCGTCGAGATACGTGAGCGTAATGACGCCGCTTCGAGAGCGCTGATTTGATAATCACGATAGGATATAACCCCGTCTTTGTAGAGGGCTTCATCTTTTTTGACATTGTTTAGGATGCTTTGATAGCGATTGCGAACCTCTTTGAGTTCAAATCCATCCGCTAACAGTTCAGGGGAAGCGATACGGCCAAGAATTTCTCCTTGGCGTACCCGATCACCGGCGTGTACGTTCAATGCCGCTACTGACGCTTCATGATCCAGAAAATAGCTTTTGGATTTCTCTTCATCGTAGTCAATTTTTGCGATGAGAGGACCTACCGTTGCACTGCGGGTAACACTTACTTTCCCCGCTGTGATCCCCATTTTTTTCATTTGTGCTTCACTGATCGTGATCTGTGCCATCGCCGCCGTTGCCGCCATGAGCAGTAGTAAACTTCGTTTCATTACCAAATTCTCCCTATTTTTTCTTCAATTTCAGCCATCTCTTGAATGTAGCTTTGTTTCAGTTCGAGGGTGCGCAATCGTGCATCATAGTAGACGTTTTTGGATGCAAGGTATTCAAACTGCCCCATAACGCCCCCCTCATACCCTTTTTGTGCCATGGCAAAAAGAGTTTCATAATGTTTTTCATTTTCACCTAATACTTTGATTCTCTCTTCACGCTCGACTAAGTGCTCTACCAACCCACTGACACTGAGTTGAAGCTTTTGCTTGGTAACTTCCCGCATATGCACCAAAGCGCTGCGTTCACTCATCAGTGCCGCGATTTTATTCTCATTTTTGCTGCTCAGTGCCAAGGGGATTGAAAGACGAAAATCGACACTGTTTTGGGTCGGTTCTTGCGTCATTCCGACCCCGATAGATACCGATTCCACCGTTGAATGTCTTAGCGTTGCGATGGAGGCATCCAAGGCTTCAATCCGCGTATCCAGTGATTTCAACAGCGGAGTCTCTTTGAGATGATCGTCTAACGCGCCAGATTGTATAAATGCGAACTCCATATCGTCGATGATTACTTCATCCTTCACCATTGCCGCTTCTCTCAGACGATGTTGCGCATGTTCGGCTTCCATGAGAGCCGCCGCGACTTCTTGGAGTGTCATACGGTATTCGCTTTCCAGACGCAACAGTTCCATCTGCGACAATCGTCCGGCTTTGAATTTTTTCTCTCCGGCTTGGTAGGCTTTAAGGGAGAAATCCCGTTTTTGGATAAAAATCGAACCGCGTTCTTGTTCCAATCTGTACAAAAGCCAATCACGCTTTAACCCGATTTGAATCTGCCCCTTTTGGGCAGCCATCTCAGAGTGCATCCCTTTTTTTAACAGTTCGAATTCATGTTCCTGCGCTGAACGAAAGGATGGATTTTTTAGCGAATAATCCACCATAACCCCATATTCCGTACCGCTGTTGATAGGATCATCTCCCTTGATTCTTCGCGCCGATGTTGCAATGCTCATAGGATCAGAAGCCATGAGGGAAGCTTTTTCAAAACGGATGGCATTGATGCGACCGTCAACTTGGATCATTTCCCCTGAAACGGAATAAGCACGTTCGGAAAGTTCATTAAAACTTATTGCGTATCCCAAAAACGGCATTAAAATAGCGCTGTAGGCCCATGTTAATCTCATTGGATCGGCTCCATTCATTCGTTAGCCTCATAATAAAAATAGTTATGATGACATTCTATGGATTTAACGTGAGAAAATCATGAGAAAAGATTCATGTCAAGCAAGCAAATGGTGTCGTAAAAAAATTTACATCACTGAAATATACTCACCACAGCTCTATTCCAAACTGCCGAACGAGAAGTGAAAAGAGGATAAAACATACTATGGTAATGGCAACCGAAGCGCTCATGGCCCACCAAAAACCGACTCTTTCCAGTAAAATCGGAAACGCTAAAAACATCGGCAAGGTCGGAACAACATACCAAAACGTGTACCACGCATGGTTGGCAATTTTTTCCGTAGGCTGCTGTTCAACATAAAGCCAAATCAACGCCAGAAAAGTAACCAGCGGTAAAGCCGCGATCAATCCCCCTAGCCTATCGCTCCGTTTCGCCATTTCAGAGACAAGAACCACCACTCCGGCAGTCAGTAGATATTTTACAATTAGCCACGTCATTGTGATACCCCTTAACTATTTAACGACCCATCGGTTGCTGATCAAAACTCAAATACATCGATGTAGATATCAAGCCTATGCTGCGGAAGCATTTTTTGAATTTTATGTTTCAGCTCTTTGATATCCTGCTCGATTTCATACCCAAGTTTATCATCTTTAACGTTCATCGAGATCACCAATAAAACTTCCTCAGAGCCAATAAACATACTCCGTACCGAATTGATATGAACAAGAACGTTCGATTCTTCTTTGAGCAGGTTTTTGATTTGTTTAATCGTCTCTCGATCCAAACTTTCACCGACGAGTAATTTTTTCAGTTCAACGAACAGCAGTGTCGAAAGCGATAGCAGTAAAATTCCGATCATCAGTGCCGCGATCCCATCGAAGATAGGGTCCACATATAAAGAGAGGAGAAGCCCTATGGCTAAAATAAAAAGCCCAAACAGTGCACCGGAATCTTCGATAAGAACCACCAAAATATGAGAAGAGGAGCTTTTTTCGATCGTTTTAAAGATATCTTTGAGTTTCGTACCGCTCTCTTTGAGGGCAACTTTTAACGCTCCCCCCTCGAGTATCACGGCGAGGATGATAATGCCTACGATGAGCCACGGATGTTGAATCTCTTGGGGATCCATGATTTTGTGAATCCCCTCATACACTGAAAACAATCCGCCAAGTGAAAAAAGGACAACGGCCACAACAAACGACCAAAAAAAGTTGGCTTTTCCCTGCCCGAACGAATGGGCTTCCGTTTTTCCCCGTGCCGCCTGTTTTTGACCGACCAGAACGAGAGCTTGGTTACCGCAATCGGCAGTGCTGTGTATCGCTTCCGCCATCATCGAGGCTGAGCCGGTAAAAAACGCGGCGAGACCTTTGGCTACAGCAATAATTCCATTAGCCGCCAAAGCCGTTTTGACACTTTTTGACATCAATAAGAACCTTGGGATGGTATGCGCTTAGGAGTAACGAGGGGGAGAGAGGGTATCCTGTCCATGGCTTAGTAGCTCATGGAACCGGCATTGATCAAACCGATAGAGATCGACATAAACGCCATAAAAGTACCGACGGAGAGATCCCCGTTGTGAATATGCTTTTCAACGGAAAACTTGCCGCTAAGGCGTGTAAGTATAAAAGCAAAGACAAGCTGAATTGCCATAGCAACACCGGCCCACATCACGAAATCGATATACGAAACACTATGCACCAACGCACTGTAAAGGGGGATTGAGAGACCTAAAACAGCCCCGCCGAATCCAAGTGCCGCTGCGGTGTTGTTTTCACCGAAGATCATTTGATAATCGTCATACGGCGTAACTTTCGCGTAGAGAAAAAGGAAAATGCCGAAAACCGCTATTGCGGTAAAGAAGAAAAGAGCGAAGGAAAGAAAATACTCTAGAAACATGCTAATCCTTTATTTTAAGGCAATGATAGCTTAAAAACATTAACGGCACGTTACGTTTGCGTCGACTATCGCCTCTTCTTCTTTGGCGTGAGTGCATTGCGTTTTGCTCATCACCGTGTCGCTGAAATAGGTTTGCCAAAGGAGCGTCTTTTTCATTTTGGCCGTTCTCAGATCGTTGCGTATAAACTTCGATGCCCCCAGTTCAGAACCCCGAAAATCAGTTTTAGCAAGAATCGCATCGGTAAAATCGGCTTTCCACACTTTCGCATCCCGTATATCGGCACGGCTCAAATCGCTTCCGTTAAAATGGGCCCCCTTGAAATTAGCCCCTTTGGCGTGAATTCCACGTAAATCACTGCGCTCCATAGTGGCTTTCCAAAAGAGTGCCCCTTCCGTATTCGCACCGCGCAAACTACACCCGTTCAGGTCAGCCATCTCGAACATACTGCCGCTCAAATCGGCTTTGCTCAGATCACTCCCGTGAAAATCACCGCCGCTAAAATCCATTTTACTCAAATTCGCTCCCCGAAGGTCGCATCCGATACACTCTTTTTCTTCGATTGTTTTTTTCAGATGCGCAGCATCATAAGCATTTAAAGCAACGGCTAAAACACTCACTAACAAGAGTACTCTCATTTGATCCCTCGGATACGCTTCAGCTCACTCAAAAACTCACGTGCCCGCTTGCTCCCGATAATCGTCTCTTTTTTATTCCCCGATTTATCGATAAAAAACATCGTCGGAATCCCGAAAAAATCGTACCCCTCAGGGAGTTTGTTTTTATGAACATTTTTCTCGATTACGACAAAATGACGGTCCATATATCCCTCAACCGCTTTATCATGAAATACTTTTTGCTTCATGTAGGCACATTCGGGGCAATCATCCGTGGTGTAAATCATCAACACGAGTTTATTCTCTTTCCCCATCCCTGCAACCGCACTCTTAAACTGTTCATCATTTTGAATGGAAAGCGCAGAAAGGTTCAAAACCATCATCCCCACCATCAGTAAATATTTTATCATTTGGCCGCCTCAATAGTTAAACTTATCACAATAATATCATTTTTTATAATCGTTTTAGACTCTCACAGTGTACGTATCTCTATTTTAACGACAAATTGTTCCATATATCCCCAAAACTATTGACAAAAAAGGATGTAACCGCTATAATTCCCGTCCATAAATTGTGCTGGAACAGTTTATTGTTATTTATGTCCCGTTAGCTCAGCTGGTAGAGCATTTCACTTTTAATGAAGGGGTCGATGGTTCGAATCCATCACGGGACACCACTTTTTCAACCACATTTATGTGGCCCCATCATCTAATGGTTAGGATTCCAGATTTTCATTCTGGCCATACGAGTTCGAATCTCGTTGGGGTCACCATTTTTAAATTCCCAAACTACCTGCTTTCAAATCACCCATTCAACAACCAAGTACAACACAGTTATTTTTTATTTTGCGCAATGCAATGAATACTCATCCTACAAAAGAGTGTATATTTTCTACAACTTTATTGCGACCGCGTTCTTTGGCTTGGTAAAGCGCCTGATCGGCCCTTTTAATCATTTCATCGACCGATTCACCATCTTGATACTGTGTGAGCCCTATACTTACCGTTACTTTTTTATGAATGGAAAAATTGTTCTCTGCAATTCGCTCACGCAACCGTTCCGCTAAGACTTTAATTTCAGTGAGTGTCGTACTGGGGCACAGTATGATAAACTCCTCTCCACCCCAACGGAAGGGGTAATCACTCACGCGTAAAACATCGCGGATGATAAAGGCGATTTCTTTCAAAATCATATCGCCGATATCATGACCGTAGTTATCGTTAATCTTCTTGAAAAAATCAATATCCATATAAATAATCGAAAGCGGTATATCTTGACGCTTTCCGAAAGTAATTTCACGCTGGATAATATCATCAAATCGGAGACGGTTGTATAAACCGGTCAAAGCATCGGTCTGCGCGACATACTCAAGCTTCTTCTCCATCATTTTGCGTTCCGTCATATCAATCGCCGTTCCAAGCCCTGTCCACTCTCCCCGAAACTTGACCGTCGAAATGGCGATATAAAACCATCGAATTTCCCCCGTTCTCGTCACAATTTTCAAATCTTGGTAAATGATTTGATCTTGCAACTCCCCTTTTAATCTGCCTGTCACCCGCTCTTGTATAAACGCTTGTTCTTGAGGTGCGACAAGCTCCATAGGTGTTATTTTTTTTAGCTCATTTAAACTATATCCGGTCATTTTTGCAAATGCGTCATTGACGTAGAGAAAGGTTTCCCGATAGAGAAAAATACCGGCCAATGCACTTTCCGTCAGTGTTTTAAAAAGAACTTCACTCTCCTCCAGTGCCTCTTTTAGTTTTATCTGCTCAGTGATATCTTTTCCCGTCGAAATAAAGTGGGTGATAGCCTCTCCGGCAAGTCGGATCGGGGTGATCGTTTTTTCTTCCCAGTAAAGAGAGCCATCCTTTTTACGGTTTTGCAGACTCCCCTTATACGTATGTCCCGACAAAATCTTTTTCCATATCTCTTTGTAAACTTCAGCAGAAAGATTACCCGATTTAAAAAGTGAAGGTTTACCGCCTAAAAGTTTTTCTTTTTCCCATCCGGTTTGCTTTGTATACGCATCGTTAACGTATTCGATGATTCCCTCACAATCGGTAATCATAATCAAATCATCACTTTGTTCGATAATACGGTGCAGCTTCAACATCTCCTGCTGAGCTCTGATTCGATCGGTAATATCGATAATATTGACGACAAGATGCTCTTTGCCAAGATAGATCATTTTCTGAATACGCGCTTCCACATCATATTCGCTCCCGTCTTTACGGCGATGTTTGGTCTCCATGGTTAATAACGGTATCGTTTCATCAAGAAGGGGTTGAAGAAGTTGATTGAATTGTTCATGATCGTACTCTGGTTTAATATCGGGAGGACTCATCCGTGAGAGTTCATCCATTGTATAGCCGATATTATGCAAGGCACTCCCGTTGGCATAGCAGAACGTTAATGTTTTGGGATTAATAATATAGATTTCATTCAGACTTTTATCGATCAAATTTCCCAAAGATTCGAGAGAATGGGAAAGCTGGATTTCTTGCGTAACATCCTTATAAACAGCCATTACATAACCATTCTCCAAACGCGACACATCGTTAACACGCCATCCTTCACGTATATCATCACAATAATAGCCCGCTTTAAAATGTTCGGGATTGCCGGTCGTATAGACCCGTTCGAGTACCTCAAGCAAACCAAACTCTTTGACCCCCGGAAAAACCTTTTCCACACTTTTGCCGATAAGATCTTCGCGTTTAACGTTGTCTGTTTTTTCTGCTTGAAGATTAAAATTGACAAAAATAAAATCACCGTTTTCATACCGGTAAATTGCAATATTGATCGGTAAAGAATCGATTGGTATCAAAAGAGAACTCCCAAACTAGGTGAAATTATTGCCTAGGCAAAAAGAAAAATTGTATTTTAGTAATAAATTATTATAGCTTTTTTTCAAAAATATCTATACTTTTCTTCTCTAAGATTTTTTTTTGATTTTTTTTTGATACTATATGGTTATCTAAAATGAATATTTATAATGAAAAATGATATAAAATGGTTTTTTCTCCTCCATTATATGAAAAAGAGAACGTCATTAATATCTCATAATCAATGGTTACAATAAGCTTCACAAGGAGGCAGTTTTGTTCAGTTATTCCGCACATATCGAAGAACTAAAATCGGAAATATTAGATCGTAATTTGATCATGATCATTACCGATCCTGCCGGTATCATTACCGATGTCAGCAAAGGATTCGAAATTATCTCTGGATATGCCAAAGATGAATTAGTCGGTTTAACGCACGAAATTTTCAGCCATCCCGATACACCAAGAGAGATATTTACCCATTTATGGGAGACCATCGCACAAGGTCGCCCTTGGTGCGGCGAGATCAAAAATAAAAGCAAACACGGGTTAGGATATTGGAGTAAAATATGTATCGAACCGCTTCTCAATGATAAAGATATCCTAGGCTACGTTGGAATTTATACCAATATTACAGAGCAAAAAGAGTTAAGCCGCAAGGTAGAAATCGACCCTCTTACCGGTATTTACAACCGAGCGAAACTGCATCATCTTCTTATGAATAAAGTAGAACAAGCTTATTTTGAAAACACCTCATTCACCGTTCTCTTCATCGATTTAGACCATTTTAAATCGATTAACGATCAATACGGCCATCTAGAAGGTGATCGGGTCTTAATCGAGTTTAGTACCCTTATTCGTGAATCTCTTCGATCCAGTGACCTCTTTTGCCGATGGGGCGGAGAAGAATTTATTATTGTTCTGGATAAGACGGATGAAAATACGGCCTATCTTATCGCTGAAAAGCTCCGAAACCTCACTCAAGAGAATAATTTCGGACTCAATCGCCCCATCACCCTTAGCATCGGTCTTTGCCAGTATACTCCGACAAAAAGCATTGACGATACCATAAAGGGAGCGGATCAGGCTATGTACAAGGCTAAACATCAAGGAAGAAATCAAACGGTTTTGGCGTTCAATGAAGGTAAATAGCGATGTTTAAAACGAGAAATCTGACCCTTCTTTATATTGAAAGTGACCCCCATATTCGAGAACAACATGCGCACTTCATCCGAGGGAACGGATTA
>Ga0156221_1017_pt1 | contig 8458 bp, 10 predicted proteins | sample RifCSPlowO2_12_FD_107869 | JGI IMG/M metagenome (GOLD analysis project Ga0156221, IMG submission 107869) | Sulfuricurvum sp. RIFCSPLOWO2_12_FULL_43_24
AATTTGAGGTAAGATACTTTTTGGAATCAACGAAAAATGAGGTGTTAGCGGAAAACTAATGTGTCTATAAAACGGGGGTCATTCCAAGGCATCATGTTAGGTGGAATCATTTTGCTTCTCAAAGATAGTAAAACAGTTGAAGAATTTGATGAAATAGATGATTTTGATAGAATATTTTTTGTGTCTGAATTAACTGAATTTCTCTCAAAAATTATTGATTTAAGAAATGATCATGCCCATATAAAAGCCATGTCTTTAGAAAAGTTTAATGAGCTTTACAATACTTTGTTTGATCATGAGAATATTGAAGAGACCAAACTTTTTAAGTTATTGGAGTTTAAAAAAATAATTGTAGAGTATATTAAGAACCATTAGATCAAAAATAGAGCTTCTCTAAAATTTGGGAGCGTTCTGAGATCGGCGTATTGAACTTAAATTCCGCCTCTTTGAGATAGTAAGGGAAGTGCTCGTTACTTACCCCTTTAAAACCAGTAATAAACTGTTCAAAATAGTGCCAAAACTTCTCAATAACATTGTCATGTTCGGATATTTTGATGATTTTGCTGGTTCGCATGAATTTGGAAAACTCTTTATAATAGAGTCCTTCGAGATTATCTTCTAAAAACTGTTGTTTGAATATCCCCAGCGAGGGCATGAGAAGGGTGTAAACCCTCTTTCCGTAACCGAATGTCAGAAAATTATGGGAATCGAAAATAGCGGTTTTGTCACGCCGCTTGGATTTCTCAATATAGAGGTACTCTTCGTATTGTGTCTCTTCATTTCGATGAAGATGGTACTCGGCTTCGCAGTATTCAGCACTTAGGTGTCGAAATTTTTGATAATAATTCAAAACAGTAGCGTAACTCAGATTCAGAGATATCGATGCCGAGAGGGCATTTTCTTCGTCGCAGAATAATTTAATCAGATTTTTTATTTGATTGACGCGTGTCGGGCTGTATTTTTTTTTGCATTTAGAGCATTTAACCATTCCATCGGCGAGATGATAGAGTGTGTGATTACAATGGATACAGTGACGAAATTCTTTCATGAGGGATATTGTAGCGCAACAACATCAGTGAAGAAAGTATCCTCCGTTAATATTGTTATTATTGGATTAAATTATTTTTTTACTCTATATGATAAACTTTGTGTATTAGCTAAATAGAGGGGTTTTTTATGAAGAGCAAAATTATAAGTGCATTCGTGTGTATGTCATTGGGGGCAGGGACTGCCGTGTCTGCAATGGGAGATGAACATCATAATCACGCTTCCGCATCAACGGTGAGTGAACAAACGATTCATGCGAGCGGGACAATAAAGCAGATTTCCCAAAATCATGAAACTCTCCGTATTTTTCACGATCCGATTCCAGAGCTGAAATGGCCTTCGATGAACATGCAATTCGAGGTTGTCAATCCTGAACTGACCCATTCAGTAGAAGTGGGTGATCGTGTGAATTTTGAGTTTGTTCAAAAAGAGGGGAAATATATTATTGTAAAGATGGCTAAATGAACCGTATTATCCTCTTTGTCATGATTGGAATAATGGGTTATGCCGCCGAGGTCACGGTGTCGACACCTTCCTCTGCGGATGCATTGAGCGGTAAAAGTGTTTATACCCCTCCCTCTGCTTCGATTGACGTAGTCGAAGAGGGGTGCGTTCAAAAAGAGGATCAGAATGCGACAGGGCATGGAGGCGCGAAATGGTAGGCAAAACACTCACAGCATCGATAGCGGCATTGGTCATTATTTCGGGATGTTCTACCATTTCCCAAAAAGAAGCGTTCGAGTCGGTGAATCAGCTCACAAGTGAGCAGGGGGGCAAAAATCTTCAATGGATCAAAACACCTCAAGAAGCAGCAAGTGTCGATGAGAGTGTAAAAGCACTTCTTTCAAAGCCGTTGACACAGGAAAATGCGGTTCGTATCATGCTGATTAATAACCGCGCATTGCAGCAAACCTACGAAAATATCGGTATCGCTCAGAGCGAGTTGGTGGAAGCAGGGCTTATGCGCAATCCTCTTTTGGGCTACAGTATCGGACGCAGTAACGGGGTAACTACCTCGACTCTGAGTGTAGAGGTAGCCTTTTTAGACCTTCTTTGGATCCCTCTGCGGCGTGAACTAGGCCACTTAGCCCTCGAAGAGACTACTCTCAGTGTCGGAGACACCGTGTTGCGCAGTGCTAGAGATGCAAAGAAGAGCTACATTGATGCCCGTTTGGCTGAAGAAAAAGGTGCGCTCAATCGTTCGATTCTCAAATCCCATGAAGCTTCACTCCAGCTTGCGGTTCGTCAATATACGGCAGGTAATCTTTCCAAACGGGATATGCTCAAAGTTCAAGAGAGCTATGAGCGTGAGCGTATCGAATCGATCAAGCTCGCTCGTGACAATGCGGCAGCACGCGAAGCCTTAAATAAGATTCTCGGGCTTTATGGTTCGCAAACCCATTATACATTGAGTACAGAACCACTAACGCGTATGGAGCCTGCCGTTTCAGAATCGGGATTGGAAAAATGTGCCATCGTCAATCGTCTCGATATGCGCAGTGCGATAAAATCGGTCGATTATGCCGCACTGCAGGCGGGATACAGTGAAAATACACGCCTCCTCGATGAGCTGGAACTCTCAGTAGAGAGTGAAAAAACAACGGGTGAAAAACGGTTTAATACCTTTGGAATAAAACTTCCCATCCCGCTTTTTGATTTTGGACAAGCTCGGGTGAGTAAGACGCAGGCGGTCTACAATCAAAATGTCCATCGCCTGTATGAAACAGCCGTTAATATCCGCTCAGAAGTGCGTGAGGGGTATGCACACCTTCGATATACATTTGATATAGCGCGCTCATACGATGAGGTGGTTGTGAAGAATAATCAGCAGATTTTAGAAGAGACACAGCTTTTCTATAACGGTATGCTGGACGGTATTTACGAGCTGCTCGAAGATCAACGGCGCTTAGGTGAGGCAAAAATGGAAGCGCTCGATGCGTTGGGAGATTACCAAAAAGCACAAGCCGATTTGGAATATACGATAGGGGGAAAACTCTAATGGGACACGATAGACGCGATTTTTTGGGTTTGGGTGCGGCATTGATCGCCTCTGCGGCACTCGGTTCAAAAGCCGAAGCTTCCGAACATGATCATGCCGGACATGAAAGCAAAAAGCGCCAACTCACGCTCGTTAAAAATCCTAAACGGGTTCTTTCACCTGCTACCCTCATTACCCCTCAAGAGGGGAAAAATTACAATCCGGTGGTAACACTCAACGGCTGGAGTCTCCCTTATGAAATGAAAGAGGGGATCAAAGAGTTTCGTATTATCGCTGAACCTGTTGTCCGCGAGTTTGCCCCGGGGATGGTAGTGAACTGCTGGGGCTACAACGGTACCTCTCCGGGACCTACGATCGAAGCAGTTGAGGGGGATCGCGTACGGCTGATCGTGACGAACAAGCTTCCCGAACATACCACGATCCATTGGCACGGTCTTATACTCCCTAACGGGATGGACGGGGTTGGGGGATTGACGCAGGTACAGATCGCACCGGGCGAGACCTATGTGTATGAATTTACCCTTCGTCAAAGCGGGACGTTTATGTATCACCCGCACGCCGATGAGATGGTGCAGATGGCGATGGGGTGTATGGGGATGTTTATCGTTCACCCAAAAGCGCCGAAAGCGCATAAAGTAGATCGGGATTTTTGTTTTCTCCTTGCCAGCTACGATGTGGCACCGGGAACCTATACTCCGAATCCATCGACCATGACCGAGTTTAATATCTGGAGTTTTAACAGCCGTGTCTTTCCGGGGATCGATTCAATGAATGTGCGGGTGGGAGATCGTGTACGTATCCGTGTGGGGAATCTGACAATGACGAACCATCCGATTCATATGCACGGACATCCGTTTGAAGTGACGTGCACCGATGGAGGGTGGGTTCCCAAAAGTGCTCGGTGGCCTGAAGTCACCATCGATATCGGTGTCGGGCAAGTGAGAGCTTTTGAATTTGTTGCCACCGAAGAGGGAGACTGGTCGTTGCATTGCCATAAGTCGCATCATACGATGGGACCGATGGGGCACAGCGTTCCTAATATGATCGGAGTCAAGCAAGATGATCTCACCGAAAAAATCAGTGATTTAATGCCCGATTACATGTACATGCCGATGGGTAAAAACGGGATGGCGGAGATGCAGGATATGGTTGAGATGGGGATGAAAATTCCGGAGAATACGTTGCCGATGATGACCGGCAAAGGGCCGTTTGGTCCCATCGAGATGGGGGGGATGTTTACCCTCGTGAAAGTACGTAAAAATCAGCCCAAAGGTGATTACTCTGATCCGGGCTGGTATGAGCATCCCAACGGAACCGTTGCAAAAAAAATGAACTAGGAGTTTAAAATGAAATATTTTAAACATATGACAATGATTTTGTTTTCCGTCGGGGTGATCGTTCCCTCTTCAGTTTTTGCTCATGGGGGTAATACTGAAATAAAACATAAAGAAATGGATTCAAATCAGACATTACACGCCTATAAAATTATTAATAACGAATACGTTAAAAGCATAAAACCTATTTTTGAAAAAAAATGTTTTGATTGCCATGGAAATATAACAAAATTTCCTTGGTATTATAAGGTTCCCGGTGTTAAACAGATGGTTGATTATGATATCAAAGAAGGCAAAAAGCATCTAGATATGAGTAAAGACTTTCCCTTTATTTCGCATGTAACACCGTTAAAAGATTTAGAAGGTATTAAAGAAGTGAGCATTGAGGGTGATATGCCGCCACTTCGTTATGTTCTCGGACATTGGGATTCCCGTTTAACTGAAAGGGAGAAACAAAGTATTCTTACCTGGAGCAAAGCGTCCATACAAATGCTAAAAGGAGTCCCTCATAAATGAGCCTATTTATGAGATAACCCGATGCCTGCCAGTCAATTTGACGTTTTTTTCAATAAGCGAAAAAATATGCTATAGTATTTGAAAATATTTAGTATTAGAGAAACAGTGTACTGCGAGATCGATTAAAGAGGAAAGGAAAGAAAAATGACAAAGCGTACATTTTTTTTTCGTCGTGTTTTAGCTGGATTTTTTGTAGGAGTCAGTGTCCCCTTTTTAGTCTCTCCGGTGCAGGGTGCCCAAGCACCTGAACTGCTCGCACAAAACGATTTATTGCAAATGTCGATCGAAGATCTGACCAACCTTGAAGTGACGACAGCCTCGAAATTTTCTCAGAAAATAGCTGAAGCCCCCGCTTCCGTAACGGTGATTACAGAGGATGAGATCAAGATATACGGCTATCGGAATTTAGCGGATATCCTCTCGGGGGTACGAGGACTCTACACAACGAACGATCGTAACTACGAGTATGCCGGAGTTCGGGGGTTCAACCGTCCCGGTGATTACAACAGCCGGATATTACTGCTGGTAGACGGCACCCGCATTAACGATGCCGATTACGATACGGCGTCGATCGGGCAAGAGTTTTTTCTCGATATCGATTTGATCAAGAGGATCGAGATTATCCGTGGACCGGGCTCATCCATATATGGCAGTAACGCTTTTTTCGGTGTGATCAATATCATTACGAAAAGCGGCAGCGATTATAAAGGGGGCGAGCTCTCAGCCAGCATAGGGAGTTTCGGGACGACAGGTGCTCGGGGTACCTATGCTCAGGTATTGCAAAACGGCACCGATGTACTTCTTTCGGCGAGCTACGACGAGAGTCGGGGGCAGAACTTCTTTTTCCCGGAATTTAATGATCCCTCCACCAACAACGGGATGGCTCAAGATCTTGACAGCGATCGGGCGAAGCGTTTTTACGGAAAAGTCTCTTTTGGGGAACTGACGATGAGCGCAGGCTATTCCGAGCGGGTCAAAAAAGTTCCGACCGCATCGTTTGAGAGTATTTTCAACGATCCGCGTACTCAGACGACCGATTCGGAAGGTATCGTAAGTCTAGCGTATACAAAAGCCCTCAGTGACAAACTGGAACTCTCCGGAAAAGTTTTTGCCGGAGGATACTATTACAAAGGGACATTCCCGTACGATCAGCCTCCTGTTACGATTAATCAGGACGATGCATTCTCCGAATGGGCGGGGGCAGAAGCCAAGGCGCTGCTCCGTTTGGAAGGACACACCATTATCGTGGGGGGAGAGTATCAAAAAAATCTTCACCAAAACATGAAAAACTACGATGAAGATCCGGCAGCGCTCTATAACGATCTTAAAATGAGCAGCGACCGAAAAGCGCTCTATTTTCAAGATGAGATCACCCTCTCTGAGCGGTTGATACTCAATGCAGGTATACGCTATGATGCATTTTCGACCGTGGGAGAGACGATCAACCCTCGTTTAGCCCTCATCTATGCACTGCAACCGGAAACAGTGCTGAAACTCCTCTACGGAAGTGCCTTTCGCGCCCCAAACACCTATGAAATGTACTCCAGCGGTTTTTCTACTAAGGCAAATCATGCTCTTCAGCCGGAGGAGATTAAAACCTATGAAGCGATCATCGAACATCATCCTCAGAACAATCTGCGACTCTCTGCTTCTCTCTATCGCAACGATATCAACAATCTGATCAATCAGGTTATTGACCCGTCGGACGGGTTTAGCGTTTTTCAAAATATCGGGCAAGTACAGACTATCGGAGCGGAGGTAGAGGCGGAGAAAGTCTGGAGCAATCAAAACCGGCTGCGTGTCAGCTATACTTGGCAAAAAACGATCGATCAAATAACAAATCAGGAGCTGGAAAACTCCCCTCGTAATCTGGCCGCGCTTCAGTATGCGATTCCTCTGTTTGATGAAGCACTTCAGAGCGGGATACGGTTGCAGTATGTCGGCAGTCGCAAAACGCTCGGAGGTTCAAGGGTGGGAGGCTATACCCTTGCTCATGCGAATTTTTTAACCCATGAGCTGGCAAAAGGGACAGAATTTGCAGTCGGAGTTTACAATCTTTTCGACCATCGTTATGCCGATCCTGGCCGTCCTGAACACCAAGAAGATACCATTACTCAAGACGGGCGGAGCGTCAGAGTAAAATTGACATACCGATTTTAAGGATGCAGTTGATCTATCGAGTCTTTTTTCTTTTTACGTGGCTTCTCGCCGTTTCGGGTTATTTACAAGCATCGGTGTATGAGGAAAACCAAGTCAAGGCTGCGTTTCTTTACAATTTTCCTAAATTTATCGAGTTGCCAGGAGAGAATACTTTGACACTGTGTATCGTTGGTGAGGATTCGTTCGGTGATGCGATGGCCGCACTGAATGGGCAAGTAACAGCCGGTAAGCGGCTTGTGGTTAAGCGTGTCAATTCTGTTAATGAAATCCCTTCCTGTCAGATCCTTTATCTCTCTTCCCTCGAGAAAAACAAACTTGAACCCATTATGCGATACGCTAGAAACAAACCGATTCTTACCGTCGGCGATACGTCGGAATATTCGAATCAAGGGGTAATCATCAATTTTTATTTAGAGAACAATCGAGTCAAAATCGAGATCAATATGGATGCGGCAGAGCAGTCCAAACTCAAAATCAGTTCCAAACTTCTTAAAATCGCAAGGATCATTCGTAATGGGCAATAAACGGCAGGGATTTCTTCTGAAATATTCCATTAAAACTAAGCTGATTTTGATCGGCGTGGTGATTTCAGTCTTTGGGCTCATTGTTCTTGGCCTCACAATGGCGATTATGGAAGTGAGTATCGAAAAACAGAAGATACTCAAAGAACTTAATATTCAGGCAAAAATTATCGGAGACAATTCCACTGCTTCGTTGATATTCAACGATCCGAAAAGTGCCGGAGAGACCCTCTCCGCACTCAAAGCCAATAAAAACATCGATTACTGCGAATTGTACACGAAGGAGGGGGTAGCGTTTGCAAGCTACAAATATCGTGATCGACACAACCATCCGCTCATCCCTTTTTCAAAAATTGAGTCCAATCATTTCGGACTCAATCATGTCTCTGTGTATCAGGAAATTATTCTCGACGGCGATGTGGTGGGAGGGATATACATCCAGTCCAATCTTGATGAAATGTACAGCAATCTCTCGTATTACGCCCTCTTTTTGCTCATAGGGCTTTTAATTGCCCTTTTTCTGTCGTATGTTCTATCCAAAAAACTGCAAAAAAAGATTACCGAACCGATCATTCAAATGGTCGATATGATGCAAATGGTTTCGGAAGAAAAAAACTATGCCATCCGTACCCCTGTCATCAGCAATGACGAGCTAGGATTGCTGGCAGAAGGATTCAACGAGATGCTTTCTCAAATCCAGATGAGAGACAGCACTCTTGAAGAACATCGGCAAAATCTGCAGATACTGGTCGATCAACGGACCGGCGAACTCCATAAAATAACCGATAGACTCGTTTTGCATTTTCAGCAGCTCCCTTTTGCCGTTATCGAATGGGATATGGATTTCAGGGTCATCGATTGGAACCCGGCGGCTGAAAAAA
>Ga0156221_1045_pt1 | contig 8218 bp, 8 predicted proteins | sample RifCSPlowO2_12_FD_107869 | JGI IMG/M metagenome (GOLD analysis project Ga0156221, IMG submission 107869) | Sulfuricurvum sp. RIFCSPLOWO2_12_FULL_43_24
GTATCAAGAGGAGCAACAACTTGGATTCCAAGGTTACGCGCTTCTTGAACCGCGATGTGTTCTTTTACCGCATCGATAACGAACATCAAATCAGGCAAAGTTTTCATATGACGGATACCGCCGAGGTATGCAATCAATTTTTCTTTTTGACGATTCATCATCAACGCTTCTTTTTTAGTCAAAAGGTTGATTTGTCCGTTTGCTTGCATCTCTTCGATGATATCAAGTTTACGGATTGATTTTTGGATCGTCGGGAAGTTAGTCAACATTCCACCCAACCAGCGGTTGTCAACGTATGGCATTCCACATTTTTCAGCTGCATCACGGATCGCAACACGAGCTTGTTTTTTAGTTCCTACGAAAAGGACAGTTTTGCCCTCAGCCGCAGCATCAACCACTTGTTGATACGCATTACGGAAATAACGCAATGTTTTTTGAAGATCGATGATGTAAATGTTTTTACGAACACCGAAAATGTATTTTTTCATTTTCGGATTCCAACGACGTGTTTGGTGACCGAAGTGTACACCGCATTCGAGAAGGTCTTTCATTGTTACCATAGTGATAACTCCTGTATAAAATATAGTTTGTTCTTCGTTGTCTTGGGCGAATGCTAACAGAGCCGATGAGACATCGGGTGCACGAGAACTGCGTGATCGCTTGCGAATTTTTTCCCACGTCTGCAAATAGAGGAGAGAAAATCGGGCGGATTATACTGAAATAGCTCTTAAATTTAGCTGTATTTAATATTACCCGCACCGTCACCTTTTTATCACACAAAATAGCCTTATTCAAATTACTTTTATATAATTTTTGTTAATATCAGTTCCAACAATGCACAGGCATTAAAAATAAGGAGAAATGATGACACAACGAATCCTAGGTTCTGTTGTCGCTGCCGCACTGCTCACTACGAGCGCATTCGCAGACGACGCATTGATGCAACGGTTTGAAAAGATGGAAAAAGAGATGGCAGCACTCAAAGCTGAGCTCAATGCCATCCGAGCCGAAAACTCTAAATTGAGTACTCAACTCTCTTCCCCTGTTGCTGCTGATGATAAAAAAGAGGTCGCAAGTGCCGGCAAGCTTAACGAAACACTCGAAGAGATCCAAGATCAACTCGACGATTTAAACAAAAAAACCAATGGCAACAACCTCAAATTCGGAGTTGATTTCCGTACCAGCGTGGATAATCTCCACTACAAAATGGCCGATGGAAGCAAACAAGAAAACGATGCTCTACTCTCGAATCGCCTATGGTTAAATATGAACTATGCAGCTACCAAAAATCTTAGTTTTACAGGGCAACTTGCTTATAACAAAACATTCGGTCAGCGTTCTATGGTTGATTCCAATACGGCAGGAATGGAAGGTTTTGACTGGATCAGCAGCGAAGCGGCATACGATGACACCCTTCGTGTACGATCTGCCTATTTCTTTTACCAAGACGATGAGTTTATGGGAGCCGATGTTCCATGGACCGTCAGTATCGGTCGCCGTCCATCTACCGAGGGGCATCTCGTCAATTTGCGGGATGATGTAAAAGCTTCTTCTCCACTTGCGCACACCGTCAATGTCGAATTTGACGGTGCCAGTGCAAAATTCGGTACCGAAGAGCTGATCGGGCTGGATGGCTCCTACTTTAAACTCTGTCTTGGCCGAGGGATGAGCAATGCTGAACCGCGATTTGGGTCTTCACCTTACAGCGGAAATGATGCGACAACCAATGATGTTGATATGGCTGGAATTATTGTGGTTCCATACGACGATAAACAATACAGTACGGGATTCCAATATACCTATGCCAATAATTTAATTGATCAAATAACTGCCAGTACAACAGACTTTAGAATGAAAACCGTTGGAGGCCTCCACACAGCGACTGCTTTTGCGATGGTGAATGGAATCGGTGACGGTATTAATGATTTCTTGGATGAGACAATTTTCTTTGTCAGTGGTGCGATGTCAAAAACTGATCCTTATGAAGGCAAAGGGGGTATGCTGGGATCAACCGACAGTCAAACCGGATACAGCTACTGGATCGGTACCCAATTTCCATCACTCCTCACCGATGAGGGACGCTGGGGAGCTGAGTTTAACCACGGTTCGAACTACTGGCGTCCGATTACGTACGGAGAAGACACTTTGATCGGATCTAAAATCGCCGCTCGCGGGGATGCCTATGAGCTTTATTTCACAGAACCGTTGGTTGATGACATCCTCACATTCCAACTCCGCTATACGTATATCGATTATGATTATGCCGGAAGTAACGGTTTCTTCGGAAGTACAACAGGAACTCCGATGAGTATGAGTGAAGCCATTGGAGCAGGTGCCGGCTCTATGGTTGTCGATAAAGCTCAAGATATTCGAGCTTATATTCGCTACAAATTCTAAATCTCTCGTCATCCTGAACTTGATTCAGGATCTAAGATTGCGGATCAAGTCCGCAATGACAGAAGTTATCCCACCAGTTTCGCCAATTCCTCTTTAACTTGTGCCACATGATCTTTTACTTTGACATTTGTCCATGCTGCTTTGATTATCCCTTTTGGATCAATGATGTACGTTGATCGGACAATTCCCATATACTCTTTGCCGTAGTTCTTTTTCATTGCCCATACACCGTAATCTTGCATCATCTGCGTGGTCGGATCGCTAAGAAGGGTAATATCGAGGCTTTGTTTCTCGATAAAATTACGATGAGATTTCGTGCTGTCCGCACTCACCCCGAGGATAATCGCCCCCATATCATCATACGTATCCTGTGCAGCACTAAATTCACATGCTTCGGTAGTACAACCCGGAGTTGAGTCTTTCGGGTAAAAATAGAGGACAATCCATTTCCCGCGTAAATCGCGTGAACAAATCTCTACATCGTCTTGGTTACTTAAACAAAAATCGGGGGCTACAGTTTCTAGTTCTAACATCATTACTACCTTTTTATAAAATTACTATGGATTTAATTTCGCTAAACTCTTCGATAGCAAACCGAGGTCCCTCACGTCCGACACCACTGAGCTTCACACCGCCGTAGGGCTGAATGTCAAAACGTAACGTCGGCATATCATTGATCACCACACCCCCTGCTTCGAGTTCATCGATTGCTTGGGTCGCATGAGAGAGATTATTGGTGAAAACCGAGAATTGCAATCCGTACGGAGAATTATTCATCCGCTCTATTGCATCGCGGATTCCATCCACCCGTACCAGACTGACTATGGGAGCGAATACCTCTTCGCATACGATCTGCATCGACTCATGTACGTCTGCCATCACACACGGATAAAAAATCCGTCCTTCACGGTGTGGGGGAGTTAGCGGGCTCGCCCCCTCTTCCATCGCATTTTCTACCCAACTCATTGCACGTTCTGCCGCTTCATCGTTAATTAATGGACCTAAAAATGTATCCTCATTATACGGTGAACCGACAATAAGTTTCGTCGTTGCCTCTGCCATTTTGAGAGCAAATTCATTGTAGATAGAGCTATTTACGTAAATACGCTGGAGCGAAATACACACTTGCCCCGAGTTGACAAATGCCCCGATAGCACAACGCTCTGCCGCATAGTCGAGGTCGGCACTGGTATCGATGTACGTTGCCGCATTGCCGCCAAGTTCAAGCGAGACTTTTTTGATCCCCGCAGTGCGGGTAATGATATTGCCAACCCCCACCGATCCCGTAAAACTGATAACACGGGGAATATCACTGCCGACCAGCGCGCTTCCCACTTCCGCATCGCCGTACACGACACTCAGGGCATCAGGGATGGCATAAGGACTTTCGATAAAAAGTTTTGCCAGTTTATACGCACATAACGGCGCTTCGGGAGTTGGTTTGAGGACAACTGCATTTCCCGCAACCAGAGCAGGTGCCAGTTTATGGGCAACGAGATTGAGAGGAAAATTAAACGGAGTAATCGCTACGATAACGCCAACCGCTTCTCTGCGCCAATACGCGTGAGCCTTACGTCCGCTACTCATCGCGTCGGTGTTGATTGTCTCCCCATGCATGGTTCGCATCGTCTCGGCGGAGAGGGTGATCGTCTCGATACATCGATCCACTTCGATTCGGGCATACGTGATCGGTTTACCTACTTCGTCACACAATACTTTGGCAAACTCCTCACGCTGTTCACGGAGTTTAGAGGCAACATCCAACAGCCATGCGCATCGCTGATGGAGTGGAATTTTTTTAGCTTGTTTTGCCGCTTTTTGAGCAATCTTCAAAGCCTCGTTTGCATCTTCGGCACTGCACTGCGCCGCACGCGAAACGACACGCCCGTCATACGGGCTAAGACGCTCGGTGTAACTTTGCGGTACAACTTGACGTGATCCCATCCAAACGTGTGCATCCATCCTTCACTCCATTTAAAAAATATTGGAAATTATACAAATCATGACATAAAAAGCTTAGGTGTTATTTTTTCTTACTTCGAACCTTAGAGACCCTTTTAGGATTCGCTTTGTATTTTTTATCCTTGAGCTTTTCGACAATACCGACGGCTACGTTATGCATATCTTCAATAATTCCATCATTATTCTGTTCAAAAAAACCTCTATTGGTTTCAAATTTATCGATTAAGAGCGCAAAATCGATCTCTTTCAAAAACGGATAGTGATGTATCGATTTTTCCTCTTCAAGTATCCAATGACTTAAAATACAAATCACTAAAAATTCAGGGATAAAGGAAGGTTTGTCCGAAAAATGGCTCACCACTTTTTTCGCCATAGCATTGTAATAATCTTTCAACGGCTCTTCGAATTTGGCTAATTTTTTGAGGTGCGGATATTTATCGCCATATTTAGCCAAAGTCAACAAATAATCGACATTCACAACACTCTCTTGAAGTTTGTCTCTCAACTCTCTTAAGGTATCATAAACATACTCTGTATCGACCTTTGTTCCAACCGATAGCTCGCACGCACTCTCTTCAACTTGATAAAAATATCTCTCCAGCGCCGTTCGGGCAAAAACAAGTAATGCTTCTGTTTTTACATCTCTTAAAATCGTAGGCTTTACTCTGTTTGTGCAGTTCTCTTTCAAAAAAAGGTCAATTGAAAGAGCATTATCTTCAACCATTGAAAAATCTTGCAGCATACTCTTTCCTTGGTTTATGGTATTTTTATCTCGAAACTTTCATCTCTATATTAGAGTCTAGTTTCTATTCCTAACGAATCCGTCTCAACTTGTTGCGCTTTCGCAACTCTGTCTTCAAGAAGTTTTTGATGCAGTTCTTCATTTTGAAGCGCTAAAATTTGAATGGCCAAATAAGCTGAATTTATCGCTCCGGCTTTTCCGATAGCAACTGTGGCAACCGGCATTCCAGCAGGCATTTGTACTGTCGAAAGAAGAGCATCAATACCACTAAGTGCCGATGCACTCATCGGTACGCCGATAATAGGTTTAGTCGTTTTAGATGCCAATACTCCAGCCAAATGGGCTGCCATTCCGGCTGCTGCGATAAAAACCTGTGACCCTTTTTTTTCGGCATCTTCGATGTAATTCTTGGTTCGCTCAGGCGAGCGGTGAGCTGATGAAATAATCAATTCATAAGGAACACCGAAAGATTCCAAAGTTTCAGCACACGATTTCATCACTTCATAGTCACTCTTACTGCCCATAACAATCGAAACAAATTTCATTTTTACCCTTTATTTTTGGTTTTCACTTTTTTATTGATGATACTCTGATTACCTGTACTATACCATGCGCGGTACTTGAGAAGAGTGATGCTGCATAATTGGTCTTGACTTAGAAATATCTACAATATAACTAAACCGAGCTTCAAAATTCAGCATCTCTCCCTCAACATCAAAACGCCAGTTATAGATACCGCTCAATGCATACACACTCTCATTGATACGTTGAACGTGCAATGTTTTTTCATGCAGCGCAATACTTAACCCCTCACGACTTCCTAATTTTTCAAAATATTCACGAAGCTTATCCGGTGTATTCGGCAATTTATTGGAAAACGTCGGAATTAAAACAGCATGTTCATCATATAAAGACAAAAGAGCCTCAATGTCACCATGATTAACGGCATCCATCCATTCCGTAAGAATCTCTTTTGGAGTTCTCATCATCCTTCTCCCTTGTGTATAATTAAGTTATGCTATAATTTGGAAATTCAAAACTTTTGAAATTATGTTTCAATTATACTTATTATTACTAAAATAAATATCATAAAGATGTTTTTAAGCATTCTTTTTCCTCAATATCTTTAAAATATGTCCCAAAATTACACAGAGGATATCTTACATGGAACTTAAAATTACCGACGGTGTTTTAGGGGTACGCCCTCCCGTCACCAAACCCCACCCGGGATTCTACTTCCAAGTCGGCGAAGAGCGTTTTCGCCGCCTCATTGATGATCACTACGAGATGATCCGCAACAGTGATATCGCATTTTTATTTCCCGTTAACGATGATGAAGATTTTGAAGCTGCCAAAAAACACGCCGCCGACTTTCTCATCCAAATCTGCGGAGGACCCGACTTTTTTGCCCAAAGCCGTGGGGAACCTCGTATGGTAGGTCGCCACGCACCGTTTCGTATCGATGAGCACGGACGCCGCCGATGGCTTGAGTTTTATGCTGAACTCCTCCCTCCGCTCGAAGCAGAAGGGGTGAATCCTGAATACATCCAATCGTTTTGGGATTATCTCGATGTTTTCTCTATTTGGATGATCAATACACCCTCACATTAAATGCTTCCCGCGATTGCGGGAACTCCTCGCTCTTAATATACCTTAAATCACAACTGCGCTAAAATCTCCCAATTTTTCTTTTGGAGATCTTCCCTATGAATGAAGCCAAATATATTTGGATGAACGGTACACCCTCACATTAAATGCTTCCCGCGATTGCGGGAACTCCTCGCTCTTAATATACCTTAAATCACAACTGCGCTAAAATCTCCCAATTTTTCTTTTGGAGATCTTCCCTATGAATGAAGCCAAATATATTTGGATGAACGGCAAAATGCTTCCGTGGAGTGAAGCAAAGATTCACGTCCTTTCCCACACACTGCACTACGGTAACGGCGCAATCGAGGGGACCAAAGCGTATAAAACCCCAAAAGGGTATGCCATTTTTCGTCTGAACGACCACACAAAACGTCTGATCGAATCGGCAAAAATGACCCTTATTACGGTCCCTTACACTGTAGAGGAACTCAATGCGGCGCAAATCGAACTCTTGCGTGCCAACGAATTTACCGGAGAAAATGTCTATCTTCGTCCTATCGTTTACCTCGGTTACGGTGTTATGGGTGTCTATCACAAAGAAGCTCCGGTCGAAGTATCGGTTGCCGCATGGGAATGGGGCGCTTACCTCGGTGAAGAGGGGATGAAACGGGGAATCCGTTTGAAAATCTCATCGTTCAGCCGTCCGAATAACAAATCGAACATGGGTAAAGCCAAAGCGGTCGGAAACTACCTCAACTCTCAAATGGCGAAATTCGAAGCGGTTGAAGCAGGGTATGATGAAGCGTTGCTCCTCGATGATGAGGGATACGTTGCCGAAGCGAGCGGGGCATCGTTTTTCTTGATCAAAGACGGTGAACTAATCACCCCTCCAAATGACAACTCGCTCGTGTCGATTACCCAAAAAACCGTTATTGAGATGGCGGAAAACATGGGGATCAAAGTTACGCGCAGAAAAATCACCCGTGAAGAGATTTACGTAGCCGATGAAGCATTCCTCACCGGAACGGCGGCTGAGATTACTCCGATTCGCGAAGTCGATGCACGTGTACTCGGAGCAGGCGGACGCGGGCCATTGACCGAAAAAATCCAAAGCGCTTATTTCGACATCGTATGCGGTCGAAACCCAGATTACGATCACTATTTAACCTATATAAATTAAAAAAACACTGGGCTTACTGCCGAAGTAAACCCAGTGTTAACGTAGCTAATCGGGATGTATTCCGATAGCGTATAAATCATAGCAAAAGGAAAATCATGGCAAGTGATATGAACGACTATTTCAATAAAAAGAAAAAAGAAGAACAACGAGGGGGGGGCTTTCAGGCTCCAAAACCGCCAAAATTCGATTTTAATCTAAACAGCCAAAAAGCGGGAATGTTATGGGTTATCGGCGGATTTATTTTGCTCCTCGTTTTAGCCAAACCGTTCATCATTATCACCGAGGGGGAACGCGGTATCCTCTCCACCAACGGTAAATATGAAGATCAGGCACTCATGCCGGGGCTC
>Ga0156221_1047_pt1 | contig 7698 bp, 7 predicted proteins | sample RifCSPlowO2_12_FD_107869 | JGI IMG/M metagenome (GOLD analysis project Ga0156221, IMG submission 107869) | Sulfuricurvum sp. RIFCSPLOWO2_12_FULL_43_24
CTGGGTCAAAGACCCTGAGCGTTACGGTGTCGCCGAGTTTGACAAAGAGGGAAATGTCCTCTCCATCGAAGAAAAACCGCTCACACCGAAAAGCTCCTATGCGGTCGTCGGATTGTACTTTTATCCAAACAGTGTTGTAGAGATTGCTAAAAATATCAAACCCTCTGATCGCGGCGAACTGGAAATTACAACTGTTAACCAAGTGTATCTTGCACAAAATGCTCTCAAAGTTGAGCTTATGGGACGTGGATATGCATGGCTCGATACGGGAACCCATGAATCTCTTTTGGAAGCGAGTCTCTTTATTCAAACGATTGAAAATCGACAAGGACTCAAAGTCGCCTGTATTGAAGAGATCGCTTTTGAAATGGGTTATATCTCGAAAGAAAAACTTTTAGAATTAGCTCAACCGCTGAGCAAAAACCAATACGGTCAATACCTGATCCGAAGAGCCCATGAAGGAAAAGCAATTTAATGACCTTTACACGTACCGCCATCCCTGATGTTATCCTCATTGATCCCAAAGTGCATGGAGATGCACGTGGTTATTTCGTCGAAACCTTCCGAGCCGATAAACTCGAAGCATTTTTAGGTTTTTCAGCCCCTTTCTGCCAAGACAACGAGTCTAAATCGTCCTATGGAGTATTGCGTGGATTGCACTATCAGCTTCCTCCATACGCCCAAACTAAACTGGTACGGGTCATCGAGGGAGAAGTGCTCGATGTGGCAGTCGATATTAGAGCAGGTTCACCCACTTTTGGTCAGCATGTAGCGATCAAACTCTCAGGCGAAAATAAACGTCAACTTTTTATCCCTCGAGGATTCGCGCATGGATTTGTGGTGCTCTCTGAGAACTGTACTTTTGCCTATAAAGTCGACAATTACTATTCTCCCGAATGTGATCGCGGAATCGCTTTTAATGATCCGGTATTAAACATCGATTGGATCGTTTCGACAGAAAAACTTCAACTCTCAGCCAAAGATACCCAACAACCATTATTTGCTGATGCAGACCATTTCACTTTTGGAAATGATTTGTATGCCTAAAGTTCTCGTTACCGGAGCTTCCGGACAATTGGGTTCGGAAATCCAAGCAATAAGTGCCTTGTATCCCCAATACACTTTTACTTTTGCCGATCGTTCAATGCTTGATCTTGGCAATCTATGCAAAATGGAAGATTTTTTCGAGGGCAAGATATTCGATACTATTATCAACTGTGCCGCTTACACTGCCGTCGACAAAGCAGAAAGTGAAAGTGATCTGGCCGATACCATCAACCATCGCTTTGTCAGTATGCTCTCTAAAATTGCAAAAGCCAAAAACATCGCTCTTATCCATATCTCCACCGATTACGTCTTTGACGGGAAGAATCATCGTCCTTACGTTGAGAGCGATCCGACCGATCCGCAGGGGGTCTATGGACGGACTAAACGCGACGGCGAAAATGCGATCCTCTCCGTCGCTCCGGCGAACACGATCATCATCCGTACTTCATGGGTCTATTCCTCTTTCGGCACTAACTTCGTTAAAACGATGTTGAGACTAGGTAAAGAGCGTGATAGCCTCGGTGTTATCTTCGATCAAATTGGAACCCCTACCTACGCACGTGATTTAGCAGAAACGATTTTAGAGATCCTTCCAAACATCAATAATCGAACCCCTGAAATTTACCACTACAGTAACGAGGGATGTGCTAGCTGGTACGATTTCGCCCGTGCTATTTTTGAACTCAGCGGTGTGGAATGCAACGTAAATCCGATCACGACCGATCAATACCCGACACCAGCTTCGCGTCCCCACTACAGCTTGCTCAATAAAGCAAAAATAAAAAATGATTTTAACCTCTCCATCCCGTATTGGAGAGATTCACTTAAACAGTGTTTGAATACATTAGGAGAAACCAAATGAAAACTATTCTCGTTACCGGATGCGCCGGATTTATCGGGAGCAACTTTGTCCCCTATTTTTTAGCCAAATATCCTGATGTCCGTCTCATCAATCTCGATCTTCTCACCTATGCGGGAGATATTGAAAATCTCGCTGAAGTCCAAAACAATGATCAACATATTTTTATTCGGGGGGATATCTGCGACCGTTCATTGGTCGAATCCCTCTTTGAAACCTACGATATTCGCGGTGTCATCCATTTTGCCGCAGAGAGCCATGTCGATAACAGTATCAAAAATCCAGGCGTGTTTGTCCAGACCAATGTCAACGGAACCTTTACCCTCATCGATGTTGCTTATAAAGCGTGGATGGAAAAACCGTTCGTCTATAAAGCCGGATTTGAGGGATGCCGTTTCCACCACATCAGCACCGATGAGGTGTATGGAACCCTCAGTGATGACCCAAGTGATCTGTTCACCGAAGAGACATCATATGCTCCTAACAGCCCCTACAGTGCCTCTAAAGCGGGATCAGACATGATTGTGAGATCATATCATCATACTTATGGGATGAACACCGTTATCACCAACTGCTCGAACAACTACGGACCGAAACAGCATAACGAAAAACTGATCCCAACCGTTATCCGCAAAGCACTCTCTGGTGAGAACATTCCCGTATATGGGGATGGTAAAAATATCCGTGACTGGCTCTATGTACTCGATCACTGCAAAGGGATCGATCTGGTCTATCACAGCGGACGTAGTGGAGAAGTCTATAACATCGGCGGACGCAATGAGCGCAACAACAACCAGATCGTTGAACGTATCTGTACCCTCCTCGATGAAATGGCTCCTCGTCATTCTGAACTTGATTCAGAATCTAAATCTTACAAAGAGCTCATTACCTACGTCGAAGACCGTGCAGGACACGATCGCCGTTACGCTATTGACGCAACCAAGCTGGAAAATGAATTAGGCTGGAAAGCGGATGAGAACTTTGATACCGGTATCGTGAAAACGATAGAGTGGTATTTGAAAAAATACTCACAGGCTATCTAAAATGTCCGTTTTAAAAGAGGTAAAACGAGCACTGATTCTCCGTTGTGGAGCATTGGGAGATTTAGTCTATGCTACGGCAGTTATCGATGCACTACACTCACAATACGGTGATATCACTATCGACTTTATCACAACACCCGGAACTGGGAAACTGTTTGAAAATGATCCCCGTATCCATCAAACTTTTCCACTCAAACATAAAAAACTCCCGATTTGGCTCAGCCCTCAAAAACGTGCAATTATCCGTTATTCACAAAAACATCCCTATGACTTGCTCATTTCACTGGAATTTGGGAAACAGTTTAAAAGCCTTATCAACGCAATTCATGCGACTCACAAAACAGGTATGGGGATTTTAGAGACGGCAGAAACCCAAAATATCAATCGAGGTGAAGCAACCAAGCACTACTATCGGGATGTTATTGATCCGACTATCCTTCTCAAAGCGAAACCCATCCTATTCGGAAAATCATTTGAGGAACTTAAAACAAAAGTTTCTCTTCCTGAACGCTACATCGTTATCGCCCCCAGCAACTCTCATAATCAGAAAAAAGGGCTCAACTATCGGGCATGGCCGTTTGAGTATTGGAAATCCCTGATCCAATCTCTTGCTGCCGATACACCGATCGTTATCGTCGGTGCACGGGGAGAAGAGGCATTTTTTGATCAAATCAAACCTTACCCTGAAAATGTCATTGCCCTCGTGGGAATGCTTTCGATCTCTGAACTGATCACTACCGTTCAACATGCTGCGGCACTTATCTGCACCGACTCGGCGACAGGGCATATCGGAGCAGCCGTCGATACACCCACGTTTATACTAATGGGACCCAACAACCCTGTCACCGACAGCCCCTATAAAAGCGATACGAACTCAGTACACCCTATCTCATTAGGACTGCCGTGTTCCCCTTGCTATAAAACAGAGACGATGAAACAGTGTCGGGACAATATCTGCATGAGTCAGATTACGCCGACAGAAGTATTGAAAAAACTTACAGCCGTTTTAAACTAATTTATCTAGGATTTTGATGCACTTTAAATCTCTTTCCCCTAATCAGCTCTTTAATTGGCTTACCGTTGCGCTGGCTTTTTCGATACCTTTATCGATTGGAGCGTATACGCTTATATCCGCTCTGTTGGCCATTGTATGGATTTGGGAAGGGAATTGGAAAATCAAATGGAAAATGATTCGAGAACAAAAAGTTTTTTGGTTCATATCACTTTTTTTTCTTTACTATTCATTGACATTAACTTGGAGTGATCATGTAGCTGAAGGTTTGGACTATTTACGAAAATTTTACTTTTTTTTACTTCTTCCTATGTTCTATACCTCATTACGGTCTGATTATTTAGCACCTATCCTCAAAGCTTTTTTAGCTGCTATGATCATCAGTGAAGTGTTGTCGTATCTCATTTTTTTCGAACTAATGCCGTTTCAATACAAACCGACATGGTCACCTGCCGATCCTTCTCCTTTTATGTCACGAGGTATATATAGTTTTTTCCTATCATTTACAGTCCTTTTAATGGTTATTAATTTGTTTGAAAAACGCCACACACCATTACGTACTGCCATCTATCTCTTATTTATTATCACTATGCTTTCCAATCTTTTTATGAATGCGGGACGAACCGGACAAATAGCGGTTGTAGGTGGTTCAATCATTTATCTTCTTACTTATTTTAAATTTAATCTTTTAAAAACATTCTCCATCCTTACTCCGATCATAGCAACGGTTTTTTTTCTTGCTTATCAAATGAGCCCCAATTTTAATCAACGGAGTCTCGAAACAATCAACTCTATTGCCTATATGACACTAAATGGAACTCCCCTGAGCGATGACAGTACCGGACAGCGTGTCATGATTTGGGAAGTAGGTATGAGCATTGTTAAAGATAACCTCTTGGTTGGTATCGGGCTTGGGGATCATACAGATGTATATAAATCTGTTATTACAAACAATTTTTCAACTTATCCCTCTTTTATGTCCGGATTTACCGATTTTCACAATACCTATCTTCATATTACGGTCAATGGAGGCATACTCGCACTCCTCCTTTGGCTGTTGCTCTTATGGTCGTTAGCCACTTCACTAACTATTGAGCCCAAATACCGTTCCATCGGAGCTATTATGCTAGGATTATTGGCTCTTTACATGATGATAGGTAATCTTCCTGCATCCTATTTAACGATTTTGTTCGTTCTCATCATGGGAATCACTCTCAAACGGCCTTCTGATGATTTTAGGAACTCTGTAGTACAATAAAAGACTTCATTTATCAGGTATGCAATGGAATTCCCAAAAACAACCATTATCATCTCCGTTTACAAAGATACAGAGGCACTTGGTTTTATATTGGATAGCTTAGCTAATCAAACGCTCCCCGCCGATGAGATTATCGTTTCTGAAGATGGTGATTCGTCCGAAATGCGTGAATTTATCGCTACACAAAAAGACCGTTTCCCTCATCTCCTCCATCTCACACAACCGGATGATGGCTGGTGGAAAAACAAAGCGATGAACAATGCAATCCAAGCCTCATCGAACGAATACCTGATTTTCATCGACGGAGACTGTGTCCCCTACAGTACCTTCATCCAAGCGCATGCCGAAAATGCCCAAAAAGGGATCGTCCTCTGCGGCAAACGGTTCGAACTCGGACCTAAATTTACCGAACGGGTCAAACGCCATGAGCTTACCGTCCGTGATATCGAAAAAAAATTCTTTTGGTATCTGCCATTCATGATTGCCGATGATGCACGTCATCCCGAAGATGGTTTAACCTTTAAATCGCACTCTTTCATCAGCCGTCAGATTCATAAACGCTATGTTCGTCATATCATCGGATGCAACTGGTCATGCTACAAAGAGGATTTTCTGAAAATCAACGGTTTTGACGAAACGTACCGTCTCCCCGCCGAAGGAGAAGATGTCGATCCGAGCTGGCGCTTTCGGGGGATGGGGATAGAACTAAAATCATGCCGAAACAATGCCAATATCCTCCATCTCTATCATCCGAAACGCTTTAGTGCAGTTGAAGGGGATGTGAATAAAGCAATTATGGAAAAACATCGTGCGGAAAATGCATTTTATTGTAAAGATGGGATTATTAAGGAGTCATAATGAAAGTTTTATTACTTGCGGGTGGATTTGGAACACGATTAAGCGAAGAGACCGATATTCGTCCAAAACCTATGGTTGATATAGGTGGAAAACCGATCCTTTGGCATATTATGAAACTTTATAGCCATTATGGGTTTAATGAGTTTGTCTTATTGCTTGGATACAAAGGATATTATATCAAAGAGTATTTTGCCAACTATTTTCTCCACCAAAGTGACGTAACGCTCGATATCCAAACCGGTAAAATGGAAGTGCTAAATAACTCCAGTGAACCTTGGAAAATCACACTTTTGGATACCGGATTAGACAGTATGACCGGTGGACGTGTTAAGCGGGCACAGGATTTTGTCGGTGATGAACCATTTATGCTAACATATGGAGATGGTGTCAGTAATATTAACATTTCAGATTTGGTGGTATTTCATAAATCTCACGGTAAAGCGATGACAATGACCTCCGCACAGCCAGACGGTCGTTTCGGTGCATTAAACATCGAAGACAATAATCAAGTAACCCATTTCCTCGAAAAGCCAAAAGGAGATGGTGGCTGGATAAATGCCGGATTCTTTGTTTGTGAACCCAAAGTCTTCGACTACATCACCGAAGGGGATTCTACAGTATTCGAACAAGCGCCGTTACAAAACCTTGCGCGAGACGGAGAGATTTTCACCTATAAACACGATGGTTTTTGGAAACCTATGGATACTCTCAGAGATAAACAAGAACTTCAAAAACTTTGGGAAAGCAAAAAAGCTCCGTGGAAAGTCTGGTAATGCAAAATCTGTTCGGCGGTCAATATAAAGGAAAAACTGTTCTTATAACAGGACATACAGGATTCAAAGGGTCATGGCTAGCATTGTGGCTTAACGAAATGGGTGCCAATGTCATTGGTTATTCCCTAGAGGCTCCGACAGAGCCAAATCATTTAGACCTTTTAGCGCTTAATATCATTTCTGTTATCGGAGATATCCGAGATTTAGAGCTCTTAAATAAAACATTTGCAACCTATAAACCGGAGATCGTTTTTCATCTAGCCGCCCAACCGCTGGTACGCCTTTCCTATGAAAACCCGATCGAAACCTATGAGACCAATGTTATGGGGACCCTTAAAGTGTTTGAAGCCTGTCGAGCCAATGGTGTAAGAGCCATTGTCAATATTACAAGTGACAAAGCGTATGAGAACCGAGAATGGGTATGGGGATACCGTGAAAACGATCCAATGGGGGGATATGATCCCTACAGCTCTTCCAAAGGGTGTGCCGATATTCTTGCAGCCTCATATAGAAGCTCCTATTTTAATCCCGAAGAGTATAAAAAATCGCATAACACTCTTTTGGCGTCCTGCCGTGCTGGGAATGTGATCGGTGGCGGAGATTGGGCGAAAGACCGTCTTATGACCGACATTATGCTCTCCGTTTCCCAAGGGGAAAAAGTCAGTATCCGAAATCCGAATGCCACCCGCCCTTGGCAGCACGTTCTCGAACCGCTCAGCGGATATCTCGCTATCGGACAAAAACTGCTCGAAGAACGGGTTGAATTTGCAGAAGCTTGGAATTTTGGCCCCAGCGATGAGGGAAGCATCACCGTCGAAGAGGTCGTAAACCATGTCAAAAAGCATTGG
>Ga0156221_1007_pt2 | contig 7483 bp, 6 predicted proteins | sample RifCSPlowO2_12_FD_107869 | JGI IMG/M metagenome (GOLD analysis project Ga0156221, IMG submission 107869) | Sulfuricurvum sp. RIFCSPLOWO2_12_FULL_43_24
GGATTAGGACTCTATATCGCCCAATCGGTGTGTGATCTGCACCGATTTAATCTCGAATATCGCTATGAAGAGGGAATACACCATTTCTGTATCCGGTTTTAATAAGTACGTCTTTTAAAATAAACCCATATCAGCGCTGAAACTGCCGCCATCGCAAAACTGAGTGCCATCCCCAGTGTCATCCATTGACCGAGTATGTAACCGATCTGTGCATCGGGAGCGCGGTAAAACTCGACCAATCCGCGACCGATTCCGTATGCAACGCCATAGAGCAAAATCAACTCCCCCTCAAACGCTTTTCGATGACGATAGAGATAAATAATAACAAAGACGATAATCCCCTCGACAAACGCTTCATAAAGCTGTGAGGGGTGACGGAGGGTGTCATAGACATAGATTCCCCACGGAACATCGGTAGCACGCCCTACTAGCTCTTGATTGAGGAAATTCCCGATCCGTCCGAAGACATATCCCAACGGAACCGATACCGCGACCAAATCCATCAATCGTCCGAACGGTATTCCGTGACGGCGATGATACAGGTAGGAGCCGATCAAAAATCCTAAAATCGCGCCGTGAAAACTCATCCCCCGAATCCCGACAAACTGCCCGTCGATAAACGGATTAAAGATCTGCCACGGTTGCGTGAGATAATACATCGTATGGGTATCGTAAAAGAGGATATACCCTAAACGCGCCCCGAGGATAACACCGATTTCAGCGTAAATAAAATAGTCATCCAATTGCTCTTTGGTAATGTCAATATTGTCCTTTTGAACAATCCATTTGGCGATCACGAGAGCGCCCAAAAGAGCCAGAACGTACATCAGCCCGTACCAGTGAACGGGGATAGCGCCTAAATGAAACGCTACAGGGTTAAAATGTTCGTATATATGCTGCCAAAATTCCATTTATTTCCTTTGGTGTTGACCCATAATCTGTGTAATCACTGCTAAATTTTCATCCAAACGATACGCTTTGCCGAATCCCATGACGACACTGCCGCTTTTGGGAGAGAGTTTAAAGAGATGAAAATCCCTCATCTGCGTGAGAGAAGTGACAAGATCCGTGTCAAAATGGGCACAAAAACGCTCGATAACCGACACATAGATCGAATCATCCCGAAATACTTCCGAGACTGCCGATTCAATGGTTACCCGTTTACGGGCAAAGGGTTGGATACATTGAGACTCGTCTTCGACAAAGAACACGGATACCTTGGGGTTAATGAGGAGATTACGACCGTGCTGGGCTACCGTACTGATGAGGATATAAAAATCATTCTCCATACGTACATAGGGAGCCGTACTTGCATGCGGTTCACCCTCAGGGGTGAGGGAAGCTATAATCAGGGTTTGATACGTCTCTAAAAACGACTCGACCTCCAGCGTGGTCATTGTCGTAGCGCTTCTGCGATCAACTCGATCGGGTTTTTAAACACCACATCGACATTCGCTTCATTCATCGAGTTATTAATCTGCATACGGCAGGCACTGCACTCAGCGGTGACGATTTGCGCCCCCGTTTTAGCGATCATGGCCGCTTTGGGTTTTCCCGCCGCTTGGGCAAAATGGAAATTCTCCGTCTGCATCGTCACCCCGCCAAAACCGCAACAGGCATTCGGATCGCTCATCTCGGTAATCGTGTAGTTCTGCCCTACCAGTGCGCGCGGCTCTTTGTAGACCCCCTGCATTTTACGAGCATGACACGGATCGTGATAGGTTACAGTGAGATCACTCCGCCCTTTGGATGCCAAAAGCTGTTTTAGTTCCGTTTTTTGCTCCAACCACTCGGTTGCCATAAAGATTTTATCTTTGAGTTTTTGAGCGCGTTCCAACCATTCGGGCTGATCGTGGAAAAAGTGTTCGTAATCGATTTTAATCATCGCACTACAGGTCGCTTCAGGGATGATAATCGCTTCGACCTCATCGATAAAACTCTCGAAATAGACGATGTTCTTTTTGGCATTATGATCGACCGTCGCAAAATCTCCCGTAAAATAAGCCGGTGCTCCGCAGCAAAGCTGCTTTTTCGGTATAAAAGCATCCACCTTCAACGCTTCGAGAATCTCTAAAAGCCCCTTGCCGATCTCGGTGTAGTTGTAGTTCGCCAAACACCCGATGAAGATCGCCACACGACGTTGTCCGCCGTTGGGGATATTTTCGGGATAGCTGTTTAAAAACGAAGTTTTTCCCATCGACGGTAACAATCGATCTTTTTTGATGATTGGGAGATCAAAACGCGGCTGCATCGAGTTGATTTGGGCTTTGATTTTGAATCCGCACGTTTGAAAGACGTATCCGAGTTTAAAAAGGATATCCATCGTCATACGGTGACGGAGAAGATAGAAAAATGCCCGCTTAAACCATGCAATCCCGTATTTATCGGCGATATCGGCACGTACCTGTTCAATCACCATATCGGTCGGCAGTGCTTTAGGACAGACATCGGTACAGTTGGTACAGAGAAAACAGCTCTCAAAAATTGCTTTGGCATTTTTGTCCAGTTCCAACTGACCCCGCTCATACGCCCCGAGAAGATCGATAAACCCGCGCGGAGAAGTAACCTCGTCGGCATTGACATTATGGATGGTACAAACCGGTATACATTTCCCGCATTTGATGCAGGCATCCGAGGTATCGGTAAAGTGAAAGAGTTCGCGTTTTTCCATCCGCTTACACCGTTTTACTGAATGCTTTATCAGAGCTTGCGTGACGCTTCATATACGCATCGAAAGGCATCGCAATATTTCGGATCAAAAGCGTTCCCGTAACCGAACACTCTATTGACGCAGGGCTTATCGTGAGCAAGCCATCCGCCTCGAACGGTTTGAGTACTTCAATCGCATCGGAAAAATACTCTGCAAATTTCACACCGTAGAGTCGCTCGAATCGTGCGATGTCAAGTTTAAAATTGCTCATCAGTTCCATAATGACGTATTGACGGATACGATCATCTTCATTCAAAGCCACACCCCGTTCATGCGGTAATCGCCCTGCGTCGATAGCCGCTTCATACGCTTCCATCTCTTTAAAGTTTTGAGCGTAATAATCGGCCCCTTCTCCGATAGAGGTAAGCCCTACTCCTATCAGATCGGCTCCCCCTTTGGTGGTGTAGCCTTGGAAATTACGGTGCAATTCCCCTTTTTCGATCGCTTTAAACAGCTCATCTTCGGGTTTGGCGAAATGGTCCATCCCGATCATTCGATACCCAAGTTCAGACATATGATCGATGGTGTAACGCATAATGGCGAGCTTTTCTGCGGGATGAGGCAAAGTCGTCTCATCAATTTTTCGCATCGTTTTTTTGAGCCACGGTACATGAGCATAATTGAAAACCGCGAAACGATCAGGATCAAGCGAAATCGCCAAATCCAGAGTCTTTTTAAACGTCTCCAAACTCTGATGCGGTAACCCGTAAATGAGGTCAACGTTAACGCTCACCATATGGTATTTACGCGCCAAATCCATCGCCGCTTTGGTGATATCATAAGGCTGAACACGGTGAACCGCCACTTGGACTTTCTCATCGAAATCTTGGATACCGAAGCTGACGCGATTAAATCCGGCATCACTGAGAACTTTCATTTGTGCATCGTTAATGTGGCGCGGATCGATTTCACAGCTGATTTCAGCACCCTCTGCAAAATTTTTAAAATGGCTTTTGATCGCGCTAATAATACGGTGAAGCTGATCGGCATCAAAAAATGTCGGTGTCCCGCCGCCGAAATGGAGCTGAATAACCGAGCGATTGACATCAATATGCTGACTCAAAATTTGCAGTTCACGTGTCAGATAATCGATGTAGCGCTCTTTTTTATCCTCTTTTGAGGTAAAGACGACATTACAGCCACAAAAATAACAGGCATTTTTACAAAACGGCAAATGAAAATAAAGGGACAACGGACGCGCCGTATCTTGTGAATGGAGCTTAGCGAGATACCCCTCATAATCAAAAGCATCACTAAACTCTAATGCCGTAGGATAGCTCGTATAACGAGGCCCCGGTTTGGAATATTTGGTAAATTTATCAAAATCAAGCATTGTGTGCATCCCTAAGCTAAGGTGTATTATCGCGATTATACCCTTTTGGATTGAAGTTCCCCTAAAAAACCTATGTTACGAAAGATAAATAGGGGGCGATAAAATTACGGTTATTGCCATTCAACCTATTGCTTTTTACAAATATTGTGATAAAATCATCACAAATTATGATAATTCAAGAGGGTTCATGAGTGCCATTAAAGTGCTGGTTGTAGAAGACGATGAAGTAACGGCTATAAATTTAAAAATGTCGCTGGAAAAACAGGGATATGATGTTGTTTCCCTCGCTGACAATTCGGTCACTGCACGCAATAAGATCAAAATTTACAATCCCGATATTGCACTGATTGATATCGGATTGCAAAAAACGATGGACGGTATCGAACTGGCACAGTATATCCGTGATAAAATTTCTCTCCCTTTTATCTATTTGACGGCACATTCGGATAATGATATGCTCTCAAAAGCAAAAAAAACCGAACCCTACGGCTATATTGTCAAGCCCTTTGATCCGATCAATCTCCATACCACAATCCAAATGGCCCTCTACCGTTTCAAAGAAGAGAAAAAACGCAGTTCCAATATGGATGAACTCAAATCAGACCGCGAAGAGCTTGAAAAATTGGTGTATGCCAAAAAGCTCTCGGACAAACCGATTGTCGAATTCGGAGAGGGCTATCGGCATGATACGGGTTTGGGAGAGACTTTTTACCAAAACCAAAAAATCAAACTCACCAAAAAAGAGAACGCTTTTATCCGTCTTCTGGTTGCGCAGCTGGGGAGTGTCGTTGATTTCGAACAGGCGATCAATTATGTCTGGGAGACCAAAGGGGCAACCGATAACAGCGTCCGAACCCTCGTGTGGAGACTCCGAAGCAAACTTCCGACCGATGTGATCCAAAACGCTTCAGGGGTCGGATACTATCTCGAAGAGTAGCGGTTACAAAAACCGCTTTTCAAACTCACGTTTAAGCACTTCATACGCTTCAAGATAATCAAACTCTCCATCTTTATCACTCGCGGATTCTTCAATAACATTGGAGAGTCGTGATAGCTCGTCAAAACGAAAATTGGCACTTGAGCCTTTCATCGCATGAGCAATAAAAGCAATATCAACATAACGCTTTTTTTCGATCGCGTGAAAAAGTTCCGGGAAAGAGTGTTCCATTTTTTGTCGATAAATATCCAGCAGATACTCAATCTGTTCCTCCTCAAGCATCAGTGCACTTTTTAGATGGCCCATATCAATATTTTTCCATTTAGAGTCAATTTCCTTGCTCGCATCACCGGAGATTAAAACCACAGCCGGCAAATAACGTTCAAACAGCTGTTCAATCTCTTTGAGTACGATCGGTTTTCCTAAAAAAGCGTCATAGCCGTTTTGAATTGCCCTCTCACGTGATCCTTTAATCACATTTGCCGTCAATGCCACTATCGGAGTGTGTTGACGTCCGGACTCTTCTTCAAAAGCTAAAATATTGGCTGTCGCTTCATTCCCGTTCATCAGCGGCATCTGCTCATCCATCAGTACCATATCGAACTCTTCTAATGTATACATCTGCAGTGCTTCGGCTCCGTTTGAAGCAATCGTATTGGTTAAACCGTACCGTTCCAATATTATTTTAATCAGCTCTTGATTCGCATGGTTATCTTCAGCGACAAGGATTTTTCCCTCAAATCCCCGTCTTTTACCCAATCCTTCAATCACCGGCAGATGTGGCTTGTTAACCCCCAGTACTTCACTCAAAGCGCTTTGCAGTTTCGTACAATAAATCGGAAAAGTCAACGGAACAATCGTTGAGATAGCATCGTAGCGATCATCTAAAAAGTCCAGAATGGCAACGGAAGGGATTTGATGCTCAATAATCGTTTCGCGTGCTGCATCACTCATCGAACTCTCCAAGAAAATGAGCAAATCACACGGTTCCTGAACGTGTTCAACCACATGAACATCCAATCCGAAATGATCCCAATAGCGTTGAATCGATTCGAGTTTATAACTCTCACGAGCATCGTAAGCCAGCAGTCCGAATCGAACCCCCTCAAACATCGACGCATCAAACTTGGCAATCTCACACTCGTGATTTACAACGACCGGAATTTTCAGCGTAAAATGGCTCCCTTCTCCGACTGTCGATTCAAGCTCGATACTGCCCCCCATGTGTACTGCCAGTTGTTTACAAATTGAGAGCCCCAAACCGGTCCCCTCATTAATTTTCATGCTCCCCTCTTGTGCTTGGGAAAATGCGTCGAAAATCCGTTCTTGATCATGCAGGGCAATTCCAATCCCCTGATCGCGTACCGAAAGGGAGAGTATCCCATCATCGAATCTTGCTTCAACATGGATCGCTCCGGCATGATGACTAAACTTAATGGCATTGCTTAAAAAATTGCCGACAATCTGTTTAATCCGCAATGCATCGGAGACTATTTCGTATGGGATTGAGGGATCGATAAAACTGGTAAGGGTAATGTTTTTAGAGTTGGCGCTTGGGACGAAGAGCTCCATCGTATGCGATATTTCATCATGAATATTGAATGGCTGCGGATCAACGGTAAATTCTCCGCTTCTCAGTTTGCTGAAATCGAGAATATCATTAATAATATGGAGAAGATTTTCACCGCTGTTACTGATGATATCGAGGTACTGCTGATAGCGAGGATTGGTCGTTTCATCGCGTAAAAGTGATACAAACCCTAAGATAGCGTTGAGCGGAGTCCGTATCTCATGGGACATGTTAGAGAGGAAATACTCTTTGGCTTTGGAAGCGTTAAGCGCTTCTTGTTCTTTTTGATAAATTGTGTCCGTATACAGTTTGAGTACACCCGCAAAATTGCGGTCAAAGAGATAGCTAACAGCAAAAAAAATGGCTTGATCATTAATGTTTAGACGGTACGTCGCATTCAAAACCGCACGTTTGAAATGGGTACAAAGGATAAACAGTTCATCCGCACGCAATTCTTTATTTTTGAGGTATTCGATCAACTCCACGATGACCGGACACTCTCCTATCGCCATCGTCCCCGAAACAACCCCCATGAAGTAATCAAACACGTTGCTTGCATAACGGGTAACAAAAAGATCGGTATCAATTTCGTGCCGTTCCAAAATCTCCGCACACAGTTCTTCATCAACCCACTCTTGTAAAATCGACTCTTTAGAGGCCACTAAAATGGCTTTGGATTCAAAAAGATGTTTAAAAACGGTATGTTGCATTTATTCTCCGCGCCCTTTTCCAATTCTCTGTTTTTAGAGAGGCATAAGGGATAGTATCTGCTATATGATACTCAAAAAGGGGTTAAAAGTATAATTTTTTATTATTAAGGTGCTACCCAGTAAAAAACGCCCAGAGCAACAATCAACAGCTGAAAAGCTAAAATAGTGACCGTTCCGATAATATTTCCGATCTGACAGCTCGTACACTGCTTATAGAGGCGTG
>Ga0156221_1030_pt1 | contig 7221 bp, 9 predicted proteins | sample RifCSPlowO2_12_FD_107869 | JGI IMG/M metagenome (GOLD analysis project Ga0156221, IMG submission 107869) | Sulfuricurvum sp. RIFCSPLOWO2_12_FULL_43_24
CTCCATTGCGTTTATAACGGCGTTTGTATTTGCCCTCGCAACGGTCAAACTTTTTGTCGCCTTCGTCAGCCGCCACACCTTTACTCCGTTTGCGATTTACCGAATCGCTGTCGGAATCATTTTCTTTTATTTTGTAGCGGTGCTTCCGGCGTAACGTTATGACAAATACGTGGCACAAAGAACTATTGAGTTTTATTACGGCAATTGTCCTCTTTATTGCAATTTGTACCTTTAGCTTACAAATTAATCACTTTTTGCCTGATTCCATCAGTTTTATACTTTTTTTTGCATCACCATTATTACTGATACTCAATATTTATATAGCTTATCGTTTAACAAAAATTTTAAATAACAAGTTTACTTCTTGGAGACTTATCGGCATTAATCAATTAATTATTTCTGTACTGATAACTCACATGTGGATGGGAGAAAATTTTTATCCACGCGGTAAAGAATCTTCAACAAGTCTATGTGGTAGTTCAGATCAGTACGATGTTTATTCACCTGATAAAACGAAAAAAGCCATCGTTTACCTCTATTCATGTGGCGCGACTACAGGTTATACATCAGTTGTTACATTAGCTAATGCTCATGAAACGTTAGAAGACACACCATTGATTGCTGATGTTTTCAGAATCAAAGGAGAAAATATTCATCTCCAATGGATAAATAATAACAATCTCCATATAGACTACAATCAATCCCAAAAAGTTTTTCACTCATCGAAAGAGTTTAATGGAGTAAGAATAGATTTTTAGTTTAAACCTAGATTCCGTATCAAGTACGGAATGACAAAGAGGCAGTAATCCCGTTCGTGGTGAGCTTGTCGAACCATGAACTAATTACCCTTCGACAAGCTCAGGGCGAACGGCAGGGATCATCTTGGAACTCCTATTTTGTCCGTAAAAACTTAATCTGATCAATCAAAATCTTCGCCAACTCCAACCCTTTGGAACGGTGCGAAAGCCCTTTTTTTACATCACTCGCTAACTCACCCAACGTCTGCACATATCCGCTTGGAATGAAAATCGGATCATATCCGAAACCGTTTTCACCCCGAAGTTCAGTAATCACATCCCCGTGCATCCACCCGTGCACACAATTCTCCCCTTCACGGGAAACAATCGCAATTGCCGCCGTGTAATGGGCAGGTGAGGTTTGGAGATTTTTTTCTTTTAATGATTTAACGAGTTTAAGAAGATTATCCCGATCACTCGCACCCTCTCCGCCGTACCTCGCACTGTAAATCCCCGGAGCACCGCCCAATACATCGACACTGATGCCGCTATCATCGGCAATCACAATCGCCTCAGGATCACCCAATGCCGTATAGACGGCACGTGCTTTGATCAGCGCATTTTCTTTAAACGTGTCACCGTCTTCAATAATTTCAAATCCCTCTATCAGATCGGTGTAAGGGAAAACCTCCCGATCGTGGAGCAATTCTATAATTTCACGCACTTTTCCTTTATTGGACGTAGCCAGTACAACTTTCATTCGTATCCTTAGATTAGACTTAGCAATATTTCCTCAGCCATCCGCCTAAATGCCGAATGTACTATAATGACGAAAATTTTAGCTTATCTAAGGTGACAACGTGTTTAAAACGGTTCTCCCGCTCTCAGCAATTCTTTCACTCCGATTTTTCGGTCTTTTTCTCGTTCTTCCCGTCCTCTCGGCTTATGCCTTGAATCTCGAAGGTTCAACTCCATTTTTAGTCGGTGTTATCGTCGGCGGCTATGCCCTCACCCAAGCGATTTTCCAAGTTCCCTTCGGAGTAATGAGTGATAAAATCGGTCGTAAACCGACACTCCTCGTCGGACTCGTCATTTTCTTGGTCGGTTCTATCATCTGTGCCGTGAGTACCGACATCTATACTCTGATGGCAGGACGTTTTTTACAAGGAGCCGGAGCCATCGGTGCTGTAATCCCCGCCATGATCAGCGATCTCGTCCATGAAGAGTCTCGAGGTAAAGCGATGGCGCTGATGGGGGGGACGATCGCGATCAGTTTCGCCCTTGCTATGGCCGCCGGTCCTGTTATCAGTGCCTATGCAGGTGTCGCATCACTGTTTTGGATCACTGCGGTGCTCTCTATATTGGCGATGCTCGTCCTCTTTACGAAAGTCCCTACCCCTCCGCGTATCCGCCATATTTACCACTCTACCACTACCACGGCAGATATCCTCAAAGATCCGAATCTCCTTAGTATGATTATCACCAACGGAATGCAAAAAGGGCTTATGACGGTTGCGTTCGTCCTCATTCCGATCCTCCTGTTGGACAGTGCGGGTATTTTCAAATGGGAAGCCAAAGAGCTATGGCAGGTATATGTTCCGGCAATGCTAATGGGACTCATCGCGATGGGACCGGCAGCCGTGTTCGGTGAAAAATACAACAAACCGCGCGAAATCTTTTTGCTCTCTATCGTCCTCTTTATCGTCGCGTTTACCCTATTAGGATTTGCAACCAAAGGGTGGGAGTTTGTCCTCGGAGTCATTGCCTTTTTTATGGCGTTTAATATGATGGAGCCACTGGTTCAGTCGATGATTTCAAAATACGCCCGTGTTCATCAAAAAGGGGCGGCTCTCGGGATTGCTAACGGAGTCGCCTATTTCATGACATTTATCGGCGGAGCCGTTGCCGGTATCGCCTTACAATACTCAACACGTGAAACGTTGGCCATCGGGCTGATTGTCGTAACAACACTCTGGCTTTTGTGGACGTTTAAAATGTCGAATCCGCACCGATATTCTCATCTTTATATCTCTGTCGATCATGTGGATATGGAGAAACTGGGTAACTTGGAACATGAGCATATTGCGGAGTGGTATATCAATGAGACCGAAAATATCGTCGCGGTCAAATATCGTAAAGATATGGTTGAAGAAGAGGCTATTAAAGCGAAAATCGTTAAGTAACCTGTCATTGCGGACTTAATCCGCAATCTTAGATCCTGAATCAAGTTCAGGATGACAAACAAAAGAATGAAGCCATTAGAGTTTTATCACCCTCACTAGCGTCCCCGCCTCTAAATCCCCATCCTCTTCACCGCAAATCATAAGTCCCGCATTTCCAAGAAGATTCGTCAAAATGGCAGAGCTTCCGCTCTTTTTCCCCTCAAAATCGACCCAGTATCGCCCATCGACAAAACTAAGGTTGCAGGCAGTAAATTCGCTTTTATTGGAACGTTTCGCAAACGGCACTTTGAGAGTCGCTTCGATCACGTCGTTGGGATTTTCAATTCCCATCATCCGTGCCATAAGCGGTGCAGCATAAAGAATAAAGGTGACGGTCGAGGAGTAGGCAAACCCAGGGAGAGAGACAATGAACTTCGATCCCCGTTGAGCCACCATCACGTGCTGCCCCGGTTTGATATTAACCCCTTTGAAGATTACCTCAGCACCGAGTTTGGGGACGATGTGTTTGACGAAATCGTAATCGCCGACACTCACTCCACCCGTACTCACCACAATGTCGCACGAGCTGATCGCCTCTTCAAATCGCTCCATAATGGCCGCTTTATCATCTCCGACGATCCCCATCTGTACACTCTCGCCTCCGAGAGAATCGACAAGAGCTTGAAGGGTATAGCTGTTGGAACTTCGGATCTGTCCTGCATGACGAGCAGTTTCACCAATGTCGAGAATCTCACTCCCCGTTGCGATGATCGCGACACGGGGACGTTGTGCTACACGGATCATCACCCGATTAATCCCGGCCAAAACACCGATCTCGGCAAACCCGATCTTCGTCCCTTTGGAAATCAATATTTCACCCTCTCGGTAACTCTCGCCGATCGGACGGACGGCAAATCCGAGTGGAACCGGTTTCTCGATTATAATCTTTGATCCCTCAACACGTACATTCTCAATCGGAATCAATGTGTCGGTTCCCTGCGGCATGAGCGAGCCGGTAAAAGTTTTGATACACGCTCCGCTTATAACGAAACCGATCTCATCGGCTCCGGCGGGGTTATCTCCGAGGATTTCGAGTGACACATACTCTTCCAAATCACTGTGGAGGATCGCATACCCATCCATCGCTGACGTAGGATGGAGAGGATAATCGCTGTCGGCGACAATGTCTTCCGCCAAAATCCGACCTAACGCATGAGTCAGAAAAATTTGCTCGCTGCGGATACTCCCGATACTAAGAAGAGTGATCATATTTTGGGACGTTTCATAGGAGATCATATCTTTCCTCCCAAAATTCCCGCACCTGCAATCGCAGTTGAACGATCCGCTGCGTAAAGACGCTCTCCATTTTTAAGGTCGTATTTCCAGATGGGGGCGGAGGCTTTAAAATCTTCGACAAATTTCTCAATCGTCTCCAACGCTACACGTCGTTTCGGTGAAAATACCGCTGCGATATATGAGGATTCATGCACCAATACATCCCCTCGGCTATGAGCCATTTTGAGCTTTGCACCAAGCGGTTCCACTTTGGCTTGCCATGCTTCAAACCATGCGCCCAGTATCGGCTCATAGAGATCAAAACTGAGCCCTTCGATCCCGTCTTCTTCACGTACCGTCCCGATAAACGGAATATAAGCACCGTAGTTATACTCCGCTTCCTCGGTATACCATCGGGTGATTATTTCCGGGACATTCAAAGCACCGTCATGGAGTTCTAGCATCTTCATCCACCGCATACCGGAGGGAGCAAAGATACCTTATCCCCCGATTTCAGCTGTGTATCGAGAGATGCGACCAGCGTATCATTAACCGCTACCGCACAGTTCTCTAACCACTGTGCCATTTCGGAATCTTTTTTCAATGCCTCGGCGACATCACGTAATGATGAAGCTTCCAAAGTTAACGGAGCCTTTTGAATCGGTCCTAAAAATTCGACTGTCACCATGACAATTCCCCTTTTTGGGTAGTTATATTGTGGTAAATTATAGCGAAAGAGAACTAACAGTGCCTTGTCAGGGATCAATTAGTATAATGAGTTTTATTTTTGCAGAGGAGAAGTTTTGATTTTCGGAAAAATTGATTTTTTAAATCTCCTCCCCTTCCACGTTTTTATCAAACGCTATGCCCGAAGCACTCGATTTAACCAAAGCCTTCATTACCACAAAGGAGTCCCTTCGGCCCTTAATCGCGAGTTTGCCATGCGTCGGATCGATGCGGCATTTATCTCCAGTATTACCGCTAAAAACTGCCGCCATTTCGGGGTTGGTATCGTCGCACAACGTGAAGTACTCAGCGTCCTCTCTCTCCCCAATGCCGATAAAGCCGATGAGGATTCGGCAACCTCAAACCTCCTCTCACGCATACTCGATATTCATGGTGAGGTGCTGATCGGCGATAAGGCGCTCCGATACTATTACGGCGGAGGGGAGCATATTGATCTTGGAAAAATCTGGCATGAACGAACAAGATTGCCGTTTGTCTTTGCGCTCCTTTGTACTCATAATCACACAGATGAACTTAAACGCCTGAGCCGCGCATTTGTCGCCAAACGAGTCAAAATTCCTTATTATATGTTGATGGATGCTTCCCGCCGAAGCACTCTTAGCCCCGCACAAATTACCCATTATCTAAAATTTATCAGCTATAAAGTGGGGATAAAAGAGGAGAGAGGATACAAAGCGTTTGTGAGAGAGGCAAAAAACAAAAGATTGGCCCCTTCCTTGGGAGCCATAAGATACTTATAGTTTAGCAGTGTTGATAAAGGACCGCTCCGAAATAATAACCGGCACCAAATCCAACGATTAAGCCATAGTCCCCAATTTGTCCTTTGCCCTGTTCTAAGTGATGTTCTAAAACAACAAAATTGCTTGGCGTACTGATATTGCCGTATTCAACAAACATTTTTTTTGATATTTCTACTTGCTCTTCACTTAATCCTAGTACTTCTTGACTCATAAAGCTATCAACAACAGGCAAGCCGCCTTGATGCAACGACCATTCAGCGACCTCTTCTATCTTTAGTCCGTTTCGCTGTAAAATTGGTTTGATAATATTTTGACTCACGAGCTTTGGCATAACATCTTTTACCCCGTCACCTGTAAAAAAAGCACCCTCTTCCATTTTAATGACATCCCCATATTGATAATCCAATTTTATATCAATGATTTTTAGCTTTTTATCAAAATGTTCGGCTTCAGCTCCACTAGCTAAGAGTAATCCGGCACCACCGTCTCCAAAAATAGCATGTGTTCGCAAAGATGCTCTAAAATTTATATCTGACGCATCGTAAAGCGGCTTGAATGTCCATGATGTTTGTTCAAACGCAAAAACCGTTGCCAAAGAATCATTTTTTTGACAGAAATTAACCGCAGATTGGATGGAAAAAATACCCGAGGTACACCCATAATTGACAATCTCCTCTGGAGGATAGGCTAAGTCAAGTGCAGATTCATGAGCAATTTGACACGTAAGATTAGGAAGAGTTACCGCATGTGAGCTTGCATTATAAGAGATTGATATGAATTCAATTTTACTATCATTGCGGATAGTGTCTGAAAAACTTTTAATGATATCGCTTGCCCATAAAACCGGAGAATTTTCATCAGGAACTACAATGCGGGGGAATTGTTCCAAATCAATACTGATAGCTCGATTTTTAATTTGGACATTTGATCCAAGCCTTGTCGCAAATTTATTTACTTTTGCAGAAGAAAGTTTTTCGCTATACAATTTATCAATTACATCAACAGAATTATAAATTTTTGGAAATACCGATTTTACACCAACGATAAAAACATCTTTTTTCACTTCTTTTCCTCTATTAATCTACTCGACATCCATAAGTGCCGAGCGATTGTAGCTAAAAAGCAAAAGATTTTATATTTTGAGTCTAGTATTTTAACAGCGCATCAATCCGTGCCAACGTCTCATCGACACCGATAATCGCCATAACACTGTCCAGCCCGGGTCCCGATAGTTTCCCCATCAGCGCAACACGTAACGGCTGACCGATTTTCCCGAACCCAATCTCCAACTGTGCAACTACACTCTCCATCACATGATGATAATCACTCGGGAGATGAAGCTCTGTAGTATTTTTAAGCGCTTGGGCAAAAGCTTCCAAAATCGCTTTACTCTCTTCTTTGTACCCTTTTTTAAGAGCCGCTTCATCAAAGAGCGCAGGACGAACCAAAATCTCATTGATCAGCGTTGCCATCTCGACCAATGTTTTTGCACGCTCTTTTAGCGCATCGAGCAAAATTTCGCGTTTATCGTGGCTTACCAGCATGACCCCGTGAAACTCC
>Ga0156221_1116_pt1 | contig 5150 bp, 4 predicted proteins | sample RifCSPlowO2_12_FD_107869 | JGI IMG/M metagenome (GOLD analysis project Ga0156221, IMG submission 107869) | Sulfuricurvum sp. RIFCSPLOWO2_12_FULL_43_24
CCCCCTTTCTCTTCGAGCAATTTCAACGCTTCACGTGATTTTGAACATTTCGGGTTATGCCAGATAATCATAAAGTTTCTCCATTTTTTTCCATAATTATAGCTTCTCTTAAAAATATAAATTTAATCTTATTTTATATATTTAACACAAATGTAACACTATTTCTTCATAATCGCACACTTTAATCCTCATATTTAAGGAAGTGCGATGGTCAATACCCGCAAAATCACCCTCAGTCTATTACTATCATCCCTCATGATCAGCTCATGTTTCGGGGCTGAAAACCTTGGAATCATCGGCATTGATTCCACCACGATCGATGACCGATTCCATCCGACCCGTACCGAAGTCTCTTCAACCTCCACTATCGAGGGGAAAAAAGTGGATGAAGCCCATATCGAAAATCTTCAGCAGGTTCTTCAATCCATACCGGGTATTACCAGTGAGATCAAAGCGGGAGATAGTCTCAAAATCCATATTCGCGGGGTAGAAAACCAACGCTACATGGGTGAAAAACCGGGGGTTGCCGTCGTCATCGACGGTGTTCCCGTATTTGAACGAACAGGCTCAGTCAATATCGATCTCGATAACATCGCATCGATCAAAGTGATCAAAGGGGGAGCCTCCTATCTCTTCGGAGACGATGCCCTCGCCGGAGCCGTTATCATTACGACCAAAAAAGGGGCAGTGAGCAAATCAATGCTCTCTTCCGAATTCGGCAGTTTCGGATACCAAAAGCTGTTGGCCGAAACCTCATTTGCCAAAGACTCTTTTAACGGACGGATCCAAATCAGCGAACGCAAAAGCGACGGGTATTGGAAGGATTCAGACTATCTATCACGCTACGCGAACGGAAAACTCCAGTACTATATCGATGATACCAGCGATCTGACATTCGGGCTCGAAGCCTCTCAGCGTGAAAAAGATTCGCACGGTACGGTAGAGGGGATGACGCAGGCACTCACCGATCCGACCAGTGTCGCGGGACGGGACTACTCTCGTATGTACGATGTCGATCTCCTCAAGCTTTTCCTCACCTACGCTAAAGATTTCGGAAACAACTCCAACCTCCTCGTAAACGTATACCAATATGGAGACGATACCCAGTTTGTAAGTTCCCCTCAAAAATACAGCTCTACCGGAACCGCCGTCACCGATTCAGATGCGTATACTACCCTCAACGACTATCACCAAGTTCAACGCGGACTTAAGAGCGAATACCGCGGTAACGCAGACACTCTCGCTTACATGATCGGTGCCGATATCCGTAACAACATCTATGAAAATAAAACCTCTTATCTTGTCGATTTCAGAACCCGTCCTACGCCTCCGACCTACTATGCGGGCACTGTTACCGGGGACAACGAAACGACCGAAGAGGTTTACGCCCCTTATCTCGAAATCAAAGTACCCCTCAGCGAAGCCACGACTCTGACACTCAACGGTCGCTATGACAATATCCGACTGGACTATGACGATCATCTCAATGCACTTTCGCTACAAAAAGATTTTGACGTTTACTCCCACCGTATCGGGGTATCCCATACTCTCAATGAGTCAACCACCCTCTTTTTCAGCCGTTCTACCGGGTTTCGCGCCCCCTCCATCGATCAACTCTTTAACGGATCGATCACCCTCGATTCCAAAGTGCTTAACAACCCCGATCTCAAACCGGAACAAGCAATCAACTATGATTTGGGGATACGAGGAACCCTGCCGGCATTGGAAAACACTCTAACCTACGAAGCAACTTTATTTTTGCTCGATCGAAAAGATTACATCATGTCCTCGATCGGACAATACACGGCCGCAACCACCGCCAACCCGCAAAAATATGAAAATATCGGTGGAATGCGCAGTCAGGGACTAGAGCTCTCTCTCCAAAGCGATCCGAAAAAAACGTTTTCATTTGATCTCGCCTACACCTATTTGGATGCTTATTTTACCCAGTACGACAATTTTTATTTAGGATTGGGGAATCCGTATGTCACATCAGGTCCTACCGCATACACTCAAGTGCATTACGATCTCACCGGAAATGCCGTCCCGCGTACCTCGCATCACACACTCAACCTAACCGGTAATTACAATATTACCCCATCCACCGTACTCAGCACCGAATGGACACTGAAATCGAGTTATTATGCCGATGAACTCAATCAGCTCAAAATGCCGGGGTACGGTGTGTTCAACCTCCTTGCTAAACACAGTGAAACATGGGGAGATTTTACGTTTGATCTGTTTGCCCGTATCGACAACGTGTTTAATAAATTCTACTTTAACACGGCGCGCAGCAGTAACGATCGTGATTACAACAAAATCTATAATCAAGAAGATCTCTCCCTTACTGTCAATCCGGGTCGCGTTTATACCGCCGGACTTTCGGTCAAATTCTAAGGATTGAGGATGAAAAAAACAATTTTAGCTCTCCTCAGTGCCGCCACCCTCTGGGGGTATGGCGATGGAGCGATCTATTGGACACCGCACGGATGCGATGATGGGAAAAAAACCGCTTCCAAACATGGAGCTCACGCCAAGGGAGAGAGTGCTATGTTTGCTCTCATGAACACGGAAGCGAACGCTTCGGTATACCTCATCCTCCCTGATCTCTCCGAAAAGCCACTCTCATTTAAACAGAATACCGTGATGCTCCCCAAACCGCCTATGGGGGGCTATTATGCGATGGTAACAGAAGGAAAAGATGCCAACGAAACCTTTAGTGCTATCCGCTATCTCAGCCTCCACGGTCGCCCCTGCAAAATCTCTCCGACGAAGCTCACCACGTTGCCTAAAACCGATTTGGAGATTATCCCCGATCCCCTTCACCGTGAGCATGACCGCTATACGGCATCAAAGTCATACCATTTTCTCCTCCATTTTCAGGGAAGCCCGCTCATAAACACCGCCGTTACGTTAGAGACGCATGATACTCCGGCTCACACCTATACGACGGATCAAACGGGGGCATTTTCGATCACCCTCCCGAACGATTTTAAAAATGTTAAAGTAGGACGTAGCGAGAACAAACCTTCCGAATTTCTCCTAACAACGCAATATCATGACGGTGAACACCTCTATAAAAGCACTCTGAGTATGCCCTATTCACTTAATCCCAATGACTATTGGCAATCGCAATCCTATGGAGCTGGAGCCATTTTTATAGGTTTTTTAGGGGGATTATTCCTCTATCGCCGTAGCAAAAAAACAGGAGTTACCCGTGGATAAACTATTGACCGTTACAGCCCTTCGACGAGTTGTTCAACTCACTGCCTTTGCCTTTTTCGTCTACGGTGCAATGATTTTTACCACCTTCTACACGGGAGACAAACTAACTCAAAACCTCCCTGCCCTCTCATGTGCTTACGATCAGAGCGGGGGAGATTTTTGTGCACTGATCCCGCTCCAACATCAGATGGATCACCGTGTTTCCACCCTCTTTACAGAGAATGCAGGGATGATGGAAGCGCTGATGGGGACGCTGATTACGATCGGAACCGTCGCGGTTTTAATCCTTATCCTCAATAAAGCGTTTTGCGGGTGGCTCTGTCCTCTTGGATTTTTCCAAGAGACAATAGGGCTCATCGGAACCAAACTGGGGCTCACCCAACTGGGGAGTTTAACGCGCGAAACGGTGAACAAAATCCGACCGATCAAATGGTTTATTTTCCTCTTTTTAGTCCTTATCTTACCGTTTCTAACAGGGATCGGATTTCTGGGACACGAGTGGGGAAATCCCTACTGTTCTATCTGCCCGAGCCGCATCATGACCACCGCTATGACCGGCGATATGAATCAAATCTATATCTCTCAGGCAAATACGGGGTATTTCATCCTCTCTCTCATTGCCGATTTGCTGTTTGGTTTAATGGTCGCCCTCGCCCTTTTCGTCCGCCAGCCGTTTTGCCGTATCTGCCCAATCTTGCCGATGCAAACCTTGTTCAAAAAAATCGGTCTTTTACGCCTCGTTAAAAACGGCAATTCGCACTGCGACAGCTGTTCAAGCTGTGTCAAAGCGTGTCCGATGGATATCTACGAGATTCAAAATCAAGCCGAAAATAAAAATATCACCCACTCTGATTGTACCCTCTGCGGCCGATGTGTCGAGTTTTGCCCGCATGATGGGGTGATGAACTTCAAATACGGTCCGATTACAATCCTCTCTTCCTCCAAAGAGGGGTTCAAAAAGCGAACCAAAATCGATAAATGGTGGAAAGCATAAATCGATGGAAGCAATGACCCTTTTTTCACTCTTTATTGTCGCCCTCTCGTACGGAGCAACCGCGTGTATGCTCACCTGTATGCCGCTCTTATCGCCGATCCTTTTGGCTAACAGCGCTACACGGCAACAAAGTTTGAAAATTCTCCTCCCCATCAGCCTGGGGCGGATCAGCGGCTATATTTTTCTCTCCCTCATCGCTTATCTCGGAGCGACTATGATTAAGACCCTCATCAGCGATACCGCCTTGATGGGGTATCTGCTCGGCAGTGTTACCCTCATCCTCGCAGGACGGTTATGGTTTTCATTGAGAGATTCGGCGTCTTGCTGCAACGCTGCACCCAACACCCTGCAGGGGAACATCGCGCTGTTTATCACCGGAGCTCTTTTATCCATGTCGATATGCGCCCCCGTTATCACCATGATGACACTGAGCGCCACCAGCACCTCTGTTCTGTGGGCGATTGCGTATGGCCTAGCCTTCGGATTGGGTGCGACACTGTTGTGGTTTCTCTTTTTTTCGGTCGTTCTCACCCAGATACTCAAAGAGAGTCTTAAACATCTCTCGTACTATCGGAATGCGTTACAACATATTGCCCCGCTGCTCCTCGCAGTTGTCGGCATAGCAATTTTTAAAGGATGGATACACTTATGATGACAACCGCGCGCAAATCGTTTCTCGTTTCACTCGCCTTTCATGCCCTTATGGGGTCATTGGCATTTGTCGCCTTAATCCAAATGCGCACTCCGCCGCCGATGGTCAAGATACCGTTAAAACATTTAAGCATTGTCTCCCTTACCAAACCGACTCCGCACCTATCCGCACCGATTCCCGTAGCAGTGCCGCAACCCTCTATCCCAACGAAACCGATCACGGCACAACCGATTATTCCGACAAAAGCCCTATCCCAACCCGTACAAACACAACCGACAC
>Ga0156221_1070_pt1 | contig 4951 bp, 5 predicted proteins | sample RifCSPlowO2_12_FD_107869 | JGI IMG/M metagenome (GOLD analysis project Ga0156221, IMG submission 107869) | Sulfuricurvum sp. RIFCSPLOWO2_12_FULL_43_24
TATAGCTCTGGGGTTCTGAGTGAAACTCAAATCGATCATGAAAACTCCCGCTTCCATTTCCTCGTTACTCTAGAGGGACGCTGGTAAAGCTCCCCCTCTACTTTCTTAATTCAAGCTGATCATTTACCATTTATTTATTTAATAATGCTTATCACTATTGACATAGCTCTTTAGATAAGTTATATTTCTACAAATGAAAGTAATTATCATTTGCTTTCAAATTATTTAGCCAGCCAACGCTTTTGATTCTCCTTTTAAGCCTATAGCCAGCCACTTCCATAACTTAAGGAGTGCCTATGGCCTATCATAACCGTTTTTTACATTCGCAAATGCTCCCAATCGGAGCTATGCTTCTTAGTATGAGTGCGAGCTCATTATTGGCCTCTACGGCTGATTCCAATGCTACTATTGAAGCCATTGATATTCAAGAGGCGGTAGAAATAGAACTTCCTCGCTATCAGCCGGGCATTTCTAAAACTGCCAAAACTGGGCAATTAGCTCATGATGTACCTCAGGCAATTACGGTGGTAACGAAAGAGTTGTTACACGACAAATCGGAATTTACCCTAAAAGAGGCGCTTAGTAATGTATCGGGGCTCACTTTCAATGCTGCAGAAGGTGGACGTATCGGGGATAATATGAATCTTCGCGGGTTTTATACTTTCGGGGATTTATATCTTGACGGTATCCGTGATGTCGCTCAGTATAACCGTGATACATTTAATCTCGAATCCGTTGACGTTCTGCGCGGCGGTGCGGCGATGTTATTCGGTCGTGGTCAAGCGGGTGGAGTTATCAATCAGGTGAGCAAAGATGCGGAAGCTGAAAATTTTGGCAAACTCTCTATCACTGTCGGTACGGATGAATATAAACGTGCTTCAGCTGATGTGAACGTGATGCTAAACGATACGACAGCATTTCGTCTCAATGCGATGGGGATGGATTCTGGAAGTACTCGCAATGATGTTTATAATGAAACCGTTGGTATTGCTCCGACAATGACGTTTGGACTTAATACCGATAATGAGTTCAGTTTATCCCATTATTATCTGAAAACACATATTACTCCCGATTACGGTGTTCCGTTTGACAGTGCTACCAAAAGACCTGCCGATGTAGGGAACGAAGTGTTTTATGGATTCACCGATGACTATGAAGATAATCGTGTCAATATTACAACGGCCAGTTATACCCATAAATTCTCTAAAGATACACAGCTTCGTTCCGTGATACGTCATGCCGATTATTTACGTGATAACTGGGCAACTGCACCGGGTGGGTATGATACGACCAGTGGCCCAGATACTACAATTACCAGAGGTACAAAAGGAAACGGTGCGAAAGAGAAAACCGATACATGGCAAAATGATTTCACGACGCAGTTTGAAGCCCTTGGACTGAAACATGAAGCATTGGTCGGGACTGAGTTTTTACGAGAAGAACAAGTGCGGTGGGGGCATGACGGGTTATCAGCCTATTATCCAAATATATCTTTGGCTAACGGAGCGAGTAACGGACTTCCGGCGGCTCCATCCAATGGGCAACGTGCACTGGCAAGCAATGGAATCTGGTATCAGTATGCAACGACAGGTACGCGATGGGCCGCTTCTATGCCAACCACAGCGGAATCAGGTTCAACGCTTCCCGATGCCTATAAAGCAGTCTATGGCAATAAAGAACGCAATATCAGCAGCGGCTATAAAGGACGTACGTGGGCACTCTACGCACAGGACATTGTTGAGGTGGCTCCTAAGTGGAAAGTAATGGCAGGTTTTCGTAAAGATTGGTTAAATATGGATTACTACACCGGAGCGGATATGGTGCAAAATGGAGAGCTCCATTTTAATGAGATGAGTTACCGTGCCGGATTATCGTATCAGCCGAGTAAACAACAACATTATTATCTTGCTTGGAATAATTCGTTTAATACGACAGGAGATCTTTACTCGTTTTCCAATGCTTATGATCCTGAACGCAGTAAAACGTATGAACTTGGTGCAAAATTTGAACTTTTTGAAGGGGATCTCTCCTTACGCACAGCAATTTACCGTACGATCAAGGAGTGGGAACGCAACACTGACGTAGCAAGTGCATCAAGCAATCCGATACTCTCAAAAGAGCGCCATACGGATGGTATCGAACTCGAAGTTGCGGGTCGCATCACCGATAATTGGGATGTATTTGCCGGTCTCGCACTTATGGACCCGGAAGTAGATGCCGTAACACCGGGCAAAGATGATATGTACATCGGTCAAAAACCGCCGAATTCAACCGATTACACATTTAATCTCTGGACAACGTACAAACTTGGCAGCGGATGGAAAATCGGTGGTGGAATTGAGGGTAAAGGGGATCGTGCTGTTTACAGTTATGCAAATGAAAGTTCGACAAATGTCTTTAATCCGAATACCGCACCAAGTTATATCCGTTATGATGGAATGATCGCATATGTTCAGAAGAATTATGCTGTTCAGCTTAATGTAAAAAACCTTTTGGACACGACGTATTATGAATCGGCCTATATCAATGGAGGATTCGTTGTTCCGGGAACCGGACGGACAGCTCAGGTTACATTGGACTACAAATTCTTTTAAAATCTCACTCCCCCTGCGGGAGTTTTGAAGTTAGCGGATTTGAGTCTTTTAACTTCAAAATTTAGGCAAAGGAAATAAACATGTTACTCCATATACCGGGCGTACTCACCTCTGAACAGGTGGCACAATGCCGTGAAATTCTGACATCCTCGACGTGGGTTGACGGTAATGTTACCAGCGGTACACAGGCGGCAAAAGCAAAAAATAATTTGCAGCTTCCCGAAGAGTCAGAAGCGGCTGTCGCATTGCAAAAAATTGTGTTAGATGCCCTGAGTAATAACGCACTATTTTTTACGGCGGCATTACCGAAAAAGATTTTTCCTCCGTTATTCAACTGTTATACGGGTGAATTTAATACGTTCGGCAACCATGTTGATAATGCGGTTCGTACCATGCGAGGCGGTGGTAAACGGGTACGGAGTGACCTCTCTTTTACCCTCTTTTTCTCTGATCCTGAGGAATATGATGGGGGAGAATTAGTGATCGAGGATACCTTCGGATCACAAGTTGTCAAACTTCCGGCAGGGGATTTGGTGCTTTATCCCTCATCAAGTGTTCATCGGGTTGAACCGGTGACTCGCGGAGCGCGTATTTCCTGCTTTACGTGGCTAGAGAGTATGATTCGTGAGACAGACCGACGCCGATTATTGTTTGATTTGGATATGTCGATCATGGCATTTCGTGAGCGGTTGGGTGATGATGAGGATACGGTAAAACTTACGAGTATTTATCATAATCTACTCCGTACGTGGGCAGATACATAATCAATAAAATGATATAAAGGAAGAAGAAATGGAAGCGTTAAAGTTAGTGGTCGATTATGCGACTTTGGGTATATTAGGTGTAATGAGTGTTATCGCGTTCGCGTATGGAATTGAGCGATTTTTTTATTATCGTTCCGTCAATTTAGAAAGTTATGAAACAAAAAATCGTGCTGAAGCTGAACTCTCTAAAAACTTGACTACGATTTCAGTGATTGGATCAAACGCACCCTACGTGGGATTGCTCGGGACCGTTGCAGGGATTATGGTGGTGTTTTACGAAATCGGGCAAAGCGGGGGAATGGAACCCTCCACTGTAGTTATTGGACTATCATTGGCACTTAAAGCGACGGCATTAGGATTGTTAGTAGCGATTCCGTCCATGATGATCTATAGTGCATGTCTGCGTAAAATGGATCTATTAATGGGGAAATGGGAAGATGCGCGCGCTTAAACGTCCCGAGGGTATTAATGTTGTTCCCTTGATTGATGTGGTATTGGTTCTTTTGGCGATTGTTCTGACAATCTCGACGTTTGTTGCTTCAGGAGCGATCAAACTCGATCTTCCGAAAGCGGCAAGTGCCAAAGAAACTCCGCCGCAGAAGATTGAAATTGCTATCAGTGAAAATGGGGTGTTGTACTGGAACGGAAAAGAGATGAGCCAAAGTGAGTTGAGCCAAGTAATCACCACTCTGGGCAGTGATGCGAGTGTCAGTGTATTGGGGGATAAAAAAGCTTTTTTCAATGATTTTATTTTTATTCTTGATCAACTAAAACTTCAAAATATCGAGAAAATTTCGATTGTGACCAAGAGGGAATCATGAAAACGAAACGTTCCTTTCTCCTCTCTATAGTTCTGCATGCCGGAATTATTACAGGTGCGGTTGCTTTGAGCACACTGCCAAAAGAGGAAAAAGAAGAAGAAATTGTTTTAGAGTTGGCTTTGAAGGAATCTTCACCTGCTAATCAAGTGCAGCCGATAGTAAAATCAACTTTGCCGATACCACAAAAAATAGAACCTGTAGAAGCGAAACCTATTGTTCATAGAATACCAGAACCAATTGTGAAAGCACAAGAACCTGAACCAAAGGTTCAAGAGGTTGTTGTTCCATCTCAGCCGGTTGCAGTGGCTCAAGTGGCTCAGCCTGAGCCGAAAATAATACCTGTCGTTAAACTTATGCCGGTTACACCGCCGGTTAATATGGAAGAGCAATATTTAGATGATCACCTCTCGACTATACGGGAGTTATTGGTTAAATATCGTAAATATCCATCGCAAGCTGTCCGTTTAAAACAAGAAGGAGCGGTAAAAGTGACGTTTCGGCTTAAACAAAACGGTGATGTAGAAGATATCCGAATTATGGGAAGTTCAGGTTATGAACTTTTGGATGATGATGCGATGGCATTGGTACAGAAAGTATCAGAATATTTCCCAAAACCGCCTAAAACGGTTCGTATTACCGTCCCTTTAAATTACGCATTGAAAGTCCGTACATAAGTGACATCTAAATAAACAAACTTAAAGCGTTGTTTTAGCGGTTATTCATTAACCGTTTGTAGGTTAATATTGTTACGATTCTTATCACTATATTAGAG
>Ga0156221_1106_pt1 | contig 3353 bp, 3 predicted proteins | sample RifCSPlowO2_12_FD_107869 | JGI IMG/M metagenome (GOLD analysis project Ga0156221, IMG submission 107869) | Sulfuricurvum sp. RIFCSPLOWO2_12_FULL_43_24
CACCCGACATCGCTCCATCCGATATCACTTTTTACTACACGGACAAGCGAACTTTTTTCCATAATGGCATAATCAATGCTGTTTTCCGGAATTGAGAGCATGTCTTCGCGATGGATACGGATGATATCACGTGTTATTGCATGGTTAAACGCATGTTTAGAAGCGGAATAAATTGTTGGAGCGTATTTTTCTAACTCTTGTAAAAAAATACCTGCTTTGAAACAAAACATGCCACTGTTCCAATAGTAGTTTCCTGCATGGAGATACTCTTCTGCCTTTTGTAAATTAGGTTTTTCATGAAATGCAAGAACATTTTCAGACTCAGATTCAATATACCCGAAACCGGTTTCGGGAAATGTCGGCGTGATACCGAAGGTGACGAGGTTGTTTTCATGTGCAAGCTGTTCTGCTCGTCTAAGAATATGTTGGTAGGCTTCTAGGTCTTTGATTAGATGATCAGATGGTGTCACCAGAACAATTGTCTCAGGTTCCAGTGCCATACATGCCAATGCAATTGCAGGAGCAGTGTTGCGTCCAACCGGTTCAAGCAGATAGCTGCTATGATCGTTTTGAATCTCTTCAAGCTGATCAAGTGCCAAGAAGTATTGTTCCGTATTGGAAACGATTAGCTGAGATGAACATACTGTTTGATTGCGCTCTACAGTCAGCTGGAAAAGGGATTTCCCACCGAACAGTTTGACAAACTGTTTGGGCATCAGAGTCCGGCTGATCGGCCACAACCGCGTACCGCTGCCGCCGCAGAGAATGATGTTGGTCATATAAAATACCCTTGTTCATTTTAAAAAATCATATATTTATTATTAATCAATAACACTTCATGTTAATTGAGAATAATATCCATAAAGATTTTAAAGTAGGATTATCTTGTTATAATTTCAGCAATATAAATGAGGAGAGTTTTTGTTTAACGTGATAATGTACCATCATATCAACAGTGATGACCTCCCTCTTTCCAATTCTGATAGTATGCTAGAAGCGCATTTGCGTCTGATTTCTACACGTTTTACGACGGCGTTTCCCGGTGAATCAATCACTTCAGAATCTATCTGCCTGACATTCGATGATGCGTATTATGATTTTTACCATTATGTGTTTCCGTTACTAAAAAAATACAATCTCAAAGCACTTCTTGCTGTCCCATCCGCCTTTATTTTAAGCGATACAGATGTTATGTCAGAGCATCGATTATCGCTCAAACATCATGAAATTTATGAAGCGGATAATTATAAAACTTATGCTCCGTTTTGTACTTATACTGAACTCAAAGAGATGGTACAAAGTGGTCATGTGATGGTAGCTTCGCATTCGATGAATCATGTAAACCTGAGTGAAGAGGGTGTAGATTTAGATCAGGAGATTTTCGGTTCAAAAGTTGCCCTCGAAGAGAACCTCGGGTTTCGGGTTGATTCATTTGTTTTGCCGTATGGTAAATACAACGATGCGGCAGTTGCATTAGCAAGCGAATATTACCCTTATGTATTTCGAATCGGCAATGCTCTAAACCCCTCTTGGAATGGGATAGGCGGGCTAATCTACCGGATTAAAGGGGATGGACTTAAGACACCCGAAGAACTTTTTAAACCTATGAAACAGTTAGGATTTTGGTTTAAAACGATGATTAAAACACTAAAAGGGTCACGATGAACGTATCGGCGGTGATGATCGTCAAAAACGGAGCGCGGACGATCCGCAAATCGTTGGAGAGTTTGAGAGAGTTTGATGACGTCATTGTTTATGATAACGGCTCTAGCGATGGAACCCAAGCCATCGCATCTGAATTTCCAAACGTTCGATTGATCGAAGGGAATTTTGACGGATTCGGGACAACCAAAAACCGCGCGGCAGGTTATGCCAACCATGATTGGGTATTGATTATCGACAGTGATGAGGTGGTGGATGAGGAACTGTTACACGCACTTAAAACCCAAATCCTCGATCCGAATGTTATCTATATCGTGAACTTTCTCGCCTATTACAAAGATATCCCAATTCGTCACTGCGGCTGGAACAACCAAAAAATCCGCCGTCTCTATAATAAAACGGTGACTAAATTTAATGATAATTTTGTTCACGAAAATATCATCGATGAGGGGATGAAAAAACTTCCCATCGGCGGAAATATGAAGCACTACAGTTACATGAGTATCTCTGATTTTATTGTGAAACTCGATCGCTATTCAACCCTTTTCGCAACCGATAATGTCGGGAAAAAATACTCATCCCCTTCAAAAGCGTTTTTCAACGGACTTTATTCGTTTTTCCGTACTTATGTTCTCAAGAGAGGATTTTTAGATGGGTATGCGGGGCTGATCATCGCGTTTTCCCATATGGCGACCAATTTTTACAAATACATCAAGCTCTATGAGATAAATCTGGAACAAAAAAAATAATTTAACACTACAAGATAGACTTATTTAGCCCATTTGTTTTTTTCTAAGAGTTTTGCTTCTGCTACATCAACGGCGAAAAGTTCTTTTTGAAGTTTTTGAGTCCCCTCTTGAGTCGCATTGCTTTCAACGATCGTTTTAAAATTGTATTTGATGTATCCTTCTTTTCCGATGTAACCGATCAAATCACCGGCATAAAAATAGACAAACCGTTTTTTGACCGATGTATCAAAGAGGGAGTTCCCCATGACTGTATACGGTTGCTTAAATCCTAAGAGATCTAGTACGGTTGGAAAAATATCGTTTTGTGATCCTAGGGTATTAATTACGTTAGGTTTAAAAATTTTAGGTGCATAAATAATAAGTGGAATTCTATTGTGATCAATAGAAGCTAAAGGCTTATCATTGGGACGTAATTGTTTTCCGATAGGACATAATGCATCTCCTGAACCGTGATCAGCAGTAAAAATAAAGATAGTATTGTCAAACCAAGGCTCTTTTTTAACACCTTCAATAAACCGTTCGATTGAATGATCAGCATAAATGAATGCATTTAATGAACCGTTGTAGTTTCGTAAATCATGGGGATATCGCTCATATTTTTTAGAGGGAAGATGAAAATCACTATGGTTGGTTGAACTGAAGGCAAATCCGATAAACGGTTTTTTAGCAGCGTTGAGTTTTTGATGTAAAAAATCAAATAAATTATGATCATAGGTTCCGGTATTCGGATGTCTGCCTGGTTCAACCTTTTCTACGTTGGGCATATCTTCTGCCCCGTAATATTCGTCGAAGCCGGCAAGATAACTTACGGAATCAACACGATATGAACGACGATTTCCACCCTGCATTGCTATGGTTTGATATCCATTTGCTTTTGCAATCTGTCCAAGATAGCTTAAGCGTGAAAGTTCAAGTCCATCTCCGAGATAGGGGAACCCGGAA
>Ga0156221_1088_pt2 | contig 2937 bp, 7 predicted proteins | sample RifCSPlowO2_12_FD_107869 | JGI IMG/M metagenome (GOLD analysis project Ga0156221, IMG submission 107869) | Sulfuricurvum sp. RIFCSPLOWO2_12_FULL_43_24
TGATCGATGCGCTTTCGCCTATTGCTTTTCAGAACGGGTGCAAAGATGTAACCGCATACGCAAAAAAGATTTTGACAGATGAATTTAACAAAATATCTAAACTGTAAGATTTTAAAATGAAACCAATAAAAGCACACCAAAAATTAGAAGAAATTTCAACAACAAAGATTTATGCTGCCATTGAAAAATTGATGGATGAAAACAAAGTGCTCAATCAATCAAGCGTGGCTAAACAAGCGGGGATAAGTCGCAACACCGCCAAAAAATATTTAGTTAAATTGGGCTTCATTGAAACAGATAGAACACTCCAATTAAACAGATTGAGCAATGATTTAAAATTACTTCTTACAAAGAAAAATATTGCACAAAAGGACGAAATAAAAGAGGCTTTCAAATGGTTCTTGTTTATGCAAGATCTAATCAAAACTCATCCCGAATTTAAACCGAAAAACTGGGAACAACAGTGCAGTGATTGGGAGAATTTTTTTAAGCCATGTTTTGGGGTTACTTCGTGATAAATTTTTTAATTATTGCTTCGTCAAATTCCCCGACACTTAATGCTAAATAATATTGATACCAAAGCGAATCGGACGAATCTCCTATTAAAAGATCCCGCCGGATCAGACGGGATGATCTCGCTTTTAAATTATTGACAATATCACTGATTGACCACTTCGGCGGGTATGAAATCAGCAAGTGAACAAACTCTTCCCCGCCACTAAATTCCTCCAGAGATCCACCCATTTCACTTATTGTTTCTTGCATCACTTTTTGGAGAAAAATTAAATGATCCGGAGTAAATATTTTCTGTCTTTTTTTTGTTATGAACACCAAATGAGATTTAAGCGAGTAGCGAGCAAAACGATTTTTTGTAATTTTCATAAAATACATACCTATTTAAAATATATTGACATAGTACCGTAAAATTGGTATAATTTCAACAGTACAGACCTATTTACGAAGTTTTTTTTTAAACGTCGTTTCAGATTGGCATTGTACAACTTTATGGTGGAGAAATGACATGCTAAAAGGGAAGAAAGAAACTCAGAGAGAGCGAACAGAACGAGCGATAAGAGAGTGTTATCCTCGCATGAAAGCAATCGCAAAAATAGAGGTATTGTTTGATCAAATTTTATTGTTGCTGCCAATAGCAGATAGCAAAGAATTGAAAAAAATATTGACCCAAGATATAGCGACGGTGTAATAAATAAAAAGGACTAAAAATGGAAGAAAAAAAAGTAAAAAAACCATTTAAACAACAATGGGAGGAGTTTGATTTTTGCCTCGCCACTAAATTTGCCATTCATGAATGGTGGGGTGATTTCAAAGCTCTTGTTACTGGTGGATCGATACCACAAAGAATTTCATATGATGAGTATGTGGAGGCGTTCTATGCTAAGAAAAACTCTAAAAATTAGCATTGTTTTGGCGTGTTTAATCAGTCCGAATGTCTACGCAGGGGGTGACGCTTCACAAGCCCTGCAAAGCATCCAATGGGCTACCGCTGAAACGGGCAACGCTGTGAGCTTGGCGAAACAGATTGAGCAGATCACAATCGCTACAAATAATCTTCAACAAAACATTCAAGCGGTGCAGATGGCACAGCAGAATTTAAAAGCGTTAAGTTCGATGGATGTTTCAAACTTCAATAAGTACATCGATCAGCTCACAAATATTATGCGTTCAACAAACGGCATCGCTTACAATATGTCTGATCTTGATACAAAATTCTCAACGACGTTCCCCGGATACGATGAACACATGAAGCAGGGATTAGTCGGCACAAGCAGAGAACAAGCCTCATCATTCTCTCAATATTATAAATCCTTGACCGATCAGAACCGTGGAACGGCTCTTGGTACGCTCCAAAATCTACGAGCTACCAATCAGGATTTACAAGACGATCAACTTAACATGAATATGTTGAAGCTCCAGAGCCGAAGTTCAAACGGGAACTTATCGGCTATTCAGGCGGCGAATGAAATCGCTATGCACCAAACGGACACCCTCAAAAAGCTTCATTCAACGATGTTGATGCAAACGAACCTTATGGCACAACAATCGGCACAGCAGAATGAGGAAAAAGCTGTAGGACAAGCACAAATACAAAGATTTCTCACAAGTGGCAAAAAGCCCGTCAAGGGCGACGAAAAAAATATCAAAACATGGTAAAGGACACCAAAATGAAAACAGTATTAACAATCGCAACGATCACGGCAATCTTACTCACTGGGTGTGGTAGTGAAACAAAAACACAGAAATATTATGAAGATCACCTTGACGAGGCTAAGTCTTTAGTTGCTGAGTGCAAAACTGCTCAATCAATGACAGAGGAAGAAACAACAAATTGTGGACTTGCTGAACAAGCTCTATTTTTTCACACAGGTAAAAAGCCCATCAAGGGCGACGAAAAGGATATTAAAACATGGTAAGAATAATATTCTTAACTCTGTTTCTTCTCCCTTCCCTTCTATTTGGTGATGTTGATGCAAACAATAACGTTCAAGGTGTATTGGAAATATTTTCTGCCGCCTCAGCTTCGTGGGTTAATGCGATCAAGCCTGCGGGGATGTGGCTCTTTACCGCTTTTATTACAATTGATTTTGTGTTGACTTTTGGGGCTATGGCACTTAAAGGTACGGACGTAGGCGCGCTTTTATGGACATTAATCGAAAAAATCATGTGGATAGGTTTTTTCTTGATGATCTTCAATTCGGTTGATTATCTAAAAATGATACCTGAATCATTCGCACAAATTGCCACAAACGCCACAGAGCGAAATATCCAACCAGATACCATTTTAGAGGCGGCAATGGATTTGGTTGTTGCCGTGTTTAATGGTATGAGTATCACTAATATTCCACTGAGTTTTTTAGCAATTATTACAGGAGTAATTGCTCTTATTGCATTCGGAACAATGGCAGCGCAATTATTTAT
>Ga0156221_1088_pt3 | contig 1603 bp, 4 predicted proteins | sample RifCSPlowO2_12_FD_107869 | JGI IMG/M metagenome (GOLD analysis project Ga0156221, IMG submission 107869) | Sulfuricurvum sp. RIFCSPLOWO2_12_FULL_43_24
AGCCCTTTTTACTGCGGGTATGGAGTTGATGTTCATTAAACTTGTACTGGCACTTACGATTTCAACCGTGGAACGGCTCGGTGAAACTGTAAGTAATGATGTTAATTCATATACTGCAATATTAGCTCTGTCTATCGTTCTCGCCTCGGTAGTTCACATGATCAATGGAATTGTTAATAGCCTTATGAGCGGTTCACTCGGTGGGAACTCAACGGCTGGTTTGGGCGTAGCGGCGGGTGTCGCAGGTGGTGCTATGGCGGGTGTTGCCGCCACTGCTAAAGGTGCAGCGGGCATGAGTAATGCCGTGAAAGCGGCAAAAGCGCTGAGTGCAGCGGGGCAAGGTTCAACGATGGGCAATGTCATTAAAGCGGTCGGTGCCGAAATGGTACGCAAAGCAACCGGCGCAGATTCAAATAACCCATTACAACGAGCCGCTCGATCAATGGATCAAAAAGTACAGGGCTTGAATGAGCAGAAAGAAATGAACGCCGCCAAAGCCGATGCGGGAAGCTATGTAAATAGTGTATCCGGTATTTAAAGGATAATGGATGAGTGAAAAAACAATGCCGGTATCAGTAGAAATCAGAAAAATGCACGAGGAATTGGCAGCACGAGATCCTAAACACGCTGCATGGTTGGCAAGGGTTGATGAGCGCAGAAGAGAGGAAGAGGCGAAAGATAAAGTGCTCAATCAATCAAATGAAAAGGTTGAGCCGTGACAGATGCAGAAAATGAGCCTTTTAAAATGACAGCTAAAAGAGGTCTTTTAATGCTGATCGCTTTGTTACCTCAAACCCTTTTTATAATGGCTTTTATTGGTTTTGTAGTTATGTTTTTTATCGAAAAGAATAGTATCCGAATGTTAGTTGGGATTACTATGTTCTTTGTACTTTTGCCTTTAGGTGGTTGGTATGGTGGCAAGAAGTGGAATATTTTGGCTAAACGATTTCAAGAAGAAGATAAACAATGACAAAAGAACAAAAAGAATATATTGGGATGTTGGCTGACAACTATAATCAAGAAGTTGAAAAACTTTACCAATATGAAATAAGACTAAAAAACACCCTAACTGATATTGAAGCAGCAAAAAAAATAGCCCGCAAAACACTGGATAATAAACTTGCTGATTTTGTGTCAAAGATATTTGAAGAACAAGACCGAGAATATTACAAAAAATATGAAGATATGGGAATTTCTACGGATGGAATATTCTTTAAATCCACTATGTTTATTTCAAAAGTTATTTTGTTTTTTGAAAAAATAATGACTAAGTTCAAAAGAAAAAATACCTGTAATTCGTGATATAATTTCACTGTGAACAAAGTAACTATTCTTTCCGTCTGATTAACGGATAGAGGAAATGGGCGGTGATCTTCGGGTCATTGCCCTTTTTTTTTGCCGATTTTTTCGGCTATGGTAGGGGTGGGTGGGATTTCCTCGAAAGGAAGTAGTTTACTTTGTATCACTTAACGATGGTCTTTTTATTGCTGATGGTGCTTGCGCCCGCTCTGCATTAATCAAAAACGAGGGAATAATCACCCCTCGGACTATCTCTCAATCCCTTTCTTTTGTTTCTCTTCGATGGCTCTTTCGCCTTTTTCGT
>Ga0156221_1088_pt1 | contig 1062 bp, 2 predicted proteins | sample RifCSPlowO2_12_FD_107869 | JGI IMG/M metagenome (GOLD analysis project Ga0156221, IMG submission 107869) | Sulfuricurvum sp. RIFCSPLOWO2_12_FULL_43_24
GAAGCCCTGAGCACTGGGATGTTAAACAGCAAAAGACATTTACTCTCGATGATTTTAATGGGATGTTTGATATTAAATACAAAAATTTAACAGATTTTGAACGTTATGTCCTTAAACCGACCAAAGAGGAAATGCACGAAAAAAGCGAGATCAGTTTCGATTACGTTATTAATAAGGGCTATTCAAGCCGAATTAAAAGAGGACGACCAAAAGCCCTCGACTGCACGATTAAGCTTGTACAAAACAAGATTAGACAGCGAAGACTATTTTAACTTAATTAACACTATTGACTTATTTAACTTATTTAACTAAAATAACATAAATAACTTATTTAACCAAAGGGCAAACGATGGAAATTTCAATAATGAATTTCAAAGGTGGGCAGGGTAAAACGTCGATAGCGTTAAATCTTGCGTACTCATTCGATTACGGTATCGTGGCAAATGAGACATACACGGTACTTAAAAATCATTTAGACGATAACCACCTGTTGATTACGACCGATGCGATCCCATCCGGGATGGATGATGTAATCTATGATTTCGGCGGTGGGATCACCCCTCACATGGCAGCGGCGATCAAACGCTCAAATGTTGTCATTATTCCTTTCATTGTTGAACAAGCAAACGTCGAAGTAACTATTGAAGCTATCAACTCTGTATTAGCTCTCAACAAAAATATAATCCTTGTACCAAACAAGATCAAAGAGAGTGACAAGGATTTTGAAGTTCTCCTCGACACGCTCAAAGAGTTCGGGTTCGATCATCTTCCAATATCTCCTATTCGGTCGTCAATGGCTCTACAGAACATTTTTTCAGAGCAAAAAACCATTAAGCAAATGCAAGAGGAGGGCGGTTTAAATGGCTTTAATTACCGCAAAGTTTCAGAGGACTTTAATAACTTAATTAAGTTAATTAAGTTAATGAAAGTGGATAAATAAAATGGCTTTTAAGGGTTTAAAAAAAGGGGAAGAAAAACCACCGGTTAATCACTTCGATGCAATCAAAGAGAGCGACAAAAATAGCCAATTCGGTCGCCCGATCATTGAGGACTATAAAAAAC